>Ga0196964_10000454_pt1 | contig 25415 bp, 22 predicted proteins | sample S1_10metaG_FD_148615 | JGI IMG/M metagenome (GOLD analysis project Ga0196964, IMG submission 148615) | Soil microbial communities from Anza Borrego desert, Southern California, United States - S1_10 | ecosystem: Environmental > Terrestrial > Soil > Desert | place: USA: California | collected... | reverse complement strand
GCCGTCACCCTGAAAGGAGACCTGATCGTGCGGAAGGAGGTCGCCGAGGCGGGGGCGGCCTAGGAGAGATCACGCCGTAGCTACGCGTCCGGGGCGCGGGACCGCGGTGGAGGGGGCCGTGCCGCCGCCGCTCCGCCTGGGATCAGCCCGCTCTCAAACCCTCAGCGGCATCAGCACGTACTGCACGCCCGGGTCGGCCGGGTCGAGCACGAGCGTCGGCGAGGCCGGGTCGGCGAAGCGGAACTGGGCTTGCTCGCCGGTGATCTGGCCGGTGACGTCGAGCAGGTAGCGGGCGTTGAAGCCGATCTCGAACGGCTCGCCGTCGTAGTCGATCTCGAGCTCCTCGACCGCCTGACCGGCCTCCATGTTGCGTACCGTCAGCACCAGCCGGCCGGGCTCGATCGCCAGCTTCACCGATCGGGACTTCTCCGCAGAGATGGTCGCCACCCGGTCCACCGCAGCGGCGAACACCTTGTTGTCGACGGTCATGTAGCGGTCGTTGTCGCGCGGGATCACGCGCATGTAGTCGGGGAAGGAGCCGTCGATCACCTTGGAGGTCAGCGCCGCGCGGCCGAATTCGAAGCGCACCTTGGCCGAGGAGACCTGCACGTCGACGGGGCCGGAACCGTCCTCCAGCAGGCGGCGGACCTGGTCGATGGTCTTGCGCGGCACGATCACGCCGGGGCCGCCGACGGCGCCTTCCGGGGCGGGCATCTCGGCCAGGGCCAGGCGATGGCCGTCGGTGGCGACCGCGCGCAGCTTGGCCTGGCCGCCGTCCATCACCGTGTGCAGGTACAGGCCGTTCAGGTAGTAGCGCGTCTCCTCGGTCGAGACGGCGAAGCGGGTCTTGTCGATCAGCCGGGCCAGGTCTTCCTTCAGCACCGCGTAGCGGGCGCCGGAGCTCTCGGCCGACATCACCGGGAAGTCGCCGGCCGGCAGCACCGGCAGGTTGAAGCGCGAGCGTCCGGCCGACACCGACAGGCGCGGGTCGTCGCCGTTGAAGCGCAGCTCCACGTCCGCCCCGTCCGGCAGCTTGCGCACGATCTCGTAAAGGGTGTGCGCCGGGGCGGTGATCTGCCCCTGGCCGTTCACCACGGCATCGGCCTCGTCGAGAATCTCCATGTCGAGATCCGTCGCCGCCAGGCTCACCCCGTCCCGCCCCGCCGACAGCAGGACGTTGGACAGTATGGGGATCGTGTTACGTCGCTCGACGACGTTCTGAACGTGGCCCAGGGCCTTCAGCAGCGTGGCCCGTTCGATGGTCAGGTTCATGCGACTTCACCCTTGAGGCCGCCCCCGGCGAATCTCTCGCGGCCAAGTCAGGAAGGGGCGGCAGAGTAACCAATTCCGCGTGCGGCGAAACCCCCGCCGCGCTCAGCCCCGCAGCTTGCGCGACAGCGTCTCGACGTCGCGGGCGATCTGCTCGTCCTTGCCCATCAGCTCGTCGATCTTCTTCACCGCGTGTAGCACCGTGGTGTGGTCGCGCCCGCCGAAGCGGCGGCCGATGTCGGGGTAGGAGCGGGTCGTGTGCTGCTTGCACAGGTACATGGCCACCTGGCGCGGGCGGGCGACCGCGCGGGTGCGGCGCTCCGACAGCAGGTCCGCCTGTTTCAGGCCGAAGTGGTCGGCGGTGACCTTCTGGATCTCGTCCACCGTGATCCGCCGCTCGACGCCGCCGCGCAGGTTCGGCTGCAGCACCGTCTGGGCTTCCTCGACGGTCAGCTTCGACAGGCGCGAGCCCGCCACCGCCGCCAGGGTGTTCAGCGCGCCCTCCAGCTCGCGGATCGAGCCCGGCACCTTCTCGGCCAGGAACTGCAGCACCTCGGGGCGGGCCGGCAGGTCGATGATCTGGCGCCGGGCCAGCAGCTCCAGCTTCCGCTCGACGATGCCCAGCCGCAGGGTCTTGTCGGCTTCGCCCAACGCGCAGACCAGGCCCGCGCCCAAGTGCGAGCGCAGCCGCGCCTCCACCTCGGCCAGAGCCGACGGCGGCCGGTCGGCGGACAGCACCACGCGGCGGTTGTCCTCCAGCAGGGCTGTCAGGGTGTGGAACAGCTCCTCCTGCGAGGAGGGCTTGCCGCCGATGAAGTGCACGTCGTCGATCAGCAGCAGGTCGGCCCCGCGCAGCTCTTCCTTGAAGGCGGCGGTGGAGCGGTCCATCACCGCCTTGACGAAGGTCGACAGGAACCGCTCGGCGGTCAGGTAGACGATCCTGGCGTCCGGGCGCAGGCGCTGCGCCTCCCAGGCGATGGCGTTCAGCAGGTGGGTTTTTCCGAAGCCGTAGGGCCCGTGGAAGAACACCGGGTTGAAGTGGCCGTCGACCCAGCCCGCCACCTGCTTGGCCATGGCGAAGGCGAACTCGTTGCCCTGGCCGGGCACGAAGCTGTCGAAGGTCAGCCGCTCCTGCAGGCCCGCGGCGCGCACCGGGCGCGGGGCGGCGGCGATCTCGATCACCGTCGCGGGCTCGGGCGTCTCGGCCGGAACCAGGCTCGGCACGTCGGGAGAGGGCGCGTGCTCGGTCTCGTATTCGACGCGCGAACGGACGTCGAGCCGGCGGCCCGACGGGTCGTTCTGCAGCCACAGCTCGTTGGTGCGGCGCAGCGCGTTGCGCTTGAACCAGTCGCGGGCGTAGGCGGTGGGGGTGACCAGATACAGCGAGCCGGTGAAGCCCTGTCGGACCGCGGAGGGCGCGACGTAGGAGTTGAACGGGCCTTCGCCCAGTTCGCCCCGCAGCGCGGCCGATACCTTGGTCCAGACCGCCTCTGGCGGCGTGACGGCTTCCCGGATCATCCCCATTGTTCGCCCCGACCCCTGACATGCGTCTCCCGTCGCCGGAATCGAAGGATTCCCGCGTGGAAGATCTCGTTAGACACACATCTGACGCTGACGCGGACGGCCCCCGTCCCGCGCCTCGTTCATCCGTGACGGGATGGATGCGTCAGAGGCTCGAAATTAGCCCCGCCCGGCCCACCGTCAACGAGGATTCTTGCGCCTTCACGGCGATAAAATCGTTGACTCAGATAAGAGGCTCGCCCGCCAAGGGAAATCGGGATTTCGTGTAGCGCGTTCAACCAAAGTGTCGCGCACGAGTTCCTCCGAACACGGCGAAAGGCCGAACGAGGAACACCTCGCTCGGCCCTGTAAACTCTGAGGTTTCAGTATTCCGTCCGAAAAGGACGGTAATCAGGCCTGAGCCAGTTTCTTCAGCTGGGCGGCCAGTCGCGACACTTTGCGCGACCCGGTGTTCTTGTGCACCACGCCCTTGGTGACGGCGCGCATCAGCTCGGACTGGGCCTGGACGAAGGCGGCGGTCGCCGTGCCCTTGTCGCCGGAGGCCACGGCCTCCTCGAACTTGCGCAGGTAGGTGCGCACGCGCGAGCGGCGGTTCTTGTTCACCTCGGTGCGGGCGGCGATCTTGCGCACCGCCTTCTTGGCGCCCGGCGTGTTGGCCATAGGTTCGGACCTCGAAACGGAACGCGCCGCGGAAACCACCGCGGCGCGGGAAAATCAGGAGGCGCGGATATAACCGAACCCCCGGGAAGCGTCAACGCGGGGCTCAGCGTCCCTTGAACGCGGGCTTCCGCTTGTCGACGAAGGCGGCCATGCCCTCCTTCTGGTCGTCGAAGGCGAACAGCGAGTGGAACAGCCGCCGCTCGAACAGCACGCCCTGCGAGAGGGTGGTCTCGTAGGCGGCGTCGACCATCTCCTTGTTCATCATCACCGCCAGGGGCGATTGGGAGGCGATCTTGGCGGCGGCGGCCTCGGCCTCCTCCAGCAGCCGGTCCAGGGGCACGACCCGGCTGACCAGGCCCGAGCGCTCGGCTTCGGTCGCGTCCATCATCCGTGCGGTCAGGATCATGTCCATGGCCTTGGACTTGCCTACCAGCCGCGTCAGCCGCTGGCTGCCGCCGATGCCCGGCGCCACGCCCAGGTTGATCTCCGGCTGGCCGAACTTCGCGTTCTCCGCGGCGATGATGAAGTCGCACAGCATGGCCAGCTCGCACCCGCCGCCCAGCGCATAGCCGGACACCGCCGCGACGATCGGCTTGCGGAACCGCTCGATGCGGTCGGCGGCGCGGGCGAAGAAGTTCTCGACGAACATCTCGGCGTAGGACTTGGACGACATCTCCTTGATGTCGGCGCCGGCGGCGAAGGCCTTCTCCGAGCCCGTCAGGACGACGCAGCGCACCTGGTCGTCGGTCTCGAACGCGTCCAGCGCGTCGCCGAGTTCGCCCAGCAGTTTGCTGTTCAGGGCGTTCAGCGCCTCGGGGCGGTTCAGGCGGACGACGGCGTAGCCGTCCTTGCGGTCGACCAGCAGGGTCTCGTAGCTCACGGCGCGCTCCTGTGAAGTCAGCCGGGCGGCTGTACGCGCCCGAACCGCCGGGGATCAAGGGCGCAGAACCGGCCCGTGGGCCCCTTCACCTTCAGCCCCCTGGCGCGCAGCAGGGCCGGCACGCCGTCGGCGCCGATCAGGTGGCCGGCGCCGACCGCCACGAACACCTCGCCCGACCCTTCCTTCAGCATGGCCTCGATGCGCTCGGCCCAGCGGCGGTTCCGCTGGACGATCAGGCGGTCGTAGAGCACCGGCGACACCCGTTTCAGCGGCCTGAGCGCCTCGCGCTCCAGCCGGCATACGTCGCCCTCCACCCAGGCGTCGACCAGCCGGTCGAAGCCCGCAGGGTCCTCCTCGATCTGGCGCAGGGCGTACTCCAGCGACGCGACCTGATCTTCGACCGGCGCCTCGTCGAACACGGCGATCTGCTCTGAGGCGGTCTCGAACGCCCGGCGCGCCGCCTGCGGGGGCGCCAGGTCGTTCAGCACCGTCTCCACCCCGTGGCCCTGGGTGGCGCCGGCGCGCCCGTACCAGGCGACGGTCAGCACCACCTCCGCCAGCCACGGCTCCAGCCGGTCCAGCGATCCGGGCGCGAGGGTCAGCCGCTCCATGATCCGGTCCAGGCGCGCCCGGCCGTCCTCGCTCAGGAACGCGTTCAGCGTGCGTCCGGCGGGCAGGGTCCCGCGCAGCGCCGTCTCCGCCGCCACCGCCCCGTCCCATCCCGGCTCCTCGGGCAGCTCCGTCCACAGCTCGCGCGCCTCTCCCAGCCGCCGCTCCAGGCGGTCCGAGCGCCACTGCGTGCCGGGTTTCAGCACGTGGACCGTGCCGTAGAGGGTGATCCGGCCGTCCGCGTCGGCCACCGTCCACATGGCCGGCTCCGCGCGCGCCCCGCAGGCCGGGGCCAGCACGGCGAGAGCGGCGACCAGGGCGAGGCGGACGGGCCGCATGCGCCGCGGCGGCGCTCCGGTCCGACGGTCGGTTCCGCTCATCGCTGGCAGACCGGGCAGTAGAAGGTCGAGCGGCCGGACTGCACGATGCGGCGCACCACGCCCCGGCAGTCGGGGGTGACGCAGGGCTCCCCTTCCCGCCCGTAGGCGCGGAACCGGTGCTGGAAGTAGCCGAGGCCGCCCTCGGCGTTGGCGAAGTCGCGCAAGGTGGAGCCGCCGGCTTCGATCGCCTCGATCAGGACCTCGCGCACCGCGGTCGCCAGCCGCTCCAGCCGGGGCGCGGCGATCCGGCCGGCCGCCGTCAGGGGCGAGATGCGGGAGCGGTGCAGCGCCTCGCAGACGTAGATGTTGCCCAGGCCCGCCACCACCCGCTGATCCAGCAGGGTCGCCTTGACGCTCTGGCTCTTGCCGGCGAACGCCTCCGCCAGGCGCGCGGCGTGGAAGCCGTTGCCCAGCGGTTCGGGCCCGATGCCTGAGAACCAGGGATGGTCATCGAGCCCTTCGGTGGCCACCAGCCCCATGTAGCCGAACCGCCGGGCGTCGGCGTAGCCGACCCGGGCGCCCGCGTCCGTCTTGAACACCAGGTGCTCGTGCGCGCCCGAGGTCGGCGCGGCGTGCTCGAACCGGCCGGGCGCGGCCTGGTCGATGGTGAACCGGCCGGTCATGCCCAGGTGCGTGACCCAGGTCTCGCCGGTGTCCAGCCGGGCCAGCAGGTACTTCGCCCGGCGATCCAGGCGTTCGATCACGGCGCCGGTCAGCCGTTCGGCGAAGCGCTCGGGCAAGGGGAAGCGCAAGTCAGGGCGGCGCTGCTCCACCCGCGCGAGCCGCGCGCCCTCCAGCGCCGGCTGCAGGCCCCGGCGCACGGTCTCGACCTCGGGCAGCTCAGGCATGGGACGGCGGAAGGCGGCTCATCAGCCCAGCCTGACGCCCTCGCCGTTCAGGTCAAGCGTCCGACGGCTCAGCGCCCGGCGACCAGCTGGATGCGGATCTTCTCGCCGGAGACCGCCTTGCCGCTCCAGCTCGCGCCCACGCCGCCGGTGACGATGGCGGTGCAGTAGGACATCGGCGCGGGGAAGGGCTTGGACTGCTTCAGGCAGACCTGCTTGCCCTTGACCTTCCAGGTGCCGCTGGAGGCGCCGCCGCGGCGGCCCTGGCCGCGGTAGGTGCCGTCGCGGTTCAGCCAGAGCTTGGCCTTGCGCCCGTCGGGATAGGTGGAGACGATGGTGTTGGAGAACGCCGCCTCCATCCCGGCCGGGGCCGCCGCGGGCTTGGCGGCGACCGGAGCGGCGATCAGGAGAACGGCGGCTGCGGCGGCGATCGTCGGACGGATCATGAGACTCTTCCATACGTTAGGCCGCACTAACGCATGGGAGGCGATCCAGTGCCCGGATCAGCGGGCGGCGATCTGGCGACAGGCTTCGGCGAAGCGCCGGGCGGTCTCGGGATCGGGCGGCAGGTGCGGACCGACGCTCTGGGCGCCGTAGGAGGCGCTGACCGCGGTCGCCTTCTCCAGCCGCGCCAGCAGGTCGGGGTTGATCGGCGCCTCGGCCTCGACGCCCGAAGGGCGGGACGCCGTGGTGTCGGCTACGAACACGAACGGCTCGTCGTCGACGCCGAAGCTCAGGCGCTCCTCGCTGGGCACGACGCGAAAGCTCTCGACCAGCACGCTCATCTCCGCCGGATCACGGGCGCAGGCGAGCCGGAGCACCGGGGCGCCGTCGGCGCCGGACAGGGTCAGGGACATGCCCGCGCCGCTCACGGCCGCGTCCCACTTCAGTCCGGCCTGAATCCCGCCTGGAGCGGGCGTCTCGTGCGCCGGGGCGGCCGGGGTCTCGGCCGGGGCGGAGGCCGGCTCCTGGGGCTGTTCGCAGCCGGCGAGCAGCACCAGGGGGGCGAGGACGAGAAGGGCGCGCATCGGCAGGCTCCGGGTGTCGGGTCCGGAACAGCCTAGCTCAAACGGCGGCGGTTTTGCGAGCCGTCGCCTCGCGGAACGACACCAGCCGGCGGGACGCCTCGTCCCACAGCGCCAGCTTCACGCAGCTGAGGCTCTCGCGGATGGTCAGGCGGCTGACCTGGTTCAGCTCGGGGATGTCCTTGAGCACCTGCGGCAGGCGGTAGAACGGAATGCGGCTGGCGGCGTGGTGGACGTGGTGAGCGCCGATGTCGGCGGTCATCCAGCGCAGCACCGGCGGCAGCACGTAGTAGGAACTGCCGTGCAAGGAGGCCTCGTGCAGATCCCACTCGCCGTTGCGCACCCAGTAGGCGCCGTCGAACTGGTGCTGGACGTAGAACAGCCACACCCCGATGGCCGCGGCGATCACCACAACCGGAACGTAGACGAGGAAGAACGCCGCGGGCCCGACCAGCAGGATCAGGGCCGTCGCCAGGACGATCGCCCCAAGGTTGGTGCCCATGGTGCTGAGCCACGGACGCCAGCCCTCCTTCATCAGGCCGACCGGCAGGCGGTGCTGGACCAGGAACATGTAGGCCGGGCCGATGCCGAACATCACCAGCGGGTTGCGGTACAGGCGATAGCCCAGCCGCTTGAGCGGGGGCAGCGCGCGATATTCCTCGACCGTCAGGGTCTCCACCGCGCCCAGCCAGCGCCGGTCCAGGTTGCCGGAGGTGGCGTGGTGGATGGCGTGGGTCCGCCGCCAGTAGTCGTAGGGCGTGAGCGTCAGCACCCCGATCACCCGTCCGACCCAGTCGTTGGCGGCCTTGGCCTCGAAGAACGAGCCGTGGCCGCAGTCGTGCTGGATCATGAACAGCCGCACCAGGAAGAAGGCGGCGGCGGGCACGGTCAGCAGCAGCGCCGCGCCCCAGCCGCGGTCCAGCGCGAACCAGCTGAGGCCGCAGAGCAGAGCCAGGGGGGCCGTAGTGACGAGGATTTCGAACACGCCGCGGGCGCGATCGGGCTTCTGGTAGGCCGCGAGAACGCGGCGCATGGCGCGGGAATCGAAGATGTCGGTACTCACGGCGAGGCGGGGGAGGACGGGTCGGCTTCAGTGATGAACCTGTTTTAGCCGACCGGGGTTGCGGTTTGTCCACCACGCGGAAGGCGAATTTCAGGCCTGGGGACGAAAAAGGCGGCGCCCTCTCGAGCGCCGCCCTCTCGTATCGTAGATCGAACGCGGATCAGATCTCCTGGCCGCGGTCGGTCAGGTGCGACGGGTTGGCCTGCGGATCGCCGACCACGTGGGCCCACTTCTTCACCAGGAAGCTGATGGCCACGAAGGCGACGCCGATGCCGATGCCCCATAGGCCGAGCTGCTCGAACACGTCGATCGAGGAGTTCAGCGCCGCGCCGGAGTCGACCACCTGGCCGCCCACCGTCTCGGTGCCCGCATGGCCGGCGATGATGCCGCCGACGTACTGGGCGATCGAGCTGGACAGGAACCACACCGCCATCATGAAGCTGACGACGGAGGCCACCGACAGCTTGGTGATCTCCGACAGGCCGACGGGGCTCAGGAACAGCTCGCCGGTGGTGTGCAGCAGGTAGAGCAGGCCCAGCAGGATCAGCGGCACGCGGAACGCGTCGTCGACCATGCCCGACTGCACGCCCCAGACCACGATCATGAAGCCCAAGCCCACTTGCATCAGGCCCAGGCCGAACTTCATGGTCGGGTTCGGGTCCTTGTTGCGGCGGCCCAGGAAGGTCCACAGCGCCGCGAACACCGGGGCGAAGATCAGGATGAAGCCGGCGTTGAACGACTGGGTCTGGGCGGCGGTGATCGAGGTGTCGATCCAGCCGTAGCCGCCCATGCCGGCCTTCATGCCCGCCGCGTTGATCTGCTCCATGGTGCCGACCGGGAAGCCCAGCAGGCTGGTGGCCGTCTGGGTCAGGCTGAGGTCGACGTTACGGTCGGCGAACAGGTTGAGCGAGGTGCCCGCCTGCTCGAACAAGGTGAAGAACACCACCGCGCCGACGATCAGGATCACGGCCAGCATCATGCGCTGACGCTCGACCCAGTTCTTGCAGACGAAGGCGATGATGAAGACGATCGCGATCAGCGACAGGATGGTGGAGGCGGTGAGCGCCAGACCGACCATGTCGTTGCGCTGGACCAGCCACCACACGCCGCCGACGCCGATGACCGCCAGGAGGTAGATCAGCCACTCGCGGTTGATCGGCCCCACGACCGGCTTGGCCAGCTTCTCGGGATTCGGCGGTTCGCCCTTGCCCTGCAGCAGCGGCTTGCCGAGCACGAAGACGATGAAGCCCAGCAGCATGCCGACCCCGGCCAGGCCGAAGCCCGCCCACCAGCCGACCGTCTGGCCGAGATAGCCGCACAGCACCGCCGCCCAGAAGGCGCCGAGGTTGATGCCGTAGTAGTAGAGGGTGAAGCCCGAGTCCCGCCGGGGATCCCCCTGCGGATAGAGCTGGCCGACGATGGTGGAGATGTTCGGCTTCAGGAAGCCGACCCCCATGATGATCAGCGACAGGGCCAGGTAGAAGATGTTCACGTAGAGCGGGTCGCGCGTCTCGGACATCTGGTAGCTGCCTTCGGGCAGCACAGCCGGGAGCGGACCGCCCGCGGGCAGGCCCTGGATCTCCAGCCCGCCGCCTTCGGCCTGGCCGAATTCGTAGGGTTGGCCGGCGATCACCACGCGGACCTCGCGGCCGGCGGTGCGGCCCTCGGCCGTCACTTCGTACTGCTGACCGCCGTAGGTCAGGGTCTGGCGCGCCGGATCGCCTTCCGCGGCCATCAGCATGTGGCCGGCGACCAGCAGCAGGGCGCCGAAGGCGATCGCCTTGCGGGTGCCGAGATAGCGGTCGGCCAGGAAACCGCCGAGCAGGGGCAGCAGGTACACCAGCGAGGTGTAGGACCCGTACTGCTGGCTCGCGAAACCGTCGTCGAACAGGAAGTGCTGGGTCAGGTAGAAGATCAGGATCCCGCGCATGCCGTAGTAGGAGAAGCGCTCCCACATCTCGGCGAAGAACAGGATGATCAGACCCTTCGGGTGATTCCGAAGCATCTGCATAAGGACCGGAATGCCGGTCACGAGCGTGACGACGATCCCGAGGAGAATGACGATGTTCATGCGCGCCTTCGCGTTTCCTCGAGGGGCCGGTTGATCCGGCTTATCCCCTACTGGGGCCGGATAGAATCACGCGAACGCGTGCAAGACAAGCAAAGGCGCGCCGGAACGTCGCAGTTCGGCCCTATTTCACCCCGGCCATCATGCGCTTGAGCACCGGCGACAGCACGAACAGCACCACGCCGACGCCCACCGCGATCCAACCGAACAGCTGGAACACCTCGGTGTAGGCGCGCAGCTGCGCGCCCGGATCGACCGCGACCCCGCCCACCGTCTCGGTCGCGGTCATCTTGGCGACCACGCCCGCGAGCGCGTGGGCCAGCGAGCTCGACAGGAACCACACGCCCATCATCAGCCCGACCACCTTCGGCGCCGACAGCTTGGTGATCATCGACAGGCCGATCGGCGAGATCAGCAGCTCGGCCACCGTGTGCAGCACGTAGGTCAGCGCCAGCCAGGTGAAGGCGATGCGGTAGAGGTCGTTGGCCTGGGTGGCCGTCGCCCAGGACAGCATGACGTAGCTGCCGCCCATGATGATCAGCGCCAGGGCGAACTTGTAGGGAGTCGGCGGCTCCAGCCCCTTACGGCCGAGCCCCGCCCACAGCGCCGCGAAGAGCGGGCCCAGCAGCACGATCATCAGCGGGTTCACGAAGTTGGACTGGCCCGCGTTGATGAAGCTCGGCAGGTCGACCGAACGCTGCGCCATCAGCGTGAGCGACGAGCCCGCCTGCTCGAACAGCATCCAGAACAGCACCGAGAACGCGCTGAGGATCAGAGCGACCATCATGCGAGAGCGGGCTTCGCCCTTCAGGAAGAACAGGGTCCAGATCACCATGGCGGCGAAGATCGCCGGCGCCAGGTAGGTCAGGCCGGTCTCGACCAGCTGGTGGCGTTGCAGCAGCAGCCAGATCGGGATCACGGCGATGACGCCGCCGATCCAGAACATCGCCTCGAACGGCACGCCCAGGAAGCCGCGCTTCAGCTTGGCGGCGTCCGGCGGCCCGGCACGGCCCTCCAGCCACGGCTGGCCGACCTGGAACACGATCAGTCCCAGCAGCATGCCGATCCCGGCCAGGCCGAAGCCGTAGGCCCAGCCGTAGGTCAGGCCGATCCAGCCGCACAGCAGCTTGGCCAGCAGCGAGCCCAGGTTGATGCCCACGTAGAACATGGTGAAGCCGGAATCCCGGCGCGGGTCGTCCTTCTCGTACAGCGCCCCGACCACGTTGGAGATGTTGGCCTTCAGGAAGCCAACCCCGACCACGATCAGGCTCATCGCCAGCAGCACCGTGGACTCGCCGCTGAGGTCGCGCTCGACCCGGGTGACGTAGGCGCCGGGGGCGGTGCGTTCGGGCAGGCTGCTGACGGTCCCGGCCGGTCGGGTCACGCCCTCGGGGCTGATGGTGATCGGCGTCCGCTCGGTCCCGGCCACCGCGTACAGCTGCCGGTCCTGGCCGCGGCCGTCGGCCACCACCTGGTACTCCTGGCCGCCGATGCTCAGGTACTGGCGCCCGCCCGATCCCTCGAAGGCCATGGCGAAGTGGCCCGCCACCAGCAGCAGGGCCCCGACGGTCACCGCCTTGCGCGCCCCCAGCCACCGGTCGGCGATCACCCCGCCCACGATCGGCAGCAGGTAGACCAACGCCGCATAGGCCGCGTAGGTGCCCGCCGCCTCCCCGTCGCTCATCAGGAAGTGCTGAACCAGGAACAGCACCAGCAGGGCGCGCATCCCGTAGAAGGAGAAGCGCTCCCACATCTCGGCGAAGAACAGCACGACCAGCCCGCGCGGGTGGCCCAGGAAGGTCTTGCGCGCAGGCGCGGAGGCGGTGGCGTCGGTCACGGCGGCGGTCCCTCGAACGTGCGCCCTCTGCGAAGCGGGGCGTTGATGCGCATTGCTGCACCGGGAACCGGCGGGAGACAAGCGGCCGGGACGCTCAGCGGAGCGGCGGACGCGCGGAAGCATCGACGGGCCGTAGCTCCGAAGGGGTGGGGAGGCGCGGAGCGCGGGCGGGCCGCCCGGAACCGTAGCCCTCTTGCGAGGGCGCTATGAATTTTCGGCGGGTTCCCCCGCGCTCCGCGAAGCCTGTGCTCGCAAGCGGACCGGGGGACGGCTTCCTTGTCGGGACCGGAGGGAAAACGCTCTATCCCCGCGGCTGGCTACTCCCCGATTAGACCCTTCCCGGACCTCGGCCTGCGGCGGGCGGGAGGACCAGATCCTCCCGGGCCCCGGGGTTTCGCCCCGGGCATCCCACGCGCCGCCTATGGGTGGCTTCGAACGGCTCAGCCTTGCAGCCGCACCGCCGGAGCTCCCAGCATCGACGCCAGGTTCGTCCCGCTCGACTTCCGCCCCGCCGCCGCATCGGGCTCTGGTACCTGAGCGCCCTCCCCCGCGGCGGGGTCGGAGAGGAGTATGGGGGCGGTCCGGAGGGGCGGGCGTAAGTTTATTTTTCGCCCGCTCCCGCGCTCCTGTTTTTTCACCCGCTCATCCCGGCGAGGGCCGGCCCCAGATGACGGGCGCCGACAGCTCAGAACTACTTGCGAGCGCTCCCTAACGGTTGACCGCCCTACGATCTGGGTCCCGGCCTTCGCCGGGATGAGCGGGTCGTAAGGGGGGCTGCGCCGCTCCGGCCGGGATGACGGGAATTGTTGCGAAGCCCGGCGCAAAAGCGTGGACGCGGACGCTCTCGGTCATTCAGAAACCGGCGCCCGTCGTGCCCCTCATCCTCCCGCGCGGACCTCCGCCTGCGGCTCCGGTGCGGGTTCCCTCCTTCTCCCGGCCGGGAGAAGGAACGTGGCGCGCTTCACTACGACCGCGTTTGTCAGGTTGACAGGGGATATTATACTTGACGTACCCACGTGAGCCGCTAAGGTAGGCGCACCAAGGAATTGCGCCATGTCGAACCTCTCCGCTCCGCACTTTCACAACGAGGAAGCCGCCTACGCGTACGTCGAGGCGCGGGTCTGGCCGGAAGGCCCGATCTGCCCGCATTGCGGTGGCGTCGAGCGCATCGGCAAGATGGGCGGCAAGAGCACCCGGATCGGCACCTACAAGTGCTACCAGTGCCGTAAGCCCTTCACCGTGAAGATCGGCACCATCTTCGAGGCTTCGCACGTCCCGCTGCGCCTGTGGCTGCAAGCGATCTACCTGATGGCCGCGAGCAAGAAGGGTGTCAGCAGCAACCAGCTTCACCGGACCCTGGGCGTCACCCTCAAGACTGCCTGGTTCATGTCTCACCGCATCCGCGAAGCCATGCGTTCCGGCGAGCTGGCCCCGTTCGGCGGCAACGGCGGCGCGGTCGAGGTGGACGAGACCTTCATCGGACGCGAGCCGGGTGCCCCGAAGGGCCGCAAGGGGTGGCACATGAAAAACCGCGTCCTGTCCCTCGTGGACCGTGAGACCGGCCGCGCTCGCTCCTTCGTGGTCGAGAACTTCAAGGCCGAGACCCTGGTGCCGATCCTTCAGGCGAACATCGCCAAAGAAGCTCGCCTGCTGACTGACGAAGCTCGCCATTACGTCGCCATCGGACGCGATTTCGCCGACCACAGCACCGTGAACCACGGCAAGGAAGAGTACGTGTCCCGCACCGATCCAACCGTCCACACCAACACCATCGAAGGTTACTTCAGCGTCTTCAAGCGGGGCATGCGCGGCGTCTATCAGCACTGCTCCAAGAAGCACGTGCACCGCTACGTAGCCGAGTTTGACTTCCGCTACTCGGAGCGAAAGGCTAACGGCGTGAACGATATCGTCCGCGCCGACACCCTGCTCAAAGGTGTGGTCGGCAAGCGCCTCACCTATCAAACGGCTGGTCGCGCCTGATGACAGACAAGAAGAAGCCCCCGACCGAAGACCCGGAGCAGAGCCGGCGGTTCCTCGACCTCGCGCGCGAGCTGGAGGACGCTGGCGAACTAATCCCCACCGACGGCGAAAAGGCGTTTGAGCGCGCCATGGGACGGATAGCGCCGGCAAAAAGGCCCAGCGCGCCAGGACGGGGCAAACCTTAGCGGATCGACGCATAGTCGGGGCTGTCATCGTCAGCGGCAGGAAAAAGGATGAAGTGGCCTGCCGCTGTCTCTCTAGGGTTGTTCTCAGGTGGAAATGAGTCCCATCCACACGCCGCCCTTAATAGCCTTTCCCCGCCGTACTTCTGGTCAGCAAAGCGACGTACAGCAAACGCGCAGGCGTCAGCAAACTGTAAGCAAGGCTCTTCGCTCTTTTCCGCAAAATGTACCGGCCCCGCTATTGTTGAGAGAGGTAGTAACAAGCTGAGCGGATGGCGAAAATCTCTTGTGTATTTCTCATCGCTCAAAAGTCTGGGGAGGCGCCTTAATGCTCCCTTCATTCTATCATTGTTTTCGGCGATGATCATCGCCACTTCGCCTGGATGATGTCTTTTTATGTACCAATCCGCCACAGCGATGCATTGCATGAACGCGATTATGTGATCTACCTCTGCGTTACGGAAGTCAGAGCGATCCTCAAGGTAAGCTGCCCCCCTTCGGGCATAGCCTATAGCCATGCACAACCCCATCTTGCGGGGTGCCGATGCTACATCTGCATGTATTTCTATCCGTTGATCTAAAGTATATTTAGCGCGCGGGAAGACTTTCCCGCCGCCGATTAATTCCTTTCCATGAAAAACAAATCCGTCTCGGCATTCCTCTCGGACATGCTTTTGGACAAGGTCGTTTCTCTTTTGATTGATCGCCGCCCACTGCTTGTCAGCATCTACTATGATACCGCAGACAACGGTCACAGGCTCGGGGGCCGATATTCCAGCCTCATCGATGTAGATGAAGCGCACTAGCCGATCTCCAGCGAGCTCGCCCCCGCCAAATGCGCGAAGCGAAGTCACTCTAGGCCCTCCCGATGGGTACGGGAAGTATAATAATGCCGGTTGACATGACAATCTTCTGATGTCAGGTGTTCCTGACAATTCGTCAGGAGAACCTGTCGTGAGCACCTTCGACCCGGCACACCGGCGCTACGTCATGCGCACCATGGCGTTCATGAGCGGCTACGTGGCGATCAACGTCGCGGCCATTCTGGGGGCGTTCGACGATCTGGAGGCGCCGGGGACCTGGGCGTTGGGACTGGCGGTCTCCGCGCCGATCGCGGGGCAGATGTGGGCGACCCTGGCGCTGATGAACGAGGCCGACGAGTTCGTGCGGGCCCTGACCGCCAAGCGGTTCATCGTGGCCTCGGGCCTGAGCATGGCCCTGTTCAGCGCCTGGGGCTTCCTGGAGAGCTACGCCGAGGCGCCGCACGCGCCCGGATGGCTGATCTATGCCTTGTTCTGGGGCGTGTTCGGCCTGGTGTCGCCGTTCGTGCGGACCACCCGATGAAGAACCGCCTGCGTGAACTGCGCGCCGCGCGGCGCTGGAGCCAGGCGGACCTGGCCGAGCGCATCGGGGTGTCGCGCCAGGCGGTGAACGCGCTGGAGACCGAGAAGCACGATCCCAGCCTGGGCCTGGCCTACCGCATCGCCGCCGCCTTCGACCTGCCGGTCGAGGCCGTTTTCGACAACCCGCACCGGCCGAAGGAGGCCTGACGCGCATGAGACTGCTCGCCGTACTGACCGCTCTGCTGCTGGGCCTCGCCGCCCCGGCGTTCGCAGAAACCGTGGACCGCGGCCGCTTCACCGTCGAGGTGCGCGGCGCCGGGCCGGACGTGATTCTGATCCCGGGGCTGGCCTCCTCCCGCGCCGTCTGGGACGAGACCACGCGGGCGCTGGAGGGGCGATACCGCCTGCACCTGGTGCAGGTGAAGGGTTTCGCCGGAGAGCCCGTCGGCGCGAACGCGGAGGGCCCGGTCGTGGCGCCCCTGGTCGAGGCGCTGGCCGCCTATGTCGCCGAGGCAAAGCTGGTGCGGCCGGCGGTGATCGGCCACTCGATGGGCGGGGAGACCGCCCTGGCGCTGGCGGCGCGACATCCGCGGGCGGTCGGTCGGGTGATGGTGGTCGACGCCCTGCCCTTCTACTCTCTGCTGTTCGGGCCGCAGACCACGCCGCAGTCGGTGCGGCCCCAGGCCGACGCCCTGCGCGACGGGATGCTGGCGCAGACGCCCGAGCAGTTCGAGGCGGGCCAGAAGCGGATCATGGCCTACATGACCAAGACGCCCGCCGGGCGCGAGCTGGCGGTGCGGTGGTCGATGGAGTCCGACCGCTCGGCGATCGGGCGGGCGATGCACGAGCTGATGGTCACCGACCTGCGCCCGGAGCTGGCGAACATCAAAGCGCCGGTGACCGTGCTCCACGCCTACGACCCGAGCATGATGTTTCCGCAGGCGACCATGGAGGCGCTGTACGCGAACGCCTACGCCGGCCTGCCCGGCGCTAAGCTGGTGCGGGTGGACGGGGCGTACCACTTCCTGATGTGGGACCAGCCGGAGCGTTTCCGGGCGGAGGTGGAGCGGTTTTTGGGGGAGTGAGGTGCGACGTCCCAAGATAATCTATGCGTCACCCTCGGGCTCGTCCCGAGGGCCCATGGCGCCGTCGCACCACGCTGAACGATGGCCCCTCGGGACGAGCCCGAGGGTGACGACGCTTAAGGATGGGTGAGACGCGCCACCCTAAACCGCGAACGCCTGCTCCAGGTCGGCGATCAGGTCTTCGGCGTCCTCGACCCCGACGGAGAAGCGGATCAGGGTGTCGGTGACGCCGCCCGCCTCGCGCACCGCCTTGGGCACCGAGGCGTGGGTCATGATCGCGGGGTGGTTCACCAGGCTTTCGACGCCGCCCAGGCTCTCGGCCAGGGTGAAGACCTGGAACCGCTCCAGGATGCGCTTGGTGCGCTCCAGATCGCCGTCGACGACGACCGAGATCATGCCGCCGAAGCCGCGCATCTGGCGCTTGGCCAAGGCGTGCTGGGGGTGGCTCTCCAGGCCGGGGTAGTACACCCGCGCCACGCCGGGGCGGCCCTCCAGCCAGCGGGCCACGACGCCGGCGTTCTCGCAATGGCGCTGCATGCGCACGCCCAGGGTCTTGAGGCCGCGGTTGGCCAGGAAGGCGTCGAACGGGCCCATGATCGCGCCGATCGAGTTCTGCAGGAACTTGATTTCCTTGGCGAGTTCGTCGGTCCGGGCCACCACCGCACCGCCGATGATGTCGGAGTGGCCGTTCAGGTACTTGGTCACCGAGTGGACCACGAGGTCGAAGCCCAGTTCCAGCGGACGCTGGATCCAAGGGGTGGCGAAGGTGTTGTCGGCGACCGCCAGCAGCTTGTGGCGCTGGGCGACGCGGGCCAGCATCTCCAGGTCGGCCAGCTTCATCAGCGGGTTGGTGGGCGTCTCCACCCACAGCATCCGGGTCTGGGGCGTGATCGCCGCCTCGACCGCAGCCTCGTCGGTGAAGTCGACGTAGGCGAACTCCAGCCCCATGGAGCGGCGGCGCACGCGCTCGAACAGGCGGTAGGTGCCGCCGTAGAGGTCGTCGCCCGCCAGCACCCGCGCGCCCGGCTCAAGCAGCTCCAGCACCGTCGAGGTCGCGGCCAGACCCGAGCCGAAGCCGAAGCCCGCCGCGCCGCTCTCCAGGTCCGCCAGGCACCGCTCGAACGCCTCGCGAGTCGGGTTCTTGCCGCGCGCGTACTCGTAGCCCTTGTTCACGCCCGGGCTTTCCTGGGCGTAGGTCGAGGTGGCGTAGATCGGCGTCATCACCGCGCCGGTGGTCGGGTCGGGATGCTGGCCCGCGTGGATGGCGCGGGTGGAGAAGCCGAGGCGGTTGGGGAGGTCGGTCAAGGGATCACCAGAGTCGGGAGACGCCGAAGGAGTCGAACAGCCGCTCGTTCGACACCAGCGTCAGATTGTCGAGGCGTGATTGGGCGATGAGCATCCGGTCGAACGGATCGCGGTGGTCGATGTCCAGACCGCCCGCGAAGCGCGCGTGATCGTCTGATAGAGATAGGGACTGGAACTGCTGCTCCGCCAGTAGGGCGGTCCATTGCTCCAGCAGGACCGATGCTCCCGGCAGCTTCCCCCGCCGGTGCTTGTTGGCGATCTCGAAGCTGGAGACGGCGCTGACGTAGACCTGCGCGGCCGGGCTTTCGATCGCAGCCTTCGCGACCGGGCTGAGCTCGGGGTCGTCCAGCAGGTACCAGAGCAGCGCGTGGGTATCGAGCAGCAGCCTCAATCGACCATGCCCCAGTCGCGGAGCTCGTCGTCTGACATAGGGGCGAAGAACTCGGGCGAGACCTGGAATTGCCCCTTCAGCCGGCCCGCACGACGCGTCCGCGCCGACTTCGCCTCGACCGGCGCGAGCTTCGCCACCGGCTTGTCGCCGCGCGCGATCACCACCTCCTCGCCCGCTTCGACGGCGGCGATCAGCTTGGACAGGTTGGTCTTGGCGTAGTGGACGGTGACGACCATGGCGGCGGCTCCTTAGCTAAGGAAGATAGCTAACCGCCCGCCCCGCCGCAACCTCACGCCGCCTTGGGGTTCAGGCGCATCCAGTTGATCAGGTCCACGCGGGTGATCACGCCTACGAACTCGTCGCCGTCGCAGACCAGGGCCACCTCGTCGCGGTCGAACACCGGCAGCAGGGCGTCGATCGGCTCGTTCACCTGCAGGGTGTTCAGCGCGCTGGTCATGACGGTTTCGACCGGCTGCTTGAAGCGCTCCTCGCGTCCGCCGCCCTCGACGCCGCGCAGCATGTCGCTCTCGTCCAGGATGCCGACCAGCCGACCGTCGCGCATCACCGGCAGCTGGCTGACGTCGGCCTGGCGCATGCGGTTGTAGGCGCTGAGCAGGGTGTCCTCGGGCTGGGTGGAGACCACCCCGCCTTCCGACGCCTTGCGGGCGACCAGGTCGCGCAGGTCGCCGTGCAGCACCCGGTCGGTCAGACCCTGCTCGGCCAGCCAGCTGTCGTTGTAGACCTTGGACAGGTACTTGGCGCCGGTGTCGCAGACGAAGCTGACCACCCGCTGGGGCGTGGTCTGCTCGCGGCAGTAGCGCAGGGCGGCGGCGATCAGGGTGCCCGACGACGATCCCGCCAGGATCCCGGTCGTCAGCAGCAGGTCGCGCACCGTGTCGATCGCCTCGCGGTCGGGGATGGAATAGGCCTTGGCGACCAGGTCGAGGTCGGCGTTGTCGGGCACGAAGTCCTGGCCGATGCCCTCGACCGTGTAGCCGCCGCTGGGACCCGGCACGCCGTCGTTGGCCAGCCCCGCCAGCACCGAGCCGACCGGATCGGCCAGGATCATCTTCGTCTTCGGCGACTCGCGGCGGAAGTAGCGTCCCAGCCCCGACAGAGTGCCGCCCGAGCCCACGCCGACCACCACCGCGTCCACGTCGCCGTCCAGCTGGGCCATGATCTCCGGGCCGGTGCTGCGCTCGTGCGCCAGCGGATTGGCCGGATTGGCGAACTGGTTGACGTAGAAGCCGCCGGGGATCTCCTGCGCCAGCCGCTCGGCCAGGTCCATGTAGTAGTCCGGATGTCCGTGCGGCACGTCGGAGCGGGTCAGCCGGACCTCGGCGCCCAGGGCGCGCAGGTGCTGGATCTTCTCCTTGGCCATCTTGTCGGGGATCACCAGCAGAACGCGGTATCCCTTGCGCTTGCCGACCAGCGTCAGGGCCAGGCCGGTGTTGCCGGCGGTGGCCTCCACGATCGTGCCGCCGGGCTTAAGCCATCCGTCGCGCTCGGCCGCGTCGATCATCGACACGGCGATGCGGTCCTTGATCGAGCCGCCGGGGTTCTGGCTCTCCAGCTTCAGGAACAGCCGGCAGGGGCCGGTGTCGACGCCGGTCACCTCCACCATCGGCGTCGAGCCGATCAGGTCCAGCGCCGAGCGGACCGGCTGTCCGAGCGGTTGCGCGGCCGCGGGCTGGGCCATGGGAATCCACCTTTCCGGGTTCGAGAACTCTGACGGTACGTGGTCGCCGGGGCCCGCGCCTGTCAAGCGGAGGGCGAGGGTTTCACCCCCGCGCCGCTTCTGCTAGCCCGAAGGCGTGCGGACGTGGCGGAACCGGTAGACGCAACAGACTTAAAATCTGTCGGCCCCAGGCCGTCCGGGTTCGAGTCCCGGCGTCCGCACCAGTGTCCGCAGGCGTGTCGCGCCATCGTGACTTCAGGCGAGGGAGGCATCCGGTTACCTTGTCTGGGCTCGGCGGGACGATCGGATGAGCGGCACACGGCGCGCCTTCACAGTTCGCGGACTCTCGACCGCGACCCTCATCCTTCTGGCGTGGCTGGCCGGCGCCCCCGCACTGGCGCGCGACGGCCGCCTGGCTCATGTTCAATCCGCAGCGTTCACCCCGGAAGGCACGGTCGTGACGGCCTGGAGCGACGGGCGCGCCGTACTCTTCGACGCAGACGGCGCCGCGCGCCTCCTGGGTCGCGTCGCTCCTGCCCCGGTCGAGAGCGGTTACAGCCCGGGTGGAAGGCCGCGCGACGAAGTCGGGCTGGCGCCCGCTCTGAACGTGTTTCCGAATCGTGTCGGCCTCAGCGGCGACGGCCGGCGCGCCCTGCTGGACGGTTACGCGGAGATGCGGGTGATCGAAGTGTCCTCAGGGCGCGCCTTGCTGACGATCTCCGCGACCGGCGCCGTGGACGGCGCGCTTTCCGCCGACGGGCGCCATGTCGCGGCCCTGGAGAGCGGATGCGAGTTCAGGAGCGAAGCCGCGTGCCAGACGCTCACCGTCTGGTCCGTCGACGACGGCCGGCGGGTCGCGCGCGTGGCGAACGTGATAGAGGCGGAGGCGCCCGTTCTCCTTTCCGCCGACCGGGTCATCGTCTCAATGAGCGGCAACCGCATCACGCCGGATTTCGAGGTGCGTGCATGGGGGCTCGACGGAGCCGCCGCCTGGAGCATGAAACTTCCGGACCGCGGCGACGTGATCGTCTTCGCCGCCTCGCCCGACCGCGCGCACGCCTTCGCTTCTGCGGACAAGCCTTACATTCTCGACGTGCGGGACGGCCGAACCGTCGCCGTACTGGGAGGGCCGAGACCGGAAGCTGCCGTCTTCTCTCCGGACGGCGCACATCTGGCATTGCTGGACGACGCCGGGTGGTCGCTCTGGTCGGTCGAGTCCGGCGCCCTCGTCCGGCGGGAACCGGTGACGAGCGGATCGCAGATCCTCTTCCTGTCGAGCGACCGGCTGGCGGTGCGGACATCGGAGGGCTTGCGCGTCTGGCCCCTGTCGAGCCCTGAATCGAAAATCCTCGTTCCGGTCGACGGAGAAGTGCTGGCTGCGGAAGGTCGGCGCGTCCTACTGAAGACTGAGGGCGGAGCGGCGATCAGGGTGTTCGACCCGCTGACCGGGGAAGACCGCGGCTGTCTCTTGCCCGAACTCCGGCTCAGAGACGCCGTGTGCCGGGTTCAAGGTCTAAGGGACGCCTACGCCGCTCGACGCGACTTCAACGACATCGCCGCGAGCTTATCCGCGGCGGACGCGCTGCTCGACGCCTTGGCGGGAGGCGCGCTCCCCGCACAGCGCCTGTGGGCGGCCGCTCCGCACTCCTATGCCCAAGTGCTGGAAGAGGTGGGCCGGACTTTAGTGCGGCGACGGCGAGAGGCGGCCGCGCGCGCGTTCCTCATGGACCGCCTGTCTGCGCGCGACCCGCTTCTACGCGGGGCGGCGCGAAGCGTGCTGGGTCGTCTGCTGCTCAGCTCCGGAGCCGTCGAGCCGGGCTTGTCCGCCTTGCAGGCCGCCGCGGTCGAACTCCGAGAAGGCGGCGCGGAGTCGAAGTCGCCGCAGACGCTCGGTTCGACCCTGGCGGGGATGGCCGCAGCGAAAGCCGCGCGGGGCGACTTGGACGCGGGATTGGCCGTTCTGAACGAGGCGTTCGCCTTATCCGCCCGGTTCCCGGGGCTGGGCGAAACGGACCTTCTTTCTCTTCAAGCCGACATGCTCGAACGGGCGGGCCGCTGGCCGGAAGCCGAGCCGATCCGCCGAAGGCTCGCATTATCGGACGACGACGCGGACTCGCTGGACGCCTCGCTCGAATATGACGGAGCCGAGCGGCTGCGCGAAGCGGGGGGAACGGCCGCCGGGAAGGACGAGGCGGCGCGTTCGGCTCTCGCGCTCGGCCTCAACCTGGCTGAGCAGGGCCGATCGGCGGAAGCGGAACCCTTTCTTTCGAGAGCGGTGCGCCGGCGACTGGCTGAAGGCGCGCCCTCTGCGGACGCCGCCGCAGCGCTCGCGGAACGGGCTCGTTTGAGGAGTCGGCGCGCTCATCGCGCCTCGGCCGGGCTCGAAGATTTCCGCACCGCCTCGGCCATGGCGCGCGCGGTAGGAGCAGGCGCACGTTCGACGGCGGACCGACTTCGTCACGTCCACCGCTGGCATGTGAGCGCCGCCTGGACCGCGGCGACTGGCGTCGCGTCGGATTCCGGAGCCGAGGCCGGAACGAGCGCCGGGCACCGGGCTCGAGTGACCGGCTTGCGCTTCAGCCCAGACGGCGCCCTTCTGGCGAGCACAGGATCGGACGACCGGGTTATTCTTTGGGACGTCGCCACCGGATCCGAGCGCTGGGAGTCGTCCGTCGAGGAGCCCGGGGCCGCGGCCTTCACCTCGGCGCCTTCCCTGGAAGGGGAACCCGCCGCCGTTCGCATCGCGCGCGATGGACGCCCTTACTTGTGGCTGTCCGTAGACGACGGAGGTCGCCTCGCCGCTTCCAAGAACGTCTACGACCTTTCCTGGAACGACGCTCTCGCCCAGGCGAGCGCGATCGAATTCATACACGGCCGGGCGGTGGTCCTCACCGACACCGGGCAAACGGCGCACCAGGACGTCTCGACGCTTCCGGCGACTGGCGCCGCTTCGTCCGAAGGACTCGCCGCGTTTCTGCATGAAGGCCGAGTGTGCCTCCGACGCCTTGGCGCGGGCAATGGGTTGCGGTGCGGCGGAGCTGTACCCGCTCCTCTCGACGGCTTGCTGCTGGCCGTCTCGCCGGACGGCAAGACGCTCGCGATCTCCGGTGAAGACGAGGTCGCCCTCGCGACCTCTCGGGGGAAGGCGTTACGCAGGCTGAAGGGACGAACCGCCAAGGTCCAGACGGCGGCGTTTTCTCCGGACGGCCGGCGACTCGCGACGGGCGGGGCTGACGGAGCGGTTCGTGTCTGGGATGCCGAGACCGGCCGCCTGCTGTCCCGCCTCGCGGGACACCCTGAGCCGGTCTCAGCGACGGCTTGGTCGCCCGACGGCGCCGTGCTCGCGACGGGCGACAAAGGCGGAGAGATACACCTCTGGGGCGCCGAAGGGCGATTGCTGACGCGCTTGGGAACAGGCGGCCGCGAGAGCCTCTCAGGCGGGGTTCGCGTCCTGCTGTCGCCGGACGGCGCGTATCTGATCACTGAAGACGCGGGCGGCGTGCGCCTCTGGGACGCCCACACCGCGGAGTTCATATCGTCTCTCGATCCGGCGCCGAAGCCTTCCGGGGCGAAATTCTCCCCCGACTCCCGTCGCGTCAGCCTCTACGCCGCCCTTCTGGACGTCGACACCGGCGCGTCCGTGCCTACGCCTGCGGGGGTGGAGTTGCTGGCTTCCGGCGGGCGGTATGCGGTCAGCCGACTGTTGAATGACGGGACAGACGAACTGACGGTGGTGGGGCCGGACGGCAGGGTGCTGGCGCGCTTCCCGTACTCGGGATTCGGCGGGCGGATGTCTTCGGACGCACGCGCGCTGTTCTTGCCGCAAGGCGACGGTTACGCTCTCGGTCGGGTCGCAGACGGCGCCCTCGTCCCGTTGGTGGTCGATGCCGATTCTGTTGACGACGCGGCGTTCAGCGGGGACGGAACGCGGCTGTTCCTGATCGCGGGAGGCGCGCTCACAGCGTACGATGCGACGAGCGGCCGAGCCCTGGCGGCATGGAAAAGCAGCGCCGCCAAGCGACTACAGGCCGCTTCGGGTCGAAGCCCGAACGTCCTGGGGTGGTCCGACGAGTCGGTGCTGATCTGGAGCGGCGACGGTTCGACTCCCGCTGTCGTCGTGCGCCCCGCGTCGAAAGTCTCCGCAGCGGCCCTGGCGCCGGACGGCAGATCGGCCCTGGTCGGCCTGGAGTCGGGAGAACTGCTCGTCATCGACGCCTCGGACGGTCAGGTCCGGCGAACGATCCGCGCGCACGCGGGCGCCGTTCACTCCGTTTCCTTCGGCGGCGCCGATCTGGTCGCGACCGGATCGGCCGACGGCGTTGCGAAACTCTGGCGTGTCGGATCCGACCAGCCCCTCCGGGTCGTCGGGAAATGACGTACCGGGTCTCGGCCCGCCGTCACTCCGCCGCGCAGATGGTCCGGGTGCGGCCGCCGGGGGCTTGTTTGCGCCAGCCGTGGACGAAGCGTTCGACGCCGCTCTCGACCGCGGGCAGCAGCTGGCCGCGGTCCGAGGACAGGGCGACGTCGGCGGGGCGCGGGGCGGCCCAGCCGAGGTCCGCGCCGGTCGCGCCTTCGACCAGCGAAGGGTCGAGGTCGGCGGCTTCGGCCAGGGTGCGGGCGAACTCGGCCCAGGAGAAGCGGCCGCGGTTGGCCAGGTGCCAGACGCCGGTCTCGCCGTCGATCAGCAGGTCCAGCGTCGCGTCCACAAGGTCCGGCACGTAGGTCGGCGAGACGAAGCAGTCGTTGGCCGCGCGGAACACCCGGTTCTGGCTGAGCGTGGCGAGCGTGTGGACGGCGAAGTTGTGCACGTCGTGAGGCGAGAAGAAAGCAGCGGTGCGCGCGATCAGGGCATCGGCGCCGGTGGCCAGCACCCGCGCCTCCGCCTCGGCCTTGCTGCGGCCGTAGACGTTGAGCGGGCTGGTCGGGTCGCCCTCGACGTAGGGGCGGCCGGCTTCGCCGTCGAACACCAGGTCCGAGGAGAAGGTGACGAACGGAATCCCCCGCCGCTCGCAGGCGCGCGCCAGGTTCTCCGGCCCCACGGCGTTGGCGGCCATGCAGGCCTCCTCGGCCTCCTCCGCCTCGTCCACCCGCACCCAGCCGGCGGTGTTGATGACGGCGGAGGGCTCGAGCTTCTCAAGCGCGCGCTCGACCGAGATCGGCCGGTCCAGCGCCAGGGTGCGACGGTCGGTCAGGACGTAGGGCAGGCCGCGCAGGTCGCAGGCGCGGGCGAAGGCCTGGCCCAGGGTGCCGGTGGCGCCGGTGATCAGGATCGGGCGCGCGGCCAGGGTCTGGGG
>Ga0196964_10000453_pt1 | contig 25477 bp, 32 predicted proteins | sample S1_10metaG_FD_148615 | JGI IMG/M metagenome (GOLD analysis project Ga0196964, IMG submission 148615) | Soil microbial communities from Anza Borrego desert, Southern California, United States - S1_10 | ecosystem: Environmental > Terrestrial > Soil > Desert | place: USA: California | collected... | reverse complement strand
AGTTGTCTGTGATCGCCTGCGCAAAGCTGCAAAGGTTTTTCTCGTATCTGATCCATAAATACTTCTTTTATAGCTATAGCTTCTTGGTATTCTGTCGGTTTTCTTTCTCGTGCTATTTCTTCGCCTTGACCATTTGCACCTTCACGTAATACCCAAAAGTTATCTTCCTCGACGATCTTGCAACCAGGATAAGCAAAAATAGGAGCAAAGTTTTCTTTTACTTCTACTCTTACAGGTTTTCTAAAATAGTCGGCTAGCAAGAACAGCATGTCATTTGCTTCTTGGGTGTCTTGTGGATCTTGAACCAGTGTTTTTTCTGCTTCAGTAAATTTTACGAGTAATTCATTTTCTTTTTCGGTTATTAACATAATTTTCTCCATGTCTATCTCCTTGTTTTAGGGAAGGCTAGCGAATAGGCTAGCCTGGGGGGTTGGGCTTGGGGTTACTGTAGTAAGTCACGTTTTTCTAAGCATTCTATACGGGCTTTTGCTGGTAAAGCGTTTGCTATAGTTGTTACTTCGTCTTTTTGTAAGCGTACTACGAATATGTGCTTGCCGTTTTGCATATCTGTGCTTGAGTATTCTCTAGTTATTAGGGTAGCTATTGTGTTGTTAAATTCTACTTCTGTTAAACCTACTATTTGGTATTGTTTCACGGGGTTTTCCTTTCTTGGTCTACCACTTACTCGTGGGCTATTTTTTAGTGTTTCAAAGTCTGCGGGCGATATAGCTTTTAGCTTCTCGCCCAAGTTAATTGTTTCAATGCCGCGCAACTCGATAAGCTTAGCGAGCCGTTGCCGCGATATGCCTAGCTCGCGGGCTGCGTCGGGGAGTCGGATATAGTTTGTCGCTTCGTAGTCGGCTTTTTCGCGCTCAAGGTAGTCTGCGGAGTACGTTTCGGCTATCGAATTAAGCGCGTAGATAGAAACCAACTCACCGGAGGCAACGTGCATTTTAACGAATAGTTGGTGGTTGAATTCGCAAACCATTTCGCCATGCTCTTTCCAGTTCTCAAAGTCTTGCTCGGTTTCGCAAAATTGTACCGAGACTTTTTCAGAGTGTTGGCCGTTTTGATCTAGAAATAACCTACTTTGGTCAATGTCCAAATATATTTTCACTGCCTACTCCTCGTCTTCACTTTCGAGTTCTTGTAAGAAAGCATTTGCTTGCTCAAGGTTTAGTGCGTCGCTATAGTCGCCTGTTTTGTTATTGTAGACCTTAACGAAAATTTCTCCTTCTTGGTCTACGCAAGCGCAACTTTCGCTACTTGCCCAAGTTGCCCAGTCGTCGTCATTTTCAATGACGAAAGGTATTTCGGTACGTTCGTCGCAGAAGTTTACTAAATTGGTTGTTGGGTTGTATGTAATTTGGCTCATTGTCGTTTCTCCTTAAATTATTTAATTAAAATAAATATTGTTGGTTGCTATAGTCCTCAAACATATTTTCGTGTGTGAGGTCAAATAAAGTTTCTTGGTAATAGGTAACTGCAACTTTTTTAGCTTTGCGTGCTTTAGGTGCTTTAGGGGTTGGTGCAGTTAGAAAAAATTCTTCTTCAACTACTACTGGAGCTACTTCAGTTACTGGCTCAACTACGCCTAGTTCAGCATTAATTTCGGCTAAGCGGGCTAGTAATGTAGCGCGTTCGGCTTCTAAAGCTACTCTTTTTTCTTCTTTGCTAGCTACTTGAACTTTTAGTTGTTCGGCTAGCTCAAAGGCTGCTACTTTATCGCTATCGTCGGTATATTTGAGAGTTAAGCCATTTTCACTAATAGCAGCAACAACGAAATACTTTCTAGTAGGGCTTCTACGGCCACTACCGGAATAATAGTCAGCGCCGAATTCAACAACTTGGCCAACGGCTAATTTGTCGGTAAAGTAAAAATAGTCGCCATTAGCGCGAGTGCAAAAAATTCTTTCTAGCCCACCGGGAGACTTTGGATCCATTTCGATAACTGCTAACCAATTTTTCCCGCGGCTGTGATCTCGATAGCAATTATTTGGTACTTCAGTCAATGCGCCTTGAAATATTCCTAATGTTACTGTTTTTACTTCGTTGTTTACTTCGTTTGCCATTGTCGTTGCTCCTTATTTGTTATGTCCTCGAATGTCTAAATAGTACAATAACCGTTGCTATTTTGTCAACTATTATTTTACGTAATTAGTAAAGTTTTACCGGGTTTCCCTAAAGTATTCTACAATAAAGACTTATTGTTAATATATTTTGCTTGCGATCAGGAAATATTACCCAGCTACGGCAAACCCCTAGTAATAGCTATAGAACAATAGCCCGCCGTAGTTATTGCGCTATTCGGGCAAGGTGCGCTATACTATGTCAGTTAATTAGCCAACCTGCCAATAAAGCGACACTTTAAGGAGTAGCATCAATGCCAATTGACCCCAATGATAAAGAGCAAGTAAAAGCCTATAATGGGTGGGCTGACCGTTGGCCAAAGAACAACGGCGACTTTCCTTTACCAAATGAAGCGAAGCTAACCAACGACCAAGACGAGCCAAAGCCATTTATTTGCGACCCAAAGCAGAAAGCAGCGTATGAAGCGGTTATGAACCCATTCGACCCAAACAATAAAGACGTTATCCGCGACCCCGACTGCCCAGAGGGTGCTGTGTATTACGTGCCAAAAAACTACGGGGGAACGTTCCCTATAGAGGAAGAACCGACCGACGACGTGCAAGAAATGTTGGCACGAGCTAATGCTTTATTAACCGCGCTACCATTTAGTGCGAGCCGCAATGAGTTTGAGCTTATGAAGCACGAGCGCGACCGTTACAAGCAATTGTATGGGGGTATGTGTGCGGCACTTGGACAGTTTGCAATTAATACTTCTAAGCCCGCGCAAATAGTCAGCCAAGAGCCAACCCTACCCGAAGCGCTGGCCGTGCTGAACGAGCGCAAGCACCGAGGCATATCAACTTGGGGTATTCGTAGCGCGCGCGGCAAATGTGTTGTTGTAGGCGATACGAACGGTTTTGGTATTGGTTTAACCGAGTTTGAAGCAATTGCCGTTGCCGAGAAGTACTTGCGGGAGGCGAAATGAAAACCCACTTGTGTATCACGCCTTATATTCAAAACTCGATAATGTTTAGGCTAGAGTTTTCTAGGGATATAGACATTGCCGCTATAGCGCTAGTTGAGTTTATCGAGCAAGACTTAGAGGGCAAGGAGATAATTCACCACACCGCAGAAGGGCCAAGACCGGACGAACTAGTAAAAGCTATACAACGCTCGCGACTACTCGTGCGCTTGCAAGCCCCTACCTATACGTGTACTTATTTTGCTAAAACAACGATAAACGGTATCGAGAAGCCTATATTTTCTAATGCGTGTGGGTTTCAGCCAAGCGTGTTTTTTACTCTTGGTAGTTTGCCGCCCGATATGCTCCGACTGGAGGCGAAATGATCCAACTAAACCAACTAGACCACATAATTTATTCCTTCAAGGGCAGTATTTACTATGAGCCAGTGCCGCGCTACCCCTGCAATTATATTTACAAGCCCAAGAAGCGCTACGGCGTGAAGAAGCGCAAGAAATGGAGAAAGCGCAAATGAAGCTTAAAACCGTGCTAGGTATTCTAACAATTCTATTGCTGCTAGTTTTCTTTGGTATCGTGACACATCAAGAATTTATCCATGTTGACCTAAATAGCAAACAGGTAATGCTTATATACTGGAAAGAAAGGCTAGCCGGGCTATTGCTAATAATATTGGCTATTTTCGGACTAGTATTTATGGAGGAGTAAATGAGCAAGCCTAACCAACCAGCAATGCAGGTACGCGAGCGACGCTATAGGCGGGCGTTTGGCTTCGTCGAGTATAAGCGGCAAATATATCTCCCAGAGGTAACTATTGACTGGGATAAATGCGCTAAACCGCTAACGCTAAGCATATTACAGGACGCTAGCGACGACGACTATGAGGAAGCTAAACAGCTTTGCGAGCAGGACGACCCCGCGACTGTACCCGTAGTCGAGCCGCCACCAATAACGCCGCAACTAGTCGAAACACTGGAGAGGCGCAACGAGAATATGGCCGAGTATGTGAAGGCCGAGCTAGAGCGTTTGTCAAATGACGCGCCGGAGGAGTAAATGAACGAAAGGGCACACCCAAACCACCTTGTTAGTATGAGCGACTTTCTTTACTTCCAAGACAAAATTATCAAGGAAGTGTTTACCGATCCAGAGTTGGAAAAACAATACAGAGAGCATATAAGTAAAGAGAGTATTTGGCCATTTATGCCAAGACCAAACGATCACGTAGTATCCGAAACGGCTTATTTCCCAACAATAACAGGGCCTAAAAAGCTTATTCTGCGTTGGCGAATAGACTTGCCTAATAAGGCAGACTGGCTTGGACTGGTTGAAGTAACGAACAGACAAGGATCTTGGGGACTACGCAGTAAAAGCGACGATGGACGAGTGTTTGTAATGTATGAGTTTCCACGAAATAAACTGACCTGCGCGCATTACGTAGCCGCTTCTTATCCTGGTTTTAGCCAGCAGTATTTCTTTGACACTAAACAAAAAGCTATAGACGGTTGGCTTGGTTGGCATAAGAACTTGGCTAAAATGCTGGTTGAATGGTACAGCGAGCGCAACCGACACGACGAAATACCACCGCACATACTTGTTGAGTATCCCGAGCTAGTGCCAGCAATGGAGGAGGTGACGCCCTAATGGTCACAGCAAACAGCGAATTATTAGCAGAAAACGCCGATCAAGCATTTGGTATTTATTTAGAGTGGATAGAGAAAGCCGAGTCAATAGCTTTATTGAAGTACTTAACAGACGTTGAATTGCTTACGCTTGAGGGTATGTTTATCACTAAGCACATGGATATTATGAGGCGGCTAGTTAGAGAGACAGGTCAACCGCGTCATTCAATTACTAGCGACGAGTTGAAAGACATAGACGGCTATTTGGCTAGTATTCATAAAGAGAAACATAGTCGAGCTACGGCGAAGAAGGAGCAAGGCTAATGCCAACACACACAGACGAAACATACACCGACCAAACACGTTGCCCTAAGTGTTTAAGCAACGACTTAGCTAAAAGCTATGTATGGGAGAATAACCGACTAGCCCTAGCGTGTACGTGTGGCTATGAGTGGTTGTGCTACGCCGCAGACCAACCCGAAGTGCGTCCACCTTATATGTGCTTGAGTTTTTATAAAGGCGAAGAAATAGACAGAGCAATGGCCGACGCGCAAGCTTATTTATTGCAGGGTGGGTGGCTTAAGGAGTTAGTTAGTAGAATGATCGTGTTGCGCGAGGGCGGTTTTACTCAAGAGCAACTAATGGCAATAGCAAGCGCCATAGGCGATCGCGTTATGCCGGAAATGCAAGCACAAATAAAAGCAAAGCAGCCAAGCGAGAGCGTTGACGAAACAACAGACGCATTTGTACATGGGAGTGTTGGCCAATGACAATGCAACGCTACACCCCCGATACGACTTGCCCGAAGTGCTTTGCTACGCCACCTAAGCGCACCTATCACGCAGCAACCGAAACAACCGTTGAGCAACTAGTATGCAAGTGCATAGTGTGTGGTTATGGGTGGGTAATGCTGCCGGGTGACGCGCCAAACCCAAGCGTTGAATTTAACCCTATTGACGGCGAAACGCACGGCTTACGGGTTAGCGTTATTGAGTCGTTGACCGAGGGTGGGTGGCCAATAGAAGTTGCTAGCCGGATACGCAAATTAGTCAAAAAAGGGCTTAAGCAAGGAGAATTAGAAGCCGTGTTTATAGAGGTTATCGCGCCAGCAATTTTTCAACTTAGCGAGAAGGAATAATGAGCAAACAGTATACAATTTTTACCACAGAAACGATCGAACGAGGTTACAGGATCACCACAGAGAAAACTAGAGAAGAACTTAGCGCAGAAATACACAAGGTAGAACAAGAGGGCAAGATACAAGAATTTTTAGCGGCGAACTGCGAAAAGAGCTACGAAACGTACGAGAAAGAGTCGTTTTGGTACTTCCAAGAGGATAAGCAATGACAGCCAAGCGCATACCTAACCCATTGCAAGAAATAGCGGCAAGTTTTATGCAGAGACATGAAAAGTTTTTCCTAGAGGACTTATTGTCCAGCAAAAGAAGCCGCGTGCCAATACCTGTATATGTACCACGGCCTATTACTTGGGTAGACGACGATCTTGCTTTGCCTAACGCAATAGACGAACAATTGATATATTTATCGTTTGAGCATGCTTCTATTGCGATCGTAGACAAAAACGAATGCACGGACAAAGGTTGGCATATATTTATTTACAGGCAAGCAGCCGCTATTCGCGATCAGTTTGGCAACGTGTATGTCGGTGAGTACAAGCAGTATGACACAACAAAGCCGTGCTTTTGTGCTGTGTTGTCAAATAAGAAGTAACCCCTATTACTAGCCCTAGTTTCACACGCCAAAATAAAAACGCCCCACCGACTAAGTGGAGCGCACATTTTAATGTGTCTTTGTTGAAACGAACCGCAAAAACTTTGACGCGACCGACGACCCGACGCGCAAAAACTTAACAGCGACCCGAAGCAGCCAAACGCACACAAGACTAATAACATAATAAAGTGTCTGGCTATTTCTGGCAAGCCATTTTTACGCCATTACTAGGGTAGTTTCCTATGCTACGGATCTAATAGTAGAAATAGCACAAATTTCGCTTGACAAATAATTTTATTTTCGGGTAGGCTTGAAGTAATTCATATCAATTCCTTTCTGGAGAAATTGGTTGAAGCAGGCCACCTAAGACGTGGCCACCTCTCACATAATAAGGCTACATACCTTATCTTCTCGAACTTCCCAGCGCCTAGCTGGTTGTATGACGCGAGTTGACCAACCTACTAGGATCAGTGTCTTTATTCTCTCTTTATTCTCCTTATCATTATTTATTTACAGTAGTGGTCAACTAAACCACCAACAAGTAGCTAACTTTCTATTTATTCTAATGCCAAGAACTCTACCCAACGAATATCGACGCGAAATAAAACGAAAGAAAAAAGAAGCGCGACAAGTACAAAAAATTACTTATCAGAATAGAGCCGCGTTTATTATCAATGAAGATCCTAACGATAAGGAAAGCAGGATCAAGATACTAGCCGAGAACCAACCCCAAGTAGGCGTTTCTATCAAAACAAATTCGTCCGTTGTTTTAGAAAAAATGATATTTAAGTCGCCCTATTACGTGCCAGCTATAAAAGACGGCTACACGCGATCACTCCACGAAGACATAAAAGAGTTGCAGCCAATATTTGTCGGTGAGGACGGGACGAGAATTTACAGGTAACTATGCCAACCAAGAAATATAGCGACGAAGACAAAGTAAGAGCTTTAGCTATGCTGGCTGCTAATGGTAATAACCTTAAAGCCACGGCGTTGCAACTAGGCATACCACGCACAACCTTGATCGACTGGTCACACGGTAGGAAGATACAACCAGCCGTTATTGTAGAGGCTGAGCAACAAAAGAAAAGCTTAGCTGAAATGTTCGACGAAGTGGCTACCAAAGCTCTTGGCTCAGCCGTAGATAGGCTTGACGCCGAAGCCAAAACAATGCCCATTAAAGAGCTTATCGACATATCAAAGAAAGCCGTCGAAACAAGCCGCTTACTCAAGGGCGAGCCTACACAGATACAAGAGCAAGGCAGCACGAGCGACTATGCTAAGAAACTAGAGGCATTGCGGGCAGTACGGGCAGAGCGCGAGCAAAAGCGACTCGCTAAGGTAAGTTAATGTGGTTGTTGTTAGTGCTGATAAAGCAGAATTTGTTCATGAGCTTGAGCAATATTGGGAAGACTGGCTATTAGAATTATTTCCTGAGTATTGCAAGTTTGACTTCTCCACCTATCCAGGTTATCACGGCGACTTTTGGAACTGGATATGGTCAATACAAAAGGGCGCACAGCCCCCAAGTTTTATCAATATTTGGCCGCGTCGTGGTGCAAAAAGTACAACAGCCGAAATAGGCACTGTAGCACTAGGGGCACGGAACAAACGTAGATATGCGCTCTACATATCAGGCACACAAGACCAAGCGGACGACCACGTACAGAATATACAAAGCCTGTTAGAGTCGGACGCGATACAGGAATATTATCCCGAACTAGGCAAGCCTCAGTTAAACAAACTTGGCAACTTACGCGGGTGGAAACAAAGCCGACTACGTACCGCAAACGGTTTCATAGTAGACGCAATAGGCTTAGACGCGGCGGCGCGTGGCGTCAAACTGGACGCGCAACGGCCAGACCTTATCATTGTTGACGATATAGACAAAGAGAGCGACTCGCCAACAGTTACAGCCAAGAAAATAAAGACTCTTACACGCGCACTACTCCCGGCTGGCTCTGACGACGTAGCAATATTAGCTGTACAAAACCTAGTTCACAAAGACAGTGTGTTTTCTCAGCTAATAGACGGGCGAGCAGGTTTTCTTGCTGATAGAGTACCGAGTAAGCCAATACCCGCCTTGCGCAATTTTACATATGAGAAGCGCAACGACGGCCTAGGATACAGAGTTACAGGGGGCGAGCCTACTTGGGAAGGTTTAGACCTTCGACACTGCCAAGACCTAATAGACGATATAGGTTTAGACGCGTTTTTAGCCGAGTGCCAACACGAAGTAGCGCAAACACCCGAAGGGGCGTTATTTAGTGAGTACAACGAAATTTACCATGTTATTACATGGTCAGAGTTTGCAGAGGCTTACGGCAAACTAGCGAAGAATGACAAGATAGCGCGAGACGCAGAGAAGCAACCACGACTACCAGCACAAGGCAACATAGGCAGGGCGCAAGACTGGGGCACAACAAAAGCACACCCTTGCGTAACTGGCTGGATGTGGCGACCAAGCGAGTTTTTACCGCTAAACGACTGTTATTTTCTTTATCGCGAGTTGTGTTTACCTAATTGGCCAGTACCTGAAAGCCCATTACTGCCAGTTAGTCCAGGGCGAGTGATGAAGGCCATACACGAAGCCGAAGAAGAATGGGCAGAGACAGAGCGCGTTATTGTTAAACGAATGTCTCACGAGCAGAGCGCGGCGGCTAATACTTACTTACAAGACTTACCCGAAGGCGAGCGCGAGAATTTCCAGAAATGGAAACCTGACAGGCGCAACGGCATTCCGCAAATACAGAATTATTTGGCGATAGACTACACCAAGCCGCACCCTTTCAGAGTCTACCCAGAAGGGCACCCACAAGCAGGCGAGCCTATTATGGGACGACCACGGCTTTATTTTATTGTCGCAGACGGTCAAGGCGAACTCTACATGGAGGGCGACAAGCTCAAGGTCAAGCAGGCAACCGACCACGCCGGGCTTATTCGTGGACGCGCAGAGATGCCCGTTTACAAAAACAAGCAAACCCAAGCGGGCGATGAGCTAGACACGCCAGATGACAAAATTTTTGATGACTTTGTAGACATGCTCAAAGGGCTTGCGAGCTATTTTATGGTGGCTATCAAGAAGGCCACAGAAGCCGAGCGCATAGAGCAAGCCTTACCCGAACGACTCAAAGTAGAAGCCGCCAAGGATCTTTCCCCTGACGAAAAAGCAGAGCTTTGGATACAGCGCCAACTCAAGCGCGACGAGATCAAAGACCAACGCGCCAAGAAGAAAAAGAAACCGTCTTGGCTACAACCTATAACCTTTAGAAAATAGGAAACAAACATGCCATTACACGCAGGAATTGACCAATATCGTGTGCGTAGCGCGATACAAACATTTAATACACTAAATTTATTAGGTGTGCTTAGTGATACAGCCATAGCAGCAGCCAATACTGTAGAAGGTGTTAGAACGGCGATAGCCAACGGTATTAACAACCACACAATACACTTAGAACACGTTACCTTAGCGCGTACAGGTAGTGAAGCAGTAACAGAAATGTTTAATTATGGGCTACTGACCGACGCGGGTATTGTCGGCTTAACAACCTACGCTGGCTTTAAGGCATTGCTAACTGGTAGTAACCCACCAGACGACGACGATAGCAGGGTAGCAGACGGTTCTTGGACATATTCTGGTAACGCTCCTTCTAGCACCATTATAAATGGATAGGCTTCCTAATTTATTTTCACAATTCTTTTCTTGGCTCGGCTCTATTTGGCGGGGAGAGGCTTACGCGCTTCTTCACCGCCAACTCGTACATGAACGCGAACAGGCAACGAAACGCGAGCAAGAGCAAAAAGAGCGAATAGCTTACCTAGAAAAACAGTTAGAAGCCCATTTAGACCGCATTTTAATGATAAAAGGCGTTGTTCCAGTCAACACCAAAATAGAGCGCAAGCCCGTACAGCAACGGCAAACACCCCTAGAGCAAGCTATTGATAAGGGTTACAAAGAGCGTTACGGCATAGGTAAGCGCGAAGTAGACAAGCTAGCCCTAGCACAGGCATGGAAAGCGAAAAACTTACCAGGCCAACCACCAGACCCAACCAACCTTGACCCACAAGGTAATGAAGACGAAGAACTTGACGAAGAAGTAGCTTGAACACCACACTTGATCAAAACCCACAACCTTTAGTCGTACCACAGACCGCAGGCGTGCCTATGGAGACACGCAAGAGTCTAGGTAAGACCAAAAACATTGGCGAAAACCTAGAAAAGTGGTGCGCTAAACAGGTTAAAAAGATAGAGAAGTCTGACGAAACAGGTTATAGACGTCGTTGGAAACGTTGGCTTACTAACTGGCTATTCTATGAGGGCAGACAGTTTGGCGAGTTTAGCAGGCTAGACGGTGAGTTTATAGACGCCGTACCCACAGCACAGTATAAGTTTCACGTTGACAACCAATTTAGTTGGCTCATTGATAGCAGCCAAAAAGAGTGGGCACGAGCTAAAACAAAATTAATTGCTCGACCAATGTATGATAGCCCAGAGAATGCGGGCAAGGCTAGAGTCGCAACGGACGTCCTAGCCCACGAGCAAAAGCGTTTGTGGACGCCATTTGAACACCAAGCAGAAGGCTTAACAGCGGCTATGTGTGGTGTTTATGCTCGTTACACGACATTTGACCCTAATGCACCCGGGGCTAAAGCCAAAATACCCCAGTTTGAAAAGCGGCAATTACAGACAGAAGGCTACCAGCATTGCATAGACTGTGAACTAGCAGCGGCGCAGGAAGAAGAGCAAGCATTATTAGCCCAAGGCCAAGTTGACCCAATGCAGGCACAGCCAATGCAGCAAGCCCAACAAGGCTATCAATTCGGTGCGCTAGGCGCTGAACCAATAGAGCCAAGCGAGGAAGGTTTTCCAAGTGGCTTGCAAGCACCACAACCCGAAGTTTTAGAAGAACCCGCACCAGCAACGCCCGATATGCTTATGGGCGATATGGGCGGAATGCCTACTTGCCCGGTATGTGGCAGTACTAATGTAGAAGTAGGCGAGCCTGTGAACATGGAGTTTGACGCGGTAACAGGCTATGAAGAGGTAAACGCGGGTAGAATAGTATCTTTCCAGGTTGACCCTTTCCAATTACGTGTAGCTTCACACGCGCGCAAGGGTAGGGTACAGAGTAGCCCATATGTGCATTGGGAGCGCAAATTACCATTTAGCCAAATAGAAGTCGCTTTTCCTTGGGCAGACCGCCAAAAAATGAGGCACGGCAGCAAGGACGGAGCAAACCAACGGTTTATCAGTGAGCTAGAGCGTAGCGGCGGCAATGTTTCAGATAGTGACTATTCTCGTGGTACTAGCGAAGACGAGGACGAAGACACGTTTACAGTTACACAAACTTGGTACGACTTAAGTGAGTATGCTTATTGTACTCTAAGCGAACCAATGCAATTAGATAGCGGCGAAGAAATACCCGCTAATGTTCCACTAGGTCAAATTTACCCAAACGGTATGTGCTTTGTTATGGCAGGCAAACAGTTGTTAGCCGTATGGGACGAAAACAAAAATAAACGTTGGGTATTTGGTGTATACAGAATATTACCAACAACTTTCTGGGGCAGGGGCGTAGAGGACGCAGTAAAAGACCAGCAGTTACTAAACGACATTTATAACTTGCTAATAATGTGGCTACAGTATTGTTGTAGCCCAATTGCAATTGGTAACGCTGCAAGCGGACTAGACAACGAAGACTTTAGCGGAATGCCGGGCGAAATTGCGTGGCTAGAAGGTTGGGACACAAGCCAGCCCGTAAGCAATGCTTTCCAGCAATTGAACCCGCCACAAATGCCCGTTGCTATTATGCAGTTCTTGCAGGATAGAAAAGCAGCTATACAAGCCAAGATAGGCTCATTTAGCACCAGTTCAGGCGCACCAGACATAGACATTTCGACCGCTACAGGTATTAAGTTGCTCCGTGAAGCAAGCGTAGCCCTAATTGCTATGGCACTCTTGCTGAAGAGCCAAGTTGACGCCGAATGGGGCGAGCAAATACTAGAGCTAGCCCAGGAAAATTGGATCTTCCCGCAACCCGTGCAGACTAGTACCGAATATGGCGCAATAGAAACCAAATGGTTTACCAACGCCGACCTACAAACAGAATTGCAAGTTGCTTATGAAGAGGGTTCTGTTACTCCACGTAGCGAGATAGAAAAGCGCAAAGACTTACTAGAAGCGTTGAACCCTGCAAATATTCCTCTAGGGCCGTGGAACGAACAAATACCACCCGAAGTCAGAAGGCTTTTAGCTGAGACTTTCGGTATTCCATTCAACAGCGACCTATATCAGCAACAAGAAAAAGTGGCTAAGGTGCGCTGTGACGAGTTGTTGCAAGCAATTCAAGAGTTTGCTAGTGCAGCAGAGCAAGCAGGTATACCCGCAGAGCCTGACCCAATGACAGGACAAATTCCAGCCGTGCAATTTGTGCTAGAGCAAGTACCCATTGAGCCACTAATGGACGATCACGACGTGCAAATGCGCTACATACGCAAGTGGTTTAGCAGTGACGACGGCATGCATGCTGAGGAAATAGTCAAAGAGGCTATGAGAATGCGCTACCAAGAGCACATGAACGCCAAAGTAATGCAAGCACAAACCGAAAGTATGGCCGCGATAGCCGCGAATGCACCCCAAATGGAAATGCAGGCAGCACAAGCCGCGATGGGCGCACAAAACCAGCCACCAAATGGCAAGAAACCGGGCAAAAGCCCCTCACAAACACCACAAAACCCAAAGGGCAACCAAATAGAAAACCCTTATGGATAATTAAAGGGCTAAAATTATGAGTATTTTTGAAAATGATCCACCAGATGACCTTCTAGATGACGAAATTCCACCAGATGACTATGGTGATGATGATGTAGACGTTGATCAGGACTTAGCGGGCGCGGAAGGCGACGAAAATATAGACTCTTCCCCCCAAGACCCGACAAAACCAGCTAAAAACGCTCAAGATCCTAAAGCAGCGAAGCCAAATGAGCAACCAAAGCTCACACCTCAAGAAATTGAGGCAAAATACGCTGAGTTACAGGCTGAAAGCGAACTGCTAAAGCCCTACAAGGAATTAAACGACCAATATGGCGGCTATGAAGCAATACAACCAGCTATAGACTTGTATGGAATGCTTACGGGTGGCGAGTTTAATGCACCTCAAGCACTGGAATTAATGAGCGTTCTTAACCCCGAAGCGGTGCGCGCTATTGGCTGGCAACTGATAGACAATGAGCAACAAGCTATTATCAACGATCCTAAAATTCGTGACGCTGTTTTAGCTTCAGACGAGAACTATCAACGCTTCTTGAAGTGGCAAGAAACTGGCGAATTACCCACAGACGAAAATATTGATCCTGCCTTGAAGAAGGTACAGGAAGAATTAGCCCAATTTAAGAAGCAAGAGGCAGATAAGCAAGCAGCACAAGCAAAGGCTGACGAAGAAGCCAAGGTTAAGCGTACACAAGAGGCGGTACAAGCTTACGATAACGCACAATTGAAGTGGGTTGACGAGCAAATTGCTGCTTTGAAATGGGGCGAAGAATATAAAGACGACCTAGAAGAGGTCAAAGACTTAGCTCTAGGTAGGTTTAACAACGATGAGAAAGCACGGCAAGCTCTAGACCATGCACGTATTTTATCGCTACGAAGTAAAGCGAACCCTAAAGACACAAGGCTTAAACAGCTATTCGAGGCTGCTAACAAGCGTGTAAAGCACATATTTACACAAAAACTCAAGCCAATAGTTGAGCGAAGAAACAAGCACATTCAAGGCACGCACGCCGCAACACAGGCACAACGCGCCAAACAAGCGGCTAAGCCAGTGCTAGGCAACAACGGGGCTAATATTTCTCCTAAAGATGCACTATCAGGGTTATCTAATGCTGATATGTACACACGCGCCCAAGCGCGACTAGACAAAGCACGCGCACAAGGCACGGTACAGGGCTACGACGGTTATTAAACAAACGGGCTATCCATTCTAACTATAACAATAAAAACAATTTAACAATTATGAACACAATTAGCGGAGGCTAAACAATGGCTACTCGTATTAGTACGCAACTATTAGACTCCATTTCTGAAGAGAGCGTTTTCCCTGAAGTGGTGGAGACGTTCGAGCAGAAAGCGAGTTACTTTAATGAAATAATGAAAGGTGACGGCGAAGATGTATCCAGTCGCGGTTGCCGAATTCCCGCTTATCTAGTCCCTTCAGCTAGTAACGGCTGGTCTGATGAAGGCGGCGATCTTCCTATCCCAGTAGCAGACGAAGACGCAGCAATGAGAGTTCGTTTTGTGCGCTACAGACGTGCTATCGAGATCACTTGGGATGCACTCCGCGAAATGGAGAAAGGCAAGACCTTGTTAAAAGGTGTTATGGCTCGCGTTGCAAGACATTCCAACTCAGCATTCAAAGAGCTTAACAGGCAAATGTATGGTAGCGGTGACGGCACCGTTGCTATTCCTTTAAGTGTTTCTTCTTTAACCATTACTTTCGCAAATACTACAGCCGGTGGTTATACACACGGTAGCAGAAAGATATTAAAGAATGGCCGCTACCAAGCTATAGACAAGGACGGCAATATTCTTTCTGGCGGTATGACTGGTAATGTTATGACTTGCACCGCAATAAGTAGAAGTGGCGCAACCGCAACATTTAACCAAGTACCAAACGATCTAACCGCAGCAATTGCAGCAGGTACTTGTCGAATAGTCTACGCAAACTCCTATAACCGGGCTATACGCGGCAACCTTTACCACTTCAGTAACGGCAACGAAGTCTACCAAACACTTTCTAGAAGTGACTTTCCCGACTTAAGGGCAACGGTTGTTGACGCTGATAGCAGCGAGATAACAATAGCTCTCTTCCTCGAACTTGACCAAGAAATGAAGTTTAGAACCGAGGGCGATGACGCGGGCGACAAGATGTACTTAATGAACCCAAGCCAACGCTATCAATACGAGTTACTTGGCCATTCTGCAAAACGCTTCGACGGTGACTCTATGAAGTATGACGGCGGTTACAAGAAAGTCACTTACAACGGCGACGTTTTCACCGAGGACGTAGACTGTGACTTTGACAAGATCTATCTCGTCTACAAGAAAGCTTTCCGTAAGTTCGAAAACAGACCTTATGGCCCACTAAGAGAGGGTTCTGGTTTCTGGCGTGATGTACCTGCTTTCACCGTTGGCTCTGAAGACACAGGCACACACAAAGAACGTGTACGCGGCTACCTTGGTTGGGACGGCGAATTAGGCTGTGTCCACCCCAACTGGCTTGGTGTTATCAAAAACTTGGCCTTCAAGAAACTAGGAGTTAACTACTAGAAATAGTGGTTAACTCCTTCCCTAACGGGAGGAGGGACAACGATCATGGCTACTGTAACACAAGTTGGACAAATACAGCGCGAAGGCGACCAAGGCGTAGAGTACTACAAGGTTACGACTACGCGTGCTAACGGTCGCACCGAAACCAAAGCGTTTGATATTAAAACCAAGCGCATAGGCATAGTTAAAACCGTTGAAGGCCCGGTTGCAGCACAAATTCTTAGTGATAATAAAACGGTAAGAATACAAGGTTACCCCGAATTTCCAGCTTACGTGGAAGATGCTAGCGGTGTAACTGGCCTAGAAGACTTAGCTGCAAGCGGTACTTATACAGGTACAGAACCCGCTACCTTTACGGTCAAAATAACCAATGTTGCTGCTTCCCCTGACCAATTTCAATGGAAAAAGAATGACGGCTCGTTTAGTTCTGGCGTTGGTATCACTGGCGCGGCACAGACACTTAGCGACGGTGTGCAAATTACTTTTAGTGCCATTGACGGCCACACACTTAACGACCAATGGGTAATTATTGCTAACCCTGCGACAAACAGCTTTTATGTAAAGCTAAGAGGAATTGGAGGCTAACATGAGAATAAGTGCTTGGACAGGTTTAGCTAAAAACACAACCACCACCCGGAAATTGCCTATTTTCGTGGATGGTAAAGATCCGGTACTAGGGACATTAAATTCCGCTGATCTTGCAGCCGTGTACACACCCGTTGCCGTTACTCTTGGTGCTGGTGCAACGTCTCTTTCTGCGTCAGGTCGTAGTGCTATTTTGCTTACCGGTGATGCTGGTGGAAACAGCGTTAGTAGCATTAGCGGTGGCGTGCAAGGCCAAACTTTAATAATTGAGTTTCAGGATAGCTTAGTCAACATTACCAATGCAGCCGCTAAGCTTATGCTAAATGAGGCTTTTTACGGCAAGCAATTTGACACCCTAACTCTCTTCTACGATGGCACACGTTGGGAAGAAATAGGACGAAACCGTCACGTTGGCACAGTTACAGCACAAACATTAGGTGCTGGTGCAACTGCTATTGATGTTACTAGTGTGCCTGCTATCGGTGGCGTAAAGAAAATACGGCTTACTGGCGACGCTGGGGCAAATACTATCAATTCTATTACTGGGTTAGTAAACGGTGAGAGTTTAGAAATAGCTTTTGTTGACGCTCTTGTAACCATTAGTACGACAGCCGCTAAACTTCTTGGTAATGTCAACTACGTGTCAGCCGCTCACGACACAATGGTACTTACTTACGACGGTACAAACGTTAGAGAAGTATCACGGCAGCAACAAACCGGGTTAAACGGTGTACTTGGTGCGCAAACTGCTAGAGCCGCAACAGTAACAACTCTTACTGCTACTACAGGCGTACAAAGTGCAGGCGTAGCACGCACCGCGACCGCAGACGGTCTAACAACGGCTGTTATTGCTGCTGGTACACGTATGGTTGATGTTACGAGTGGCAACTCTACTCACCTTATTACATTACCCGCGCCCGTTGTAGGTAACATTATAGATCTGTATGTTGGCGCTAATGGTTTTAGGCTTCAAACCAACGATCCTGCAACTGTTGGACTTAATAACACGACAGGCGGTGGTACTTATCTACAAATTGCTGCTAATAGCCGCGTAATAGCTGCTTGCGTTACGGCAACAAATTGGGTAGTAGCCATTATTACTAATACCGGGGAACTCACTTTGACATCTGCTACAGCAAGCGTTGGTGTTCAATGTACTCCAGTAGCTAGAACTGCTACAGCTGACGGCACAGGAACAGGAACAATAGCACCAGGAACAAGAGAAGTAGCCGTAACTTCAGCAGATGCTAACCATATTATTATTTTACCTGCTCCTGTTGTTGGTAATGTCATTAACCTTCATGTAGGCGCTACTGGTTACGAATTACGCACCTCTAACCCTGCAACTATTTCGCTTAATAACGTAACTGGCGCAGGTGTAGAGCTTGCCGTTGCTGCAAATACCCACATTCAAGCCCGCTGTGTATCTGCAACAGCTTGGATCGCTACAAAATTTGATAACGTTGGCGCACCCGCCGGCGGTGGCACACCTGATGCATAAACTATGCAAATACAACTAGAACTCGATCCCGCTTTATTTGGGAAAGTTATAAAAGAACTAAACCCGCCCGCCCCGTATATTCCTACGTGGTTTTTGAAGGAATTAAACGAGTTGGGTGGGTTTGCAGATGACGGTAAGACGCCCCAGCTTAGAATTGGCTGGGGTGGCGAACTTACCCAATTTTGGCGCGGTAGGATGCGCATTAAGTACCCTAAATACACCGACAAGATGGCAATTGGTTGGGAAGTGTTAGGGGAAAATGGCGAGCGCCTTCTATACCCGCTAAATGCAGCAAATGAATTAACCCATTTAGTAGGCCGCTTAGTCTATGACTGGATAGATATTGGCATACCTATGTTTGTTATAGAAGAGTGGATACCGCCCGAAATTGCTTGCGACGGGTGGGAAAAACGCCGCTATGAGTGGGATGCTGGCAACAGAGTCTGGATAGACAAACTTGGGCCAGAACCACGAGAAGGTTTGTATCGCAAGCTAGTTACCTTAGCCGAGTTTAAGGGTGACATGATGTTTTATATGCCACCGAATGAACAAACGCTTGTCTATATTAAGAAAATGCTATGGCTACAACGTCAAGAGCCAATGCTTTACAGCAAGCGCGAGCGCCCACCGGATAATTTAGTTGAGCAATTACTACGCAAACGCTACGACGAGGTGGAGAAATGGGAGACTAAATTCGAGGACGACTTAGCCGACAGAATGGTTGACCGTGTTCGTCGTTCTTCTCTTGCTCCAACTAGTTACGCTTCTACAAAGAAAACTCCAAAACTTATTATTGCACACAAGTAGGTGACATATGTCCGCAGTACTTAAAAAAGCCGTAAATAAGGCTTCTTCAGAGTTAAAAGCACCATATAAAGAACACACAATAAAAGAAATTGACCCAAACGAAAAGAAAATACATTACGTATTTTGGGCAGGCTTAAAACCTATTCCTTGTCAAGAACAGAATATAGGAATAGCACTTGTTAAGCCTTTCAAAATAACCCCTGTACGTAATTGGGGCTGTTGGACACGCGACCAAGACGACAAAGGCAGCAGTGGACTAAGGCGACACCCCGGCAAAAACCGCGGCAATGAAGTTTGGGACACGCGCGGCAAGGAAGCAGGCCAAAACGCCGAATGGTTAGAGCGTTGCTACGGCGGCAAAGGGCTAGTTGTTATTAGAGACTTAACAGGACTAGAGCCTGACTTTGTAGCAACTATCGTAGATAATTTAATTCCTGCAATACCTGATGATGTGACCTATGAGTCGTTTATCAGTATGGTTAGGGCTAACGTGTCTAATAACCCACCCAAAGACGCGGTTAAGCTACAAGAAAAAGTAGCTAAGCAAATTATCGAAGCTTGCGAGATAGCCCAAGGGGCAGGACTTAACGAGCTAGCAGCCAAGAAAGCCGAAATAGGCGAACGTAGCGTTGCAGGTGGCAAGGGTATTCCTCGCTTAGACCAACGCGCTTACGACCTAATTAAATTAGTTGGCAAAACTACAGCCGACTACGAAACAGACACTAAAGCAGCAGGCGACGCCGCAGCGCAACAAGTTGCCAAGGTGGTTGGGGCTATCATTCCAGCAATGCAGCAACAGCAACCACAAGCGTCCGCGTTATTAACACCAGAACAAATGCAGCAGCAAGCCACTATTCTTGCTTTAGCTATGCAACAAATGGGTTTTGCTCCAGTACAAGCACAAGGCCAACCACAGCCCATTACACCCGTTGCAACACCAGCTAAACCCGAACCCGCCAAGACAAAATAATGAAAGTTATTGACACCCTGGGCGCAACTCGTGCCCATTTGGGTTATCCTTCACATGCTGCGGTGCCTGACTCTATATTGCTCAACGCGCTTTATACAGCCATTGACTTTTATAGAATACAGTTATCTTTGGTAAACCAAAATTGGTTGACCACGGACGCATACTTAGTTGTAGACAGCCAAAGCAACGAGTATTTAATAGCAGACACGCTAGGCAAGGTGTTAAAGGTGGAGTTCTATGACGAAAATTATCCTTGGCGTAATGGGCCAGAAATACGAATAGTACACTTACAGGACTCCGACTTGGTGCAATATGCTGACGATGAATGGTGGTGGAGTACTGCTAGCTTGCCTACAGACGGCTATACAGAAGGCGCGTACATAGCAAGCGCAATTGCTTTTTATGGCAACCCGCTTAAAGCGCGAATAATTCCAAGACCTACTCAGCAAGTACAATACCGTATTTGGCACGATCAGTTGGTTGTTAATACTCCTGCATTTAACCAAAAGCCCGGCTTAATGGACGCTTTCCATAGAATGTTGCCGTTGAAGATGGCTGAGTCTGCGTTACCTTCTTGCAAGTACGATCCAGCTACAACGCAAGCTTATATGGCTACTATTGATAAGCAGCTAATGAAATGGGAAGCACTCTTTGACAAGTATCTCAAAAACTCTACACGACCCCAAACAGGTATGAGACGCGCATTTATACCAGGGCAACATAGGCGTAGATAATGGCTGTCAATTTAACCACGGTAGCCAATTTGTGTAGCGGGATAATGAACGCAGCGCGGGCTAGCTACGGCACTGTTGACGATCAGTTGCATTTTAGTCAAGAGTTTACAGACGGCGCGGCAGCAGCAGACCAAGCCGTTATTGCTGCAATACTTGACACGCCTAACCATAGACGCCGAGCAGAATTTATTGAACTAAAAACGGTAACAGACGGCTCTATAGTACCCGGTTCAATAGGTGCGGTATGGATAGATGGCAAGCCCGGTGTATTAGTAAAGCCTAGCACACTGAGACGCTACAAACTCAACAGGTTTGCATTAACAAGTATTGATAGTGGTGGTTACTACTACTTAGAAGGCCAAACAATTTATTTTATTGGTAGTAGCGCAAAGATAGAGTCAGTAAAAACTCTTGATAGTAGTCTCTTACACGCTCCAGACGAGTATCTTTGGGCGGTAGTAGCAGGAACACTAGCTTTAATTTTCCCTAAGGAAGGCACAAATATTGGTGCCGCTAGCTATTTTGGTGGTCAATTCCAAAACATGCTCCAAATGATACGCAACGGCGCAACCTCTTTACCCGCAGTTACCCCATTAGGACAAAAAGTTTAATTAAATGGCTATATCTCTTACTCGCGTACAAGTAGCAGAAAAAGCATGGAATAGAGCGAACCCTACTTGGGACGAAGAAGCAAACGGCCTTAGTGTACCCGACGTCGAGCAAATGATAGATGAGGCGGTGAAAAAGCTCTGTGACTTGATAGCACAAACGCCCCGGTATAGACGGTTGCAAGTAACCACTAGCGCGTTATCTCTATCAAGCGGTCAAGCTACGCTGCCTGATAATGTTATGCCTGACACGCTGACAGACGACCGAGGCGGTCGAGTAATGAGCAGTGCTTTGACTTATCCGCTTAACTACTTGCCTAATATTACAGACTTAAAATACCCACAGCCGGGCGGCGCGGAAGTTGGCTTCTTCCACGTCCAAGGTGGCAACTCAAGCGGCGGCATTGTGTATTGTAGCTTAGGCACAGGGGCAAATTTAACGGGCACTATTACGGTTATTGCTTGTGCTTATCAAACTTTCTCGACACTTGCGCCAGAGTTTGAGGACGACTTAATAGAAGTGTTAGCCGATATGGCACGCGAAAAAATGGCAGGAATGAGGCGACAATGAAGAAATTATTTTTATTACTAGCAATATTAGTTATTTTGGCTGGTAACGCTTGTGGGCAAGAACAACCCGAGGACTTAAAAATAAAGGTTATTCCTTTGTCTGAAAAAGACATTCAAGAAACAAAAGACATATACGAGCAATACGCGCAAGCATTGCAAAAACTCTACGATCATAGACAAAAACTAAAAGCCCACTATTTTTCTACTGCTTCAGGTAGCACTTGTTACTCTTTACTAAATAATAACTGGCAACCGTTGCCGCAATTCGTTATTAGTCAAGACTATAGGTTTTTGATCGTTATCAAAGAGTCTTCTGTGTCAGACAATTTTATTTTGCAGTACGGCAACGCTACTCATCCTTTGTATACGCCACTAAATGTTGTTCCTCTTGGGGGTGGGGATAGGGGAGCCAAACTTGTTTTTCAAGACGGAAAGCTAACTTTTTCTACTGAAACGACCCCATCAACTATTGTTTTGCCTAAAGCCGATAGCGGCAACGAGTAATAATGAGTAAAGTTACTCCTGACGACGAAAAAGACGAGTTTCGCGCACCTCCTGAAAAGGTAGAAGAAGCCGAAAAGCACTTTCGCAAGCCCACCAAGAAAGAACTAGCCGAAGCCCAAAAATATACCCAAACATTACTCAATATGCTTGCTACTGGTGCGAGGCTTACCAATGAAGAGACAGAGCTAGCCGTGTCTGTGCGTAATGAGGTTTTTTACAGGCAAATGTATGAGGGCGGCGTGCCAAGTGCATTACATAACCTTGTCAATTGTCTTATTACACAAGGCCGCTTTGAGGAAGCCTTAGAATTATGCCCAGCAAGAAGCGAGGAGTTAAACGAGTTAATAGAAGCACGCGACCGCGACGACTACGAGCGTTGCCCTTGTCCTACTGTGGAAATAGAAAAAGTTAAAACGCCTAGCGAGTATGTGGTTAGAAAACAATGGCACCCAGTCAAGAAAGTTTTTTGTTATTTGTATCGCTGCAAAGACTGCGGAAACATGAATTTAGTTGAAAACCCTCTTCCCGAAATACTTCTTTATCACGCTGCGAGAATGGACGCGATAGCTAAAACTAAAGCCGAACTTCTCAAAAATAGACGGTGACGCAAGAATATAAACTCCCTATCAGCTTTGAGAATGGTTTTTGGCCTACAACCGCTTTGGTTGGAGCAAGCCGAATACCCAACAGTGTGCGCGACGGGCGAAATGTTTGGTTTTTAGGTGCTGGCTTAATGAAGTCGGCTAAAGGGCTAAGCGGCATTCTCGGTGTACCAACAAACAGTAGAATGTACTTAGTTGGTAGCCAAATAGGCTCATTATCAACAGGCTCTGTAGTACCTTACAAAAACGGCTCATTTTGGTTTATAGGCAGTGGTAGCGTTTTTGTTGGTAGTTTTCAGGTTGGTATTGCTTCGAGTCTGCTTACCTACAACACCACGACTAATTTAGCAAACGCTAGGGCAGCAGGCTTAAACGCACCAGGCGCACCAGGACTTGAGCAGGGTAGTAGCGGCATTAATGATGGTACATATGCAATAGTCATTACTCGTATTAATAGCGTAACAGGTGCAGAGTCAAACGGCTCTCTTCCAAGCGCACCAATAGCCGTAAAAAACAAAAAGATAAAAATAATATTTGGTGGCATTGACGGCGGTCAGGATAGATGGGGAATTTACGGCACATTTAAGGGTAGAGCTACAACGGGGCCGTTTTTCTTTTTGAAGGAAATTACAGAGGCTTCCATTCCCGGTGATCGTCGAGTAGAAATAGAGTACTACGACAGCCAATTAACCAGCACTCAACCACCAACCGACTATAACCCACCACCACAAGGTGAGTTTGTCGCAACGCTTGGTGCCCATATGATGGTATTGGGTACATTTCCAGGCAATGGCGTTGCCGCGGGCGTTTCTCCTTCAATTGCTAATAGACCAGAAGCCTACCCGGCTTTAAGTACGACTTTCCTCAACCCTTGCGAAAGTATAGTTGGCTTTGCTGCTAGGCCAACAGATGGTCAGCTTATTGTATGGACAAAAAACAGTTTACAAGCACTTGTTTTAACAGGCGCGGCAAGTTTTCCAATACTACCCAGGGCTATATGGCCAACAACGGGTATACAAAGCCCACACGGCGGATGTTTCGCAGACTCAATTTTCTATGGTTACTCAGGTAAAGCTGGGCCGGTAAGACTAGGCGGTGAAGAACCCGACACAACATTTGCTAAACCTGTTTATGAGTTTATTAGACAAGAAAATTGGGATCCGGCAACAGTTGTGGTTGGTTACGACAGAGAGCGAGACGCCGTTATCTACATGGGCAACGGCGTTAACGGTGCTTGGGCGTTGCCCTTTATGCGGTCAGCTAACGACGGACGTATGTGGTCAACCCCTATACAGTTACCAGGTACACCACAAAGCTGCCTAACAGTCGAAGGACAATTAAAAGTCACAATTGGAGGCAATTTATACAACTGGGAAGGCGGCAACGGTGGCGACTGGTATCTCACGCCCGCTTGGCAAGACGCACCAGAGCCAAGCGATAGAAAAACAATTCGTGGTTATCGTGGTGTTTGCAATACAGCAAGCGCGGCACTAACGCTAGATCTACTTCTAGACCTTTCTGATACACCTGTAACGGGTTGTACGCAAACAACAAGCGGAAGTGGCAATAGAATGCTTCCCTGGAAGTTGTTCAACAAGATAGCTCGGCAGTGGACGGTTAAGGCTTCGGCAACAGGAGCAGACCACCAACTTTATGACATTCAAACGCTCATTTGGCATGAGCCGGGGGTTACAGATAAGTAATGGCAAGAATTAAAAGTTCTTATAGGACAAACGCGGAGTTTGAGCGTTTAGGCTTTCGCTTTAACGACATTGAGGAAGCAATGCTTAATATGTCTGACGACATGGGCATGATGACGGGTAACACGTTGCTTGCCCCAGAGCCAAACCTACCTTTCAAGCTTGCAGAAGAGCCAGACGTAGACGGCATTTTCCCAACATTTGCTATTAAAGTACCTGCACAGACGGAAGTAATACGCGTCCAGTTAATTAGGAAAAGCGATAATGTAAAGCTTAGTACAGACGCAGACGACGCGGCGGCAATAGCACGAGCAAGGCGTAGAATATTCGCTTTTCGCTTTGAAGTCAGCGAGGACGAAGCCGCAAATGGAGTTGTTGAAAGACGAACAGATAAGCCCATTAAACGCCGCAAAGCAGCAAGCAAGAACCAAATACAGCTAATTAGGCTTATTGCACTCAACGATAAAGACGCTTTTGCCAAGAACCCAGATAGCAACCCGTTTGAGGTAACAAATAGCCTTGCAGTAGGCGACCAAATATTCCCAGCATTAATTGTGCGTGAGCAGTACGATAGCCTTGATAGTGGCCATATGCCTAATGAAACTATCATGATGGACGCCGATAAACGGTTTTTTAATATCGGCACAAGTGTTGCTGGCCCAAGCAAACCAGCAACAGACAAGATAATAGGTAATAAGGTTAACCTAGAAACACAAGCTAGTGATGCCAAAGTAACTTTCAAGGTAGAGGCAAACGCCAATAACAACGGCAGTGCTAGCGATGTTAGCTTTGAGGCAGCCGGCTACAATGAAGCCTATATAGTACTGCAAAGGATAAATGTAGACGGAACACCCGATAGCACTTCTGGTGGTGAAAATGACGAGCCTTTGAAGTTTGGCGGCCCAATAGAAAACACAGACCAAACTTTTGTGCTTATTGACGCAATATTACCACTAGGAGCGCGGTTTAAGTGGAAAGCTAACGTTGTTGGCAATGGAGTTAAGAAAGAACGTGCTACACCGGATATGGCTGTCACGTTTTATGCTGGTGGCACACCTCCAACGGCAGGTATACCCGAACTATCTGCTTTTACAATAGCAACGGGCGAGACAGACAACGGTTTTACAGAAGTAACAGTAACTATTACTCAACCAAACGCGCCGGCATTAC
>Ga0196964_10000452_pt1 | contig 25484 bp, 21 predicted proteins | sample S1_10metaG_FD_148615 | JGI IMG/M metagenome (GOLD analysis project Ga0196964, IMG submission 148615) | Soil microbial communities from Anza Borrego desert, Southern California, United States - S1_10 | ecosystem: Environmental > Terrestrial > Soil > Desert | place: USA: California | collected... | reverse complement strand
GCGATGCCGCGGTCGATGGCGGGGGAGCCGGCGGCCAGCCCCAGGTCGCGGCCGGCCAGGTCGGCAAAGCGCGGGTCGGCGTTCACCCCGCCCGCGTCGTAGCCCAGCTGCTGCCAGCCCGACCAGCTCCGCTGCACCCCGTTCACCGACGCCACCGACCCCGTCGGCGCCCAGATCAGGTTGTGGCTGACATTGCCCGGCGAGAGGTCGCCGTTGACCATGTACACACCCACCCCGCCCGCCGCCGGCACCAGGATGTTGTTGTGCACCTGCGCCGCCGGCGTCTTGTCCAGGTTCAGCGCCCGCGAGCCGCCGACGATGGTGTTGCCCCAGAACCGCACCGTGCCGCTCTCGTTCCAGCCGGGCTCGGCCCAGTGCGTCACCGCGCTGTCGCGCGTCAGGTTGGGCGCCAGCACCACGTTGTTCTCGACCCGGATCACCCCGCCCGAGCGCGTGTCGGACAGCCACATGCCGTGATTGTCGGTGGCGGCGCCGTTGGCCTGCTCGATCCAGTTGCCGCGGATGGTGATGGAGCGGTCCAGATAGCTCTGGATGCCGTCGCTGTGGCCGTAGGTGTTGCTGTTGGAGATGACGATGCGGTTGTGCTCGAAGACCACGCCGTCATTGCCCGAGCTCCAGATGCCGTCGGTCTGGGCGGCGGTGCTGGCGGGGGTGGAGAAGCTGTTGTGGCGCACGACGACGGCGTCCGTGCCCACGGAGTTGCGGACGTCGAAGCCGCGGGCGTTGCCGCCGCCGGGATCGCCGGAGTGCACCGCGTTGTGCTCGATGACGATTCCGGCGGTGGCGCCCTTGACGCTGATGCCGGCACCGGCGTGGTTGCGCACGTCCAGGTGGGAGACCTCGACATGGTCGCGGGCGGCGAGGATAACGCCGGCGGTGCGGCTGTTCTGGCCGTCGATGATGACGGGATCGTTGTGGCCGGGGTCGGTGGCGGCCTTGATGGTGATGGGAGCGCCGGGCGCGCCGCTGGCGCCGACGGTGAGGGTCTCGCGGTAGGTGCCGCCGGAGAGGAGGAGGGTGTCGCCGGGGCGCAGGCTGGACCAGGCGATGTCGGCGAAGCTCTTCCAGGCCGACGACCAGGACGCGCCGTTCCCCGACGCCGAGACCGAATTGTCTACGTAGAACACTGCCAAGAGACTCTCTCCACCTTCACTGGACCGGTCGCGCGCCAGGTGTGTCCTGCGGCGGGCGAGGGCGGTCGGGTCACACGACCCGGCAGGAGAGAGTGTGCGTGGCGCCGACCTCGTCCGGCACACGCCGCTCCATCCCGCGGGCTGTGTCGGAAGGTGGGCTTTTCAGTATTAATAGAGTCTTTATTGCGGGGCGATGCGCCGTGACAAAATAATGCGCTCTCACCAGAGTCCCCGGTGAGTCTATCTCGCCTGAAAAGACGGTACGGTGATGTACTGAACTCACTGAATAAATGAATGGTTGCCGCGACGGCGCCGGTCGTGGCGGACGAATCAATGGAAAATGGCGTGAAATTCGATGCTCTATTAACCAGATTCCCGGTACGGCCTGCGCTGGAAAGTCCCGGCCGCCGGCGCCAGGGCGCCCGGCCAGGATTCCCTCCGGATCGCCTTCCGGGATGCTCCCTGCGCGTCCGCCATCGCCAGGGCCAGCAGCGGGAAGAACAGGTCGGCCGCCCCGCGCACGGTCAGGTGCGGGTCGAACAGCATCAGGACGGTGATGACGCACAGGGCGACGAAGCCGGCCGCCGCCGCCGCGCCGACGGAGTCGTTCCGCGCGCGCGCTGTGGCCCAGAGGCTGGAACCGGCCCCCAGGGCGAAGGCGATGAAGGCGGCGAGCAGCGGCAGGCCGCCGATCCACAGAAGCCAGACATAGCCGCTCTCGATGTAGATCCAGTCGCGCCAGCTCTCGGTCGCCGGCAGCCGCGGCGCCGGGCGGACGCCGAGCAGCCAGTTGAAGCCGGAGGTGAGCTCCGGCAGGAAGAAGCGCTGCAGGTTCTCCCACCGGCCGGTCCAGCTGTGCGGCACCCCGTCGCTGCGGGAGAAGCCGGCGAGGCGGCCGCTGACGACCGGCCACAGGGCGGCGGCGAAGACGAGCGCGGCCGCGGCCATGGGCAGGAGCAGGCGCAACGCGCGGCCGGTCAGGATGCTCAGCGCGGCCATGGCGACGGCGAGGCCGATATAGCCGGAGAAGGAACCCGCCGCGATGCCTCCGGCCAGGCACAGCCCCGCCGCCGGCAGCGCGACCAGGGGACGCTCCCGCCCGCGGACCAGCAGGATGACGGCCAGCGCGAAGCTCATGATCATCACGTCGGCGAAGCCGAAGGCTGAGCCGACGGTGGAGGTGGCACGCTCCGTCAGGATGCCGGTGTGGCCCTCGAAGGGCTGGTCGTAGTGCCGGTGCAGGAAGCCGGCGACGCCGAACAAATCGGCCACCTGCAGGATGCCGACCGTGGCGGTGACGCAGGCCGACAGCAGGACCAGGCGGCAGCAGGTCGCGACCGCCCGGGGGGTGTCGGCCGCGGCCCGGATGATCCGGTACAGCAGATAGTATTTCCACAGCACCAGCGCGTAGAAGAGGTCGTCGGCCGTGACCGGCTGGCCGCGCGCGTGGAGCAGCGCCAGCGGCAGCACCGAGGCCGCGGTCGCCAGCAGGATCAGCAGAACGTCGATGCGGGACACCGGCGCGCGCAGCGGGCGGCCCTGGAGCATCAGCAGGACCATCCGGCAGAGCAGCGCCGCCGCGACCAGCAGCAGCAGAAGCTCGTTGGGCCGCACGGCCGGCAGCAGCTCGCCCCGCGCGATGCCGGCGACCAGCGGGCTCAGCAGCAGGAAGGCGTAGGCGCCGACGGCGGGCCGGGCCACCGTCGCCAGGAACAAGGACACCGCCACCGCCGCCGCCAGGATCAGCATGGCCTCAGCTCCCCGACCTGAGCGGGGACCGGCGGGGCCCCGCCGGCAGGAAGACCAGCACCTCGCGCGAGCCGCGCAGCCACTGCAGGCCGACATAAACAGCCCCGCTCGCGCCCAGGGCGGCGGCGAGGCCGCTCATCCAGCCGAGGGCGCTGCCCGCCGGCGGCGCCAGCCAGGCGGCGACCAGGGCCGCGACCGCGACCGAAAGCGCCGCGATGCCGAGATCGGCCGTCACGCCGCCGATGGGCGCCGGCAGCGCCGGCAGACGACGGACGACCCGCCAATGCAGGAAGGCGGCCGACGCCAGGCTCGCCGCCGACACAGACAGGGCCAATGCCCAGAGGCGTTCCGCCCCCTCGAACGCGACGAGGGCGCCGGCCATGCCGCCCGCGGCGATGAGCGCGCGCAGCAGCATCGCGTGGAAGGGCGCGGTGCCGTCCCGCCGCGCATAGGCGGCCGACGCCGCCACGACGATCAGCGCCTCTCCCGCGACGCCGACGCCGAGCCCGCCGATGCAGGCGGCCGTTAGGGCGATGGCGGAGGTGCCGGCCATCTGGCCGAGGGCCACCGCATGCGCGAGCGGCACGCACAGTGCCGTCAGCAGCAGCCCCGCGGGCAGGGTGCTGAAGCGCGCCAGGGCGACGCCGTCGCGGAAGATCGCATGGAACTCGACGCCGGTCGATGCGAGGCGCGCCAGGCGCGGCAGCTGCGCCGCCGCGACCGGCGTGGCGCCGAGGGCGACCGGCAGGGTGGCGAAGCTCTGGCCGATCTGGAGCGCGATGACGGCGCCCGGAATGCCGCCGGCGGCCAGGACGAGCCCCAGCCAGGTCAGGTTGTAGAGCCCGGTATGCCGGCTCGCCGTCAGTCCCGCGCGCAGTATCCGGCGCACCTCGGCGTCGCGCCAGCCTGCCCGCGGCAGCAGCGCGACGCCGGACCGCCACGCCCCCCACCATTGCACGGCGCCCTGCAGCGCCGCCGCCGCCGTGGTTCCGACGCCCAGCAGAAGCAGCTGCGCCGTCGACACGTCGCCCAGCTCCGGGCCGCCGCCGAAGACCAGGGCCGACAGGATCAGCACGGCGATGGCGGCACTGTTCTCGGCGGCCGGTGCCGCCGCCGCCAGGGCGAAGCGGCCCTGGGCGTGCTGGACCGCGGCGCCCGTGGCCGCGACGGCGGCGAAGAAGATCTGCGGCAGCAGCATCGCCAGCAACAGTCCGCCCACTTGTCCCTGCTTCGCGCGGACGGCGGGGTCGGGAACGGCGGCGGTGACCAGGGACAGCAGCGCCGGCCCGCACAGCAGCAGCAGCCCGGCGACCAGCGCCAGCACCGCCAGCACGGTGCCGAGGAAGCCGCCGGCCAGGCGTCCCACCTCGCCGCGGTCACCCCGGTCGACGGCGCCGACCAGCCGCGGCACCAGCACCGCCCCCACCAGCGATCCGCCGAGCAGGGCGAACATTGTGCCGGGGAGCAGCGTCAGCGTCTGGAACAGATTGCCGAAGAAGGTCGGGCCGATCACCGCGCCCAGGACCGTGACGCGCGCGAAGCCCGTGGCCCGGCTGACCAGCGTCCACAGCATCACCGTGCGGGACGTGGAGGCGAGAGAGGGGGACCCGGCCGATCGCCTGTCGTGGACGGGTACCGTGACCTGGGTCATGGCGCCGCCTCAGCAGAAATAACGGTAGAGCTCGTCGCCCGCGGCGGCGGTGATGGCGTCGGGCACCTGCGGGTCGGTCAGCAGCTGGGTCAGCCGGCCAAGGGTGCGGCCCGCCTCCTCCGCCGGAGCGTTGATCGCGGCGGCGCCGGGCTGCCAGCGCAGCATCGCCACCGCGCGCTCCTCGGTGGCGTATTTGCGCTTGTAGCGGACCAGCCCGGGGTGGCGGAGTTCCGAGATGCCGAAGTCCAGCGTCCGGCGGCCGCGCCGCTGGCCCAGGCGGATGCCTTCCCAGGCCAGCAGGTCGTTCGGGCAGGTGGACGGGTCGAGCGAGGCGTTGAACTTGTAGTAGAGGCAGTCGCCCCATTCCAGGAACAGGATGCCGGCCACCGGTTCGTCCCCGATCATGGCGAACAGCACCACCAGTCCGTCGGCCGGCGAGAATGCCTCGTGCAGGGCGTCGAAGAAGGCGGCGGGCTGCGCCAGCAGGCGGAACTTGGTCTTGCGCAGATGGCAGTGCATCCGGTGGAAGAGACGCACCGCATCCAGGCCCCTGGCCTCGCGGATTGTGACGCCGGCGCGCTTGGCCTTGCGGATGTTCTGCCGGGCCGACCCCTGCAGTCCCTGCCAGAGCGCCTCCTCGGGACGGGTGAGGTCGACGCCGTGCCACAGGGCGCCGCCGGTGGGCGTGAAGCGCGGATCGTCCGCGGCCGCGCGGCAGCGCAGGCAGCGCAACGTGGTGGGCAGGCCCATGGCCAGGATCGGCGCGGCCAGCCGCTCCCAGGTCGCCGGATCCTCCACCAGGGGATCGCAATAGTCGGAGAAGGGGAGCGACACGATGCGCTCGCCCCGGAGATCGGAGACGCGGCTGAACAGCACCGCCGCCTGCTCGCCGCCATCGCCCGTCACGGCCACGGAGATCTGGAAGCCGTAGGTGTCGGCGAGCGCCCTGATCCAGGGGGGTGAGGAGAAGAGACTGGACAGGGGATGCCCGGCGGCGGTCCCGAACGCCTCGGTCGTGGCATCGATGATGCGGACGCTATCGATGATGCTGACGCTCATGCCGGCCTCGCCCATGCCGGCCTCGCCCATGCCGGCTTTGCCAAATTGAAGGGGGGAGGATCGTCCGGCTGGAAGACGCTCCGGGCGGCGGCGATCTCCAGGTCGGCGGGCGACAGCGCCTCCGCCGGGCGGAAGATCGCCAGGCCCCGGGAGGCGAGCCAGCGGGCGATCTCGATCTGGTGGTCGTCCACCACCTCGCCCCGGCTCGGGTCGCGCGGCACCAGGATCGGGCATTTGCCGGCCGCCAGCGCCGTCAATGCCGACCCGCACCCGGCATGGGCGATGACGACGTCCGCCTCCCGGATCGCCTGGTCGAGCTCCGGCGACGGCACGAAGGGGCGCGCCTGGATGTCGAGCCCGTCCAGGCCACTCTCTCCGGTCTGCCAGAGCACCGTGGCGGACGGCGGCAGGATGGCGGCGGCCGCGGCGAGCAGCCGGGTGAAGGGCCGGTCGGAGCCGATGGTCACCACGATCCGGCGTACCTCCCGCCGGTCCCGCTGCCGCACCTGGAAGCCGTCGAACACCGATCCGCCGTATCGCCACCGGCCGCGTCCCGCCCAGGGATACTGCCGGTAGAGGGTCACGCCCGGCATGGCCTGCAGCAGCCGCCCCGTCAGCGACGGCACGCGGACCCGGGCGGCGCTCTCGATGTAGTGCGCGGCGATGCCGGCCGCGGCCGCCAGGGGCAGGAAGGCCAGCGCGATCGCCGATCCGGTGCTGACCACGGCGCGGATTTGGGAGGGCCGCCGCAGAAGCCGGCGCGCCGGACCCATGGCGCGCAGCACGCCGGCGACGTCCCGCTCCGCGATGTCGGGCACGAACAGGGTCTTCGCCCCGGCCAGCAGGGACCGGGCCTGGGCGCCGTCGAAGGTCACCCAGAGCGCGTCCTCGGCCGGCACGCCCATGCGCCGCGACAGCCGGTGCAGCTGCGCCAGATGGCCACCGTTGCTCGCCACGAAAAGGGTTGTCATCGGCTCGGCTCCTCAGCGGGTGTTGCGGGAGAGGATCACCGCGGCCGGTGTCCGCGCGAGAATCCAGAGATCGAGCGCGAGGGAGCCCGTCTCGAGATAGGCGAGGTCGAGGGCCAGCATCTGCGGCATGGAAAGCCGGTTGCGGCCCATCACCTGCCACAGGCCGGTGATGCCCGGAACGCACTCGTGCCGCCGCCGCTGCTCCTCGGTAAAGAGGGCGACCTCCCAGGGCAGGGAGGGGCGGGGTCCGACCAGGGACATCTCGCCCAGCAGCACGTTCACCAGCTGCGGCAGCTCGTCGATGCTGAACCGCCTGACGATCCGGCCGACCGGCGTGATGCGGGGATCGTGGGCGGGCTTGTACAGCCCGTCGGGGGCCCGGCAGGCGGTGTCGCCCAGAAGCTCGCGCCGGTTCAGCTCGCGCTGCGCCCGGTCGTCGCCGGACCGCATGGTCCTGAGCTTGAGCATCGCGAAGGGCTTCTCATGCAGCCCGATGCGGGTCTGGCGGAGAATGACCGGCCCGGGATCGGCCGCGTAGAGCAGAAGCGCCGCCGGAAGCAGAACCGGCAGGCACAGGATGAGGAACAGCCCGGCCAGCACCAGGTCCAGCAGGCGCTTCGCCGGGGGACAGCCCCGGCTGGTCCAGGCCCGACGCGACGGGGCCGGACGGGGCGGTTCCGCCGTGGCCGGCGCGGCGGCGGACAGTCTGCCGATCTCCATAGCCTGCGCTTCCTCTGGTCGTCCGTGCATGTCAGCCGGCCAGGGCCGGGCGGGCCAGCAGCGCGGACGCCAGGGCATCCGCGACGATGCCGATCTGGGCCGCCGACACATGGGGGTGGAGGGGAAGCGACAGCATCCGCCGCGCCGCCGCCTCCACGACGGGCAGCGCCAGCGGCCGGCGCCCGGGAGCCTGGAACGCGCCCTGGAGGTGGCATGGAACCGGATAGTGGATGCCGGTGCCGATGCCGGCGGCGGCCAGCGCCGCCCTGACCTCGTCCCGCCGGTCGCACTGCACGACCATCAAATGGTTCGCGCCGCGCCCACCGGAGAGCCGCGCCGGCATCGTGAGCGGCAGCTCCGCGAGCGCCAGGCGGTAGCGGTCCGCCACCTGCCGCCGCGCATCGTTCCAGCGATCCAGCCAGGGGAGCTTCGCCAGCAGGACGGCGGCCTGCACCGCATCCAGCCGGTCGCTGCCGCCGAGGCAGTCGTGCAGGTGCGCATTGCCCGGCGGGCGGCCATGGTTGGCGATCATGCGGATGCGCGCGGCCAGCGCGTCGTCGTCGGTCACCACGGCGCCGGCATCGCCGAAGGCTCCCAGATTCTTGCCGGGGTAGAAGCTGAAGCAGCCGGCCTGGGACAGGCCGCCGGCGCGCCGTCCCCGCCATGTGGCGCCATGCGCCTGGGCGGCATCCTCGATCAGCGCGACGCCGGCCTGGGCGGCCAGGATCGCCATCCCGGTCATGTCGACCGGTTCGCCGAAGAGGTGGACCGCGATGATCGCGGCGCTGCGCGGCGTGAGCGCGTCGCGGACGGTCGCGGCGGACATCAGCAGGGTGTCCGCCTCCACATCGACGAACACCGGCGTGGCGCCGGCCGATACCACCGCCTCAGCGGTGGCGACGAAGGAGTTGGCCGGAACCAGCACCTCGTCGCCCTCGCCGACACCGAGCGCCCGCAGCGTCAGTTCGATCGCGGCGGTCCCGCTGGACACGCCGACGCATCGCCGCGTGCCGCAATAGGCCGCCCAGGCCTCCTCGAAGCGCTCGACGAACGGGCCGCCGATGTAGGTCTCGGCTTCGGTGACCTCCCGCCAGGCGGCATCGAGGTCGGCGCGGAGGTCGGCGTGCAGGGCGCCCAAATCCAGGAAAGGCAGGGACATGGCCGTCATCCCACCTTCTGGGTAAGCGCCGCCGGGAACTCTATCTCGGGTGGATAGAGCACCTTTTCCGGGCGGCCGTTCCTCACGGCCCGGTCGATCGCCTCCAGCACGGCGACGGTGACCATGCCGTCCTGGCCGGGCGTGTCCGGAACGGCGTTGCGGCGCACGCAGTCGACGAAATGCGCGACCTCCAGCGCGAGCGGCTCCCCCGTGCCGACATAGGGCGATGTGATGTCGCCGTACCGGTAGCTCTGCGGGCGCTCATAGGGAACCGCGGGCTCGTCGCCGCCGCGGACGCCCCGGTCGTAGATGCGCAGCCGCTCCTCGGCCAGATCGTCGTACACGGCCATCTTCTGCCGTCCGACGACGGTGATGGTGCGGTTCTTCTTCGGGTCCAGCCAGGAAAGGTGGCAGTAGCCGGTGATGCCCAGGCTGCCATAGTCGAGGCGGATGTGGGCGACGTCCTCCACCTCGGCGCAGGCCAGCGAGACGCCCCAGGCGCTCACCATTGTGGGCACGGCGTTCAGCAGGTAGTTCATGATCGTGATGTCATGGGGCGCCAGGTCCCAGATGACGTTCACGTCGGAGCGGTACAGGCCCAGGTTCAGCCGGGCGGAGTGGATGTAGTGGATCCGGCCGAGCTCGCCCAGGACCATGCGCCGCCGCAGTTCCTTCACGGCGGGGACGAACAGGAAGGTGTGGCCCACCATCAGGACCGCGCCGGCCTGCCGGGCCTCCTCGACGAGGAGGCGGGATTCCACGAGTGACGTGGCGAGCGGTTTCTCGACCAGGACATGCTTGCCGCTGCGCAGCGCCAGCAGGGCCAGGTCGAAATGCGTCCGGGGCGGGGTGGCGATGACGGCGGCATCGACGTGGGGAAGGGCACTCGCCAGGTCCGGAAAGCCGCGCGTCGCCGGGAAACTGGCCTGGATGGCGCGACGGGCGTCGGGGTCGGGATCGACGACCACCACCTCCCTCACTTCCGGCAGGCCGCTGAGGATGCGGATGTGCTTGGCTCCCCAATACCCACAGCCGACGACGGCCACGCGGAGAAGAGGTCGGATCGCGACGGGCAGGGGCCCTTTGTCGCTCTGTGTCCCGGGTTCGCCGTTGCGCATCGTGGGTCCCTTGGATTGGACGAGGGCGGAATGCCGGATCGTCGGGGAGGGAACTGCGGAGGGCCGCGCCGTCGGCCGTTCCCGGATGGCCGTTCCGGGCGGAGCGCTCGCACAGGATCTTTGCGCCCGGTCAGGCGCCGTTACTTAACCGGTATTTGCAATGTGCATGGGGGTAGTATGGCAAGACTTGTGAAGTCCGGAACAGATCCGCTCTCTCCTGAAGGAGATAAGACCTCTCCGGGTTTTGCCTTGCCGGACATTGTGGTGCAAATGCGGCGGTGATGCATCACGCAAATACGAACTATCGGGCTAAACTTTATTTCGTCAGAAGCGGGCTATGAAAGAACTACTCCCTGTAAATCCTATCAAGTATCAGGAAAACCATAAGCTAAATGGTGTCTGTCATGCACGATTGCTGTCCGTCTCTTGGTCGTTCCAGGAGACGGCGCGCATCGGTTCGGCGCGTGACAGCGCATCTTTTCCCCCAGAAGGCTTTTTCCCATGGACTCCAGTCAACACGACGCACCGGGTGCGGATAGGGGCATCGAGCTGCCCGCTGTCCTCGGCGCCCTGCGGCGCGGCTGGTTGATCCTGCTGGTGGCGGTGGCGGTGGGGATCGCCGGCGCCGTGCTGACGACCCTGCTGGCCACGCCGACATACCGCGCTGCCATGGCGATCCTGGTGCAGCCGCAGGACAATCCCCTGATGCGCCCCGGCGCCCTCGGCACCGCCCTGGCGCCGCCCGCGGTCTCCCAGGTCGACAATCACGTCAGGATGCTGGGCTCGCACACCACGCTGCGGGCGGTGGCCGCCGCCCTGGAGCTGGACCAGGACGCCGAGTTCGCCCCCGGCCAGCCGTTCGACTGGCTGCCGGCATCGGTCCGGACCCTGCTGCCGGCGGCATTCGAGACCACGGGCGGATGGGCGGACGACCCGGCCCAACGCGAAACCGCCCTGCTGCGCCGGCTCGATGAACGGCTGGAGGTCGGCCGCGATGGGGAAACCGACGTCATCACCGTGGCGTTCACCTCGCGCGATCCGCACAAGGCCGCCCGGATCGTGAGCGCCATCGTCGAAAGCTACCGGCGGAGCCAGGAGGCGGAGAAGCGCCAGTCCGTCGAGCGGGTGCGCGGCTGGCTCGCCGAGCAGACCGGACGGCTGCGCGCGGAAGTGGCCGAGGCGGAGGCGATGGTCGAGACGCACCGCGCCGCCCACCGCCTGACCGACGGGCGCGACGCCGTTCCCGGCACGACCGAGCTGTCCGTCCTGCGGGTCGAGCTGAACGCGGCCCGCATCGCCGCGGCGGAGAAGCAGGCCAGGCTGCGCCGGGTGAACGAGCTGCGGGCGCGGGGCGACGGCTATCGCCCGGTGACCGAGGTCGCCTCCTCGCCGGTGATCGCCAGCCTGCTGCAGCTCGACGACGAGCTGCTGCGCGAGGAGTCCCACCTCTCCCAGACCCTGGGCGACAAGCATCCCCGCGTGCTCGAGGCGCGCGCCAAGCGCGAGCGCGTCGCCGCCAAGATGGAGACCGAGGTCCGCGACATCGTGCGCACGATGGAGGTCGAGGCCACGGCGGCCCGGGCGCGGGAGCGGGAACTGGCGACCGTTCTGGACGAGGCGGGACGCCGCTCCGCCGCCGCCGGCCATGCCGGCCTCCGGTCACGGGATCTGGAGCGGGAGGCCGCGTCGCGGCGCGGGGTCTATGAGGCGGCGCTGCTGCGCCAGACCGAAATGCAGGATGTCGCGGTGCTGGCCGAACCCGATGCCGCGATCATCTCGCCGGCGGCCGTGCCGGACCGCCCGGTGTTCCCGAGGCTCGGCACGCTCCTTCCGGCCGGGGCCGCGGTTTCCCTGATGCTCGGCATCGGCCTCATCGCCCTGCGCGAGCATCTCGACCGGGGCCTGCGCACCGGGCGTCAGGTCGAGGCCGCGCTGGGCCTTCCCGCCTTCGGGCTGGTGCCGCGGATCGCGCCGGGGCGGACGGGGCAGACGCCCTACCGTTATCTCCTGGAAAAGCCGGGCAGCGCCTATGCCGACGCCGTCCAGTCGATCCTGCTGCGGGTCCAGCAGGCGCCGCCCGAGGCGGCCCGGCATGTGCTCCTGGTGACCTCGACGCAGCCGGGGGAGGGCAAGACCAGCCTGTCCCTGAGCCTTGCCGCGGCGGTCGCCCGGACCGGCCGCCGGACGCTGGTGGTCGACCTCGACCTCCGCCACCCCAGCATCGGCCGCGAGCTCGGGATTCGGGGCAAGTTCGGCCTTCTGGAGTTCGTCGCCGGCGAGTGCGGCCTGGACGACATCATCCAGTCGGACAATCGGGAGCCCAACCTCCACGCCATCACGCTCCGCCGCCCGGTGGAAAGCCCCGCCGACATCCTGTCGTCGCCGCGGCTGAGAGGGCTGCTCGCCGAGCTGCGCCACCGCTACGACCTCATCATCCTGGACTCGCCGCCGGCGCTGGCCTTCAGCGATGTCGGCATGGCGGCCCAGCTCGCGGACGCCGTGCTCTTCGTCGTGCAATGGGAGAGGACGAGCGGGGCGATGGCGGCCAACGGCGTCACCGCCCTGGTGCAAAGCCGCGTGCCCGTCATCGGCGCCGCCGTCACCCAGGTCGATGTGCGCCGGCACGCCCGCTACGGCTATGGCGACATGGCCCATTACTACGGCGCCGACAGGAAATACTTCGCCAACTGATGGCGCATGGCGCCGCCGAACCACCAACGGTCACACCAAGGGAGCCTTGCCCATGTCCGATCCGGACCCCGACGCCCTGTTCGACCGCCTCGCGGCCCGCCGCGCCAAGCTGGCCGTCATCGGTCTCGGCTATGTCGGCCTGCCCCTGGCGCTGGCGGCCTGCACGGCCGGGTTCCAGGTCATCGGCTTCGACATCAACGGCGCCATGGTGGACGCGCTGAACCGAGGCATCAGCCCGATGCGGCACATCGACGGTTCCAGGCTCGCCACCGTCCTGCGCGACCGGCTGTTCTCCGCCACGGGGGATTTCGGGCGCCTGGCCGAGGCGGACGCCATCCTGATCTGCGTGCCGACGCCGCTGGGGCCGCACCGGGAACCCGATCTCTCCTTCGTGGAGAACAGCGCCCGCAGCGTGGCCGCGACCCTGCGCCCCGGCCAGCTGGTCATTCTTGAGTCGACCACCTATCCCGGCACCACGCGCGACGTGGTGAAGCCCATCCTGGAGGCGACCGGCCTCCGGTCCGGGGTGGATTTCTTCCTGGGCTACTCGCCCGAGCGCGAGGATCCGGGCAACACCGACTTCGAGACCGCCGCCATCGCCAAGGTGGTCGCCGGCGACGGCGAGGCGGCGCTCAGGCTCGTCGAGGCGCTGTACGGCCAGTTCGTGGATCGGACCGTTCCCGTCGCGTCGCTGGAAACGGCCGAGGCGGTGAAGCTGACCGAGAACATCTTCCGTGCCGTCAACATCGCCCTGGTCAACGAACTCAAGATCGTCTTCCACGGCCTGGGGATCGATGTGTTCGACGTCATCGACGCCGCCAAGACCAAGCCGTTCGGCTACATGGCCTTCTATCCCGGTCCCGGCCTCGGCGGGCACTGCATTCCGATCGACCCGTTCTACCTGACCTGGAAGGCGCGGGAACTGGCGATCAGCACCCGGTTCATCGAACTGGCCGGCGAGATCAACACCGCCATGCCGCTCTACGTCATCGAGCGGACCGCCCAGGAGCTCGATCGCCAGTGCGGCCGCGGCCTCAACGGCGCCCGCCTGCTGGTCATCGGCATGGCCTACAAGCGCAATGTCGAGGACACGCGCGAAAGCCCGGCGCTGGCCATCATGGATCTGCTGGAGGCCCGCGGCGCCCTGGTCGGCTATCACGATCCGCACGTGCCGGTCATTCCGGTGACGCGCGCCCATCCCAACCTCGCCGGCCGCCGAAGCGTGGATCTCGAACCGGACAAGGTGGCCGCGTACGACGCGCTCATCGTCGTCACCGACCATGACGCGGTGCGGTGGGACACCATCGCCGCGAACGCCCGGCTGGTGGTGGACTCCCGCCACCGGCTGCCGAAGGCGGCGACGGTGACCCATGCTTGACCCGGCCATCGAGCTCCGGCAGGAGCATGCCCCCGCCGTCGCGCGGCCGGCCGCGCGCCATCGGGACGGTCCCGCCGCCGGCCTTTCGCGCGGCGCCGGGACCGTCGCCACCACCGCCGACATGGTCGGGCCCGACCCCATTTGGGACGCGCGGGTCGCCGCCAGCCGCGGCGGCGACCTGGTGCAGACGAGCCTGTGGGCCCAGACACGACGCTGCCTTGGCATGCGGACGGTAAGGGTCGCCGTGGCCGATTCCGGCGGAGAGCCGCTCGGCGGCTGCATGATGTATGTGAAGCAGGTGCTGCCGGGCGTCCGGGTGGCGGCCGTGCCGCGGGGGCCGGTGCTGTTCGCCGACCCCGCCGTGGCCGCCGCCCCGGTGGTGCGCCATGTCGTTGCGGAAGCGCGGCGCCGCGGCATCCGGATGCTGGTGCTCCAGGTGCCGGACGGGGCGGACGCGCTCGACCAGGCGCTGGAGGCCGCGGGGTTCCGTCACGGCATCTCCAGCATCGCGCCGGAGGCGACGGTGACGCTCGATTTGCGGCTGCCGGAGGAGGCGCTGCTGGCCGCCATGAGCGCCAACCGGCGCCACAATCTCCGCCGGGCCCTGCGGTCGGGCTTCACCGTGGAGCAGAGCGCCGATATGGCGGCCTTTCACCGGCTGCACGTCCTGACAGCCGCGCGGCAGGGGTTCGCTCCCCTGAGCCTGGTCAATCTCGAGGCGCAGCACGATCTGCTGGCGCCCGGCGGGCAGGGCGCGCTGTTCATGGCAAGCCACGGCGGACAGCCCGTCGCCGGGCTGTGGCTGACCCGGTTCGCCGGTACCGTGACCTCCAAGCTGGTGGGCTGGGACGCGACCTATGACGGCCCGCCCGGCGCGTCCGAGGCGCTGCGCTGGGCGACGGTGCTCTGGGCGCGGGAGCAGGGAGCCCATACCTACGATCTGGGCGGTCTCGATCGGCGGCTGGCGGAACGGCTGGAGGCGGGGGAGCCGCCGGGCGCCTGGTGCCAATCCTCGATCAGCCGCTTCAAGCTGGGCCTGGGCGGCACGCCGGTCCTGCTGCCCCGCGCCCGCTTCGCCTACACCAACGCGCTGGCGGGCTGGGCGCTGGGCGGCTTGACGCGGCGCTTCCTGGCGTCGCCGACCTCGCACCGGATCATCCAGCGCTGGCGCAACGGGTAGGCGTCACGGCCCCCAACAGGAGATGACAATGCTCGAGCATTTGGCGCGCCTTCCCTGGTCGGTCTATCTGGCGCTGCGCGATGTCGGCCAGCGGGTGGAGGACCGCCGGCTGGGAATCGTCACCGCCGACGACCGGGTCGCGCGGCGGCTCGGCATTCCGGCCGGCCGCTACCGGGTGGTCCATCGGGCGCTGTCCTTCGCGGGCATCCGGCGCGTGATGGCGCATCTCCGGCCAGGGCCGGGCGACGTCCTGCTGGATATCGGCTGCGGGGCGGGGCGCGTGCTCTGCGTCGCCGCCCAGTATCCGTTCGGCCGCGTCGCCGGCATCGAACGGAACGAGGTGCTCCACGCCCTGGCGGCGCGGAACTGCCGCGATCTCAGGCAGGGCCGGGTCCGCCCGACGATCGAGTTGGCCGACGCGACCGAGTACCGGATCCCGGACGACGCCACCGTGATCTTCCTCTATGTCCGGCTGGACCCGGACACGATGCGGGCGATGCTGGCGCAGGTGCTGGCCTCGGTGGACCGGGCGCCGCGGCCGCTGCGGATCGCCTATCCCTATCCGCTGCTTGAGGGGGCGATCCACGCCGCCCGGCGGTTCCGCAACACCGGGGAGCTGCTGGCGTCGTGGCGCCCGAGTCGGGCCTGGAAGCGGACGCAGACCGTCCATTTCTACGACGTCCTGCCGGCCGAGCCCCTGCGCGAGGCCTTCTCGTTGCCGGACGACGATGCCGAACCGGGGCAGCGTTACGCGTGAGGCTAGGGGGCCGCCACGGCCCCGATCTCGGGCGCGGTGCCGTCGAAGTCGGTGGTGATGCCGGGCAGTGCGATGCCGCGGTCGATGGCGGGGGAGCCGGCGGCCAGCCCCAGGTCGCGGCCGGCCAGGTCGGCAAAGCGCGGGTCGGCGTTCACCCCGCCCGCGTCGTAGCCCAGCTGCTGCCAGCCCGACCAGCTCCGCTGCACCCCGTTCACCGACGCCACCGACCCCGTCGGCGCCCAGATCAGGTTGTGGCTGACATTGCCCGGCGAGAGGTCGCCGTTGACCATGTACACACCCACCCCGCCCGCCGCCGGCACCAGGATGTTGTTGTGCACCTGCGCCGCCGGCGTCTTGTCCAGGTTCAGCGCCCGCGAGCCGCCGACGATGGTGTTGCCCCAGAACCGCACCGTGCCGCTCTCGTTCCAGCCGGGCTCGGCCCAGTGCGTCACCGCGCTGTCGCGCGTCAGGTTGGGCGCCAGCACCACGTTGTTCTCGACCCGGATCACCCCGCCCGAGCGCGTGTCGGACAGCCACATGCCGTGATTGTCGGTGGCGGCGCCGTTGGCCTGCTCGATCCAGTTGCCGCGGATGGTGATGGAGCGGTCCAGATAGCTCTGGATGCCGTCGCTGTGGCCGTAGGTGTTGCTGTTGGAGATGACGATGCGGTTGTGCTCGAAGACCACGCCGTCATTGCCCGAGCTCCAGATGCCGTCGGTCTGGGCGGCGGTGCTGGCGGGGGTGGAGAAGCTGTTGTGGCGCACGACGACGGCGTCCGTGCCGACGGAGTTGCGCACGTCGAAGCCGCGGGCGTTGCCGCCGCCGGGATCGCCGGAGTGCACCGCGTTGTGGGCGATGACGATTCCGGCGGTGGCGCCCTTGACGCTGATGCCGGCACCGGCGTGGTTGCGCACGTCCAGGTGGGAGACCTCGACATGGTCGCGGGCGGCCAGCACGACGCCGGCGGTGCGGCTGTTCTGGCCGTCGATGATGACGGGGTCGTTGTGGCCGGGGTCGGTGGCGGCCTTGATGGTGATGGGGGCGCCCGGCGCGCCGCTGGCGCCGACGGTGAGGGTCTCGCGGTAGGTGCCGCCGGAGAGGAGGAGGGTGTCGCCGGGGCGCAGGCTGGACCAGGCGATGTCGGCGAAGCTCTTCCAGGCCGACGACCAGGATGCGCCGTTCCCCGACGCCGAGACCGAATTGTCGACATAGCGCACCTCCGCCGACGCGGCGCCCCGCGGGATCAGCAGCAGGGCGGCGCCAAGCGCCAGGGCGGGATACATCGCCGCGCGACCGCCGGCGGTTCTGGTCATGTCGCACCTCCCTGGCGCCAACCCCCGGCGGGGTCTCAGGTCACGGTCACCACGCGGATGGCGGGATCGCGGCGCAGCACCTCGACGGAGACGCTCGCCCCGTGCCGGCGCAACCGCACATCGACGCGGCCGTGGCCGACGGCCAAGTCGCTCAGGGTCACCTCGTCCATGAAGTCCGGCAGTGCCGGCCGCGTGAAGCGCAGACGGAGCCGCCCCCCGCCGATCTCCAGCCCCAGCGCCGCCTGCAGCATGGCCAGCGGCACCGCCGCCGCCCAGGCCTGCGGCGAGCAGGCGACCGGATAGGGCACCGGGCCCTGTCCACGCCGCCAGGAAAAGCCGCAGAAGAGTTCCGGCAACCGCCGCAGATCCATGTGCAGCGATGCCGCGAACAGCCCCTCGAAGATGCGCAGCACCTCGGCCTTGTGCCCGTAGCGCGCGAGGCCCAGGGCGATCAGGGCGTTGTCGTGCGGCCAGACCGACCCGTTGTGGTAGGACATGGGGTTGTACCGCGCCTCCCCCGCCGCCAGCGTCCGCACGCCCCATCCCGAGAAGGAGGCGGTGCCGGTGAGCTGCGCGGCGACGGCGGCGGCGTGCTCGGGCAGGGCGATGCCGGTGAGCAGCGCGTGGCCGGCATTGGAGCTGCGCACCCGGCAGGGTCGCTTGGCGCCGTCCAGGGCGAGGGCGAAGGTGCCGATCTCCGGGCACCAGAAACGCTCGGCGAAATCCGTCCGCAGAACATCCGCCTTGCGCTCCAGCTCCGACGCGCGCGTTTGGAAGCCGAGCGACCGCGCTATGGCCGCGGCCGCGCGCCAGGCGCCATAGACATAGGCCTGCACCTCGCACAGCGCGATGGGGCCGGGAGCGCTGCTGCCGTCGGCATGGAAGATGCTGTCGTGGCTGTCCTTCCAGCCCTGGTTGGCCAGCCCTTTCTCGGTCTTCCGGCCATACTCGACGAAGCCGTCGCCGTCGCGGTCGCCATAGATGTCGATCCAGGCGAGCGCCGCTTCGATGTTGGGCCAGAGGTGGCGGATGGTCGCCACGTCGCCCGTCCGGTCCAGATAGGCGCCGGCCAGCCAGACGAAGAGCGGCGTGGAATCGACGCTGCCATAGTAGCGGCGGAAGGGAACCTCCCCCAGCACCGCCATCTCGCCGCCGCGCGCCTCGTGCAGGATCTTGCCGGGTTCGGCATCGGCGGCATCGTTCTCCTCGACCGCCTGGTTCTCCGCCAGGAAGTTCAGCACGCCCCGGGCCACCTCCGGATCCACCCACAGCATGAGGTGGGCGGTGATGAGCGCGTCCCGCCCGAAGGCGGCGCAGAACCAGGGGATGCCGGCGTAGGGATAGGGCCCGCCCGGTTTGCCCGTCATGAGCATGGACAGGTCGGCGCGGGCGCGGCGGAAGGCCTCGTTGAAGAGCTCGTTGGAGGTGTCGACGGAGGCCGAGCGCTTGCGCGCCGCCATCAGCCCCCGGCGCACCCCGCGCATCCCGGCGAGGAACGCCATGCCCGGCGCCGCCTGGATCGGCCGGTCGATGCAGGCCGTCTCGAGCCAGACCATCGTCCGGCCGCCGGGCTCAAGGTCGAGCCAGTAGCTGGCGCGATCGCCGGTAAGTTCGGCCGGCCGCGGCTCGAACAAGAGCAGGGTCGAGCGCCGGCGGTCGTCGAGCCCGGTATAGGCGAACGTCACCGACGTGTCGGTGACCTCCGGAGGGTGCAGGGTCCCCCGGCGCGGCCGCCGGCTGCCCCGCACCTCGAACAGGTCGGCGAAGTCGGCGGCGAAGCGGAGCTCCAGCTTCACCCGGACCGCCCCGGGCGCGAAGCTCCGCACCACGATGCGTTCATAGCCGATGCCCCGCCACAGGAACTTGGTCCGCCGCACATGCAGCAGGTCGCGTTCCAGGACCAGCCGCTCGCCGTCGAAGATGTCGGCATTGGTGAGGTCGCAGGTCAATCCGGCGTTGTCATCGCGCAGGTCCGAGCTGAGCAGCATCGGCCGGCGCCCGCCGAGGCTGAGATCCAGATGCGAGAGGTGGCGCGTGTCCTCGAAGAAGATCCCTTCCGGGCTGCCGGGGCCGGAGAGGATGTCCCCCGCATGGTCGAGCACCGCGAAGGCGTCGTCGTCCTTGAGGGTACGGGGACGCCGTTCCTCCAGCGAGGCGGTCGAGGGGACGGGAAAGGCCGGAATGGCGGTGCCGACGATGTCGGGACCGGGGGGCGGGGCTGTGGGGTTCGAGCCGTCCTGCATGGCTCAGCGCCCCGCCAGCGGGAGGCTGATGCCGCCGCCCGCCGGCCGCCGGCCGGCCGCCGCCTGGATCGCCCCGTCGAACGTTCCACCGGCATGTCCCTCCTCCAGGGAGCGGTAAAGGTCGACATAGTCCGCGGCCATGCGCACGACCGTGAAGCGCCGCTCGAAGCTGCGGCGTATCTGTGCCCGGTCGAGCCGGGCGGCCCGCGCCACCGCCGCGACGGCGGCGTCCATGTCGCCGACGACGAAGCCGGTGACGCCGTCCTCGATGATCTCCGGCACCGAGCCGCAGCCGAAGGCGATGGTCGGGGTGCCGCAGCTCATCGCTTCGATCATCACCAGGCCGAAGGGCTCCGGCCAGTCGATGGGGAACAGCAGGGCCAGGGCGTCGCCGAGAAAGGCGGCCTTCTCCGCCTCGCCGATCTCGCCGACATACTCGACCAGCGGATTGGCGCGGACCAGCGGCTCGATGACCTCGTCCCAGTAGGCCTGGTCCGCCGGGTCCACTTTCGCGGCGATCCGCAGGGGAAGCCCCGCCCGCCGCGCGATCTCGATGGCCCGGTCGGGGCGCTTCTCCGGCGAGATGCGTCCCAGGAACGCCAGATAGCCGCCGGCGGGCGTCGGCTGGAAGGGGAGCAGGCCTGCCGGCAGCCCGTGATGGATCATGCCGGCCCACGCGACGCCGGGCAGCGGCCGGCGCTGCGCCATCGAGATGGAGACCAGCGGCAGATCGTCGAACACGTCGTAGACGGCGGGAAGATCCGGCAGGTCCAGGCGGCCGTGCAGGGTGGTCAATGTCCGGTGGGCGAACTCGCGGACGACGGGGAAGTGGATGAGGTCGACATGGAAGTGCAGGATGTCGAACTCCGCCGCCCGGCACCGCACCGCCTCCAGATGAAGCATGTAGTGCGGAATGGGGTCGTGCCCCCGGCCGTCCAGCCGCAGCGCGGTCCCGCATCCCGCCACCAGCGCCGCGGAGGTGAGGGAGTCGCCGCTGGCGAACAGGGTGACCTCGTGGCCCTGGCGGACCAGCTCCTCGGTCAGGTAGGAGACGATCCGCTCGGTGCCGCCGTAGAGCAGCGGCGGGACACGCTCCGCCAGCGGCGCGATCTGCGCGATTTTCATCGGGGATGATCCTTGTCATGGGAGCACCCGCCTGATGCCCGAGGCCGTGACTTAACCTTCAGCCTTGAGGGGGCCGGATTTCCTGGAGCGCGGGCCTGGACTCCGCTTCGGACGCCGGCACGACCTGCCTCGATCCCGGAAGGGACCGGCCGCAGCGGCCTCACATCCCAGCGGCCGGGCGCCGGGTCAATGGACGCGCTTGGCGTGGTGGCCGTGGCGCGCTGCCGGTATCCCGCCAGGGTCGGGGCGGAGAGGCATCCGGCGATCCGACCGATCGGCCCTGTGTCCGACCTCCTCGAGCAGATCGGCGTAACCGCATATCGCGTCGCCGTCCTCGCAGCCGGCATGCGGAATGATCCTGCCGTCCCGACCCGAGTCGCGAAATATGTCGTCGAGCTTCATTATGGGTGCCCTTTCTATGTCAAAGGAAACGGGCAGAAATATAGTCTGTCAGATCTTCAACGTTCTCACCAATACAATTACGGAATACCATCTAATGCGTTTGGTTATTTACGAACAGTTGGCCGAAGCGTCGGGCTGCGGCGCTTTCCGGTTCGGCAGCCATCCATGCTCGCCCCGAGGTGGCGGAGGAATCCGCCTGCCCCTTCACACCGACCCAGCCCCCGATCGAGGCGTCTTCCTGGGCGCGCTCGATGCCGTCGGCGAAGGCAGCAAGCCGGACGGCCACTAGCTCTTCAACGACCGGGAGCGGACGGTCCGCTGACGGGCCCGATCACGATGTCCCCGCGGCGGGGCGGGCGGAGCGGCCTGTGCGCAGAGCCGCCGACGCCGGCTGAGGCGGAATGCGGGCCGTCCCCGGGCTTTGCCGCATCGCTCCTTCTCACCTGGCGGTCTTTGCGCGACCGGCAGGTTCCACCGGCATGCGCGCGGTCAGAACACGCCGAGCAGTGCCAGCAGGACCAGGGTGATCACGATGGAGACCAGGACGGATCCGCCCAGTCCCAGCCGGTTGGAGAAGAACAAGAACATGGTCTGGTCCCCGGAGAGTATCGCAACGGGCGGAGAACAGCCGGCCGCCGGGGACGGCACGAAGAAGCTTGCCGCGGAGACCGACGGCTGGTTGTCAACGTTTCCGCTGGGCCATAAGGGTCAATCTCACCGTAGACCCCGCCAGTACCGCCTACCGGTGGCGGAACTAGTCCTCTCGCCATGGAGGCTACGCTCCAGCAGAAGTCGGGGGCGCAGTGTCTGACGGCCAATTTGTCATCGTCGCGATCGTCCTAGGGTTTCTCGCCCTGGGCCTGGGGCTTTGCGTGCTCGTCGGCTTTTTCCTTATCTCGCCGGCGATCGTTCCAATCGCCGCAGCGATGCTGGTGGCCTACCTGCTCTTCGGCTCCACAGGGCCATGGGTGGTGTTTGGCATCCTCTGCATTCCCGCCGCTTTCATGGGCTTTGCGGCTATGAAGAGCTGGGCGCTCTCCTGACCCGCAGGGCAGGAGCGGGCCGCCCATCCGCTCAGGCCGCCATTCGTCCGATCGAAGACGCCACCCGTCGCGTCGCCGCGTCCGTGCCCGATCGGCCTCCTATCCTCCCGAACCTGAGCTGGCAGCGACCATGACGGTTCGCTGGGCCGGCTGGCGGAAGGAGATGCGGCCTTGAGCAGCTTGATGATGGTGGCCCATGTCGCCGGCGGCGGCGCGGCGCTGGCGGCGGGCGCGGTGGCGCTCCTGGCCCGCAAGGGGCGGGGGCTGCATGCCCGCGCCGGCACGGCCTTCGCGGCCACGATGCTGGTCATGGCGTCCACGGGCGCGGTCCTGGCGGCCATGAAGCCCTCCCGGCTGTCGGTCGTCGCCGGAACGCTCACCTGCTACCTGGTCGCGACGGCATGGTCGGCGGTCCGGCACCGGGACCGCCGCGCCGGCACGCTGGAGATCGCGGCGCTTCCGGTGGCGCTGCTGTGCGTCGCCGCCGGCGTCCTGTTCGGGCTGCAGGCGACGCTCGACCCGACGGGCCGGCTCGACCGCATGCCGCCGGCGCCGCACTTCATCTTCGCCGGGCTGGCGGCCCTGGCGGCCGGGCTGGATCTGCGGCTGATCCTGGTGGGCCTCGACCGCAACCAGCGCCTGAAGCGGCACCTGTGGCGCATGGCCGCCGCCCTCTCCATCGCGGCGCTGTCCTTCTTCGTCGGGCAGCAGAAGCACCTGCCGGCGCTGCTGCGCGGGTCGCCGATCCTCTTCCTGCCGACGCTGGCGGTGCTGGGCGTGATGGCCTTCTGGCTCTTCCGCCTCCGCCGCCCCCGCGCCCCGGCGCCGTCCGTGGCCCCCGGAACCGGTCCGGGCGGCGTCACCCCCACCGCAACCCTGGCACAGGAGAACGCATGAGCACCGCCGTCACCTACGGCTCCCCGGAGCATGCCGGCGCCGATCGCCCGGCCCTGGCGGACCGCGCCCTCTCCCGCGCCGCGGCCTTCTGGTTCCTGGTCGCCGCGGCGGGACAGCTGATCTTCGCCGCCTACATCGCCATCGCCTACGGCGGCGCCGCGTTCGGCGGCGATTGGGCGGCCTGGAACAAGCTGCTGCCGCGCGGCGTGATCGAGGGCGACAAGGTCGGCAACACCGCCGTCGCGCTGCACGTCGCCTTCGCCTTCACCATCACCGTGGGCGGGCTGCTGCAGCTGGTGCCGCGCATCCGCGCCGCCGCCCCTGCCTTCCACCGCTGGAGCGGCCGCTTCTACATCGCCACCGCCTTCGCCATCAGCCTGGCCGGCCTCTACATGGTGTGGACGCCTGGGCGTGGCGCGGTCGGCGGTCCCGCCAACTGGATCGCCATATCCCTGAACGGGCTGCTGGTCATGGGCTGCGCCGTGATGGCCCTGCGTCTGGCCCGCGCCCGTGACTTCGCCCGGCATCGGCGCTGGGCCCTGCGGCTGTTCCTGGTGGTCAGCGGCGTGTGGTTCATGCGGCTCGCCATGATGATCACCGTCATCGCCGCCCAGGGGACGCTCTCGATGGGCAAGATCTTCGGCGGCCCGATCGGCATCGCGCTCGGCTTCGGCAACTACCTGGTGCCGCTGGCGGTGCTGGAGCTCTACTTCCTCGCCCGCGACCGCGGTGGCCCCAAGGCGAAGCTGGCGATGGCCGGGACACTGGTGATCCTGACCCTGGTCATGGCGGCCGGCATTGCGCTCGCCAGCGCGATGATGTGGCTGCCGAACATGTGACGCTCACATGTGGCGGAAGAGGTGGAGATGGCTGCGGCTGACCGGCAGGGTCTCGCCGCGGCCCTTCAGATGGACACGCCCGGTTTCGTTCTCGCCGCGCGTCACATGGCTGACGGCCCGGAGATTGACCACCGCCGACCGGTGGACCTGGACGAACTGGGCCGGGTCCAGCTGAGCGACGAGCTCCTTGAGCGGCGTGCGGATCAGCCCTTCCAGCTGCCGCCCGTCCTCGTCCCGCCAGGCGACGGTCGTGTACTTCTCCTCCGCCTGCAGGAAGTCGACGGCCTCGACCGGCACTGGTCGCACCTGCGCGCCGACCGAGACGTTGATCCAACGCAGGGTCCGCGGCGACCGGCTGGCGAGGCGTTCGGCCAGCTGGTCCAGCAGCGCGTCGGTCTGCGGCACCGGGCCGCCGAGCCGGTCCTTCAGCCGCTGCACGGTGGCGGCGAGCCGCGCCGGCTCGACCGGCTTCACGAGATAGTCGAGCACGCCCTGCTCGAAGGCCTGCAGCGCGTACTGGTCGAAGGCGGTGACGAAGACCAGGTGCGAGCGGCCGCCGATGGCGCGCGCCGCCTCGATGCCGGACAGGCCGGGCATCTGCACGTCGAGGAAGCAGACGTTCGGCCGGTGCGTCTCGAACAGCTCGACCGCCTCGCGGCCGTTGCGCGCCTCGGCGACGACGTCCAGCCCGGGCCAGGCCTGGGACAGCAGCCGCATCATCGACCGCCGCAGCAGCGGCTCGTCGTCGGCGATGAGGGCGGTCGGGCGGGCGGCGGTCATGCGTCGACCCTTTCCGCCGGGAAGTCCACCTCCGCCCTCGCGCCGCCGGCCGCGCCCGGCTCCAGCCGCAGCGTCGCGTCGCCGTCGAAGGCCAGCGAGAGGCGCTCGCGCAGGGTGGCGAGGCCCGTGCCCAGGCCGGTGCCGCCCGGACCGCCCGCCAGCCCGACGCCGGTGTCCAGGACCAGGATGCGGCAGCGCCCGTCCCGCACCGTCGCCCGCACCTCGATCCGCCCGCCCTCCTCGCTGGGATCGATGCCGTGGCGCACGGCGTTCTCCACCAGGGTCAGCAGGGTCATGGGCGGGCAGCGCCGGTCTTGCGCGCCGGGCTCCACCTGGATGTCGAAGCTCAGCCGGTCGGGCATGCGCATGTGCATCACCTCCAGATAGGCCCGCACCAGCTCGATCTCCTGGCCGAGCGTCGTGCCCGGCGCGTCCAGGCGCGGTACGGCGGCGCGCAGATAGGCGATGAGACTGTCCAGCACCCGGGGGGCCTGGGGGGACGCGGCCTCCACCAGTTCGCGGATGTTGGCGAGCGTGTTGAACAGGAAATGCGGCTCGACCTGTGCCCGCAGCAGGCGCTGCCGCGCCTCGGACATGCGGCGCTCATAGGCCAGCCGTTCCCGCTCGAAGGCGGCGGCCTGGCTCCGGACCGCCTCGTCGCGCTGGCGCAGCAGCGCCGCCATGGCGATCCAGGGGCCGATCAGGATGCCGCTGAAGGTGATGTGCCGGAAGCCGGTCATGCGCAGCGGCTGCTGCCAGAAGGGGGTCGGGTCGCCCAGGGTCGTCGCCCAATAGGCCAGGGCCGCCCCCAGGGGCATGACCAGGGCGACGCCCAGCACCTGCAGCGCCCATCGGGCGGTCCAGCGGGGCAGCCGCCGGGGGAAGCGCTCCAGCAGGCCGAAGGCGAGCAGGGCGCACAGCGCCGCGATCGCCGTCCGGCAGAGCACCACCAGGAAGGGCGCCTGCGAAGTGGCCCCGATCATGACGGCCCAGAGCAGGGCGGAGATCCCGGCCACCTTCAGGCGCCGTCGGCCGAACAGGGGCGGGGGGACCCGCTCCGTCATCACGGTGTCATTCGGCATCGGCTGGGGCATGAGCGGTCATGGAAGCCGGCTCGGGGCAGGGGTAGGATCATGGTAGTCAGTCACCATCCGGACCGCCAGACGATTGGGGCTCGGCCAGACTTCACCAGGCGCCGGTCGCCACGGGGCGGCCGCGACGGACGGCGGAATGCGCCGGACAAACCGCGGCGGGC
>Ga0196964_10000451_pt1 | contig 25496 bp, 29 predicted proteins | sample S1_10metaG_FD_148615 | JGI IMG/M metagenome (GOLD analysis project Ga0196964, IMG submission 148615) | Soil microbial communities from Anza Borrego desert, Southern California, United States - S1_10 | ecosystem: Environmental > Terrestrial > Soil > Desert | place: USA: California | collected... | reverse complement strand
GACCACCGGGGCCATCACCTGCTGGGTGCGGCTGGAGCCCGACCCGATGTCACGGCGCCAGGCGATCTGGAAGTTTTCGCCGGCCTGCACGTGCTCGACCGCGTTGTCGGCCGTTCCGCCCGGCTGCGGCCAGGTGGCGATCGGCTGAGCGGGCGGCAGGGTGAAGGAGCGGCCCGCCAGGTCGGCGGACGGCGTCAGCCGCTGATCGAAGGCCAGGACGGAGATGCGCTCGCCCTCGGTGGCGCGCGCCTCCGGCTCGCCCTCCCCGCCCAGTCCGAACGGCAGGGCCCGCCGCACCGTGCCGCAGGCGGCGACGCTCGCGGCCAGGCCGCAGACGAGAAGGACGTTCAGCGCGCGGTTCATGAACTCGTCTCGCAGAGGATTACTGGGGCGACGCCAGGCCGGGAGCCGCGGCGGGCTGGGCCTGGGGCGCGGGCGGGTTGAGCGGCATGGAGCCGACGAGGTTTCCGACGCCGCCAAGGGCGCCGGCGTCGATCATGGCCACCGAGGAGCGGGCGCGTTCGCGGACATTCTCCGGAACGTCGGGGCGGATCTGCAGCTGGCCCAGCAGGTCGCGGGCCTCCTTGGTCTGTCCGTGCTGGAGGAGCTTGGCGGCCAGCGCCTCCTCCGCCAGGGCGCGGTAGGGGCGGTTCTCTCCCATCAGCGGCTTCAGGCGACCGCGGACGTCTTCCAGCGAGCCGGTGTCGATGACCAGCAGCGCGGCCTTCAGGGCCTGAGCGTCGGCCAGGAGCGGATCGCGCGCGGCGCGGGCGGACTGGTCGAAGAGTTCGACGGCCTGGGGCAGCCGGTTCTCCTCCACGGCGATGGCGCCGCGCTGGGCGAGCGCCAGGGCCTTGTAGGCGGCGTTGCCCTTGTCCTGAGCGTCGAGGAATTCGCGATCGGCGCCGCGCAGATTGCCGGCCTCCAGCGCCTCCATGCCGCGGTCATAGGCGGCGGACGCCTGATCGGCCTGGCGCGACTGCCAGCTGTCCCAGCCCCACCAGGCGAGCGCCGCGAGAAGGGCCACGCCCAGGACGCCGCCGACGAGCGGCAGCCAGGTCTTCGCCAGCCGCTGATAGCGGTCGGAACGGAGTTCCTCCTCGACCTGCTCGAAGACATCGACCACGGAAATGCGCCCCAAACCGCTGAAATCAAAACCGGCGCGACCCTAGAGGTTCGCATTCTCCGCCGCAACGCGAAGCGTGGGCGTCAGGCCGGCTTTTTCGAGAAGTAGGTCTCGACTTCGGCAGGAAAACGGCGCGCGCCGACATCCTGGGCGTAGGCGGCCGCCGCGCGGGCGATCTCGCCGCGCAGATCGGCGTAGCGGCGCACGAACTTGGGCGTCCAGTCGAACAGGCCGAACATGTCCGACGACACCAGGATCTGGCCGTCGCAGGCGGCGGAGGCGCCGATGCCGATGGTCGGCTTGTCGATGGCCAGGGTGATGTCGCGCGCCAGACCCTCGGCCACGCCCTCCACGACCACGGCGAAGGCGCCGGCGTCGGCGGTCGCCTCCGCCTCGCTCATGACCCTGAGCCGTTCGTCCTCCGTCCGCCCCTTGGCCTTGAAGGCGCCGTCGGTCAGCACGGCCTGGGGCCGCAGCCCCACATGCCCCATGACGGGGATGCCGCGCTGCACCAGATAGGCGATGGTTTCCGGGACGGTGGGGCCGCTTTCCAGCTTCACCCCCTGGGCGCCCGTCTCCTTCATGACGCGGGCGCAGTTCCGGTAGGCCTCTTCCTTGCCGCCCTCGTAGGAGCCGAACGGCATGTCGATCACCACCATGGCCCGCCGCGCGCCGCGCATCACCGCCTGGCCGTGAAGGATCATCATCTCCAGCGTCACGCCCACCGTGTTGGGCAGGCCGTGCACCACCATGCCGACGCTGTCGCCGACCAGCAGCAGGTCGCAGTGCTCGTCCAGAATGGCGGCGGTGGGCGCGTCGTAGGCGGTGAGGCAGACGATCGGCTCGCCGCCCTTGCGGGCCAGGATGTCGGGGGCGGCGATGCGGCGGACCGCTTCCTGCTTCTGGCTGGACATCCGACGAGCCTCCTCCGGGGCTAGAGCTCCTGCGACAGGCGCATGGCGCCGGTCAGGGCGACGGCGATCAACAGAGCCGCGCCCAGCCAGAAGATCGGCATGCCGCCGGCGGACGCAAGGTCCAGGTTGACGCCGAAGTCCGCCAGTCCCGCCTCCACCGCCTGCTGCGTGCGGGTGGCGGCGTTAGCAAGACCGATGTTGGACACCCGGGCCGCCTCGCCCGCGTCGGCGGTTAGGCTGAGGTTGGAGCCCAGGCCCTGGCTCACGGCCACCACGCCCCCCACGACGCCCGCGACCGTCACGGCCAGGGTGCGCAGCCGTCCCGTCCGCTCCAGCCGCGCTTCCAGGCTGTGGGCGAACACGGCGGCGTCAGGAAAGCTCGGCGACTGGGCGAACAGCCGCTCGATCTGCGGATCGAATTCGTCAGCCGACATTGGCCGACCTCCCCTCTCCCACGGGCCCCTGGAGGCGCGCGCGGAGCTTATCCAGACCACGTTTGACATGAGACTTCACCGTTCCAAGCGGCAGATTCAAGGCGGCGGCGATCTCCGGATGAGAGAAGCCCCCGCCGTGGCAGAGCGAGACGCAAAGCCGCTCCGCCTCCGAAAGACCCTTCAGCGCCTCGTCCAGGTCGACGCGGCCGATGTGATCGACCGTGGGGCCGATCTCGTCGGGCGCGGCGGCCTCCTCGACGAAACGCGCCTCCTTGGCGACGCGCTTGAGGTAGAGCCGCGCGGCGATGCGCTTGACCCAGGCGGCGAAGGTGCCCTCGCCCCGGAACTCGGCGCAGCGCTGGAAGGCCTGGATGAAGGCGTCCTGGGCCAGGTCGTCGGCGAGCGAGGGCTGCGCCCCCATCCGCCTGAGCAGCGCGCGGACGGCGGAGCCGTGCCGCCGCGCCAGTTCTCCGAACTCCCGCCGCCCGCCGGCCGCGGCGCGCGCGGCCAGCTCGACGTCGTGGAGGTCAGCGAGGGACCGGTTCATGGTCCTGATCCTTCTTCTGACCTCAGTCCTCGAGGGGCTTGGTCTTGTTGAAGAAGCTCAGGATGATGAAGGCCAGGCCGATGAAGCCCGGGATGGCGGCCATGCCCATGATGGGGTGGAACATGTCGCGCTCCTCCAGGCCGGCGAAGTAGCCGAAGGTGGCGACGCCCAGGGCGACGGCGGTCCACAGCACGCCCGTGCGCAGGTCGGTGTGGGCCGTGGCCCGCTTCACCGCGCTCTGGCGGGAGATGGCGGCGATCAGCTCGGGCGGCAGGCTCTGGCCCTTGTCGAGGGCGTGGCGCACCGTTTCCTGCATTTCCTTCTTCTCGCGAGCCCGGAAGTAGGCGGGGCCCACCACGATGGCGATGATCATGAGAATGCCGGCGACCGGCACGACAACTTCGGGTCCCATCGGGAATCTCCAGTCCTGAACAGCGACCGGAGCATCAGCGCCCGGCCTTCTGAGAACAAGAGGCGGCGACGGACGCCCCCGGATGCGGCGGGCCGGATTAAACCTTGGTCATGAAGCGGGGGTCAGGCGAACGCCCGCGCCCAGGCGTCCGGCTTGAAGCCGATCAGCGCCACGCCTTCGCCCTCCAGTACCGGACGCTTGATCATGGAGGGCTGGGCCAGCATCAGGGCGATGGCCCGGTCGCGGTCCAGACCCTGCCTGTCGGCGTCCGGCAGGGCGCGAAAGGTGGTCCCCGCGCGGTTCAGCACCGCCTGCCAGCCGAAGGCGTCGCACCACCGCTCCAGCATGGCCCGCTCCACGCCCGCCTTCTTGTAGTCGTGGAAGGCGTAGGCGATCCCCCGTCCCTCCAGCCAGACGCGCGCCTTCTTGACCGTGTCGCAGTTGGGGATGCCGTGAAGAGTCAGGCTCATGCCGGCGGGATGACGCGCGTGTGAGCTGAGGTCAACACCGGCAGTCGATCCGTTGGGGACGTTCAGCTCATCTGCTCCTGGGAGAGGGGGCAGAGGAGGCCAAGACAGAAACGCACGTGCTGAAGCCGGTTGTCGCCGCGCGGGAGCGACAGGACCCCGGCGATCCGCGCCGGAGCGCCGCTCTAGATAATCAGGACCGCATGGTCGCGTTATCGGCCCCGGGGGTCTGGTTCGCAAACCGCGCCGACACGGCCGCTGCGACCTGCAGAGACGGCGTCCGCCACGGCTTCTTGTCGGCCTGCGCCGTGAACGCGGCGGTCGATTGATTGTCTTGCATGTCGAAATCCCCCGTTGAGGCGGACGCTCTTAGACGCGAGCGGCGTGTCGGGGAAGGCCTCGCCCAGGCACCAGTCGTCGATATCAGGGGAGCTCAATGCGGCGTCTGATCTCGCCGTCGCGCGCCTGGCTGCGTCCGACTGAGACCTCGCCGCAGCGGGCCGCAGGGCGGGTTGCTTGCCGCTGGTCGCGGTCGCCAATACGATCAAGCCTGATTCAATGGAGGGGCGGCGTGAAGGTTTTTCAGTTCGTTGCGATCGCGTTGAGCGTAAGCGCTCTGGCGGGATGCGAGACGCTGAGCGAGGGGAGCGTTATCAGCTCGGACGTCAAGCTGCAGGCCGACTCGGGTCCGATGGCCGGCGCCTATATCCGGTCGGACCTGGTTCAGGACCTGCTAGGCTCGCTTTCCTATCGCTACCGGGCGGTCAACAACAGTTCCGTGCCGGTCTGCGCCCGGGTGCGTCTGATTTCGACCTCCGCCTCCAACTATTCGTTCGGCAGCGAATATCTGGTGCCCAGCGGCGCGACGGTCGACATCGGCTATGCGGATGACGGCAGCACCCTGGAATACGATCTGTGGAGGCCGAACGCCTCCGGGGGCTGCTGATCGTCCAGAAGCGTCGGCGCCGCCTATCCGCCGCGGCGGGCCTGGAGGAAGACGCGGCTGATGGTGTCGCGATACAGCAGGACCTGGGCGGCCACCACGTCGGCCCGGCCCCGGGTCTTGGCCAGGGTGAAGGCGCCGAAGATGGCCGACCAGCCGGCGTCGACCAGCAGCTCCAGCTCGGCGGGCTGTCCGTAGACGGCGGCGATCTCTTCCAGCCACACTCGGAAGCGGGCGCGCCAGGCCTCGACCATGTCCGCATTGGCCAGGCGGATGTCGTGAGCGAAACAGCGCTCCTGATAGGCGATGGTCGAGACCAGGCATCCGGGCGCCAGGTCCATCAGCGGCGTCACCTCCTCCGCATACAGCTTGAGGAAGATGAGGAAGCTGTGCAGCGGGTCGTCGCTGAGCTCCCGGGCCCGCGCCGCCAGGCGGTCGAACAGCGCGTCGTTGTGGGCGCGAAACCGGGTCAGCACCGCCCGCGCCAGGTCGTGCTTGTCCTTGAAGTGATAGAAGAAGCCGCTCTTGGAGATGCCGGCGCCGTCCGCCAGCTCCTCGATCGACGTCGCGGCGAAGCCCTTGGTGACCATGGACTCGAACGCCAGGTCCAGCAGGCGGTCGCGCGTGCGGGCGCCCTTGGGGCGCGGATCGGACTGCACCTGAGGTGCGGTTTTCTCCCGGCTGATGGCTGTGGACATGGCGCCGCCCCCCGCGCGCTCTTCGGCTTGGAGCCACAGCATAGCTGATTTTCCCGGGCGGCGCTCGCGAACCGACCGATGGTATGCTGGCGCCGCCGCTCGGCTTCGAGGATGTTCCGCGCCCTTCGAGACAAGGAAACGATCATGACCACCCAGGCGGCGGCAGCCAATCCGAACAAGGCCCTTTGGGAGAAGGGCGACTTCACCCGACTGGCGGAAACCATGCGCGAGAGCGGCGAGGCCGTGGTCGAGCGCCTGGGCGTGGGACCAGGCATGAAGGTGCTGGACCTAGGCTGCGGCGACGGCACCACCGCCCTGCCCGCCGCTCGGCGCGGCGCCGAGGTGCTGGGCGTGGACATCGCCGCCAACCTGGTGGCGGCGGGACAGGCGCGCGCGGCCGCCGCCGGGCTGTCCAACCTGAACTTTCAGGAGGGCGACGCCTCGGACCTGCGGGGGATCGAGGACGGGCGCTTCGACCTGGTGCTGAGCATGTTCGGGGCCATGTTCGCGCCGCGCCCCCTCGATGTGGCCCGGGAGATGCTGCGCGTGGCGCGGCCGGGCGGACGGGTGGTGATGGGCAACTGGATCCCCGGCGACCCGACCCTGGTGGCGCAGATCCTCAAGATCAGCGCCGCCTATGCGCCGCCGCCGCCGGAAGGCTTCGTCAGCCCCATCACCTGGGGCGTGGAGGACACGGTGCGGCAGCGGTTCGAGGCGGCGGGCGCGGCGCGCGAGGACATCACGACCGAGCGCCGCACCTATGTCTTCCGCCGCGAGGGCGGCCCGGCCGAGTTCCTGGCCCTGTTCCGCGACTTCTACGGCCCGACGATGAACGCCTTCGAAGCCGCTCGGAAGGGAGGCCGCGAGGCGGAGCTGCAAGCCGAGCTGGAGCGCCTCTTCGAGGCGCAGAACCAGGGCCGCGCGGGGCTGACGGAGATCCCGGCGACCTATCTGGAGGTCGTCGTCGCCAAGCGCTGATATGCGGTGTCGGCCCAGACCCGCGCCGCACGTCGTGTCAGTGGAAACGAAAGGAGGCCCGTCATGGCCAGCACCGACAAGATCATGCCCTGCCTGTGGTTCGACAAGAACGGCGAGGAGGCGGCGAACTTCTACGTCTCCCTGCTGCCGGACTCGCGTATCGACGAGGTGACGCGCGCGCCCGCCGACTACCCCAGCGGCAAGGCGGGCGACGTCCTGGTGGTGGTCTTCACCCTGGGCGGGGTGAAGTTCATGGCGCTGAACGGCGGCCCGCACTTCACCTTCAACGAGGCGGTCTCCTTCCAGATCCACACGGAAGATCAGGCGGAGACCGACCGCCTGACCGACGCCCTGTCGGCCGTGCCGGAGGCGGAGCAGTGCGGCTGGGTCAAGGACCGCTTCGGCGTGTCCTGGCAGATCACGCCGCGCCGCCTGACCGAGCTGCTGTCCAGCGGCGACCCCGCCGTGGCCCGGCGCGTGTTCGAGGCCATGATGGAGATGAAGCGCATCGACATCGCGGCGATCGAAAGGGCGGCCTTGGGCGAGGGATAGGGGTAGGTCTTAGGGATAGCGCGGATCGCGGATCGGAGCCCCGCGTTTCCCCTGTCGACTACCCCCGCCGACCAGCCCTCCGGAGCCCGCCCATGCCCGCCAAGTCCGCCGCCCAGCAGAAGGCCGCCGGCGCCGCCCTGTCGGCCAAGCGCGGCGACACGCCCAAGTCCAAGCTGAAGGGCGCGTCCCGGTCGATGGCCGAGTCCATGAGCGAGACGCAGCTGGAAGAGCTCGCCTCCACCAAGCGCAAGGGCAAGAAGGAACACGTCGGGGACTGACGCGGGGCGCCGCCTTGCCAAAGCTTCATTGGCGCGGGCGGTCGAGCGCGGCTAAGCATCGGGTTCGCTCCTCAACTGGCGTTCCGAATGATCAATCGCGCCCCCCCGCTGGACGTCCCCTTCTCGGAGGTGCTCGCCGCCGTGGGCGAGCGGCCGGACCCGCGCCTGTCGCTGAGCGAGCTGGTGGACGCCTTCGGCGAGCGGGGCTTCGGCGCCATCCTGCTGCTCCTGGGTCTCATCAGCGCGCTGATCGGGACCATTCCGGGCACCACCACCATCATTGGGATCCCCATCCTGATGATCGGCGTCCAACTGCTGCTTCGCCGGGAAGAGCTGTGGCTTCCGCGCTTCATCCTGAACCGGGACCTGCCTCGCGCCTCCTTCGCGGAAGCGGTGGGCAAGGTCATGCCGCACCTCAAGCGGGTGGAGCGGTTCAGCCGCCCGCGCTGGAGCTTCATGAGCAGCGATGTTTCCGAGGCGCTGATCGGCCTCATGTGCGTGACCTGGGCCCTGGTGCTGATGCTGCCCCTCATCGGCTTCAACCTCGTGCCGTCGCTCATCGTGGCGGCGTTCGGCTTCGGCCTGACGCAGCGCGACGGCGTGGTGATGCTGGTCGGCTGGGTCGGCTCGGCCGGGATGGCGACCTTCACCTGGGTCGTGTGGGAGACGGTCAGCCGCGTGCTCACGCACCTCTGGCAGATGGCGACGGGCTGGTTCTGACGAACAAGCGCCGGAGGGGTTTCCCTCTCCGGCGCCCATTCGTCGATCCTGAACGTCAGCGGAAGAGCGACAGAAGGACCTGCGGGGTCTGATTGGCGATGGACAGGGCCTGAACCCCCAGCTGCTGCTTGGTCTGCAGAGCCTGGAGCTTGGCGCTTTCCTTCGCCAGATCCGCATCGACCAGATTGCCGACCCCGGCGGTCAGGGCGTCCTGAAGCTTGCCCACGAAGGTGGAGTGGGAGCCGAGCGCCTTCGACTTCGTGCCGAGCCGCGCCAGGGCGGCCGAGACGTTGTTGATGGAGGCGTTGACGGCGGTCAGGGCCGTGTTGGCCAGGGTGGACGTTCCGATCGTTTGCGCCGCGCCGACCGTGACGATGGCGCCGCCGAGCGCCATCACCTCAGGGGCGACCGTGAGGGTGGACGTTCCGTTGGCGTCCGCGAGGGCCCGGAAGGCCGCCGCGCCGGTCTTGATCAGGTTGACCCCATTGAACTCGGCGCTCGAGACGGCGCTGGCGATCTGATCGCGCAGGGCCTTGAAGTCCTCGTTCATGGCGCGCCTGGAAGACGTCGTCAGGGTCGTATCGGTCGCCGCGAGAGCCTTCTCCTTCATCTGCAGCAAGAGGTCCGAGACCGTCTCGCCAGCCGCGATAGCCACGTCGACCGAGCTGACGCCGCGATCGAGCGACTGTTTCACCGCATTCAACGCGCCGATGTCGGCCCGCTGCCCCTGGGCGATGGCCCAGATAGCGCCGTTGTCCTTGGCGGAAGCCACCTTCTTGCCGGTGTTGATGCGGCTTTGGGCGGTCGCCAGGTCAGCGTTGGTCGCGTTCAGGTTCTGGAGCGCGATCATCGCGCCCACGTTCGTGTTCACCGAGCCCGAGAGCATGCGGCATCCTTCCATTCTGGTCGGTTGAAGAGCGACCGTTTTGGTCGCCGAACCGGTTCTGGTTCGCGGGCGCACACGCAAGAAAAAGGCCCGGCGGTTCCGCGCCTGGCCTGATGCATCTTCAATGACTTAGCGGCGCCTCAGGCCGGGCCCGGCAGGAACGGCACGGGCGCGCCCGGCAAGTTCTTCTCAGGCGTCAGGCGGCCTGGGCCGGCGCTCCGGCGGGCCCGGCCAGCCCCTGCATGATCGAGCGGTTGATGTCGATCAGGGGCTCGAAGTCCTCCTCGCCGCGCATCACGGCCGAAGAGTGCCGGTGCACGAACAGGCTGATCGAGATGATCTGGGCCTTCATCGGCCCCATCAGCTGATTGTCGGGGTCCGCGCAGGCGGTGGCCAGGGTCGACCATAGCCGCCGGTTCCAGTCGAGCGCGTCGATCCGCGCGGCGATGTCGGACCTGTCGACCTGCGACGCCCGCATCAGGGCCCGGGTCACGTCGCCGAACAGACGGTACTCCAGCTCGCGCGGGTTCTCAGCCCGCGTGGCCGCCTGCTTGTACGCCTGAAGCGACATGCGCCAGACCCTCCTCGTAATCCACCAGTTTCCGGGCGAGCATCAGCGCCTTGTAGTATTCGCGCGCCATGACGTGCCGCGAGGCGGCCACGCAATCGGCCAGCGCCTGCGGATTGCGCGACGCGCTCATGAACTCCGACAGCCGCATCGCGAACTCGTCGTAGAATTTCGTCGCGCCGGCCTCGTCGAGATACATCATCATGACGGGGAAATAGATGCGCTTGGCCGGCGTGTTGGCCTCGTCCGGCTGCATGATGTCCTTCTCGCGCAGCACGCTGGCCTTGTTCTGAAGGACGAGCACGCCGCGGCGGTCCCCGTTCTGCACGACCGCGCCGTTCAGCACGAACTTCTCGCCGGGCTTCAACGACAGCTTCAACGGCATGCAGGCGGCCCCCTTGGGTCACGGCCGGAACAACCTGCGGGTCCAGCCTGAGGAGACCGTAAACAATCGCGGTTAACCAAGTCTTGTGAGTCGATCCGCCAAGGCTGAGCCGAGTTGGAGGTTCGTCTGGCCATGCACGCCAAAGTCGATGATCGCGCCGGGCCTTTCGCCCCCCGGGCCGACGCCGCAATCGCCGGCGACCCGACCTCGGTCCAGGCGCTGAGCCGCATCGGCCAGGACCTCAAGAGCGCGCGCACGCTGCAGCGCGTCGTGGCGCTCCTGCAGGAGGCGGTCGCCGCCATCGGCGACGGTCGACTGGAGGCCGCTCGCGACCTGGCGCTGAAGGCGCTTGAACTGGACGAAACCTCCGCCCTCTCCTGGCAGGTCCTCGGCATCGTCTTCGAGAAGCTGAGCGAGTTCGCCAGCGCCCTCCAGGCCTATGAGGCCGCTCTGGCCCTTGCGCCGGAGTCGCCTGCCATCGCCTTCGACCTGTCCCGCCTGGCGCAGCGGCTGGGCTATCTCGAACTGGCCGAGAAACTGCTGCACAAGACGCTGGCGAGCGAGCCGGGCAACCTGGACGCGGTCAACAACCTCGCCTGCGTGCTGCGCGAACAGGCCCGCTTCGGCGAAGCGATCGACCTGTTGCGGGAGATGCTCCAGATCGAGCCCGAGCACGGCGTGCTGTGGAACACGCTCGGCACGGTGCTCAGCAGCGAGGGACGGCTGCGGGAATCCGTCGTCTTCTTCGACGAGGCCCTGCGGCTCGACCCGCGCTTCGCCAAGGCGCTCTACAATCGCGCCAATGTGCGCCAGGGGTTGGGCGAGGCGAAGGCGGCCCTGGCCGACATCAAGACCGCCATCGCCATGACGCGCGATCCGGCCGAGCTGGACGCCATGCGTTTCGCCCAGTCGCTGGTCGAGCTGCAGCTGGGACTCCTCGCCGAAGGCTTCGAGAACTACGAGGTGCGGATGTCGCCGCACCTGGAGGACGCGGTGACCTTCATCTCGGCCGGGGAGCGCTGGACGCCCCGGCACGATCTGGACGGTGCCGACCTGCTGGTCTTCGGCGAACAGGGCGTGGGCGACGAGATCATCTTCTCGAGCATCTTGCGGGACGCTCAGCAGGCGGTGGGATCGGGGCGGTTGACGGTGGCGGTGGAGCAGCGGCTGACGCCGCTCTACGCCCGCAGCCTGCCCGAGGCGACCATCGTTCCTCACCGCACCGGCAAGCAGGGTGGGCACATCTATCGCGCGGCGGAGCTGCCGGAGGGCCACCCCGAGCCCACGCTCTGGGCCCCCATGGCCAGCCTGTTCCAGCGCTTCCGGCCGAGCCTGGACGCCTTCCCGAGCCAAGCCGGCTTTCTGAAGCCCGACCCGGAGCGGGTCGCCCACTGGCGCGACCAGCTCGCCGCCCTGGGCGACGGGCTGAAGATCGGCTTCGTCTGGAAGAGCCTGCGCATGGACAGGGCGCGAAAGCGCTACTTCGCCACCTTCGAACTGTGGCGGAAGGTGCTGGAGACGCCCGGCGCGATCTTCGTCAACCTCCAGTACGGCGACGTCGCCGAGGAGCTGGAGGCGGCCCGGAGTCTCGGCCTGGAGATCTGGAACCCTCCCGGCATCGATCTGAAGGACGACCTGGACGACGTGGCGGCCCTGGGCGCGGCGCTCGACCTGCTCATCGGCCAGCCCAACACCAGCGTATCGCTCGGCGCGGCGACGGGCACGGAGTGGTGGGCGCTCTGCACGCCGGACAACTGGGCCCGCTTCGGCGCGCCGGGCTATCCCATCTTCCCCCAGGCGCGGGTGTTCACGGTTCGCGACTTCATCGCCTGGGACGAGCTGATGGACGACGTTCGGAACGCGCTCGATCAGCGTCTCCGGAACGGCGGCTAAGCTGCGGGCGTTTGCCTCTCCAGAAGGGAGGCGATCATGCCCGACACCGACTACCAGCCCGACGAACAGGACCAGGCCGAGGCCTTCGACGAGGACATGCTCGACGGAGACGACCGCGCCTACAACGCCCTCGAGCCCCGCACCTTCGAGGAGTTGCCGGATCTGCTGGACGTCACGCAAGCCGCCGGCGACGCCGACGAGGACGAGCCGGACCCCGATTTCGACCCCGACGCGGTGGACCTCGACGAGGAGCTGTCGCTGGAGGGTGTCGAGCCCGAGGCCGACGAACTCTACGGAGCCGAAGGCGCGCGCCTGACCGAGATCGACCAGGAGAGCAACGGCCTGCGCGCCGACGACGAGGTGGAGCTGGTCTATTCCGGGCTGATGGAGGAGGTGAAGGGCGCCCAGGCCTCGGCCGCGCACTGGGAGTCCCGCAGGCTGTCGGACGACGACATCGCCGACCTCGGCTACGGCCCTGCGGATCTGGAGGAGCCCAAATGAACCAGCCTCAAGACCAGGGCGTCGAGCGTACGTCCGGCGGCGCCAACGCCGACGCGGCCGTGACCGGCTCCCCCACCGACCGTGATCGCGATCCGGGCGCGGCGCCCGCGCAGCGGGCCGAGCCTCTGGGCGAAAGCAAGCACGACCAGCTCGCTTCGCGCGAGGACGCGGCCGAGGACCGCCAGGAGGCGCTGGTCGACGAAGGCGTGGAGGAGACCTTCCCCGCCAGCGACCCCGTCTCGGTCAAGCGCATCACCTGATCGCTGTTAAGTCGTCGGCTCATCGGCTAGGCAGGGCCCAAACCAACTGGAGCCTGCCTGCCGATGACGCGGCCCGCCGATCGTTTCGAGGGCACCTCGAACTATATCGCCACCGACGACCTGCGCATCGCCGTCAACGCGGCCGTGGCGCTGGAGCGGCCCCTTCTGATCAAGGGCGAGCCGGGCACCGGCAAGACAGTGCTGGCCTACGAGCTGGCCGAGGCGCTGAACGCGCCCTTGATCACCTGGCACATCAAGTCGACCACCAAGGCCCACCAGGGCCTTTACGAGTATGACGCGGTCAGCCGCCTGCGCGACAGCCAGCTGGGCGAGGCGCGGGTCCACGAGGTCCGCAACTATCTGAAGAAGGGCAAGCTCTGGGAGGCCTTCACCGCCCCGGTCCGCCCGGTGCTGCTCATCGACGAGATCGACAAGGCCGACATCGAGTTCCCCAACGACCTGCTGCAGGAACTCGACCGCATGGAGTTCTACGTCCAGGAAACGGACGAAACGATCCGCGCTGAGCGCCGGCCGGTGGTGGTGATCACCTCCAACAACGAGAAGGAGCTGCCGGACGCCTTCCTGCGCCGCTGCTTCTTCCACTACATCCGCTTTCCGGACGCCGAGACGATGAAGGCCATCGTCGAGGTGCACTTCCCTGGGATCAAACCGAGGTTGGTCTCCGGGGCCTTGAAGACCTTCTACGAAATTCGCGACGCGCCGGGGCTGAAGAAAAAGCCGTCGACCTCCGAGTTGCTGGACTGGCTGAAGCTGCTGCTCATCGACGATATCGATCCGGAAACCCTGCGCGAGAAGGCTCCGAACAAGCTGATCCCGCCCCTGCACGGCGCGCTTCTCAAGAACGAACAGGACGTGCACCTGTTCGAACGCCTGGCCTTCCTGGCGCGCCGGGACGGCGCCAGACCCGGGACGTGAACGAGGCGGGCGATTACCGCGATTTCACTGGCGCTGAACCCGCAATGGGCCATGCTAGGGCCGTGCTGGAGTTTCGAATGACTCGTGTCGCCCTTCCCCTGATCTGTCTCGTCGCGCTGACCTCGGCCGCGTGCGACGGGGACGTGCGCCTGTCCTCCACCCGAACGGAGACGGACGGCGGCGGCAAGGCGCCGCTGAAGGTCATCGACCAGCTGCAATGCCCCCAATCGGTCGGCGTCCTGACCCGCAAGGCCACGGCCCACGACCAGGGCCAGGTCTGCATCTACACCGGCCCGCGCGGGGCGGAGGTGACGCTCCACCTGGTCGGGCTGAAGGACGGCGACGCGGCCTCCCCGCTGCAGGCCTTCGAAAAGGGTCTGGCCAAGGGCATGCCGAACCATGGCGCCACGCTGCAGGTGAAGGCCGACGAAACGGCTGATCGGGCGACGGTCGCCGCTCCCGGCGTCGACATCAAGGCGGACGGAGAGGACGCCTCCGTGCGGCTGCCCGGCATGCATGTCGAGACCAAGGGCGACAAGGCCGACGTCCGCATCGGCCCCATCCACATCCGGGCGGACGACAGCGGCGGCTCCGACACCGTCAGCATCCAGTCCGGCGACGACAGCGTGAACGTCCAGGCCCATGAGGACGGCGCGGAGGTCCGCACCAAGGAAGCCGGCGCCGCCACCCGCACCCGCTGGCTCCTCACCGACAGCCGGGGATCGGCCGACGGTTGGAAGGTGGTCGGCTATGAGGCGCGCGGCCCCGAGGGGGGCCCGGTCGTGGTCGTCACCTTCAAGAGCAAGGACGAGCGCAACAACGCCCTGCTGGACGCCGCCAAGGACCTCCTGGCCCTGAACGTGGGCAAGTAGCGGCTTGATCGCGGGAGGCGGATGGGTCACCTGACGGGCCCGCAGCTTCCTGGATCAACGCCTTGGCCGGACCCGCCGCCGCCCGCAAACCCGCCGCCCCCCGAAAGGTCCAGACGCCTCGCGCCTGGCAGCGCATGCTGTCCGGCCGGCGGCTGGACCTGCTCGACCCCTCGCCGTTCGACATCGAGGTCGAGGACATCGCGCATGGCTTGGCCCGGGTGGCGCGCTGGAACGGGCAGACCACCGGCGAGCACGCCTTTTCGGTGGCCCAGCACTCCGTGGTGGTGGAGGAGATCGCCGCCCACATTCGCCCGGGATTGGAGCCGCGCTGGCGGCTCGCCGCCCTGCTGCACGACGCCTCCGAGTATGTGATCGGCGACATGATCTCGCCCTTCAAGGCGGCGCTGGGCGTCAACTACAAGAGCTTCGAGGCGCGGCTGGAGACGGCGATCAACCTGCGCTTCGGCCTGCCCGCGAAAACCCCGACCGAGATCAAGGTCCTGATCAAGAAGGCGGACAAGGCCTGCGCCTTCTTCGAGGCGACGCAGCTGGCCGGGTTCGACGTCAAGGAGGCGCTGGGCTTCTTCGGCGCGCCGCCGGCCAACTACGACCTCCTGATCGAGCCGCTGCCCGCCGCCGCGGCCCAGGCCCGATACATGGAGCGTTATCGGGTGCTCGCCGAGGCCGTGGGGCTGATCCCCGGGCCGGACGCCTGGCATACGGAATAGGTGATGGGCGAAGGCGGAATCCGCATCGGCCTGTCGGCGGTGGTGATCGCGCTGCGCGATCGCAGCGCGGTGGTGTTGACGACGCCTGGCGACGACGGATCCCCCGCCCTGCCCTTCGGTCCCTTCGATCCGGTCCGCGACCGCACCTTCGAACTGGCCCTGCGCGCCTTCGTGACGGCCCAGACCGGTTTCAGCCTGGGCTTCGTCGAGCAACTCTACACCTTCGGCGACGCGGGGCGCGGGTCGCCTCGCGCCACGCCCGGCCCGAACAAGTCTCGCGAGGTGTCCGTCGGCTACCTGGCCCTGACGGGCGCCGCCCTCGAGGCGCCGGCCGCCGAGGCCCGATGGCGGCCGGTGGAGGACTTCTTCCCCTGGGAGGACTGGCGCGGGGGCCGCCCTGCGGCTCTGCCCCCCCTTCTGAACGGGCTCGCGGCGTGGGCGGGATCGGACACGGCGCGACTGACGCGGATCGACAGCCTCTTCGCCTTGTCCGAGGGCGCGCGCTGGAACGACGGCTGGGTGCTGGAACGGTACGAGCTGCTCTACGAGGCCGGGCTGGTCGCGGAAGCCTCGCGCGACCGGGGCCAGCCGGCGGCGGACGGCGCGCCGGGGCGGCCGATGGCGTCCGATCACCGCCGCATCCTCGCCACGGGCCTGGGCCGGCTGCGCTCCAAGCTGCGCTATCGGCCGGTGCTGTTCGACCTCACGCCCGAGACCTTCACCCTGTCGCAGCTCCAGGCGGCGGCCGAGGCGGTGACCGGCGTCCCCCTGCACAAGCAGAACTTCAGGCGGGGGGTCGAGCGATCCGGCCTGGTCGAGCCGACCGGGCGCTTCACCTCCGGCGCCGCGGGGCGGCCGGCCGAGCTGTTCCGCTGCACCGGGAGCGACCCGCGCGACGGTCAGGCGACCGGCCTGCCGCTGCCCGCGCTCAACCCCCTTGCGGCCGCCGTTCCGGGCGACTAGAAACCGCCCCTCGCTCGACCAAGCGATCGGCCCCGCGGAGAGGTGGCAGAGTGGTCGAATGTACCGCACTCGAAATGCGGCGTGCCTTCACGGGTACCGTGGGTTCGAATCCCACCCTCTCCGCCACCGTCTTTCCCCTGCGATATCAGGCACTTAGCGACCCTCTTGAAGGGCCGGCAAACGCGACTCTGTCGGGCGCAAACTCACCCAATCGCTAGTCACAGCGTGCGTTTGCCGGGCGCAAACCCTCTGAACCCGGCTGCCCACTCTCTGTCGGTCAAAGATCCGGTGGAGTTTCCCTGCTAGCAGGGAATTTAACAGGGAATTCGAGCGCTCTCGGAGACCGTCTTCACGGCTTCTCCCCCGGCCAAACCCAGTGGCGGCGGGCGTTCCTGGGCGCGGACGTGAGCTAGTCCGCTAAAACGAGCAGGGAAAATTCAGCGCCTTAACAGGGAATGCTTTTCGCTGATCAGGGAGGCGAAGCGCCGCTTCAAGCGGCGAACAAGCGACGCTGATCGTCCCAGCAGAGAGGGATGGCGGCGCAGCGCAGATCTTCCAGGCAGAGCCCCGGCTTCTGACGGCCTTCGAGGAAGGCGAGCTGCAGGTCCGGCGCGAGCCAGGCTAGGCGAACGATGGTGCGCTCATGGGGGGAGCCAGGCGCCTGCTGCATCACGCCTTCCTCGTCCGCAGCCTCCTCCAAGAGAGCATGGGCCTGTCTGACGCCAGCTGCGAGAGCGCGGCTGACCCGCGCCCGCCTTGGGGCTTCTCCACTCATCCAAGCACGGCCGCCCCGGAACTTCAGGCGACGGGGGATGTGCACCCAGAGTAGCTTCTCATCCTCTTGGAGTTGTTCGCCGTCCTCCAGCGCCCTGCACAGCCGATCAACAACCACCAACCGTGTGCGCTCGTCAGCTGCGAGCGCCTGAACCTTCAGCGCCAGCTGCACAGAGGTTTCCTGCACCTCCAGCCGCTCTAGCACCTGCAGTGGATCGTGATCGGGCGCCAGCCGATGCAAGGTCTCGATGACCCATCGCTCGAGCGGCAGCGGCCGGCAGGCGGTAGATCCCGTCCGGCCGCCGCTGGTCCTTGCCGCGATTCAGCTTGGAGGAGACGTAGTAGCGATGCGCTGCGCCGCTTTTGCCGTAGGCGTGGCTCGGCGTCATCGCCCCGCCGTCGCAGTCGAACAGCCGCCCCTTCAGCGACAGCAGCGGAGCCGGCGCATCAGCCTTGTCTCCCCGCGGCCGGTACTTCCGTCGGGTTGGGGTCGCGAGCTCCGCCTGCACCCGATCGAACGTCTCCTGGTCGATGATCGGAGGGTGCGTGCTTGGGTACGCCTGATCCTTGTGAGGGATCATGCCGAGGTAGGTGCGGTTCTTCAGGAGATAGTAGAGCGCGCCGGCATCCAGCCGCTCCCCGCCGCGCTCCGTCCCCGTGGATGCGACCCAGCGCTTCGACCGGTAGCCCTCGGCCGCAAGCTCATCGCGGAGCAACCGAACGGACTTCAGCTCCACGAAGCGGCGAAAGATGTGCCGCACGAGCTCGGCCTCGGTCTCGTTGAGCTTCAGCTTGCGGCCATCGGGATCGTAGCCGAGCGGCGGAGAGCCGCCCATCCATAGGCCCTTCTTCTTCGACGCCGCGATCTTGTCCCGGATGCGCTCACCGGTGACCTCCCGTTGAACTGAGCGAACGACAGCAGCACGTTGAGCGTCAGCCGACCCATGGAGGTGGTGGTGTTGAAGGCCTGGGTGACGGAGACGAACGAGACCCCGTGCTGGTCGAACACCTCGACAATGCGGGCGAGTCGTTGAGCGCTCGGGTCAGGCGATCGACCTTGTAGACCACCACCACATCGATCTTGCCGGCTCGCACATCGGCCAGAATCCGCTGCAGCCCCTCCCGCTCCATGGTGCCGCCCGAGCCGCCGCCGTCATCGTACGCTGTCGGCAGCGCGGTCCAGCCCTCCCCCACCTGGCTCTTGATGTAGGCCTCGCAGGCCTCACGCTGGGCGTGGAGCGAGTTGAAGTCCTGCTCGAGGCCTTCTTCGGAGGACTTGCGGGCGTAGATCGCGCAGCGGAGCTTCGGCTTGGCCATCAGCCGCCCTCCTTCAAGCCAAAGAATACAGGCCCGCTCCAAGGGGTGCCGGTGATCGCGCGGGCTACCGCCGTGAGGCTGCGATAGCTTTTCCCCCGCCACTCGAAGCCGCTCTCCAGCCTGCGGACGGTATCGGCCCTCCCCTGCCATTCCCGCGTCAGCACGGTGCCGGGCGCCACATCGAGCGTGCGCCGTGTTCCCGCACCTTCCATCTTCAGCTTCCGCCGGATGTTCGCATCCCCCCCCCGGGATCGAATTCCAAGGCCGGGGCCGGCCCAGCGCTGATCAGGCGCGGGTCGTGAGGAGGAAGCGCTCGCGGTTGGCTTCGGTTCGGCGGCGGACCTCGGCCAGGGCCTCGGCCTCCGTCTTTTCCAGCATGGCCTCGAACAGATGGCGGAAGTGATCGCGCATCGCCTGGCGGGCGGCCGCCGGATCCCGGCGGCGCAAGGCCCGCAACACGGCCGAGTGCTCGTCGCTGCGGTCGGACCAGTCGTGCTGGCAGACCTTGGCGTAGACGTCCTTGACCTGAGGCGCCTCCCCGCGAATGCGCCAGATCAGCTCCACCATATGCTCGATCAGCGGATTGCCCGAGATGCGGGCGATGGTGAGGTGGAAGCGACGGTCGGCCGCCAGCGAGGCGTCGTCCCCGGCGTAGGGATCGCTCATGGCGACGATCAGCTCCTCCAGCTCCGCCAGGTCCTCGTCGGTGATGTGGGCGGCGGCCAGGGCCGCGGCCTCGCCCTCGATGACGGAGCGGGCGGCGGTCAGGTCGAAGGCGCTGACGGTCCGGAGCGCGCGGTCGTCCTCGCCCGGCCGGTTCAGCACATAGACGCCCGACCCGGTGCGGATGCTGATCCACCCTTGCGCTTCAAGGGCGATCTCCGCCTCCCGGATGGTCACCCGGCTGACGCCCAGGCGCTCCGCCAGGTCCCGCTCGCCGGGCAGGCGCGAGCCTGGCGGGTATTCTCCGGACTCGATCATCCCCTGAATGCGGGCGGCGATCGTCTGGTAAAGCCGAGTTTCCGTCATGGCCTTGGCCTTTGTTGTTGGACCCGGCGGGCAGGCCGTGCGGGACGATGCCGAAACCCGCCCGCCGGATCAAATCAGAGCCTGACGCGCACGCCCAGATAATAGCGCGGGCCGTAAGTGTTGTACTCGCGCAGCGACCCGGAGATGGGCATGTCGTGATAGCGCGGCTCGTCGTTCAGGTTCGACCCCTCGAAGCTGAAGGAGACGGTGCTGTTCACCCGGTAGGTGGCGCGGAAGTCGAAGACGCCCGTGTCGCGGATGTAGCGCAGCTGGCTCGGGCCGCCGACGAACTTCTGGTAGTACTCCGAACGGTATTTGTAGATGCCCTGCAGCTCGATCGGCCCGATCTCGTAGAAGAGCTGGCCCGAGAAGACGTGCTTGGAGAGGCCGAAGATCCCCGCCGGCGGCACGATGGCCGGGGTCGTCGTGTTGGTCACCGGGTCGTAGATGGCGCCCAGCCGGATGTCCTGGGTCTCATAGTCGCTGTCGGCGTAGTTGTAGCTCAGCTTGACGCCCAGACCGTCCAGCGGCTGGGGCAGCCAGGCGAAGGTGTGCGCCGCCGTCAGCTCGAAGCCCTTCAGCGTCGAGGTGTCGTCCGTCGCCGTATCCACCACCACCGGAAGGGTCGCGTTCACGCCGTCGATGGTGAAGGACTCGTTGCGCACCACCGGTGCGAAGCCGCCGTTGAACACCTTGTAGTAGACCGCCGCCGAGAAGATGGAGTCCCGGTTGGGATACCATTCCAGCGACAGGTCGCCGTTCCAGGAGAGCAGCGGCTCGGCGGCGGGGTTGCCGTTGGCGGCGACGCTGGCGATCGCATCCTCGACCGAGGTGAAGGCCGCGCCGCTGTCCAGGGTGAAGCTGCGGCCCGCGCCCAGGCTGGAGGGGTCCGGCCGCGACATGGCGCGGAACAGGCCGAGCCTCAGCGCCAGATCGTCCCTGAGCGAGAGATTGGCGTTGAAGCTGGGCAGCCACTGCTTGCTTTCGCCGGTGAAGGTCAGGGTCTCGAACTGGCCGGGAACGGCGACGAGGCGAACCGTGCCGTCGGGATTGTTGATGACATCCAGCGCGCCGCGCAGGCCGAGCGACTCCACCTCGGTCTGAACGTAGCGGACGCCGAGGTTGCCGGAGAGCGGCAGGCCCATCAGGGCGGTGTCGAACTCGCCCAGCACATAGGCGGCGGTGACCTTCTCATTCACGTCGCGGTTGGCGATGTTGCGGACGTCGGCGTTGCGGCCCGTGTCGTCCACGCCGGTGAAGGCGTTGAACAGGCACAGGGCGTCGAACTGGGCCCAGCTGGTGACGGTGTTGCCCGAGGCGTTCGACAGGAAGTCGCGCTGGGCGAACGGGCGGCGGCAGGCGAGGTTGGCGTTCCGGATCGCCGTGGTGTTGGTGTTGTTGATCTCCACCCGGTCGTCGAAGTCATCGTAGTTCCGCTCCGACAGCCGCACCCCGGCCTGCACGGTGGTCAGCCACCCGTCCAGGCCGTACTCGGCGTCGAACCGCACGGCCGAGATTTCGTCCTCGCGGACGGCTTCGTCGCGGCGGACGCGCGCTGCCGCCGAGAAGTTCTCGTGGCGGTTCAGATCGAAGCGGGGATCGACGATGATCGCCGGGATGTCGCCGGTCCGATAGTCGAAGGTGTAGGCGAACCGCTGGCCGATGGCTCCGGGGATGGCGGCCCCGAAGATGTCGGTGGCGTTGGAGCGCAGCCGGGTCTGGCGATCCATCTCGCTGCGATAGGTGTGCGAATAGGAGACGTCGGTCGACAGCTTGAGCCGCTCGGTCGGCATCCAGGTCAGACGCGCACCGCCGCCCTCGTATTCCTCGTCGCGGATGCGGAAGGTCGGCGTCGACTCGATGGTCGAGTTGCCGGTGTAGTAGCGCAGCGTGCCGTTCGGATCGACCTGGCGGTTGGCGACGCCCCGCAGGGTCTCGGAGAAGTTCAGGTCCTGCCGGTCCTCGGTGTAGATGCGGCGAGAGCCCTGATAGTCGACGGCCAGCTCCCACTGATCGTTCGGGCGCCACTGAATGGCGGCGAACAGGGCGTCCCGCTCGTCATGCTCCTCGAACTGACGGTAGGTGCGGCTGCCGGCCGTCAGGTAGAAGGGCGTGCCCGCCTGAACCTGCGCCGGCGTCACCGAGGTGCAGTTGGACGCCGCGGCCACCACCTGCGTGCCGTTGCAGGCGACCCAGGTGGACGAACTGGTGAACAGCTCCTCGGGATTGGTCTGCTCCAGCGCCTGCACGCCGACCGACAGGCCCAGCCGTCCGGCGGCGCCCAGGTCGAACTGATCGATGTAGCTGATCGTGCCGCGCCAGCCCGCGCCGGACTTGTTCAGGTGCTTGTCGTCATAGTCGGCCCAGATGGAGCGGGCTTCCAGCTGAAGCCGGCGCCGGCCGAAGTCCAGCGGCTGGATCGTCTCCATGTTGATGATGCCGGAGACGCCGCCCTCGATGAAGTCGGCGCGCTGGGTCTTGAACACCGCCACCGTGTTGATCAGCTCGGACGGGAAGGCGTTGAAGTTGACCGAGCGATCACCCGAGCCGTTGCTGGCTTCGCGACCGTTGAAGCTCGCCGAGCCGAGGAAGGGGCCGAGGCCCCGGATGGCGATCTCGGAGGCGGCGCCCTTTTCGCGGTGAGTCGAGGCGCCGGTGATGGTCTCGATAGCCTCGCCGATGGACAGCGCCGGTAGATCGCCGATGTCCTCGGACGACAACACGTCGGCGACGACCGTCTCCTCGCGCTTGCGCTCGATGGAGCTCTGCAGGGTCCGGCGAAGGCCGGTGACCACCACCTCCTCGACCTGGGTCGGATCGGTTTCGGGCTGGGGCGGCGTCTGGCTCTGAGCCAGGGCGTGCCCGGTCCCGAACGGCAGGGCGATCCCGGCCAGAAGCAGCGAACGAAGAGCGATGCGGCGCACGCGCGCGCCCGCCGGATGCGATTGCTGGAGCCTCACGGTCCCCTCCCTATGCCCGACCCGATTGCTACGGGTTTGGCCGGAGGGTTCACCGATCATGCCGGACTTGTCAACCACACGACCCCAGACGCTACCGGTTACCGGTTGACCAGTGAGCGGACGTTCTGGCCGCACCACGCCAGCAGAGTGGTTGACGCCTCGGGACGCTCTGCTAGCGTTGGAGCTCGGAAAAGGCGCGCTGAACGCCTCCGGGGAGGACATCATGCGATCTTGGCTGCTCTGCGCCTCGGCGGTGGCTCTGCTGGGCTGTGCGCCCGCCCTGGCGGAAACATCAGCCGACTCGGCGCAGACGGCCAGCGCACAGCGGGGCGCCCGCGTTCTGGTCCGGACTCAGGCGGAGTTCACCGCCGCCTCGCGGAACCTGAAGCCGGGCGACGTTCTGGTCCTGGCCAATGGCGAGTGGAAGGACTTCCAGATCGTCTTCACCGGCCAGGGTCAGGCGAACGCGCCCATCGTGCTGACCGCCGAGACGCCGGGACAGGTCATCCTCACCGGCCAGTCCAATCTCCGCATGGCCGGCCAGCACCTGGTCGTGCAGAGCCTGGTGTTCAGGAACGGCTGGTCGCCCACGGGCGAGGTGGTCTCCTTCCGCCGCACGCGCACGGACAGGGCGACCAACAGCCGGGTCACCGGCGTCGTCATCGACAGCTTCAACAAGCCGGATCGGGCCGAGAGCGACAACTGGGTGGCGCTCTACGGCCATCATAACCGCTTCGACCACGGCCATCTGGTCGGCAAGACCAACGCCGGCACCACCCTGGTGGTGGTCCGGGACGAGGAGCAGGGCCTCGCCAACCATCACCTGATCGACCACAACTACTTCGGGCCTCGCCCGCCGCTCGGATCCAACGGCGGCGAAACCATGCGCATCGGCACAAGCCATGACGCGGAGTCCGACAGCTTCACCACGGTCGAGAACAACTGGTTCGAGCGGGCGGACGGCGAGGTGGAGATCATCTCCAACAAGTCCGGAGCCAACACCTATCGCGGCAATGTCTTCTTCGAGAGCCAGGGGGCGCTGACGCTGCGCCACGGCGACGGCAACACGGTGGAGAACAACGTCTTCATCGGCAACGGCGTGCCGAACACGGGCGGCGTCCGGGTGATCAACCGCAACCAGACGGTGCGCAACAACTACATGGAAGGCCTTCGCGGCGAGGGCTTCGCCAGCGCCCTGACCGTCATGTACGGCGTGCCGAGCTCGCCGGCCAATCGCTATGTCCAAGTCACCAATGCGGTGATCGAGAACAACACCATCGTCGACGCCCACAGCGTCTTCTTCGGCGCCGGCATGGACGAGGAACGATCCGCCGCGCCGGTCGGCAGCCGCTTCGCCAACAACCTGATCGTCAATCGGGACGGCCGCGATCCGGTGCGGGTGCTGGGCGATCTGTCCGGCCTGGCCATGAGCGGCAATGTTCAGAGCCCCCGCGCGACCGCCCGCCTGCCGGGCGCCTTCGTCGGGCGCGAGCTGGCGGTGGCGCGCGGACCCAGCCGCCTGTTCGTGGCCGAGGGCGCGGAAGGCGTGGGCGCCAGCCGCGACCTGACCTTCGTCGCCAAGGCCGCCACGGGCGTGAGCTGGTATCCCAAGACCGTTCCCGCCCGCGCGCTGGACAGCGGCCAGACCGTTCAGGTGCGCCCGGGCGAGGACACCCTGACCGCCGCCCTGGCGGCCGCCTCGGCCGGCGACCGGCTGACGCTCCAGGCGGGGGACTATGTGGTCAACCAGGTGCTGCCGGTGACCCGGCCGGTCACGGTCGAGGGGCCCTCCCAGGGCGAGGCGCGCATCGCGTTTTCCCGCCCCACCCTGTTCGAGGTCGGCAAGGGCGGCGCCCTGCGGCTGAACCGTCTGTCGATCACGGGCAAGGACGCGCCCGACGCCGCCGGCAACGCCGTGATCCGCACCCGAGGCGACGCCCAGGGCCACAGCATCCTGATCGAGAACAGCCGCATCAGCGACCTGACGGTGAACCGCGCCTTTCACCTGCTCAGCGCCGCCAAGGGCTCCCACGCGGAGCGGGTCGTGCTGGACCGCGTCACGCTGGAGCGTGTCTCGGGGACCGGCCTGTCGCTTCACGCCGAGACCGACAACCAGGGGACCTACAACGCCGAGCGGGTGGAGGTGAAGGACAGCACCTTCCGGGACGTGGCCGGCGAGGCCATCGACCTCTATCGCGGCGGCACGGACGAGAGCACCTTCGGGCCCCGGCTGGTCGTGACCGGCTCCACCTTCGAGCGCGTGGGCGCCGCCGGCGAGGAGCCGGCCTCCGCGCGCCTCTACGGCGTCCAGCGCGCCGAGCTGTCGAACAATCGCTTCATCTCCAGCGGCCCGGTCCGCTTCTTCCGCCGCGTCGGCGCCCCGGTGCTGACGCTGAAGGACAACCAGCTGACCGGCACGCCCGAACCGGTCGCCAACTGGACAGCATCCTCGGAGGCCGCGCAGTGAACCGCCCCCTGCTCAAGCTCCTGCTGCTCGCCGGGGCGGCCCTGTCGCCCCTGCCCGCCGCCGCGCAAGCCCAGCCGGCGCCCGCCGCGCGCGCCGAGCGCTCGGCGCTCGCCCCCGTTCTGATCTCGCCCGACCAGTGGCGGCAGATGGCCGAGACGGGCGGAAACTATCCCATATTCGCGGCCGAGACGGCGCGGGTGAAGGCCGAGATCGAGGCCGCCATGCGGGCCGGGATCGACGTGCCCGTGCCCAAGGATCCGGGCGGCGGCCTGACTCACGAGCAGCACAAGCGCAACTACAAGGCCGTCAACGGCGCGGGCGCCCTCTACCGGCTGACGGGCGAGCGCCGCTACGCCGACTTCGCGCGGGACATCCTGCTGGAGTACGCGCGGCTGTATCCAACCCTCGGCCCGCACCCGCACAACCAGAGCTCGGTGAAAGGCCGCCTCTTCTGGCAGGCGCTGAACGACTCGGTCTGGCTGGTCTATTCGGCCCAGGGCTACGATGCGATCCGCGACACCCTGTCGGACGCCGATCGCCGGAAGATCGACGACGACGTCTTCCGCCGCATGGCGCGCTTCCTGTCCGAAGAGAACGCCGCCTATTTCGACCGTATCCACAACCACGCCGCCTGGGCCGCCGCCGGCGTCGGCATGACCGGCTATGTGCTGCGCGACCAGGCCCTGGTGGACCGCGCCCTGATGGGAACCAAGGGCGACGGCCAGGCCGGCTTTCTGCGCCAGATCGACGAGCTGTTCTCGCCGGACGGCTACTATGCGGAAGGGCCCTATTATCAGCGCTACGCCATGGCGCCGTTCCAGATCTTCGCCCGCGCCGTTCAGCAGAACGAACCGGAGCGACGCATCTTCGAGCATGCCGGGGGCAAGA
>Ga0196964_10000450_pt1 | contig 25580 bp, 23 predicted proteins | sample S1_10metaG_FD_148615 | JGI IMG/M metagenome (GOLD analysis project Ga0196964, IMG submission 148615) | Soil microbial communities from Anza Borrego desert, Southern California, United States - S1_10 | ecosystem: Environmental > Terrestrial > Soil > Desert | place: USA: California | collected... | reverse complement strand
ACCTTGAGGATCCGCTGCATGAAGAACTGGGTGTAGAAGAAGCTGCAGTACCAGACCGCCCCCTGCGCGGTCATGACCCCGAACAGCACCAGCAGGACGTAGCGCAGGTTCTTCCAGCGCAGGAAGGTCTCGCTGAACGGCGCGCGACGCTCGGCGCCTTCCTCCTCCATCCGCTTGAAGGCGGGGCTCTCGTTCAGCTTCAGCCGGATCCACAGCGAGATCAGCAAAAGGCCCATCGACAGCAGGAAGGGTATGCGCCAGCCCCAGGCCTCGAACGCCTCGGTCCCGAGCGCGGTGCGGGTGGCCAGGATGACGCCCAGCGCGCCCACCAAGCCGATGGCGGCCGAGGTCTGGATCCAGCCGGTCAGGCCGCCGCGCTTCGCGTCCGGCGAGTGCTCGGCCACGTAGATCGCGGCCCCGCCGTACTCGCCGCCGAGCGCGAAGCCCTGCAGCACCCGCAGCAGGATCAAGAGCAGCGGCGCGGCCATCCCGATCTGCTCGTAGGTCGGCAACAGGCCGATGGCGAAGGTCGCCAGGCCCATGATGGTGATGGTCACCAGGAAGGCGCCCTTGCGCCCCTTCTGGTCGCCCAGCATGCCGAACACCAGCGCGCCCAGCGGCCGCACGAAGAAGCCGACCGCGAAGGTGGCGAGCGCGAAGATGAAGCCGGTGGCCTCGCTGACACCTGCGTAGAAGTTTTTGGCGATCACCGTCGCCAGGGCGCCGAAGATGAAGAAGTCGTACCACTCGAATGCGGTGCCCGCCGCCGAGGCCGACACCACCGTGAACAGACCCGGTTCGCGCGACTTCGCCTGATCCTGAGCGCTCATGTTTCCCCCGCTTTTTGCGAGCTTTACCATGAGCCGCCGCCGCCGCAACGGCGGAGCTTCAGCGCTTTCCGCCCACCATCGCCAGCACGCTCTTCCAGTCCAGCTTGGCGGTGGACAAGGCGCCGGCGCGGAACGCCTTGGACGCCAGCCACACCATGATCCAGGCCGTCACCGCCATGGCCGCCAGCGTGCCTATGATCTCCACGAGCGGCGGTTCGGTCGGCGCGCGGGCGGTCATCAGGAAGGGCGTGAAGAACGGCACCCACGACAGGATCTTCAAGATCGGCATGTCGGGCGTTCGGATGGCGACGTTCATCACCACGATCGGGATGGCCAGCACGATCATCACCGGCCCGAGCAGGGTCTGGGCCTCGCGCGGGGTCTCGCAGAAGGCGCCGATGGCGGCGAACAGCACCGCGTACATCAGGTAGCCGCCGATCAGGTACAGGCCGAGGTAGAAGGCCAAGCCGTTCTCGGTCAGCACCGACACCAGGTCGTGGGCGATGCCGGGGAAGGCGTTGTAGAGCAGGAAGGCGCCGAGGCCTCCCCAGGCGCCGAGCACGGTCAGGGTGATCCCCGCCACCCCCAGCACCTTGCCGGCCAGGATCTCGGTGGTGGAGGCCGACGAGAGCAGCACCTCCAGCACGCGGTTCGACTTCTCCTCGATCACGCTGTTCATCAGGATCGAGGCGCCCGAGACGATCGAGGACCACAGCAGCATGCCGAGCGCAAAGCCCATGATGCCGGGCAGGCGGTCGCGGAAGCCGACCTCGCCGCCGGACGCGGCCTTGGGCGAATAGACCTCGATCTGCGGCCGCACCTGTTCCAGCGCCTCCACCGCCTCGGGGCTGACCCCTGCGGCGATAAGGCGGTCGCGGCGGACGGTCTCCTCCAGCGCCTCGCGCACCGCGTCCTGCACGCCCTCGTCGGACACGCTCTGCGACCACACGCGGGTCTTCAGTTCGCCGCCCTGCATCCACAGCACCACCGCGGCGTCCAGCTTGCGCCCGCCGGTCAGGGTCTTGTCGCCGGCGACGTAGGGTGACAGCAGCCGCCCGGCAGCGTCGGGGTCGCGCGCGCCCGCCAATTCCGGCGGCGGCTCGACCACCAGCAAGTTGCGTTTCGGCGGCTTGTAGGCGCGCGCGGCGCCCGGCGCGAGGCGGCCCAGCGCCTCCTGCCCGGCCTCGGGCCCGGCCTTCTCGGCCGCGTCGCGCACCGCGTCGCCCCCGTTCGGCCCGGCCTCGGCGAGGGCCGCGGAGCGCAAGGCCCGCACCTGTTCGCGCCGCCAGCGGCCGTCCAGCGCCGCCTTCAGCCCGGCGGCCTTGTCCTGGCCGGTCAGGTCGACGAAGGCGATCGTGCGCACCGGGGCGGCGCGGTCCATCATGGTCGGGATCATGGCCCCGATGGCCATGAAGGCCGGCAGCACCAGCAGCGACAGCCAGAAGCCCACGGTCTTGGCGTAGGCGAAGTACTCGCGGCGCGCGATCAGCAGCAGGCGTCTCATCGCTCGCCTCCGGTCAGGACGATGAAGGCGTCGTGCAGGGTCGGTTCCTTGACCTCGAACCGGCGCAGGTCCAGCCCGCGCGCGAAGGCGGTCTTCAGCGCCTCCTGCGGCTGGGCGTTCAGGCCGAGCGAGGCCTGGTGCAGCATCACGCCGGGCTCCAGCCCCTCGCGGGCGATCGACTCCACCCCGACCACGCCGGGCAGGCCGGCCACGTCCTCCGGCGTCAGCGCGCCCTCCAGCTCCAGGAAGCGGGGGGCGGCCCCGCGCGCGGCCTGGATCGAGCCCTCGAAAACCTTCTTGCCGTTGGCCAGCAGCACCACCTGGCGGCACAGCCGCTCGGCGTGCTGCATCACGTGGGTGGAGAACAGCACCGTGGCGCCGCGGTTCGCCAGGTCGCGGATCACCTGTTCCAGCCCCTGCTGGTTGACGGGATCCAGTCCCGAGAACGGTTCGTCCAGGATCACCAGCTCCGGCTCGTGGGCGATCGCGGCCATCAGCTGGACCTTTTGGGCCATGCCCTTGGACAGGGCCTTCATCGGCTTCTTCATCGAGGCGCCGAGGCCCTGCGACTCCAACAGCTTCTTCGCCCGGCGGCGGCCCTCGCCCAGCGGCACGCCCTTCAGCCCGGCGAAGAAGGCCACCGTGTCGACCGGGGTCATCTTGCGATAGAGGCCGCGTTCCTCGGGCAGGAAGCCGATGCGGTCGCGAACCATGCGCCCGTCCGGCGCGCCCAGCACGCTGATCCGGCCCTCGGTGGGCTCGGTCAGGCCGAGGATCATGCGGAGCGTGGAGGTCTTGCCCGCCCCGTTGGGGCCCAGGAAACCGCAAATGGTCCCCGGCTGGACGGCGAAGCTCAGGCCCTTCACGGCCTCGAACCGGCCGTAGCGCTTGACCACGCCTTCCAGCTGCAATGCGGCGCTCATCGTCCCCCTCGAACCACGCCGGACCTTCTTAGCAGGGTTCGGCGCGTCCGCGACGCGTCACTTCGACGAGTCGAGCGCGACCAGCACGGGGACCTTGGCGAACCGCACCGTTCGGGCGGTCGGATGCTTGGCGACGTCCATCACCGGAGACCCCTCCACCACCGGCAGGGCCGCCTTGCGGCCGTCGGCGTAGACCACCTCGGCCCCGGTCGCGCCCTTGAACACGACGCGGTCGAAGGTCGGCACCACCATGCCGACTAGGCCTGCGGCCTTCTTGGCGCCCTTGGTCGCCTGGGCGGCGGCGGCGCGCAGCTCGGCCGCGTCCATCTCGGCGGCGGGACGGGCCACCGGCTCCATGGTCAGGTTCACGTCCAGCTTGGCGCCCTTGGGCGCGTCGACGTCCAGCCGGGCCTTGCTCTTCAGCTGGGCCAGCGTCGGGGTGCGGGTCACGCGCCCGTCGGCGGCGACGGGAATCAGGCTGCGGCTCTGGCCCTCCACGACCGCCAGCTTCAGCGCCTCCTGCGGCGCGCCCGACAGCTTGTAGCGATAGACCATCACGAACTTGCTGCGCTCTGCCGCCGGCAGCTTCAGGTAGTTCTCCAGGTACGGAAAACCCTTCTTCAGCTCGAAGGTCTTCTCCGCCGCCGCGGCGAAGCCGGCGATGGCGGCGAAGGTCAGGGCGAGGGCCACGATCAGGCCGCGCTTGGCGTATTTCTGCATGTCAGCCTCCCGCGGACGAACCATGGACTAGCTTAGCCGTTGGCGGGGGTCAAAACCCCGCGCACGCGGCCTGGAGTCGCGCCCTCGACCGCGCGCACGCCCGAGGCGACCACGGCCGAGGCCGGATGGTCGTGGCGCAGGGTGTGCAGGGCCGTGAACTCCTTGCCCAGGAACTTCACCGGATTCAGCTGCCGGCCTTCCTTGCGGATCTCGAAATGCAGGTGCGGACCGGTGGAGCGGCCGGTGGAGCCGACGAAGCCCAGCACCTCGCCGCCGTCGATCTCTTCGCCCGGGCGGGCGTTCGCGGCGGTGCGGCTCAGGTGGGCGTAGAAGGAGGTGACGCCGTTGGGGTGCTCGACCTCGACGTAGCGGCCGTAGGTCGGGCTGGTGCCCGCGCGCAGCACCTCGCCCTCGGCCGCGGCGAGAACCGGCTGGCCGGCCGGAGCGGCGTAGTCCACGCCCTCGTGCGGACGCGGCTTGGGCTCCTTGGGCAGCTTGCGCAGGCCGAAGAAGGAATTGATCGGGAAACCGCGCACCGGCGAGCCGAACAGCACCTTGCGCGGGGCCGGAGCGGCGACGGCCGCGGCCTGCGGCGCGGCGGGTTGGACGGCGGCGGGAGCCTGCTCCAGCGCCTTGGCGGCCTTCGACAACTCCTCCAGCGGCCCGGCGTCGGCCCGCGCCGCGTCGATCAGGCCGGCCGCCGCCAGCATGGTCGCCGCCGCCAGTCCGGCCAGACGGCCCGCGTTGTCACGGAAGAAGTCGATGGGGATCGCACGCGCACGCGCCATAGGTCGCTCTCTCTCGGTCGTCTTGTGGAAGCCGGAGAAGGGCCGCCGACCGGAAGGTCGCGATGGGCCGCTTCAGCCGCCCATGGCCAGGCGGCGAGGAGGGTTATCGCCGATCTTGTTCGACGAGCGAAGGCGGCAGGTTGTCTCAGCGAACGTCGGTGTGGGGAGAGGGCGGCTCAGCCGAACACGTCGGCCCTGATCTCCCCGTCGGCGGTCAGCACTGCGCGCTTCATGCCTTCGGAGTTGTAGGGGACGGCCAGGTTCCCCTGTCGGTCCACCGCGATCAGGCCGCCGTCGCCGCCCAGCCGCGCGATCTGGTCCAGCACCGCGCCCGTCGCGCTCTCCACGGACTCGCCCGCCGCCACGCGCCAGGCGACCTGGGCGGCGGCGGCGGTGCGGATGAAGAATTCGCCGAGGCCCGTGCCCGAGACCGCCGCAGTGTCGTCGGCCCAGGTGCCCGCGGCGATGATCGGGGTGTCGCCGACCCGGCCCGGCAGCTTGCCGAAGACCCCGCCGGTCGAGGTCGCCGCCGCCATCCGGCCTTCGCCGTCCAACACCACGCAGCCGACCGTGCCGTGCGCCAGCTTGCCCTGCGGCAGGGTGTTGCCGTCGCCCTGGCCGGCGTGGGTGAACCAGGCCTGCGGGTCGTCGATGGTCTCAAGCCCCTGTTCGGCGGCGAAGGCGGCGGCGCCTTCGCCGGCCAGCATCACGTGCGGGGTGGCGTCCATCACCCGGCGAGCGACCGCGATCGGGCTCTTGAAGCCCTGCAGGGCGGCGACCGCTCCGGCCTTCAGCGTCGCCCCGTCCATCAGGCTGGCGTCCAGCTCGTACTTCCCGCCGGTGTTGGGCGAGGCGCCGCGGCCGGCGACGTACAGGCCCGAGGCCTCCAGCGCCGCCACCGTCTCCACCGCCACGTCCAGCGCCGAGGCGCCCGAGCGCAGGCGGTCGCGCGCCGCCTCGACCAGGCCGCGCATGTGGGGGACCTCGCGGCTGTAGTCCTTGCCCTTCTGGGCGCCGGCGCCGCCGTGCAGGGCGAGGGCGAACTTGGCCATGGGCGGGTCCTTCTCTAAGACGGGGCGGCCCGGATAGCCTCCGGGCGAGGACGGCGGCAAGGGGAGAACGCGCGGGTGAGAGCTTTGTTGAGCACGGCGTCGGGCGGCCCCGAGACCCTGTCGATCGGCGAATTGCCCGATCCCGCCCCCTCGCGCGGCGAGGTGCTGGTCGATATCCGCGCGGTCGGCGTCAACTACCCCGACGTGCTGATCATTGAGGACAAGTATCAGTTCCGCCCCGAGCGCCCCTTCGCGCCGGGCGGCGAATTCTCCGGGGTGATCGCGGCCGTAGGCGAAGGCGTGACCCGGCTTAAGGCGGGGGACCGGGTGTTCGGCCTGGCGGGCTGGGGCGCGATGGCCGAGCGGATCGCCGTCCACCAGGATCGCTGCGTGCCCATGCCTGACGCCATGGGTTTCGAGGACGCCGCCGCCCTGCTGATGACCTACGCCACCTCGCACTACGCACTGAAGGACCGGGCGAAGCTGCGGGCGGGCGAAACCCTGCTGGTGCTGGGCGCCGCGGGCGGGGTCGGCTTGGCCGCGGTCGAGCTCGGCAAGGCCATGGGCGCGCGGGTGGTCGCCGCCGTCTCCTCGCCGGAGAAGGCCGATCTGGCCCGCGCCAAGGGCGCCGACGAGACGGTGATCTATGCGCGGGGTCCCTTCGACAAGGCCGCGGCCAAGTCGCTGTCGGAGCAGTTCAAGGCCGCCTGCGGTCCGGACGGAGCGAACGTGGTCTATGACGCCGTCGGCGGCGACTACACCGAGGCGGCGCTGCGCGCGATCGCCTGGGAGGGACGGCTGCTGGTGGTGGGCTTCCCGTCGGGAATCCCCTCGATCCCGCTGAACCTGACCCTGCTGAAGTCCTGCCAGATCGTAGGCGTGTTCTGGGGCGCCTTCACCGCCCGCGAGCCGGCCAGGAACGCAGAGTACGTGGCCGAGCTGCTGGGTCTGTGGGCGTCGGGTCGGATCCGTCCGCACGTGTCGGCGACCTACCCGCTGGAACGTGGCGGCGAGGCGATCGCCGCCCTGGCCGAGCGGCGTGCGACGGGCAAGATCGTGGTGACGGTGGGCGCGGGATGAAGGGCTCTCCGTTCCAACCGATAATCGACCCGGCGCACGATCCTCGCCGCTACGCGCCGGTGTTCGCCAGGACGGGCCGGCTGCACATTCCCGGCTTCTTGACCGCGGCGTCCGCGACCGAGCTTCAGCGGGCCGCGGCCCGAGCGCCCTTCATCAAATCCTGGTTCATGGAGGGGCGCAGCTTCGAGAGCGACCTCGAACGTCTGCGCACCGCAGCTCCCACCGAACGCGCCGAACTGGAGCGCAGCGTGCACGCCGCCGCTCGCGAGGGTTTCGCCTATGCTTTCGACACCTACCGCCTATCCGACACGGTCGAGGCGGGAGGAGCCGTTCCGGCCGTCCTTCGCACCCTCCACGTCTTTCTCAACGGCCCAGCGTTCCAGGGGTTCGTCCGCGCGCTCACCGGGGACGTCCGGGGCGTCTACTGCGACTCCCAGGTCACCCGTTATCGCTCCGGCGACTTCCTGACCGCCCATCACGACGACAAGCCGGGCCAGAACCGGCTCTACGCCTACGTGCTGAACCTGACGCCTCGCTGGCGGACGGACTGGGGCGGGCTGCTGGCGTTTCACGATCCGGACGGTCACGTGGCGGAGGCCTACACGCCGACGTTCAACGCCCTGAACATCTTTCGCGTGCCTCAGGACCACGCGGTCACCGTCGTCGCCCCCTTCTCCGGCGGCGACCGGCTGTCGGTGACCGGCTGGATCCGCTCGCGCGGACCCTAGTCCCGCCCCAGCCCCTCCAGCGTCTCGCGCGCCGCCTGGCGGTGGCGGGGCTTCAGCGTCGCGCCGAGCGTCGACAGCAGCGCCGCGATCACCGCCGCGTCGTCGGTGAAGCCGATCCCGGCGAACACGTCGGGAATGGCGTCGGTCGGCAGCACGAAATAGGCCAGCGCCCCCAGCATGATCCCCTTGGCCGGGGCCGGCGTCTCCGGGTCGCGGGCGCAGAAATAGACCGCCACCACGTCGCGCGCGAACGGCACGCGCGAAGCCACGCGCCGGATCTTCGGCCAGAAGCCGCGCTTTACCCTGACCTCGTTGACCCGCTGCACCTGCGGGACCAGGGCGCGGGAGGGATCGATGGGGGCCGCGGCGTCGAACGCGTCCGCTTCAGCCGGTTTTGATTTCTTGGCCACGCCCGCTAAACCTCGCCGCGCCGCGGCCCGACACTTCCGCGGCCGCTCGTCCCATATGGGGGCTCTCAGGAGAAAACGTCTAATGAAACTCGACGGTTCGATCTCGGCCGTGGTCACCGGCGCCGCCTCGGGCCTGGGCGAAGCCACCGCCCGCGCGCTCGCCGCCCAAGGCGTCAAGGTCGCCGTCTTCGACATGAACGAGGCCCAAGGCCAGGCCGTCGCGCAATCCATCGGCGGGGTGTTCTGCCGCGTGAACGTGACCTCCGACGCCGAGGTCGAGGCCGGCTTCGCCCAGGCCCGCGCCGCCCACGGCCAGGAGCGCATCCTGGTCAACTGCGCCGGGATCGCCGTAGGCCAGAAGACCGTAGGCCGCGACAAGCAGACCGGCGAGATCCGCGCCCACGACATGGCCGCCTTCGAGCGCACCATCCAGATCAACCTGATCGGCAGCTTCCGCTGCCTGTCTAAGAGCGCCGCGGGCATGCTGACGCTGGAGCCGCTTCAGGACGGCGAGCGGGGCCTAATCGTCAACACCGCTTCCGTCGCCGCCCAGGACGGCCAGATCGGTCAGGCGGCCTATTCGGCGTCCAAGGGCGGGGTCTACGCCATGACCCTGCCGGTCGCGCGCGACCTGATGAACGACGGGGTGCGGGTCAACACCGTCCTGCCCGGCATCATGATGACGCCGATGATGGCAGGCATGCCCCAGAACGTGCAGGACGCCCTGGCGGCCTCCATCCCGTTCCCCAAGCGCCTGGGCCGGCCCGAGGAGTACGCCTCGCTGGTGCTCGAGATGGCTCGCAACACCTATCTGAACGGGGAATGCGTGCGACTGGACGGCGCCATCCGCATGGCCCCGCGATAAGCTCTTGCGAAGCCGTTGGGCGGCGGTTACAAGGCCCGCCTCTCGACGAGAGCCGCGGCCTTCACCCAGGGTCGTGAGACGGAGCGCGGGCGTAGCTCAGGGGTAGAGCATCACCTTGCCAAGGTGAGGGTCGGGCGTTCGAATCGCCTCGCCCGCTCCAATTTTCTCTTCTGCACGAGTACGGTGGAGGCGGACCCGCCGCGCCCGGTCCTCTTGGTCCGGCGCAGCCCTGCGGACGCCCTCGCTTCAGGCGCGCCAGTCGCCCAGCGCCGCCTGCCACAGGGTCAGGGCGGCGATGGCGGCGGTGTCGGCGCGCAGGATGCGGGGGCCGAGCGTGACCGGGGTGACGAACGGCTCCTCGCGCAGGCGCGCGCGTTCGACCGGGTCGAAGCCGCCTTCGGGGCCGATCAGCACCGCCCAGGGCGCGCCAGGGGCGCCCGTCAGGCCGTCGAGCGCCGCGCGGGCGTCGCCGCCCTCGTCGCAGAACATCAACCGCCGGCCGGCGTCCCAGCCGTCCAGCATGCGCTCAAGCTTTTCCGGCGCGATCACCCGAGGCACGTCCAGTCGGCCGGTCTGCTCCGCGGCCTCGACGGCGATGGCCTGGAGGCGGGCGACGTTGGTGTGGTCGGCGTTGGTGCGCCGGGTGATCGCCAGCCGCACGCGCGCGGCGCCCAGTTCGGCCGCCTTCTCGACGATGGTCTCCAGCCGGGTCCGCTTGACCAGGGCCACCACCAGGTCGAGATCGGGCCCGCCCGCCTGGTGGCGGACGCGCTCCTGCACCGCAAGGGTGCAGCCGCGCTTGCCGACCTCGGCCAAGGCCGCGCGCCACTCGCCGTCGCGGCCGTTGAACAGCAGCAGGGCGTCGCCCGCCGACAGGCGCATCACGCCGGTCAGGTAGCGGGCCTGATCGGGGGAGGGGGAAACGGTCGCGCCGGGCGCGAGCGCGTCGGGGACGAACAGCCGGATCATGGCCCCGGTTTAGGCCGCACCGGCCCGGTCCGCCAGCACGGGGAGCACATGATCCTTCTCCCGTTGCAAGGGAAGGATCAAGAAGGGTCCGCGCTTTGAGATTGCGATTGACTCGCAAGTTAGCTTGCGGCTAAGCCGCACGCACAAGATTGCAAATCATTCGCAACTAGGTGCTCCATGCGTCGCGCTCTCCTCGCCTCCTCCGCCCTGCTGTCCCTGGCCTTCGCCGCGCCCGTCCTGGCGCAGGAGGCCGAGACCGAGGTTCTCGCCGAGGCCAGCGCCGAGATCGTGGTCGTCGGCCGGGACCGGCTGGACGAGATCGCCGGGGCGGCCACGGTGCTGCGCGACGAGGACTACGAGCGCTCCCAGCCGTTCAGCGTCGACGACGTGCTGCGCCGGGTGCCGGGGCTGTATCCTCGCGGGGAAGAAGGCCTGGCGCTGCGGCCCAACATCGGCTTCCGCGGCCTGAACCCGACCCGCTCCACCGAGGTGCTGCTGCTCGAGGACGGGGTGCCGCTGGCCTACGCGCCGTACGGCGACAACGCCAGCTACTACCACCCGCCTTTCGAGCGGTTCTCGGGCGTGGAGGTTCTGAAGGGCGCGGGCCAGATCGCCTTCGGCCCGCACACGGTGGGCGGAGTGGTCAACTACCTGACGCCGGCCCCGCCGGAGGACTTCGGCGGACGGCTGATCCTGCGCGCGGGCGAGCGCGGCAACCGCGAGCTGGTGCTGCAGGCCGGCGACACGATCGGCGGCACGGGCCTGTTCGGCAGCTTCGCCGCGCGCGACAGCGACGGGAACCGCGCCAACCACTCCCTGTCCTACCGCGACCTGTTCGTTAAGGCCGTGCGGCCGGTGGGCGACTCGCACGAGCTGACCTTCAAGGCCTCGGCCTGGCACGAGGACAGCCAGGTCTCCTACAGCGGCCTGACCGCCGCCGAGTTCGCCGCCGACCCCTACGGCAACCCGTTCCCGAACGACCGGTTCGAGACCCTCCACTACGCCCTGTCGGCCTCGCACGGCTGGCTGATCGGCGACGACCTGAAGCTGACCACGGTGCTGTACGGCGCCAGCTTCGACCGCAACTGGTGGCGGCAGGCCTCCAACTCGTCCCAGCGCCCGAACGACGCGTCCGACCCGGCCTGCGGCGGCATGGCCAACCTGTCGACGACCTGCGGCAACGAAGGGCGGATGCGCCAGTACTACAGCTTCGGCGTCGACAGCCGAGCGGAGTGGGACTGGGAGGCGGGCGCCTGGGCCGGGCGGCTGTCGGGCGGCGTGCGCGCCCACCATGAAAACCAGGAGCGGCTGCAGTTCAACGGCGACACCCCCTGGGCCCGCAGCGCCGGGACCGGCGTCAACGGCGGGGTCAAGGAACGCAACGTGCGCCAGGCTACGGCGGTGTCGGGCTTCGTCCAGCACGCCCTGATGTTCGGCGACTTCACCCTGACCACCGGGGCGCGGGTGGAGAGCATGGAGTTCGAGCGGTCGAACAAGCTGGCCGGCGGCGGCCGGGGCCAGGAGCGGGTGGAGGCCTTCATCCCCGGCGTCGGCCTGGCCTGGTCGCCGGACGACCGGCTTACCCTGTTCGCCGGCGCCTTCGAGGGCTTCTCGCCGCCGCGGGTCGAGGACGTGATCACCAACGCGGGCGGGACCATCGACCTGGAGGCGGAAGAGAGCCTGAACCTGGAGGCCGGCGTGCGCGCCCGGCCGCGGGACGGCTTCACCTTCGAGGCCACCGCGTTCCGCATGGACTTCGACAACCAGATCGTGCCCGGAACCACCGCCGGCGGCGTGCTGACCAACGCCGGCCCGACCCTGAACCAGGGGATCGAGGGCGCGGCGCGGTTCTCGTCCAAGGAGGCGTTCGACACCGCGATCGACTGGTACGCCGACGCCACCCTGACCTGGGTGGGCACGGCCGAGTACAAGGCCGACCGCGGCACGGCCCTGATCAACGGCAACCGCCTGCCCTACGCGCCGGAGTGGTTCGGCCGCGCCTCGGTCGGCTTCGAGGCGGCGGGCGGATGGCAGGCCGAGGTCGAGGCGGTGCACACCGGCGAAATGTTCGCCGACGACCTGAACACGGTCGTCCAGACCGCCAACGGCCAGAAGGGGATCATCCCGTCCGTGACGGTGTTCAACCTGGCCGCCTCCTGGCGCGTGCCGAACACCGGGGTGAAGCTGACCGCCGCAGTCCGCAATATCGAGGACGAGGTCTACATCGTCGACCGCGCGCGCGGCATCCTGCCGGGCGAGCCGCGCACGGCGCTGGTCGGGGTCGAGCTGGCGTTCTGATCGGACGCGGCGGCCTCAGCCGCCCGCCGTCAGGCTCCACGCCTCGCGCGCTTCGTCGATGCGGGCGAGCTTGGCTTGGAACGGCGCCCAGTCGTCGCGTTCGGCTATGGCGGCCCAGATCGCTTCGATCTCGTCATAGAGCAACTCCTCGGGCTCGGGCCGGCTGAAGAAGGGATGTGTCAGCCGCTCGGGCCGGTCGGGCTCGTAGGCGGCCAGCCGCGCGTGGAAAGCGTCGAAGGCTTCGCCTCCGTAGGCTTCGCGGCGAGCGCCGGACAGGGCGCGGTTCTCGGAGGCCGCGCCGCCGAACCAGTCGAAGAACAGCGGCTCCCAACGCACCGCCCGCCCGGCCTGATGCAGGAAGGCCAGGGCGGCGGTGACCAGCTGCGCGTCCTCTTCCGCGTCGCGAGGCTTAAGGCCCAGGCGGGCCAGGAAGGCGGCGCGCAGTTCGGCCTGGTACAGCTCGCCGAAGCCGTTCAGCGCCTCCACCAGCGGGTCCGTCTCGCTGACCAGGGTGAGGCAGCCGGCCAGCTGGCCCAGGTTCCAGAACACCGCCTCCGGCTGGCGACCGAAGGCGTACAGCCCCGCGTGGTCGAAATAGGCGGCGGTGAACAGCGGGTCGTACAGCGGCAGGAAGCGATAGGGGCCGTAGTCGAAGCTCTCGCCGGTGACGTTCATGTTGTCGGTGTTCAGCACCCCGTGGACGAAACCGGCCGCGATCCAGCGCGCGGTCAGACGCGCGGCGCGCCGGACCACCGCCTCCAGCAAAGCCGCGGGCCGGGCGGCGGTGTCGAGCCCGGAAAGCTCCGGATAATAGGTCTCGACCACGTGGTCGATCAGGGCCGCGATCAGGTCGGCGCGGTCGTGATAGGCGTGCCGCTGGAAGGTCCCGAAACGGACGTGGCTCCACGACAGCCGGGTCAGCACCGCCGAGCGGGCGGGGGAGGGCTCGTCGTGACGCTCCAGCTCTTCGCCGGTCTCGATCAGGGAGAAGGAGCGGGAGGTGGGCACGCCCAGCGCCTCCAGCATTCCGGTCGCCAGCACCTCGCGCACCGCGCCCTTCAGCGTCAGCCGGCCGTCCGCCCCCCGCGACCACGGCGTCTTGCCCGAGCCCTTGGTGCCGAGATCCAGCAGCCGCCCGCGATCGTCCCTGAGCTGGGCGAACAGGAACCCGCGCCCGTCGCCGAGATCAGGGTTGTAATGGCGAAACTGGTGGCCGTGGTAGCGCATGGCCAGCGGCTCAGGCTGGTTGTCCGGCAGGGGCTCGAACCGGCCGAAGGCGGCGATCCATTCGCCGTCGGTCAAACCCTCCAGCCCGACCTCGGCGGCGGCGCGGTCGTTGCGGAAGCGCAGGACGGTCTGTGGGAAATCGGCGGGACGCACGGGGTCGGCGAAGTCGGCGCCGAGGGCGGGGAAGCGCGGGTCGGGCTTGTAGGCGGAGGAGACAGGCATCGCGGGAAGATCGTTGCTCCCGGTTTGTTTACCAAGCGGAGCCGTGCGGTCGTGGTTCCGGCCGGGGACGCGTGATAACGGCGTCGTCCGAACCGCCGGAGGCACGATGACCCGCAAGCTGACGCTCGACTTCCTCAGGACCGAGGCCGCCTCGGGCGCGATCCTGGCGCTGGCCGCGCTGACGGCGCTGCTGGCCGCCAACTCGCCGCTGCGCGACGCCTACTTCGGCCTGCTGAAGACCGAGATCCCGATTCAGATCGGCGGCTGGCGCGAGGTCGAGACCTTCGCCGAGTGGGTCAAGGAAGGCCTGATGGCGATCTTCTTTTTCGTCGTCGGTCTGGAGATCAAGTACGAGGTGCTGAGGGGCGAGCTGTCCAATCCGCGGCGGCTGGCCATGCCGGTGTTGGCGGCGGTGGGCGGCATGGTGGTCCCGGCGCTGGTCTATGTCGCGCTGAATGCGAACGGCGGCGACCTGCGCGGCTGGTCAGTGCCGGTGGCCACCGACATCGCCTTCGCCCTGGCGGCGCTGGCGGTGGTCGGGCGGATGCTGCCGCCGTCTTTGCGCATCTTCCTGCTGACGCTGGCGATCGCCGACGATCTGGGGGCGGTGGCGATCATCGCCCTGGTCTACAGCCGCGACCTGCACCTGGACGCCTTGGCCGCGGCGGTCGGGGCGCTGGGACTGATGTGGCTGCTCGGGCGGCTGCGCCGGCCGCCGGCGGTGTTCTATGTCGCTGCCTTCCTGCTGGTCTGGGCATTTACCCTGGAGTCGGGGATCAGCACCTCCCTGGCCGGCGTGTTCGCGGCCATGACCGTGCCGATCGCCGCGCGCGTGCAGGGCGCGGAGGGGCCCCTGAAGAACTTCATGGAGACCCTGCACCCGTGGGTCGCCTATCTGATCCTGCCGCTGTTCGCCTTCTGCGCATCGGGGTTCTCGTTCGCAGGATTGGGGCTGGACGGGCTCACCGCGCCGGTGACGCTGGGGATCGCGCTGGGCCTGTTCTTCGGCAAGCAGATCGGGGTGTTCGGCGCGGCGGCGCTGGCGGTGGCCTCCGGCCTGGCGCGCAAGCCGAGCGGAGCGACGTGGCTGGAGGTGTACGGCGTGGCGGCCCTGTGCGGGATCGGCTTCACCATGAGCCTGTTCCTGGGCGCCCTGGCGTTCCCGGCGGGCGACGAGGCGCTGGCGTCCGAGGTGAAGCTGGGCGTGATCGGCGGGTCGCTGCTGTCGGCGCTGGCGGGGGTGGCGGTGCTCTCCCGTGCGGCGGCGGCGAGGCGCGCGCGCATGCTCGCCGACCAGGAAATTGACGCTACGGCAAGCGGTTAAGCTCTGTCGCATTTGCGACACAGAGGTGACGGCAGCATGTCGCGCGTAAGGCGACGCCGCTTGTGGCGGCCTTCACCTTGGATTACTCGGAATCTGCTGGATTCCGCTCGGCTTGGCGGCCGAACGGGTTCGTCGAAATCATAAACGGCGCGACCGCAAGAGGCGCGCTCAACGTCGGGGTAGGAAATGCGCTTCACCCATCTGCTTCGCGGCTCGGCTTCGCTCGTCGTGCTGGCCGCCTTCGCCGCCGGTTCCGCCTACGCCCAGGACGAGGGCGAGGTCGACAACGGCAACGAGATCGTCGTCACCGCCCAGAAGCGCGAGCAGAATCTGCAGGACGTGCCGATCGTGGTCACGACGCTCTCGCAAGAGAGCCTCGAGAACGCCGGCGTGCGCGACATCAAGGACATGCAGATCCTGACGCCCGGCCTGACCGTCACCTCGACCTCCAACGAGGCGGTGACCACCGCCCGCATCCGCGGCATCGGTACCGTCGGCGACAACCCCGGCCTGGAGTCTTCGGTCGGCGTGGTGATCGACGGCGTCTACCGGCCCCGCAACGGCGTCGGCTTCGGCGACCTGGGGCAGATGCAGCGCATCGAAATCCTGAAAGGGCCGCAAGGCACCCTGTTCGGCAAGAACACGTCGGCGGGCGTGATCAACATCATCACCGAGGCGCCGTCGTTCGAGGCCGGCTTCGAGGGCGAGCTGACGTTCGGCAACTACGGCGCCAAGGGCGCGGCCGCGTCGATCACGGGTCCCCTGTGGGGCGACAAGCTGGCCGGGCGCCTGTACGCCGCCGGTCGCGTCCGCGACGGCTTCTACGATGTCGACACCGGCGACGGCCCGCGCGTCGACACCGACGACGCCAACCAGAACTTCAAGACGTTCCGCGGCCAGCTGCTGTTCGTGCCGACCGACGCCATGGAGTGGCGGTTGATCGCCGACTTCACCGAGCGCAGCGAGCGTTGCTGCGCGGCGGTTCAGACCCGCACCGGCCCGACCGCGGCCATCGTCGACGCCTTCGCCCTCGGCACCGGCGTGCTGAACCCGGCTGATCCGGACCGCCGCCTGGCCTTCGCCAACCGTCCGACCGACCAGAACATCGAAGATTCCGGCATCTCGCTGGAAGGCAACATCGACCTGGACGGCCTGGGTGCGACGCTGACCACCATCACCGGCCTGCGCAACTGGCAGCTGAACTACGCCCAGGACAGCGACTTCTCCGGCGCCGACATCTGGTACCGTCCGAACAACGGCAACAACACCGCCGAGTTCGACACGCTCAGCCAGGAAGTCCGGCTGGCCGGCGAAGCCGGTCGGCTGAACTGGCTGGTCGGCGGCTTCTACGCCGACGAAGAACTGGGCCGCCGCGACAGCATCCTGTACGGCGCCGACTACGAGCTCTACTGGTCGACGGCGATCATCAACTACGTCGCGACCATGGCGACCCGCCTCGGCTTCACCGCGCCTTCCACCGCCAACGGCTTCAACTTCATCAACGAAGCCAACGGCGCCGCGCAGGGCCTGGGCCAGGCCTTCGTGCCCGGTCAAGGCTACGTCGACACCTACAACCAGGACTCCACCACCCTCGCCTTCTTCACCAACAACACCTTCGCCGTCACCGAGCAGCTGGAGCTGACGCTCGGCCTGCGCTGGACCAAGGACGAGAAGTCGGTGGTGTCGAAGTTCACCAACTCCGACAGCGGCGCCGGCTGCGGCGCCCTGCTGGCGAACTCGGCCCAGGTGGGTGCGGCGCTGGCCGGCCGCGGCGCCGGTCCGGCTCCGGCTCTGACCAGCCTGGCCGGCACGGCGATCGCGCTCGCCTGCCTTCCCAGCTCGAACCCGAACTTCAACAACCTGACCACCAACCAGAGCCACGAGGAAGACGCCTGGACCGGCACGGCCAAGGTGCAATACCGGTTCAACGAAGACTTCATGGCCTATGCATCCTACGCGCGCGGCTACAAGGGCTTCGGCTACAACCTGGATCGCACCCAGCGCGCGACGGCCCTGGTGCCGCTGCCGGTGGTGCCGGAAAGCTCGACCTTCTTCCCGGCCGAGACGGTGAACAGCTACGAGGTGGGCGCCAAGACCGACTGGCTGAACGGCTCGCTGCTGCTGAACGCCACGGTGTTCCACCAGGTCTACGAAGACTTCCAGCTGAACACCTTCCTGGGCACCACCTTCGTGGTGGAGTCGATCCCGGAAGTGACCTCGACCGGTGTCGACGCCGACGTGTTCTGGTTCTCTCCGGTCGAAGGCCTGTCGTTCCAGGGCGGCCTGACCTACGCCAAGACCGAGTACGGGAACTTCACCGCGGCTGACTTCTCCGATCCCAGCCGGTTCAACCCGCTGAGCCTGCTGCCCGGCAGCACCATGTCGTTCGCGCCGGAATGGTCGGTGACGGGCGCGCTGAACTACGACCGCGACTACGGCGCGTTCCGCTTCCTCGGCAACCTGTCGGCCAAGTACACCTCCGAGTACAACACCAAGTCGGACCTGCTGGCGGAAGGCGAACAGGGCGCGATGACCCTGCTCAACGGCCGGATCGGTTTCGGCGCGGCGGACGAGTCGTGGACGCTGGAGCTGTGGGGCCAGAACCTGACCGACGAGACCTACAAGCAGGTGGTGTTCAACGCCCCGCTGCAGGGCTCGGCCTTCTACCCCTACGCTCCGGGTTACAACCCGACGTTCGACACCAACACCTACAACGCCTTCCTGGGCGCGCCGCGCACCTACGGGGCGACGCTCCGCGTCCAGTTCTGACGCACGTACCGTTAAGCGGGGGCTGGAGCCGGCCGGGGGAAACCCCGGCCGGCTTTTCTTTACTGACGGGCGTCCTTGGGGCGCGACACGAACTTGTTGAACCGGCTGTCGCCGTCCGGCTGGATCAGCAGGGCCAGGTCGTTGTCCTCGAAGATCTCGAAGAACTCTTCCCAGCTGATCTCGTCGAGCTTGTCGTCCTTCTCGGCGAAGTCGAGCCGCAGGATGCCGCCCTCTCCGCCGGTATCGACCTTGGCGGGACGTCCGCCGTGCTGTTCGGCCCAGCGGCGGATTTGGTCGTGATCGGTCACGGGTTCGGCGGAGGACATGGTTCGGCTTTCCTTCAGCGGCTGGTCCAGCCGCTGAAGAACCGCAAGGCCGCCGATTCGGTTTCGCCGGACCGCCTAGAGCTTGATCTGACCCGTCGCGATCTTCTTGAAGAGGGTGGGCGTCAGCTTGACGAAGCCCTTCTCCGGGTCGCGGAAGTACAGCTTGTCGGTGGTGCGGCCGGGGTCGAAGCCGTCGGCGACCAGATCCATCTTGCGGTACTTGAAGGTGCCGGTGGTCTCGATGTCCGACTGGATGCGCACGAACAGCGGGCGGGCGTAGCGCGGCAGGTCGTGATCGACGTGCTCGGCCAGCCGGTCCAGGCTGAAGCCCTTCTCGACCACCAGCGATGCCATGCCGGCCTTGCCGTCCGCCCCGTCCACCGGCACGCCGTAGACGGTCACCTCCAGCACGCCGGGCGCGCCGGCGACGCGTTCGGCGACCTCGGTGGTGGAGACGTTCTCGCCCTTCCAGCGGAAGGTGTCGCCGATCCGGTCGACGAAGTAGAAATAGCCCTCGGAGTCCTGGCGCATCAGGTCGCCGGTGCGGAACCAGGCGTCGCCGCGGGCGAACACGTCGCGCAGGATCTTCTTCTCCGACGCGGCCTTGTCGGCGTAGCCGGTGAAGGCGAAGCGGTGGTCGTTCGGGTCGATCATGCCCAGCGCCTCGCCGATTTCGCCCGGCCGGCACTCGATGCAGAAGCCGTTGGCGCCGCGCGCGGGCTCCTCGCTGTCGAAATCGAACTGCGCCAGCTTCACGTTGAAGCGCTTGCGCAGGTAGGGCGGAATGCGCCCGATCGACCCCGGTTTGCCGTCGAAGTTGAACACCGAGACGTTGCCCTCGGTGGAGCCGTAGAACTCCAGGATCTCCGGGATGCCGAAGCGGGTCTGGAAGGTGGTCCAGACCTCGGGCCGGATGCCGTTGCCGAACGCCAGCCGCAGCTTGTGCCCCCGCTCCAGCTCGTGCTCCGGCTGGTTGACCAGATAACGGCACAGCTCGCCGATGTAGACGAACATGGTGCAGCGCTTCTCGACCACGTCGGGCCAGAAATGCGAGGCGGAGAACTTCTTGCGCAGCACCAGGGTCGCGCCCGACAGCAGCGCCGCGCCCACCCCGCACAGCCCGCCCGTCGAGTGGTAGAGCGGCAGCACGCAGTAGATGCGATCGCCGGGCTTGGCGGCGGTCGCCCCGGCGAAGGCGCGCATGAACCGCTGCGCCCGAGCGTGGGTGATCTTGGCGGCCTTGGGCAGGCCGGTGGTGCCCGAGGTGTAGATGTACAGCGCCGTGTCGCCGGCGGTGATGTCCAGCCGCGCCGACTTGTCCGGGCGCACGCCGCTGGCGCCCTTGACCGCGGTGTCCAGCCCGCGCCGGTCGCTGGTCTCGTCGCTGCTGCGCAGGCCAAGCACCCACAGCGACATGCTTTTCGGCAGCTGGTGGCGGACGTCCTCGACCGCCTCGAAGGTCTCGAAGTCGGTCAGCACGTGGTGTGCGCCGGAGATGGCGATGCAGTGCGCCAGCGCCGCGCCGGTCAGGTTGTTGTTGATCAGGGCGGTGACGATGCCGACCTTGGACAGACCCAGCCAGATCGCCAGGTACTCGACCCGGTTCGGCATCATCAGGGCGACCTTCTCGCCGCGCCCGATCCGCCGGCCCTTGGCCCAGTGGGCGTAGCGGTTGGCCATGGCGTCGAGCTCGCGATAGGTGACCTCGCGGTCCTCGAACACGATCGCGACCTTGTCGGCGTGGGCGTCGACCGCGGCCTCGAAGTCGTCGCTGACCAGCACGGGCGAGTTCGCCGCGATCGTCTTCAGCGGCTTGAGCGTGCGCGATAGCCCCTTGCCGAAGCGCATCTCACGCCCGATCCGCCGCCAAAGGCCCATCCGCTCGTTCCCTCTCGTCACAGGCGAAATCCTTAGTCGCAAACGCGCGTCGCCGGAGCAAGCGCGAGCGACCACCGGCTTGTCGAGGAACTCGCCTTTTCAGCCGGTGAACGGACGCGAAAAACCCCGCCGGGGGGAGCCGGCGGGGTTTCCGTGGTTCTTGCTTCGACGGCCGAAGGGCCGCCTCGGCTGCTTACTTGGCGTCGTTGGCGGTGTCTTCCACGGCGTTGCCGGCAGCCTCAACGTCACGGCCCATGCCGGCGATGGTGTTGCAGGCGGCGGTCGTGAGAGCGGCCGCGGCGGCCAAGAGAACGAACAATTTCCGCATGGAGATCACTCCTGTTTCGCGCCGGGGAGAACGGCTCATGCGGCGGCCTGGTTCCCCCCGTTCTCGGGCGAGGTCGGAGAAACCGGCGGGGTGAGCGGCGCGGGCCAGGCGGGCTCGGCCGCCTCGGGGGTCGGAAACACCAGCCGGGCCAGGGTTCCGCCCGCCGGCGCCTCCACGATTTCGGCCGATCCCCGCAGCTGCCGGGCGAAGGCGGTCATCAGGGTGCGGCCGACCCCCTGTGCGCCCGCGGCGCCCGCGCCGGGGCCGTCGTCCTCGACCTCCAGCCGGCTTTCCGCGCCCGCGACCTTGAAGCGGACCCGCAGGGTTCCGCCTCGGCTCTCGAAGGCGTGCTTCTGGGCGTTGGTGATCGCCTCCACCGCCCATAGCGCCAACGGCGCCAGCTTGTCGGGGTCGATCACCAGGGTGTCGGCGTCCAGCTCGGTGCGCACCAGCGGGCCTCGGCCGGAGTCGCCGGCCACCAGCTGCTGGATCAGCTCCTCCAGGAAGGCGCGCACGTCGACGCGCTTCAGGTCGGGGCTCTGGTAGAGCGCGCGGTAGATCAGCGACAGGGCGGTGATCCGCTGGCGCGTGTCGCTCATCGCCGCGCGGGCGGCCGGATCGGTCAGCGAACGCTGCTGCATGTTAAGAAGGGACGAGATCACCTGCAGGTTGTTCTTCACCCGGTGGTGAATCTCGCGCATCAGCGCGTCCTTGTAGGCGATGTTTTCCCGCAGCGACGCGTCGCGCGCGTCGATGGCGTCGGCCATCTGGTCCAGGGTCTGGGCCAGGTTGCGGATCTCCAGCGGCGCGTTGCGCGCCTGCACCGGGCGCACGGTGAAGCGACCCTTGGCGTAGATCGAGGCGATACGCTCCAGATAGCCCAGCCAGCGGATCACCACGCGCTCCGACACGATCAGCACCGCCGCCACCGCCGTCAGCCAGGCCAGCAGCGGCAGAACGAAGGTGGCGAACGGGTTGACCCGCGCCCAGGAGAACAGCCCCCGTGACGGGGCCGACAGCAGCACATAGACGTCCTGGCCGGTCAGCGGCGCGCCGGCGTAGACGCGCCGGTCGCCGTCAGCGTCGCGGGCGTAGAAGATCGACGACCCCTGCCGACGGGCCCGCGCGGTCCAGTCCTGGGCGGTTTCGGCGAAGGCGGCGCGCCGGGTGGCGGTCAGCACCCGCCCCTGCGCGTCGGTCAGGGCAACCTCGGCGCCCTGGGGCAGGGCGCGGTCGGTCAGCGAAGGGCGCAGCGCCGAGAGCGGGATGACCGCGACGAAGGCGCCGTCGTAGTCCCCGAGCGGCCGCTCGGCGCGCACCGCGGCGAGCAGGGCGGCTTCGCGGGCGTGGACCCCGGGCGGGCTGCGCGACAGCACCGTGTCCTCGCCCGCACGCAGGCGCGAGAACCAGTCCGACGAGGCGCCCAGCGCCTGATAGGGCGTGGTGCCGCTGGCGCACACCACCCGCCCCTCGGCGTTGTAGCGGATCAGCGCCTCGTAGCCGGGCACGCGCTGAACCAGGTCGCGAAGGCGCGGCACGCAGTAGAGGCCGACCGACTCCGGCCGCAGGGTCTGGAGCATGACCACCGCGCTCTCCAGCCGCGCCTGGGCGGTGGCGGCGCTGCGTTCGGCGCTGAGCAGAAGATCGGTGCGCTGGTGCTCCAGCTCGCGCCGATAGGAGTTCGACGACTGGATCAGGCTGAGCACGAGCACGGGCAGCAGGGCGAGCGCCATGGCGGTCGCCAGCCGAAAGCGGATGGTGGCGAACCGACCGCTCCGGGAACTGCTTCTGAACGGGCTCACCCGCCCCCCTTATCTGGCTCCGCTCAGACGCTCGGCGTCGGCCAGGATCGCGCCCATGGCGTCGCCGGCCGGGGCGCCGTCGCGGTCGTAGCGACCGGTTTCCAGCGCCGCCTGCAGGGCCCGCCGCGCGCGGCTGACCCGGCTCTTCACCGTGCCGACCGCGCAGCCGCAGATGTCGGCGGCCTCTTCGTAGGCGAATCCGCCGGCGCCGACCAGAACCAGGGCTTCGCGCTGCTCGGCAGGCAGGCTGGCCAGAGCCAGGCGCAGTTCGTCGAGCGCCACCGGCGCTTCCGGATCGTCGGCGGCCACCAGGGTGCGTTCGGCGGCCTCCTGGTCCAGCTGAGACTGGCGCCAGGACCGGCGCTTCTCGGAATAGAACTGGTTGCGCAGGATCATGAAGGTCCAGGCCTTCATGTTGGTGCCCATCTGAAAGCTGGCGCGGGCGTCCCACGCCTTCAGCATCGCGTCCTGGGCCAGGTCGTCGGCCGCGGCCGGATCGCCGCACAGCGTGCGGGCGAAGGCGCGGAGGTGGGGGATAAGGGTGACGAGTTCGCGTTTGAAAGCTGCGTCGTCAGCCGAGTCGGCGCGAGCAGCCCTCATCAGTTACGCCCTCCGGCGGTGCGCTCGTCGGCGCGGCGGAGAATGTCCAGGAACTCGTCGGGGACGGGCTCGCCGACCACCTGGTCGAACATCTGGCGCAGCTTCACCCCGATCGCCTGCTGGCGCAGGCGGGCTTCGTCCAGCGAACCGTCCTCGTCTGCGCCCATGGGCCGGCTCACCGTCTCGTTTTGATCGATCATGCTTCCACTCGCGAGCGGGCTTGCCGCACGCGCCCGACTTGGAACCCGTGTTTCGTCCAAACGCGAACCCCTTCCATCGGTTCCCTCGGCGAACAATAATATGGCGAAGCTTGCGCATTTAGGCGAGGAACCTTCGCCGCCGAGCCGCGTTTTCGGTCGGTAGCGGCGGGGTTCGCCCTTTGGGAGCGCCCGTCCGCGCGTCGTCATCAGTCGTCACCGTCGGGGTACAATCACATGGGTCTTCTCGCCAGACTGGCGCCGCACCTGCCTTACGTGCGCCGTTACGCCCGCGCTCTCACCGGCGATCAGGCGACCGGCGACAACTACGTCCGCGTGGCGCTGGAAGCGCTGGCCGCGGGCGAGCGCGTGCTCGAGGCGCACATGACGCCGCGAGTGGCGCTCTATCACGTGTTCCACGCCATCTGGGTCTCCACCGGCGCCCAGCTCGAGAGCGAAGACACCATCGCCCACGCCGGCGACGACGCCGCGCGACGGCTGCTGCGCATCCCGCCCCGCTCGCGCCAGGCGTTCCTGCTGACCGCGCTGGAGGGCTTCACCCCCTCCGAAGCCGCCCAGATCCTCGACACCGACGTGGACGAGGTCGAGCGGCTGATCTCCATGGCCCAGACCGAGATCGACGCGGAGCTGGCCACCGACGTGCTGATCATCGAGGACGAGCCGGTTATCGCCGCCGACATCGAGGCGCTGGTGCGCGAGCTCGGCCACCAGGTGGTCGACATCGCCGCCACCCACAACGAGGCGGTGGACGCTGTCGCCCGCAAGCAGCCGGGACTGGTGCTGGCCGACATCCAGCTGGCGGACGGCTCCTCGGGCATCGACGCGGTGAAGGACATCCTCCAGCGCATCGACGTGCCGGTGATCTTCATCACCGCCTTCCCCGAGCGCCTGCTGACCGGCGAGCGGCCGGAGCCGACCTTCCTGATCACCAAGCCGTTCCAGCCCGAGACGGTGAAGGCCGCCATCGGCCAGGCGCTGTTCTTCCACCCCGCCCGGGCGAAGGAAGCGGCGTAAGCCAGCATCGTCATCCCGGATGGCGGCTCCGCCGCTTCCGGGATGACAGCTGACGCTGAGATCACGTCCCCGGCGCGCGATTGTCGCCGTAGCTGTCCGCAGTCGAGCCGCGCGAGGCGGCGGAGGGGTCCTGCGACGGCGACTGCTTCACCGTCGGCTCGTCCTGCGAGAAGGTGCGCGCGTCGGACACCTGGCGGCCGATGTTGGGGTCGGCCGAGGCCAGATCGTCGGATTTCATCGCCCAGAAGCCGAAGGTGGCCAGCGCCGCCAGGATCAGGCCGATCGCCAGCACCCAGACGATCCGCCCGCCGCCGCGCCCCTGCTTGGCGTATTGGGCTTCGACCGGACGGCCTTCGTGCACCGCGTTCGCGGCTTCGTCGTGGGGGCTGGTGTGGTCGGTGTGGGTCATGGTCGTTCCTCTCACCCGTGGTCGAGCACGGCGCGCAGCGGGTGCGGCGGCAGCGGCGCCTCACCGGGGTCGCGCGCGTTCTCGGCGACGTGGACGTGGTTCCTCAGAAGGTCGTGGGCGGCGTAGACGGCCGTGATCGCCGTCACCGCCAGCAGGGCCGCCAGCCGCCGCTTGAACCGGCGGGGCCTGGCCGCCTGCGGCGGATACAGGGCGTTGCCGGCGAGGGCCTCGCGGGCGGGATGCATGGTCGTCTCCGCTGCTGTCGGAGAGTCGAACGCGCCGCTCTCGACCGCCGTTCCGGAAGACGACTGTCGTCCCGGCGAAGAAAAATGAAAAAAGTGCGGGAGCGTCGGAACCGATCCGTCGAAACGCACGTTGTCGGATTGCGGAGGCGGCGACGCCCCCCCCGACTTGAGACCGGCGCCCTGCCGGTCTGCCGTCTCCGCGCCTTATTCTCGATGATGCGACTGGGGCGGACCTCCCGAGGTCCGCCCCTTTCTTTTGCGCTCGGTCCCAAGGCCCGCTTGCGAATTCCGAAACCCGATGTGACGGGAACGAGGGGTTGACTTGACAGTTTACGGGCGCGACACGCGCGGCGTTCCACACGCCGCGCGACACTTCCGCGCAAGCCCGACCTGACAGGACTGAACAGCCCATGACCCTTCGCGTCGCCATCAACGGATTCGGCCGCATCGGCCGCCTGGTTCTGCGTTCCATCGCCGAGCACGGCCGCCGGGACATCCAGGTGGTGGCGATCAACGACCTGGGCCCGGTGGAGACCAACGCCCACCTGCTGCGCTACGACAGCGTGCACGGCCGCTTCCCGGGCCAGGTGACGGTGAACGGCGACTCCATCGACGTGGGGACCGGCCCGATCAAGGTCACCGCCGTGCGTAACCCCGCCGAGCTGCCGCACCGCGACCTGGGCGTCGACATCGCCTTCGAATGCACCGGTATCTTCACCGCCCGCGACAAGGCCGCCGCCCACCTGGAGGCCGGCGCCAAGCGGGTGCTGGTCTCCGCCCCCGCCGATAACGCCGACAAGACCATCGTCTACGGCGTCAACCACGACAGCCTGACCGCCGAGGACACGGTCGTGTCCAACGCGTCCTGCACCACCAACTGCCTGGCGCCGGTCGCCAAGGTCCTGCAGGACCTGTGCGGGATCGAGCGCGGCTACATGACCACGATCCACAGCTACACCAACGACCAGCCGTCGCTGGACCAGATGCACAAGGACCTCTACCGCGCCCGCGCGGCGTCCCTGTCGATGATCCCGACCTCGACCGGCGCGGC
>Ga0196964_10000449_pt1 | contig 25660 bp, 41 predicted proteins | sample S1_10metaG_FD_148615 | JGI IMG/M metagenome (GOLD analysis project Ga0196964, IMG submission 148615) | Soil microbial communities from Anza Borrego desert, Southern California, United States - S1_10 | ecosystem: Environmental > Terrestrial > Soil > Desert | place: USA: California | collected... | reverse complement strand
TCGCTTTTTTAAGGGGCGCCTGGGACGCGGCCTGCGCGTCAGCTCGGGCCGCATTCATCCGTGAGCTTGGATACGAACCCTTGAAAGGAGAGGCGGCGTGACCGTGATCCCGATCCGCAATCTGAAAGAGGCCCCCAAGGCGGCGCAGAGCCGCATGGAAACGGCGATTATCACGCTTGGTCAGGCGCGCGAGTGGCGCATTCCGCCGTTCCAGCGTCCGCTTCGCGTGAACACCAAGGTCCTCACGATGGCCGAGGAGATGAAGGCCAACGCTCTGGAGATCAATGGCGTCATCACGCTGGGTCAGGTCAAAAATGACCCGACCATCTGGCTGGTGGACGGCCAGCACCGCACGGAGGCGTTCAAGCTGTCCGGCCTGACGGAGATCATTGCCGATCTTCGGCTGTGCCGATTCGACAGCATGGCCGACATGGCCGAGGAGTTCGTGCGGCTCAATTCCAGCATCGTCAAGATGCGGCCCGACGACATCCTGCGGGGGCTCGAAGAGAACTGCCGCCCTCTCGCCAAGATCCGGCACGACTGCGGTTTCGTCGGCTACGACAACATCCGCCGCAACGCGAGCGGGGCGCCCATCGTTGGAATGTCTGCCCTGCTGCGCTGCTGGGCCGCCTCTGCGGGCGAAACTCCGGCCACCAGCGCCGGCAATTCGGCCAGCAATCTGGCGACCTCCCTGACGGACGAGAGCACGGAACACCTGATCCGATTCCTGCTCACGGCCTACAGCGCGTGGGGGCGCGACCCTGAGTACTACCGCCTCTGGGGCAATCTCAATCTCACGCTCTGCATGTGGCTGTGGCGGAAGCTCGTCATGGACCGCGAGCGGACGATCAAGCGCTACGTCGTGCTCGGCATCAACGACTTCAAGAAGTGCCTGATGTCGGTGTCCGCAGCGAGCGACTACATCGACTGGTTGCAGGGCCGAAATCTCTCCGACCGCGACCGGACGCCGTGCTACTCGCGCCTGAAAGCTATCTTCGTGCGGCGGCTTGCCGAAGAGTCCCGCGACAGGAAGAAACTGATGCTGCCGCAGCCCGCTTGGGCGCACTCGTGAACGACTTCTCACATCATTTTCCTCTGGTCGCTGGGCTCAATCCGGCGGCAGGCATCGTCCAATCTCCCCCGATCCCGGACGGTGCCGGGGGCTCGTCAACACCTCCCGGCGAGCCCCCACCTATTCCCGCGAATATGAATCTCTCGACGCTAGAAGCCCTCCGCGAATCCGTGCGGCGGATTAAGCCGAAGGATGAGCCTGCCAAGCTGGATTGGGGGCAGAAATGAATTGGGTATGGGCGTGGCCGCAGATTACGTGGCTTTGCCTGACGGGCTTTTCGTTGTTTGTCGCGGCCGTTCTTGACGGCGAGCCGAGGAAAACAAAGCACAGCCTTGCGCTGTCCATGTTCGGCGCCGCCCTTAGTTTCGGCCTGCTGTACTTCGGCGGCTTCTTCACTGAGGTCCGCCCATGACCGCATCAATCCACGCCTTTCCTCAACCGCGAAATTATCTGCGCGCTGTGCCACCCGATGCGGCGCCAGCGGAAATCATCCTTTTCCCCGAACATCGCCGTTCCGCACGGAGCTACATGGACGCTTGGACCGAGCTTACCTGCCAGGGTGCCTTGGTCGTCGCGTCCATTGTCGCTCTCCAACTTCATGCTCTCGGGGTTGCTCGGCTTCATCCTCACCAGGATGGAGCATCGACGTGGAAAAAAATTTACCGGGAGGGGGGAGAACCTTCTCCGAACGAACCACCGGGCGCGGCGTGACACGGCATGATTTCAGAAGATCGCTCTCAAATGCCATCCGCGCTCGCCTCTACCCGAATACAGGCGTAACGCGGAAGCACCTCGCGCACGCCATCGGCAAAGACGAAGACACGATCGACAACTACCTGAACGAGTACTCGCAACCGGACGGATACGTGATGGGCCTGATGATCCAGTTTTTCGATGCCGGCTTTGCCAATGAGGTGTACGGCGCGCATGGCGTGGTGATCGCCAAGATGCACGACGCCCGCAAAGCCGCCGCGATCCAGGCCGTCAACAAGCTGTCCCCCGCACTGGATGCTCTGGCTGAGATGGTGGCCGCATGACAGCACTTCCCGCAAATCTTCCCGACGTATCTCGGGCCCGCCTACCCGCTACGTATGAGGCGGCCAAGAGCGCCCTTTCCGAGTGCTCACGAATCGACGAGTGCGCCGAATGGGCAAACAAGGCCGAAGCGCTCGCGAGTTACGCGAAGCAGGCCAACGACGACCAAATGCGGAAGATGGCAGACCGCATTCAGGCGCGAGCAATCAGACGATGCGGCGAACTGCTGAAACAAGTCCCCCAAAACTCGGGGGGGCGCCCCCCCGAGTTAGCGGCCAAGCAACAGACCCAAATCGACAGCGTTCTGGAAAAATTGGCCGCAGGCGAATTGACGCGAGACCAAGCAAACAAGCGTATAGCCGCAATCGATCCACAATGGGCCATGCGGTCCCGCACCAATGCGGCGATTTCAGCCGGGATGTCGCAGGACCAAAAGAGGCAGGCGCTTCGCATTGCATCCGTGCCCGCCGAGGATTTTGAGGCGACGGTTGAAGGCGACGACCCGCCGACCGTCACGGCACTTGCTGAGCAGGGGAAGAAGACGCGGACGCTAATTGATTTGGGGGATCGCGATCCGGCGGAGTTTTCGTTGTCCACGCAGGGTCAGGGGCACCTCAGACGATTTGCAGAGTTCGCGGCGCAGACCGATCCGATTGTCATTGCGCGCGGAGCGTTGCCGCACGAGCACGCGGCCATAAGACGACACATCGCAACCATAGACGGTTGGTTAGACCGGCTGATCGTTTCTCTGGAGAAATGAATGTACACCGAAAGTCAGTTGTTTGCAGAAATTGGCAAGGTTATCGACGACACGCTCGCGCAAGCCCGCCCGGCACCCGCGAGTTGGATTGTGCAGAGCGTCATCAGTTTGCACCCGGACGTGCACGGCGAGGACCGGGATTTTTACGTTCTGTGTGGACGCGAGCACGCGCGCTACGCCGTCCGCAAGGTTCTGCGCAACCTGAAAATGGAAGAGGACGACGCCGACCCGTCGCTCTTGCTCCCGGGGTTCGAGCATCTGTGCAAGCGCTACCTCGTCGAGCGCGGCGGCGATCAGGTCATCATCCCGATTGACCAACTCACCTCAACCGAGTTGGAGGCGAAAGCCGAAGAGTATCGGCGCATGGGCCACGGGTGCTTCAAGCACGCCGACGAACTCATCCGCTACAAGGAAGCGAAAGAGCAGACCAACTTGTTTGCCGCGTAACTCCCCGAGCGGACTAGCCGGCCTTGGCCGAAAACTGAGGCCGGCGTTTTTTGAGGACTGAATGCTGATTAGGCTCCCGGTTCCGCCCTCGACGAACAATCTTTTCGCCAACGCCAAGAGCGGCGGCCGGTTCATCACGGGCACCTACAAGTCCTGGCTGAAAGAAGCCGCCACGCTGTTGATGATCGCGCGCCCCGAGAGGTTCGGCACCATGAAGGTGCAGGTGGGGCTCTATGTCCCGCGCAAGCCTGTCTCCCGCGATATCGACAACTTCTGCAAGGCGCCGATTGATTTGCTGGTGAAGCACGGGGTTCTGGCGGACGACAAGCAGATTGAGAAATTGACCGTAGAGCGGCACGACTCGCCGGACCTCTTGGTATCGGTCGAGCCCTACGGCGAGCCCGCGACAGACGCCCGCGTTAAAGCGGCAGGCTACCAATGACCTCCTCCCTCACCGGCACGCCCTTGGGGAATTGGGTTCCGCCAGAACCGAGAGGCAGCACGTTCGATAAGAAGCGCGACGGAGCCCGCTTGGGTGCTCAGTTCCTTCGCGTGCTGAACGTCGTCACCGATGGGCAGTGGCGGACGCTCAAGGAGATTTCCGCAGCAACGGGAGATCCCGAGGCCAGCGTATCGGCAAGGATGAGGGACATCGACGGGTGGAAGGGTTGGACCAAGCAATCCAAGCACCTGGGAAACGGCTTGTGGGCGTACAGATTCGTGAGGGCTGCATGAAACCCGGCGACGTTATCGAGGTGTGGCTGTACCCGAAGGAATGGGAAATGCCGGAAGGATACGAAGTCGTAACCGAGTGGCCCGGGCATCACGGGCGATGGTCGAGATTGATTCAAGAATCATCCACCAAGATTCAGCGGGGGCGGCATGGAGTGGACAAGAGAACGAGTAAGTGAGCTGACGCGGCTGTGGGAGGACGGCCTTAAGGTCGTCGAGATTGCCCACGCCTTGGGCCTGACCCCGGGTCAGGTTGTCGGCAAGGCCCACCGGCTGCAGATAAAGGGCCTATTGAGCCGCCGCCCGCACCGCGCCAAGCGCGAGCTTCTACCCGTTGAGGAATTGAAGCGCCGCCGGCTTGAGCGCGAACGCCGCTACGTTGCCCAGAACCGGGAGAAGTACCGCCTTCTCAATAAGAACTACCGGGAGCGACTGAAGACGGGACTCCCCACACCGGTCGTTCTGGACCCCAAGCGCACCTGCCTGAACATCGTCTCCGGCATCGGCCGTCATGCGCAGATGTGCGGCAAACCGTCGGTGTTGGGCAAGAGCTGGTGCCCGGCCTGTCATACGGTGCTCGTTCTGCCACCCAAGTACCGGGAGGCCGCGTGATGCTCCGGGTCCAGATACAGCCCGGCGTGCCCATCCCGCCGCACTATTCGACGGGATCGAAGCGTGGCTACTGGAGAGAGATATTCAGCAAGATGAAGGTGGGGGATTCGTTCTTCGTGCCCCGCCGTCATTTCTCCATGCACAACCACTACGCCAAGGTGTTGGGACACAAGTACACCGCGCGCCGTCAGTCGGACGGGATGAGGGTTTGGCGAGTCGCATGACTACTCCACACATCTCGCACAATCCACTCGTAGAATCTTCGACTCGCGGTGTGTTTTGTGTTGCGACAAACAGCAAATCGTCTCACATGCAAATAAGGACGAAACGATAGAGCGAAGGAACTTCAGTCCCGCCGGACGATGAAAACAGTGGCGGCGGGATAGTGGACATAGGGGCAACCACGACGCATGGCCCCACCAGCGGTGCGAACGGGACGAGCTGGGCGGGTGTGAGGGGCAATCCTCACTAAGTGGGTCCCAACTGAACGGCCATTGCCGGCTCGTTCAGGTCCGAAGCGACGGGATGGCTCCGTAGGGTCAGAAGTCGCGAAGGATGAAGCAAAGCCCGTCTGGACGACGGTTATCTAGTGCTTTGTCCTTCGCTCGGGGATTCACCATAGGGTCAGAGAGATATAGGCGACGTTCAAAAATCGATGGGGCGACGGATGGACGAAGAGTTCGAGGCGTTCTGGCAGCAATATCCGCGGAAGGTGGCGAAGGGTTATGCAAGACGCCAGTGGCCAAAGGCGAGACGGCTAGCGAGCTTCGAGGAAATCATGGAGGGCGTGGAGCGATACCGGAAAGAGGTGCAGGGCAAGGAACCGCAATACATCGCCCACCCCTCGACCTGGCTGAACGGCGAACGATGGACCGATGAGGTTGGCGTCAATCGTTCTGCCGAACCGCCCGCCCGCAAACCACCCCCCGGATTCTGGCAGCCGACAGCGTTTCAACCGATCGACGCAAAAACCAAGGAGTGGAATTTCCGCATGAAGTGCTGGCGAGAGTCCAATCTCTGGATGACCTCCTGGGGCCCCAAACCTGGCGAGCCCCACTGCGAGGTCCCCCGTCATCTCCTGGCCGGGGAGGGGAATGCGGCATGAAGATCGCGCTCTACATTGCTCTCGGCCCTTCTGGTTTCGGCTGTTGTTGCTTTCGTGCTGAACGGCCCGAAGTTTTGGGAGCCCCCGCGTGAGTAGACCGAGGAAGCTCAGTGCCCTGTTCGCGTTGCCGCTGTTCATAGGCTGTGACGAGGCCGTAACCATCGACAGCAAGGACGGGCCAAAGGTAGAGCCCTGCACGATGGTTGAGGCGCGGGTGTATCGCGATGTGGGCGGCTTTGCGCCACGGCAGAAACGGTGGGTCGGGCCTGAGACTCACAAGGTCTGCGTGATCAGCGTTGACGGGAGGGCCTATAAGCCGTGATCGGCCCCGCCCTCATTGAAAAGATCGCCCAGCCCCGCTTGGGCGGACGAGGCTCACGCGCCGCCAGTTGTATCGGCAAGGCCCCCTTCGCGACGTTTACCGAGGCGGCGCGGGTAGCGAGGCGCAAGCGCAAGACGCGACCGCGCAAGGTCTACCACTGCCCGCATTGTCGGAAGTTTCATCTGGCGGGGGCGCGACCGTGAGCGAGGATGGCAAGCCCTACAACGGCCCCCGTCGCCGGCCCCTATCGCCCACTGTTCGCATGGACATCGGGCGTGAGCTGGTTGCAGCAAGAGAGCAGGGCATCGACTGGAAAGACCTCATGGCCAAGTACGGCATGGGCCGCACCCGGCTTTGGATGCTCTGGCGTGACGCCAAGAATAATGTTCATGAACATAATAACAATTCACAGCCTGCGTCAGATGCGCCATTGGTAGCGAGCGACGCGGCGCCGAGCCGCAACCCCGTGTGCGCAAAACTGGGCGTGCACAAGCGGCGGATGCTTGCCTGATGCTGGCGTGGTTCGTCATCGAGGCTAACGCCCGAGCGGAATTCGCCGCAGCCTACGCCATATCGAATCTCGGCATTGAAGTTTATCTGCCCCGCTACAGCCTGCGCATCCGCAGGGGCCGCAGATCCAAGGTGATCAGCCGCGCCATGCTGCCCGGCTATCTGTTCGCCCGCTTTTCGCCCGATCATCCCCGCTGGCCCGACATCTTCAGCCGGCAGGGGGTAAGGGCGGTCATGGTGGATGCCTCGCAGCGTCCCAAGCCCGTACCGGACGTTCAAATCGAGGTCGTGCGGGAGATCGAGTCGGGCCTGAACACCGACGTGCACGAGAGGGTGCCCCTGAGCTACGGCCAGGCCGTGGAGATCATCTGCGGCAATTTCACGGGTTGCACAGCCTTCATCACCCGCGCTGATCACACCCCGAGTGTGAGCGTGAAGGCTCAAGTCTTCGGTAGAGCAACGAACGTCACCCTGCCGCGCGAGCACGTCCGCCCGCTGGCGGCTTAACCACTCCCGGCCCCGAACACACGACCAAGCAGTTATCTGCCCCCTAGTCGGGAACACCGGGAACCTATCCCATGCCGAAGCCCAAGGGTCGTCCTAGCGACTTCAAACCCGAATTTATCGATCAGGCCAAGAAGGCTTGCGAGTTGGGGGCGACCGACGCCGACCTAGCCGAGTTCTTTAAGGTGGACGTGCGGACCATCTATCGCTGGAAGCACGAGCACCCTGATTTTTGTCAGGCCCTAAAGCACGGGAAGGACGTGGCCGACCAGATGGTTGAGCAAAGCCTGTTCCGTAAGGCGACGGGCTACAGCCACGCAGCGACGAAGATTTTTCAGTATGAGGGCGCGCCCGTGACGGTGGATTACACCGAACACACGCCGCCCGATACGACCGCCTGCATCTTCTGGCTGAAGAACCGCAAGCCCAAGGAATGGCGCGACCGAATTGAACATGCCGGCGACGCTGACAGCCCCATTACCGTCGTCATTCGCAAGTTTGGCGCGGGAGATTCCGCTTCCGAGTGAGTGGGAGCCGCGCGGCCACCAAGTTAGGCTGTGGCGCTATCTGGAGGGTGGAGGTAAGCGCGCGGTGGCCGTCTGGCACCGCCGGGCGGGCAAGGACTCAACCGCCCTGAACTTCACCGCGTGCGCAGCCCACGAACGGGTAGCCAACTACTGGCACATGCTCCCCACGGCCAAGCAGGGCCGGAAGGTTGTGTGGGAAGCGATCGACCGTCAGGGCAGGCGGGTTATCGACCAAGCTTTTCCCGAGTCTCTGAGAGGCGGCAAGCGCGACGACGAGATGCTGATCCGCCTCAAGTGCGGGTCAACGTGGCAGGTGGTCGGTTCGGATAACTTCGATGCCCTGATCGGTGCGAATCCTGCCGGCGTCGTGTTCAGCGAATACAGCGTGGCCGATCCGAGAGCATGGGATTACATCCGGCCCATCCTTGCGGAGAATGGCGGCTGGGCTCTGTTCATCTACACGCCCCGGGGCAGGAACCACGGCGCCACTCTCTACGAGATGGCGAAGTCTAACCCCGGCTGGTTCGCCGAGAAACTGACCGTGGACGATACGAAGATCATCCCGCCATCGATCATTGCTGATGAGCGCGCCTCGGACATGCCCGAGGAGCTGATCCAGCAAGAGTACTACTGCAGCTTCCAAGCCGCTCTAGTCGGGGCGTACTACGGCAAGCTGATGGAAGCGGCCGAAGCCCAGAAGCGCATTACCAATGTGCCGTGGGCGCCCGACCTTCCGGTTATCACGGCTTGGGATCTTGGCATCGGCGACAGCACCGCGATCTGGTTCTGCCAGCAAGCGGGCAGGGAAATTCGCCTGATCGACTATTACGAAGCTTCGGGCGTCGGCCTCGACCACTACGCCAAGGTGCTGGGCGAGAAGCCCTACGTCTACGGCGACACGCTGTTGCCCCATGACGCCCGGGTGAAAGACCTGAGCACGGGGCGCACGCGCATAGAGACGCTGAAAAGCCTCGGCATATCTAAGGGCAGGGTGCTTCCAAACGACCGGCTTGAGGACGGCATCAACGCCGTACGCCTGATTCTCCCGCGCTGCTGGTTCGACGCCGAGAAATGCTCGAGGGGCATTGAGGCGCTGAGGCAGTACCGCAAGGCCTGGGACGATGAGCGCAAGGTGTTCTCGGAGCGCCCGGAGCACGACTGGACCTCTCATCCCGCCGATGGGTTCCGCTATCTCGCTATCGGGCTGAGAGAGCCCAAGGACCCGAACGCCAAGTCATTGCCGACAAGAGCGAACAGCAACTACAGCCCGACGCGCTGGAGGGCCGGACGATGAGCGAGGCGCAGTTCTTCGGCATGCTGTCGGTGCTGTCGGTGATAGCCGGAAACACCGCTCCGGACCCCGGTTTTCGGCGCATGTGGTGGCTAGTGTCTGCCATCTTTGGGGTGGTGGCCGTGTGCTTCAGGGTCGGTCTTGTTTTGAAATGAGCGACACGCCCGAGCTGACCGCCGACGACATCAAAAACGGCTGGGATGCTGAGTCGCTTGCCCGGTATCACGCCGAACGCAACCGGGTGCACATGGGCATTGTTGGATTCGACAGGGACTTTCGCAAGCAGCCGCGGCCCACGGCGGCGAACAGCAAATACAGCCCTTTGAGGTGGAGATGACCGGTCTTCGTGCCGACCTCGCCAGCACCACTGCTTTGCCGGCGCCGATAAGCGACATGGCTGACGGCGTTAGGGTTTCCGCCGCGCTGTCCGCAATGGAGCGCGGGTTCGTGTCTTTCGTGCCGCCGTCGCTCCACAGATTCCTTCTCGCATCGGGGCACGATCCGCGAACGGTCAGACCAACAAAGATGCTGCCGCTGCGATGACCCTCCGCTACGGCGACCGTATCGAACTGGCAATCTGGCTGGCCGGCGGGGAGACAGCCGAACACCTGCGCCAGTTCATGGAAGAGGACGCCCGCGCCGCCCTCACGTCAAAGGCGAACAAAGAGAACGTCCTGATTGGCGATCCCGAGTTCGTGATCAAGAAGCCCGGGGATGACCGGGTGCCTGAGGTGCCCAAGTGGCTGGAGCAGAAATGCATCAGCTTGGGCCGCATGGCGGTGCACATCGCCCCGAAGGACGGTGGGGAGCCAGTAACCTACGAGGCCCCGGTTCTCCTGGTCGCCGAAGCAATGGTCATCGGCCGCAAGCCTCAGGTGAAGACTAAAAGCTTCCTTGCCGATCTTGGCCCGAAAGAACTAGCCGACCTCCGCAGACGCACCAAGGAAGTCTGGGACAAATCAGGTGTTGGCTGGCGCTCCCTCACCGATCAGGAATGCGACAAGCTGATTGAGGAGCACGGGCCGGGGGCTGCTTACGATGCCGTACTGGCCACGATAGGCGGCGGGACCGCGCATTGAGGTGCCGGTCCATGATGCGTCGCAATGGACGCAAGCCGAGCGTGACGCGGCGGTTGACTGGGTTTTCGATCACCCACACCGGTTTACGGTGGAAGATATCGAATGGGCTCAGCGCCATCTTCGGCTCAGCGAGCCGGAATGTCGTGCGGTCTTCAAGGGCGCGGCGCGGCTTGGTGTCGTGTCGGCTGAGGGGTTGCCGGCCTACATCTTTGCCGTCCCCAACACCGGGATTGTAAGCACGGCGAGCGAGGCGCGGCTGGAGCAGTTCCGCCTCTCGATCACCAAAGACCTGATCCGCTTCAACCGCTCCGACGTGGGTCGGGCCATGCTCCGCAACACGACGGGGCATGTCGAGATATCCGACCTTGATAACGGTTCCGTCCGCTCCCGCTGGCTTGAGGCCATCGGCTACCGAAAAAGCGGAACCATCGAATTCCAAGGCCAAACCTTTCTCCGCTTCACCTTCGAGGGTTGAGCAGCATGTGCATCTTTTCAGCGCCCAGCATTCCCGCGCCCGCTCCACCGCCACCCGTCCCGACACGCGAGGACCCCGAGGTCAACGTGGCGAAGGACAAGCAGCGCTTGGCTGAGAAGAAGCGCAAGGGCCGCGCCGCCACGATGATTGCCGAGGCCGAACAGGGCGGTGACTTGGGCGAGGCGTTGCTTGATCGTCCTTCCGCCCGTGCCGCTCAACTGCTGGGCTGATTACACTTAGATGGCCGACGACCTCCGCGCCAAGGAGTTGATCAAGCGGTGGAAGGCGAGGCTTCAAGACCTCGGGCCTTATCATCAGCATTGCGAGGACCTTGCGCGGGTTCTCCTGCCCAATCGCCTGGGCTTCATCAGTCAAGTCCACGAGGGGGATCGCAGGTCCGAGGACATTTACGACGGCACGGGTATGCAGGCCGCCCGGTCTTTGGCCAATGCGCTGGACGGGATGCTGTGGCCGGAGGGCGAGCAGGCGTTCTTCATCGAGACGGCGGACGCGGATATCGCGGATGACGACGAGGCCAGGGCGTGGCTGGCCGATGCCGAGGACAAGCTTGAGGGGGCATTCGACAATCCTAAGGCCAGATTCCGCCAAGCGAGAGGAGAGGCAAATCTCGACCTCGTGACCTTTGGCGGCGCGCACATCTTCAGCGGCGAGAATGCCATCCGCACCAACCTGCTGTTCCAGACTATCCATCCCAAGGATGCCGTCCCGCTCTACGACGACGAGGGCAACCCCAACGGCATGTTCCGGATGCGCAAGTACACGCTCCGGCAGGCCGTCGATCGCTTCACCAAGGAAAAGCTGAGCCCCAAGCTGCAGGAGAAGTGCACCGCCCAAGATCCCAAATGGGACGAGTGCTTCGACTTCCTCCATTGCGTCGTGCAGCGCAAGGAAGCGCCGCAGGGGGCATTGCTGGCAAAGAATCTGCCCTATGCCGATCTGTGGATTGAGATTGAGCAGTCGCACATAGCCCACGAGGGCGGGTTCGCCGAATACCCCTTCGCCTGCCCGCGCTGGGATACCAGCTCGGGCGAAACGACGGGGCGCGGCCCCGGGATGATTGCGCTCCCCGACGCGAACACGCTGCAGGCGATGGATGAGACGCTGTTGGTTGCGGGTCAGCGCGCCGCCGATCCTCCCTTGCTCGCCCCCAGCGATGGCTCGTTCGACGCCGCCAACACGTTCCCGGGCGGGATCAGCTACTACGACATTCAACTGGCCAAGGAAATTGGCCAAATCCCGATTGCCCCGCTGGAGACGGGCGCAAAGATGCCCATCGTCCTGGAGATGCAGGACAAGAAGCGCGAACAGGTGTGGGCGGCGTTCCTGCGCAACGTGCTGAACCTCCCCGTTGATGGCCCGCAGATGACGGCGGAGGAAATCCGGGCTCGGCGAGAAGAGATTATGCGCGAGATCGGCCCGGTGTTCGGCCGGCTGGATACGGATTACAAAGCCCCGCTCGTCGAGCGTTCGTTCATGGTCATGCTGCGGGCGTTCCAGTTCAATCCGATTCCCGAAGTTCTGCAGGGCCGGCAGATCAAGTTCCGCTATTCAAGCCCGATCAAGAAGCTGCGCCGGATGATCGAAGCGGCTGCTGCCGCTGCGTTCTACCGCGAGCGCGCCGAGATGGTGAAGCTCACCAACGACCCGTCGCACCTCGACATCGTTGATACCGATGCCCTTGGCCAGTTCCAGGCCGAGGCGAACAACATCCCGCGTGTCGTTGTGCGCTCGCCCGAGAAGATCGCGGCCATTCGTCGGGAGCGCCAGCAGGCCCAGCAGGAAGCGGCTGAAGCTCAGATGGCCGTTATGACGGCCGACGCGGCGAACAAGGGCAGCCAGGCGGTGAAGAACCTACAGCCACAGGAGAAGGCGGCTTGAGCGACGACAGCATGTGGATCGATCGCGCCCAAAGCGCAGAGGCCCGGGAGAAGACGCTCCGCGATCAGATGGAGCCGATGAAGAACAAGCTGCGCGACGTGAAAGCCGCCCTGTGCGCCAAGGAACGCTCGGACGGCTCGTTCGCCATCGACTTCAAGGCGCTGGTGGACAAGCTGCCGCCTGACCAAGCCAGGGAGTTGCGGCAGGTGATCGACGAGAAGCACGGCGGCGGGTCGAGGAATGCCGATCTGGAAGCGGTTTGCGCCGAAGGCGACTGGAAGGCCATTCTCGCCCACCTTGAAGGCAAGACCGTCAAGGTTATCTCGGCGGGCGGCGAGTTGCAGAAGCCCCGCCTGCGGATCGTCGCCAACGCATGAGCGTCAGCCGTCGCGGGTTCCTCGCCGGCCTGGGCGGGCTGCTTGCCGCCCCCGTCATCGTGCGGGCCATTGATCCGATCTTCGTTCGACGCGGCCTGTCGCCGATAGGGACCGAGTTCTACACGGCGACTTGGGTTGACGGCGAGATAAGCCCCGCATTCGTGCGGCAGTTCAATCTTGAGATTCAGCACGCCTTTAGACGCCGCGAGCGCGACGGATACGTGCTGGGCCGGATTCGCGCGGAGTTGCCCGTGTATCAGCCCGAGCGCCGGGCAACCATGCTGGTTCACAGCGCCCGCACCATCGGCTACGCAGATTGACCGACGAATCCGCGGACGACATAGCCGCCGAGGCCGTCAACCTCATCGCCCAAGAGGGCGGGTATTCAGGCGACGGCGGGAAGATGGACCGCTACCGGGACTTCCGGATGCTGTTCAGTTCGGACGTAGGGCAGAAGGTCTTAGCCGAGATTCATCGCATGGCCTTTGCCGGCCGCTCGGTCGCTGCCTCTGCGGGCTTCGACCCGCACAAGACCATGTACCTCGACGGGATGCGCAACCTCGCGCTCCAAATCCACATCACGGCGACGCGGGAGCCCAAGGCTCTACCGCAGCGCGCCGTCTCCAAATCGCCACTTCGTAAAGGATAGATTATGGCTGATGCTTCCGGCGTGACCGCTCAAACCCAGACGAGCGATACACAGACCTCGCAGACGCAGCAGACGCAAACGCAGGCTCACACCCAGACACAGAGCCAGCAGCAAACGTCGCAGCAGCAGACCCAGCAGACGCAGGCCGACGCGACTAAGACACAGGCCGATACGAGCAAGGCCGCCGACTGGCGCGCCGCGATCACGGACGAAGCAGCAAAGAAGTTCGCCGAGACCTCGACGGACATCAACCATCTGGTCGGCCGCGCGCTGACCATGCAGCAGAAGCTATCCAACGCCATCGTCAAGCCCGGCAAGGACGCCAAGCCGGAAGACGTGGCCGCCTATCGCAAGGCGATGGACATCCCCGACGATCCGAAGGGCTACGAGTTCACCAAGCCCGAGCACCTGTCCGAGGAGGAATTCAAGTCGGCGGGGGTGCAAGCCACGCTCGGCGCCATCGCCAAGATCGCCCACGACAATGGCGTACCCAAGACCGCCCTTGGTGCCCTGTGGGGTGCCTACTCGCAGATGGAGGCCGCCGCGCTCAAGGCGCAGGTGGACGCCGACAAGGAGTACGCGAACCAGTCGGAAGCCGCCCTGCGCAAGGAATGGGGCGCCGAGTACGACGTGAACAAGACTTTCGCGGATCGTGCCGCTGCCCACCTGTTCGGCAACAAGCTGGCGGATGTGAAGCAGATCGAAACCAAGGACGGCCGGTTCGTGCTGGACCATCCCGATTTGGTCCGCGCTCTGGGCAAGATCGGTCGTGAGATGGGCGAGGGCACGCTCGGCCCCGTGCTGACGGACGGCGATGTTGCGGCGATCGATCAGCAGATCACGGCGTCCCGCGCCAAGCAGATGGAGCTTCAGGCGCAGGGCAAGAACGCCGACGCGAACAAGGAATACCAGAACGAGATGGCCCTCATCGCAAAGAAGGCGGGCAATAAGCCCGTCGTTGGCGCGGCCGGCCGAACCCACTGAGTTTGACGCCCACGGTATCCAGCCCGTTAAGCCGCTGTCTCTCTCCAGCGTGAGCCAAGGCGAACCAACCTAATTCACCCGGTTTAACCGCCGGTCACTGAACCCGCCCGCTGGGCGGCCGGTCTCCCGTAGGGGCCCCGGAAACACAGCGACAAACCGCAAGTCCTAAGCCGCGCATGGAACGATAGCGGACGCCTCACGGCTCTCCGCGATTCCGACCTGCGCTCTCAGACGGACATGCCTGTGCAACTCCCCAAAGGAGAAACGGGTATGTCAACCTCGATTGACACTGCCTTCATCACCTCTTACGAGGCGAAGGTGCACGAGGTCTTCCAGCGGATGGGCTCCCATCTGCTGCAGGCCGTGCGCCACAAGACCGATGTTGTGGGCTCCACCGCGGTCTTCCAGAAGATCGGCAAGGGTACTGCGACGACCAAATCTCGTCACGGCACCATCACGCCGATGAACCAGACGCATACGGCTCCGTCCTGCACGCTCGCCGACTTCTATGCCGGCGACTGGGTGGACAAGCTGGATGAGGCCAAGACCAACATCAACGAGCGCGATGTCATCGCGTCCGGCGGTGCCATGGCCCTTGGCCGCAAGATCGACGACCAGCTCACCACGGTCTTCGATACGACCACGGAAACCGTGATCACCATCACGGTCACGTCCAAGGCGACGATCCACGCCACCTTCGTCGAGTTCTGCGAGGCGGTGTGGGACAACGACGTGCCAAACGACGGTCAGGTCTACGCCGCGCTCACCCCGCGCGCGTGGTCCCAGCTCTCGTTGATCGACGCCTTCGCCCGCGCCGAGTTCGTCGGCTTCGACGGCTTGCCCTACAAGCAGGGTCCGGCTGTCGGCGTCGGCAAATGGAAAGACTGGAATGGCATCAAATGGACGATGCACACCGGTCTCCCCGGCAAGGGCACGGCAACCGCCAAGTGCTTCGCATGGCACAAGATGGCGGTGGGCTACGCTTCGGCGAAGTCGGCGGGCAACATCGCCGGCAATGCCTCGGTGGCGGCGGACATCACCTGGCACGGTGATCGTGCGGCGCACTTCGTCAACCACATGATGAGCGGTCAGGCGTGCCTTATCGACGGCACGGGCGTCATTGAGGCCAACCTCAACGACACTTCCGCCATCGCGACCAGCTAAGAGGAGGGCTGAACCATGGCATTCAATGCTGCGAATCTCGCTCTCCTCTCCGACGCCAACGGGTTCTGCTCTTATCGGTACGACACGACCGATGAGATCGTTCCCGATGTCGAGGCGGCCGGCTACATGAACAACAAGGATGACTCGCTCAACCTCAAGAAGGGCGACACCATCCGCGTGTTCCAGTGGGCGACCGCGATCCGTACCGGCACCCTGACCAAGGTTGTCGATATGGCGGTGACGAACGTCATCGACAACGACGCGGCGGCCTCGGCCGGCAACGTCAACCTCGCCGAGATGGGCATCGCGTCTTCGGGCGTGCTGTCGTCTCTCGCGTGATAGCGGAACGGGGGGAGGGGTTCGCTTCTCCCCCTTATCCACTACAGCACTCCGGGCCTTGTCTGGTCGTTGGGAATGCGGAATGCCTCCCCGACGATCTGGCCAAGGCTCGGAGCCTCTTTCCAAATGCTCCCTGTATCGCGGTGAATGGGGCGGCGCGGGAGGTCAGAGCCTTCGCGCTGTTTTCGTATCACCCCGAGAGATTCGTTTCTCTCGGCTGGATCGCAAGGCAGCGGGCGTACTTCGGTCCTGGGTTTACCGTCCACGCCACACGCGGACTGCGTTCACCCGATGCTTCATGTCCGCACGTCGATCATTGGTGGCCGGCAGCGACGGGCTCGGGCGGTTCGGCCTGGGGAGCGCGCAAGGTCGCTCACTTCATGGGCTTCCGTCCTGTCGTATTGGTCGGCTGCCCCATGACAGTCGGCCCCTATGCAGGCGGCCACAACCTCGGCGGCCTGATGCACCAACCAAGCGTCGTGGACAACATGCTCAAGGGCATCGAGCAGGACAGGGCGTGGCATGGCGGGTGCTTTTCAATGAGCGGGCAGACCCGCGAAATCCTGGGGGCGCCTTGAACCTGAACGTCTCGGGAATCTACGCAATTGAGAATATCGCGTCGGGCCGCCGCTACATCGGCAGCGCGGCGTGTATTCGCAGGCGATGGAAACTGCACCGCCGCTCATTGGCAGACGGCCGGGCGCCGAGCAAGTTGCAGAGGGCATGGGATAAGTACGGAGAGGCGACATTTCGATTTCAGGTGCTGCTCGTGTGCTCTCGTGCCGATCTTCTGCTTTTCGAAAGCAGAGCAATGGCCGCATACGATGCGGTCTCCTCCGGGTACAACTCCCGCCCGCTGGCGGAAAGCAATCTCGGAATCAAGTTCGGCCCGCCGTCTGCGACGACGAGGGCAAAGATATCCGCAGCTAACCGTATTGCTCATCGTGGCCGCCCCGGTCCTTGGCCTAAGGGCAAACCGAGACCACGCGAGATCAACGAAAAGCAAAGCCGAACGCGACGCACGCTGTTCCGGCAGTATGAGTTTGCCGGCAAGCGGATGAGCCTGACTGATTGGGCTGAGTGCATCGGCATAACCTCTCGCGCCCTCGGGAATCGTCTATCCAGAGGATGGCCGCTGGCTCGGGCGTTGACCGAGCCAAGTCGGGGTTACTGATGCTGACGGTATGTTGCGTGCTTCGTACAAAGCACTCACCCGCCGGCATCTATGATGCGTTCCATGTGTTTCGGCTTCAGCTAGCCGTATCGAGACATCTGCGCGCGCCGTATCGGTTCGTCTGCTTGTCCGATACTGCCCTGGACTGCGAGACGATTCCACTCATCAAAGAGTGGCCTGGGTTCTGGTCAAAAATTGAACTTTTTAGGCCCGGGCTGTTCAACGGTCGGGTGCTCTATCTCGACTTGGACGTAACGGTGGTCGGCGATCTGTCTGAGTTAGCGGTCTACGGGCCAACCTTTGCCGCTATCGCTGACTATCAATTCCCGCTCAAGCTGAACTCCAGCGTCATGGCGTGGAACTCGTGGTCGCACACCGACATTTTCAGCGCCCTGACCTCGCACGACATGGAGCGGCTACGCGGCGATCAGGATTGGATATTCGAGCGGGTGCCGAACTTCAACCGCTTTCCTCGGCTGTGGTGTCCTTCCTACAAGGCGCACGTCAGGCCAACCGGCCAGTTGCACAAGGACGCGCGGGTGATCGTCTGGCACGGCAGACCGAAGCCGTGGGATGTGCCGCGCACCGAATTCCTGGGAGAGAAAGTCGCGTGAACTGCTGCCCTGTCTGCGGCGCCAAGACCAAATCATCCGGCCTCGTGGTCGATCTTAATTCCAACACGGCTTACGCAAACGGCCTGTCGGTGCGCCTAACGCCGCGCTGCGCTGAACTTCTCTCCCTGCTCGCCGATGGCTTCCCGGCCTACGTGGATAAGGAAACACTGATGCGCCGGATGTACGGCATGAGCGGCGGGCCGGAGACGGACAAGAACATTCACGTCTTTGTCTCCAAGCTTCGTCCGCTCATGCGCAAGATCGGCGTGGGCATAGGGTCGCGCTATCACAGCGGCGGCGAGGGGCGAGGCGGATACCGGGTCTATATGCTCGATGTCGTGCTCCCGCGTGTCGGCGTCATCCATCAGGCGGCGACGGCATGAGCCACGACGAGCCAAGGCGGATGTCGGTTTCACCGCCGCACGTCGCGTCGGAGAACGCGATCCACTCCGGGCTTGAAGCCTCGATGTGGGAGAGGGCCAAGGATCGCCCGTTCGGCGGAATGCCGCTCTCGTATGTGCCTAGGGTGCTGGGGCGCAATCTTTGTGTACTCGTCACGGGCGCCTCTGGTTCGGGCGGGTCGTATCTTGCGGAATACGCCCTGTCGCTAGGCCATGAGGTGCACGGCCTGGCAAGGTGGCACACCTTGCCCAAGCCTGTGTCTCGTCCTTCGTGGCAAGCCCACGAATGTGACCTGATGGACTTGGGCTCGGTTGTTCGAGCGCTGAAAGTGTCCCGGCCCGACGTGATCTTTCACTTGGCCAGCCACGCCAACGTCAGAGCCTGCTTCGATACGCCCTTAGCCGTTCTGAACAACAACGTGATGGGCACGGCCAATCTTCTGGAGGGAATCCGGCTTGCCGGCCTCGATCCCCTGTTCGTCATGTGCAGCTCGTCGGAGGTGTACGGGCAGATCAAACCCGGGTCAGGTCCGCTCGATGAATCAACGTCGCTCAATCCGGTGTCGCCCTACGCGGTGTCCAAGCTCGCTCAAGACGCGCTGAGCTTCGCCTACTTCAAGTCGTTCAATGTCCGTGTCGTCCGGACCCGGATGTTCACCTACTTGAACCCGAGACGGGCCGATCTGTTCGCCACCTCGTTTGCCATGCAGGTGGCGGAGATCGAAGCGGGCAAGCGGGCGATCCTGAGGCACGGCAATCTCGATAGTGTCCGCACCGTGCTCGATGTCCGGGATGCCGTAAGGGCCTATTGGCTTGCTGCCGAGCACGGTGTCCCGGGCGAGGTCTACAACATCGGCGGCACAGAGACGGTCACGGTCGGGCAATTTCTCGACGCGCTCAAATCCATTGCCCTGTGTCCAATCCCGAGCGAGCCCGACCCCAACCTGATGCGGCCGGCCGACGTGACGCTGCAAGTTCCGGATTGCTCGAAGTTCATCGCCCTGACCGGGTGGCGGCCGGTATTCAAGTTCCGCGAAAGCGTGCGCGATCTGCTTGACCATTGCCGCGACGCGGTGAGCCAGCATTAAGAGGGTGGAATGAGTTTGATGGAGAGAGCCTTTCTCGGTGAGGTGACAGAAATACTTGGTCGTCTCGACGAGCGCGCCCGCCAGATTGGCCTGACGCGCTACATGGCGCCGCACATCACCATTGTTCCGCTCATCCCCGCGTACATGCGTCGGCCCAAGTTCCAAATCTCTCTGATGCGAGAGCCCGGCTTTTCCTGGATTCAGGGGGAAGGCTCCTGCCTTCAAGAAGCCTACGCCGCCGTCACACTGGAACTCGACAAGCACGACACCGCCGGTTACGCCCGAGACTTCGCGGCCACCGCATGAAGGCGCTATTTTGCACGACGCTGACAAATGAAGTGGCCGGCCACGTCTCGGCGTGGGGGGACTTCACTGACACGCCATACGAGCGTGTCACGTTCGATCATCGGGGCATCCGGAATGACCATCTCTTAACTGAGGCGGCCGAGAGGGTCCGCCCGGACATCATCTTCTACATCGGGGCATGCAACGCCCCAGGCAATCCCAGGCCGGAAACGTTCGTTGCTCTGCGAAAGCTGGCCCCGAGTGTGAACCTGTGCTCCGACGCCAAGGACAGGCCCTGGCACCCAGTGTTGGCAGGGATGCGGACCAGGGGGTGCTTCGATCTTCAGGTATCGATCGATGGGGCGAAAATTCCCGAGGTCGATCACGCCACGCTGACCCCGGTCGATACTCGCTATTTCGAGAACGGCGACTGGCCGGCACGTGACATCCGTTGCGGCTTTTCCGGCTCGGTTGGTCGGTGGAACGCAAGATCGGAGATCGTCAACGCGCTGGAGTGGTTCGGCGGCCTGACGGTGAGGCGCAGAGAAAATGCAGACGGCTACGAGGAACACGTCCGGTTCCTGAAGCGGTGCGCCATGGTGCTGAACCTGTCGTGGACTGGTTCGCAGCAAGCCCACCACATCAAAGGGCGTGTCCTTGAGGCAGGGTGGGCGGGTGCGTGTCTGCTGGAGCACCGGGACTCTCCCATCGGGGAGTGGTTTCCGAAGGACTGTTATCTGACGTTCGACGACGCCAAGGATGCCGCCAGCCTGATCAAGAACGCGCCGGCTGATGTTATTCGGGCCACCGCCAATCGTCTGGCTGCCTACGTGCGCGAGCATTACACCCCCGCGAAAATCTACGGCGAGATCGTCGCCAAGACGCTGAAGGCAAGACAAACCGTTGTGGCTGCTGCCCTCGCGAAGCCGGCCGCATAACGCGGAGCGGTTGTTCAAGGCGTGGGGGGCGACCACACCGGGAAGCCTTCGGGTCGATGACTGCGACCCGCTCGCTGAAGCGTATCGGGCGCTGGCTCTACCGCAAGGCTGGAAACTCACGGTCGGGCCGCGGCGCCCCCTTGGCGAACTCTACAACGAATTCTACGCCTATCACCCCAACCTTGATTGGTACGGGTTCATCGCGGACGACGTTGTCCCGGAAACCGAAGGCTGGGACCGAAAGCTCATAGAGATTGCCGGTCAGGACGGTATGGCGGTTCCCTCGGGCGGGGAATCAACGGGGGGATCGCCCCACTTCGTCCTGGCCGGCAGCCTTGTTAGGGAACAGGGCTGGCTCTGCCTGCCTGGTCTACACCGCATCTACATCGACACGGTTTGGCAGCAAATCGCCAAGGCCAATGGCGTCTATCGCTACGCGCCCGAGATTCGCCTCGAACATCATCACTTCTCGAACCGCCGCGCGCTTTTCGACGGCACCTATCGCAAGTCCGACAAATCCCAGGACCGCGCCCTCTACGAGGCGTGGTTGCAATCACGAAAGGAAACCTTATGGCCTTGAAGATCATGGGCGACGAAATTTATCCGGCCGAGCGCGGAGCGCACATCAAGACCCGCTGCCCCAAGGGCTACGTGACTGACGACATGGTGGCGCAGGCCGCGCGCCAGCGCACGCTCGATGCGGGCGACACCATCCGCGTTCAATGCACCGGTTTTGACCGCGAAGCGACCGTGCTCTACCAGCGCGACTACCTTGTCTATTCGCGCCGTCCCGTTCTCAACATGACAGAGAACGACCGCGGCGACACCAAGACAGAGGCGGGATTTGTCTTCGAGGTCGAGCCGCTGACCGACTGGTTCACCACCCGCGCCGGCAAGGCCGAGGAGGAGAACGCCAAGGCCGCCGCGAAGAAGATCGCCGAGAGCGCCGAGAAGGCAGCGGCGGAAGCCAAGCCCGGCAAGAAAGCGGCTTAGGCGAGTAACGGCCTTTGACCGCTTCCGTAGACATCGTCAACGTCACCCTCCGCGCGCTGGGGGGTACGCGGATCACGTCGCTGACCGATGGCTCGCCCAACGCCAACGCGGCGAACGATGTCTACGACCTTGTCAGGGATCAGGTGCTCCGCGCGCACCCGTGGAATTTCGCCACGATGCGCGCCCAACTGGCCGAACTCGGCAGCACGCCGGCCTTCGGCTACGACCACCAATACGCCCTGCCGTCCGACTGGATCAGGACCATTTCGGTCCACGACAACGACGCCGGGTTGGGGGGGATCGACTACAAGGAGGAGACCTATTCCGGGCAGCGGGTGATCCTCGCCAACGCGGATCAGGTTTACCTCCGCTATGTCGGGCGAGTCACCGATCCAAATCTATACCCGCCGGATTTCATCATCGCACTGGCGGTGGAGCTCGGAGTGCGCCTTGCCCCCGCGATTCCCAATTCCATCTCCGCGAAAGAAGACCTGGAGCGCGAGGTGAAGGGCCTGCTGCTCGGCGCCAAGTCGGCAGACGCCATGAATCAGTCCCCGGAGAAACGCCCGGGTGGTTCGTGGGTCACGGCTCGCCATGGCTGGCCCTCGACGAGGTGGCCGCGCTAAATGGCGCGCGTCAGCCCACTTAAAAATTCGGGCAATGCCGGCGAGATATCCCCGCGCCTTCATGGGCGGACGGATTTCTCCAAGTATCCCAACGCGGTCGAAATCGGGCTGAACGTCATTCCCCTGGCCGAGGGCGGTTTAATGCGCCGGCCGGGAACGCGCTACGTCTCGGAGATCAATTCCTCGTCGGTGAAGGGGCGGCTGCGCAAGTTCAAATACTCGAACACCCAGGCTTACATGCTGGAGCTGGGCGCCAACGTGATGCGCTTCTACCGGCATCAAGCGCGGATTACCGCCAACAACATAACGGCGTCGATCACCAACGGCACGTTCACCTCGAACATCACAAACTGGACGAGCCGCTCTACCGGCGGCGGCTCGATTGCGCACGACGCTACGAACGGCCGGCTGTCGCTCGTACCCGGCGGAACGGGGGCGACCGACATAGGATGGGCCGAGCAGCAAGTCACCAACGCCGCGGCGTTGGAGCACGTGCTCAAGTTCCGGGTAATCGGCGCGCCCTCGGATCGCATCGAACTGCGCATTGGCACCGCCTCGACCGGCTCGCAACTGATCGCCGATCAGCTTTACGAGGTGGGTTATCACTGCGTGGCTTTCACGGCCACGGCCGCCGACTTCTACGTTCAGTTCAGGAACCGGGGCAATTTCCGCAACAAGACGGTGCAGATCGACGATGTGTCGCTGATCGACAATGTCGGAATCAATCTCGATACCCCGTGGCCGGAATCGGTTCTCTATGAATTGAGCGGACCACAGTCGAACGACGTTCTCTACTTCTTTCACGAGGAGTATCCGACCTATCGCCTTGAGCGGCACGGCCATGCGTCGTGGTCTCTTGAGGAGGTAGCGTGGGAGGATGGCCCCTGGCTGGAGGAGAACACCACCGCCACCACGCTGACCTTTTCCGCAGCCACGGGACTTGGCGTCACCGTCACCGCTTCCTCGGTTGAGGGGATCAACGGCGGGGCCGGGTGGCAGACCACAGACGTTGGACGATTGATCCGGCTGACCGATAGTACGGTCAATTGGGGCTGGGCGGTGATCACGTCGCGCACTTCCACTACTGTCGTGGTGGCGGACGTGCGCCGAACCGTGGTCGTCGCGACGGCGGAAACCAAGTGGCGGTTGGGGGCGTGGTCAGGTTCCACGGGCTATCCCTCGTGCGGTGCGTTCTACGAGCAGCGCTTATTGGCAGCCGGCACGACGGATCAGCCGCAAACCTTCTGGGGCTCGCAGACCTCAGATTTCGAGAACATGGCCCCCGACAGCCCGAACAGTGACGGCACCACCTGGGCCGGGACCGTCGAGGATGACGACGCCTTCGATTACACGCTGTCTGCCGACGACGCCCATAACATCGTCTGGATGAGCCCAGGCGAGGATACCCTTGTCATCGGGACAATCTCGGGAGAATGGGTACCGGAATCGACCGGGGCGGTTCTGACCCCGACCGACATCACCGTCCGCCAGCAGACCTCGCACGGCTGCGCAAAAGTCGATCCCGTCCGCGTCGATCACGTCGTCCTGTTCCTGCAGAGAGCCAAACGCAAGGTGCGGGAGTTCGGCTTCTCGTTCGAGGTCGATGGTTATCAAGCCCTCGATATGACCCGCTTGGCCGAGCACATGACGCGCGGCGGGCTAGTCGAAATGGATTACGCCGAGGAGCCGGACTCCCTGCTCTGGGCGGTGAGAAACGACGGCGTCTTGTGCAGCATGACCTTCCGTCGCGAGGAAGACGTGGTGGGGTGGGCCAGGCACATCATCGGCGGCTCGTTCGGCTCGGGTAACGCCGTGGTCGAATCGGTGCAGGTCATCCCGGGGGCTGACGGGGCGGGACAGGTCAAATCCTCGGAGAATCGCGACGAGGTGTGGTTGATCGTCAAGCGCACCATCAACGGCTCCACGAAACGCTATATCGAGGTGATGGAGGGTAATTTCGAGGGCGTGCTGAAAGACGACTATGCGACCGAAGCCCTGTGGCGCACCGCCATGCTCGATCAGCAGAAAGACGCCTATTACTCTGACAGTCTGATCACCTATGACGGGTCATCGGCCACGACCTTAACTGGATTGTCTCACCTTGAGGGGCAGACGGTGAAAGTTTTGGGCGACGGGGCGATTTTCGATAGCGAAACCGTCACATCGTCTCAGATCACGGTAGACCCCGCCGTGTCGGTCGCGCAGATCGGGTTGGGCTACACCCACCGGATCAAGACCCTGAAATGGGACTTCGGCGCGCAAGCGGGGACGGCGGTCGGCAAGGCAAAACGGATATTCGGCCTTACCTTCGCCGTTCTTGATTCCATGGTGGTGAAGTTCGGGCCGAGCAAGAGCGACCTGAAAGAGGTGGCATTCCGCCAGGTGTCCGACGTGATGGACAGCCCGGTCCCGCTCTTTACTGGCGAGTTCCACAAGGAATTCCCCGGGGACTGGACCACAGATCCTCGTATCGTTATCGAGCACGACGCGCCCGTACCGTTCACCCTGATTGCATTGGCTCCCGAGATGGAGACCAAGGAAAAGGCGCGGGCGTGATCGTGCGATTGGCCGAGCTTGAGAAGGATGGCCCAGCCATTCTCGCGGGAGCAAAAGACTTCATCTCGCGGATGGATTTCACTGAAGGTTTGCCCGAGACAGACGTGGACCTGGCCGAAGCTATCGCCCATCTGATAGGCGTTGGCCTGGAGATCGCGGTGGCGGTGCGGGATGGGGAGATTGTTGGCGGGATTGGGATTCTCTATGCCCCGTTCCCGTGGAACCGGCAGAAGACCATCGCGAGCGAATTGTTTATCTGGACCGATAGAGACGCTCCGCCGACAACCCTGTTGTCGCTCCTGCGATTCGTCGAGAGGCGGATCAAGGAACGAAGCGTAAGCCTAAAAGAATTCGTATCCCTGACCAGCAGCCCGCCCGGGATTGCCGGCGTTTACGCACGCATGGGTCTGCGGAAGACACAAGAGAGTTGGATGGGAGCCGCCTGATGGCTATCGGGACCAGTACGGCAATGGCGATCATGGCTGGCGGCGCAGCGTTGTCCGCTGCAAGCGCCATTCAGCAAGGCCAGATCGCCAGCAAGCAGGCCAACGCCCAAGCGGCGCTGATGCAGCAGCAGGCCGACCGCGTTATTGAGATCGGCAAGCAGGACGAGGAAGACTATCGCCGCAAGGCCTCGCGCGAGATGGCTTCACGTCGAGCCATTCTGGGCGGCTCCGGCGTCGAGATCGGTTCCGGCTCCCCGCTCCTGGTCAGCGAGGACATGGCCGGAGAAATCGAACTGCAGGCGCGCCGGCTACGAGCGGGTGCTGGTGCGGAAGCGACCAACCTCAGAAATCAGGCAGCCCTTACCCGCTGGGGCGGGCAGGCAGAGAAGCGCTCCAGCTTCGTGCGCGCGGGAGCATCCCTGCTTGGCGGGATTGGCAACGCCTACTCGGCGCGCGGCACGACGGTCGGGCAGACGCCGGGACCCAAGAAGCCCGGAACCTAATAGCAGCGCGTCACTGCTCCGACCGGATAGCAGGTCATTGGCTGGGGCTGTGACGGTGCGGCATTCATCGCGTTAAAGAAGGCCGCGCGTCTCGCGTTTTCGGCTTCCTCGCGGCGGCGGGTTTCGGTGCCGACCCTGAAGTTCACTTCGTCG
>Ga0196964_10000448_pt1 | contig 25686 bp, 30 predicted proteins | sample S1_10metaG_FD_148615 | JGI IMG/M metagenome (GOLD analysis project Ga0196964, IMG submission 148615) | Soil microbial communities from Anza Borrego desert, Southern California, United States - S1_10 | ecosystem: Environmental > Terrestrial > Soil > Desert | place: USA: California | collected... | reverse complement strand
CGAACCGGGCAGAGGCGTACCGAGGACGGCAAAACGCTGTGGCCCCCTCGGCCCCGGCAAGGAGAACCCGCCCAGGAGCCGCTTGCGGATAACGACTTCGCGGAGCGCGGGCGTGCCCGCCGAAAATACATAGCGGCCCTCGCAAGAGGGCTACGGTTCCGGGCGGTCGCCCGCGCTCCGCGCCTCCCCACCCCTTCGGAGCTCCGGCCCGTCGATGCGGACGCACGCCCGCTTGTCATCCCGGAAAGCGCGCAAGCGCTCATCCGGGACGACCCCGAGAGCACGCGTCCAAAATCTTGCCATTCCGAACAAGGCCGCAGCAACATCACGCCGAAACCCGCTCTTTTCGCAACCGTATCGGTTACCTATATACCCCACGACGCGGGTGCCGCCCGCCCCCTTTCTGGAGGACCCCATGATCGAGCGCAGGCCGTTCGAGCGCCTCGGCGGAGCCGACCACGGCTGGCTGAAGGCCCGGCACCACTTCTCGTTCGCGAGCTACTACGACCCGGCCAACATGGGATGGGGCTCGATCCGCGTCTGGAACGACGACGAGATCGCCGCGAACTCGGGCTTTCCGCCGCACCCGCACTCGGACATGGAGATCGTCACCTACGTCCGGCAGGGCGCGATCACCCACCAGGACTCCATGGGCAACAAGGGCCGCACCGAGGCCGGCGACGTGCAGGTGATGTCGGCCGGGCGCGGCGTGCGTCACGCGGAGTACAACCTTGAGGCCGAGGAGACCCGCATCTTCCAGATTTGGATCGAGCCGCGCGAGCGCGGCGGCGAGCCGTCCTGGGGCGCGCGGCGCTTCCCGAAGGCCGAGCGCGCGGGCGAGTTTGTGGTGCTGGCCAGCGGCCTCGGCGACCCCGACGCCCTTCCGATCCGCACCGACGGCCGGGTGCTCGGCGCGACCCTGAAGGCGGGCGAGCGCGCGACCTACGCCCTCGGCGCAGGGCGCCACGCCTATCTGGTGCCCGCGGTCGGGTCGGTGGAGGTGAACGGGGTGCGCCTGGACGCCCGCGACGGGGCCGCGATCAGGGACGAGGCGGAGATCGCCGTGGTCGCGATCGAGGACTCGGAGGTGGTGCTGGTCGACGCCGTGTGATCGCGGCGCTCTTCCACGGAGGTCCGCCGCGGGCGATGATGCGCCCGAACAAGCCTGCCGGAGCCCGCCGCATGACCAGCCTGATTGAGCGCCTGGAGCAGAAGCAGCGCGAGCGGCTGGATACGATCGAGGCGCGCTGGGCCAGGCTGGAGGCGGCGACGCAGGTGTTCGGGCCCGACGACGACGTCGCCCGCCCGGCGGTGCTGCTGTTCCACGGTTGCGGGGGGCTGAGGCCGCACCTGCCGAAGTATGCGCAGGCCGCGGTCGAGGCCGGCTGCCGGGCCTTCGTCGTCGACTCCTACGGCGCGCGCGGCTGGCCGCAGCTGTTCGGCCTGACCTTCGTCTGCACCGGCGCGGTGTTCCGCGGGCGCGAGCGGGCCGGGGACATACTGGCCGCGATCTGGGGCGTTTCGCGGCGGCGCGACGTGGACGCCTCGCGCATCGCGGTGGCCGGCTGGAGCCACGGCGGCTGGGGGATCATGGAACTGATGGCCGCGCCCCTGGTCCGGCCGGGCGAGATCGGCCTGGCCGACGCGCACGCGGGCGACCTGTCGGGGGTGAAGGGCGCCTTCCTGGTCTACCCGTACGTAGGGGTGGGAGCGACGGCGCGGTTCAAGCCGTGGCTGCGCAAGCCCAGGACCTATGCGGTGATCGCCCGGCGCGACCACCTGACCACCGTGCGCAACGCCGAGAAGGTCTACGAGGCGGTGCGCGGCTCGGGCGTGGAGGTCGAGGCCTGGACGGCGGAGGGCACCCACTCGTTCGACGAGCCGATGAACGCCCCGCCGATGCGCTACGACGAGACCCTGGCCGGGGAGTGCGTGGGGCGCTTCCGGCGTTTCCTCGAAGCCACGCTGGCGGCGCCTCAAGCGGCCGGCAAGCCCGCGAGGCGGCGGCGCGCTTGACCTGACCCGCGCTTGCGCTCAGCTGCACCGGGGGCGTTCGGGGGAGCGGCGTTGGACACGGTGGAGCGACGCTGGCGACGGCTGGCCGAGCACGTGGTCGAGCTGGGGCCGCCCGACGACGAGCGGCGGCCCGCGGTCCTGCTGTTCCACGGCTGCGGCGGGGTTCGCGACCACCTGCGCCGCTACGCCAGGGCCGCCGTGCAGGCGGGCTGCCGCGCCTTCCTGATCGACTCCTTCGGCCCTCGGGGCTGGAGCAAGCGCTTCGCCCAGTACCTGGTCTGCACCGGCGTGGCGCTGCGCGGGCCCGAGCGGGCCGGCGACGTTCTGGCGGCGGTGGCGGGCGTGCGCGCCAATCCGCGGGTCGATCCCGACCGCATCGTACTGGCCGGCTGGAGCCACGGGTCGTGGACGATCATGGACGCCATGTCCGCACCGCTCGACCGTCCGGGCGAGGCGCGGCTGGCCGACCCGGACCCCGAGCCGCTGGACGCGGTGAAGGCGGTGTTCCTGGCCTACCCCTACGTCGGCCTGATCTCGCGCAGCCGCGCGCTCTGGCGGCGGACTCCGCGCACCTTCGCCGTGGCGCCCCGGCGCGACCACCTTGGCTCGATCCGCACCCACATGCTGGCCTACGCCTCGGCGGTGGCGGCCGGGGCGGACGTGGAGATCTGGTCGCCGGACGCCACCCACGCCTTCGACGAGCCGGGCATCAAGGCCAGGCTGCCGATCGCCTACGACGAGACTCTGAGCCTGACGGCGCTGGAGCGCTTCGGCGAGTTCCTCGGCCGGACCCTGCGTTAGGGTTTCTTAACCGCCGCGAACCATGGTCGGAGCAAGGTGCGGACAGGTCCGCGCCGCCCGTTCGCATCGGCCCCAAGACCATGTTCGCCAAACGTCGCCCCGCCCTCGCCGCCGGACCCGAGACCGCCGCCGCCAAGGGGCGGTTCGATCCGCGCGCCCTGCTGGAGACGGCGAAGCGTCCGCCGGTGGCCGCCGCCGCGGCCGGGGCGTTCTTCCTGGTCGCGGGCGTGATCCTGGTCGGCGTTATCGGCGACCCCCGCGCGGGCGCCCCCTCGGTGCGCGCTTCAATCGCCCGGCCCAAGCCCGCGGCCGCGCCCGCGCCGACCGGGCTGGAAGCCTTCACCATCGACTCGCTCGGCATGTTCCAGGACCTCGCGGTTCCCGGCTTCGAACTGAACGGCGACGCCGGCCCGGTTCAGGGGACCGCCGTCATCACCCTGCCCGACAGCGAGCAGGCCATGGCCTCGGTGCAGGCGCCGCCGCGCCGTCCCGCCGCCGACCCGCTGCCCGCCGCCCCGATCGCCGGCGTGATCCAGCAGGGGCCGCAGGGGCCGCTGCCCGTGATCGCGCCCGACGGCCGCACGCCGTTCTCGGCCTACGCACGGCCGTTCAAGAGCGACGGGCGGCCGAAGGTGGCGCTGATCGTCGGCGGCCTGGGGCTGAACGCGCCCGCCACCAAGGCGGCCATCGAGCGCCTGCCGGCGGAGGTCACCCTGTCGTTCGTGCCCTACGCCGACGGGCTGCAGGGCTGGATCGACCTGGCCCGCGCCCACGGCCACGAGGTGCTGCTCGAGATTCCGATGGAGCCGATCGACTATCCGGACAACGACCCCGGCCCCTACACCCTGCTGGCCGACGCGCCGCCCGCCGACACCGCGCGGCGGCTGGACTGGCTGATGAGCCGCGCGACCGGCTACTTCGGGGTGACCAACTACCTGGGCGGCAAGTTCATGGTCTCGGACGGCGGCATGGACGCCTTCCTGTCCGCGCTGAAGAGCCGGGGGCTGGCCTTCTACGACGACGGCACGGCGCGCAAGCGCCAGGGCGCCTGGGCGCGGGCCAGCGCCGACCGCGTCGTCGACGAGCAGCTGACCGCCGCCGGTATCGTCGAGCAGCTGAACGCGCTGGAGGCCGCCGCCAAGGCCAGGGGCTCGGCGCTGGGCGCGGGCTTCGCCTATCCGGTGACGGTGGAGGTGGCGGCGCGCTGGGCCGACGGGCTGAAGGCGCGCGGCCTGCAACTCGCGCCCGCCTCGGCGGTTGCGAGGCGGTGAGTCCGCCCGATCTCGACCGCTACCGACCCAACGTCGGCGTCGTCCTGTTCCGCTCAGACGGGCGCGTGTGGCTGGGCCGCCGCGCCGGCGCGCCCGGGCCGTACAACTGGCAGTTTCCGCAAGGCGGCGTCGATCCCGGCGAGGACTGGGAGACTGCGGCGCGGCGCGAGCTGAAGGAAGAGACCGGCGTGACGTCGGCGACCCTGCTGGCCGCTACCGACGGCTGGATCACCTACGACTTTCCGCCCGAGGTGCTGGCCGGCGCAAAGCGCACGCGCGGCTTCAAGGGCCAGAAGCAGAAGTGGTTCGCCTACCGCTTCGAGGGCGAAGACTCCGAGATCGACCTGGAGGCCCACGGCGAGGTAGAGTTCGACGCCTGGGAGTGGGCGCACATCGACGCCGCCCCCGCGCGGGTGGTCGACTTCAAGCGCGCCGCCTACGACCAGGTGGTCGCCACGTTCCGCCGGTTCGCGGACTAGCGGCGGCGGAACGCGATCCTGGTCAAGCCGAACAGGGCGACCGCGATCCAGCAGACCTGCAGCAGCAGGGCCGCCAGGTTGAAGTCCTCGATCAGCGAGAACAGCACCAGCGACGGGCCGATCAGGTTCAGCAGGAGCGCGGTCGGGCGGTGCGGGTCCAGCCGGTGCGTCTGCACCCCCGCGTAGGCCGCGAGGATCAGCAGGGCGCCGAGCAATCCGGAAAGGTCGTAGAGGCTCACCGCCGGTGAATGCGCCAGGGCGCGGCGCGGATCAAGCCGGACGGCTTGGCCGCTCAAAGGCGGAGGTCTAGGGTCTCGCCGGCTTTCGGAGATCCGCCCATGCGCCCGCTCGTCCTCGCGCTCGTCATGTTCGTCGCCGCCTGCGCCGGTTTCCCGAGCCCGCCGCCGGTCGATCCGCTGGACGCCGCCGCGCCCCGCTACGTCAAGCTGATCCTGGGTATAGGCGAGCACGAGGAAGGCTATGTCGACGCCTACTACGGGCCGAAGGCGTGGGCCGAGCAGGTCAAGGCGGAGAAGCGGTCCGTCGCGGTGCTGAAGACCGAGGCCGACGCCCTGGCCGCCGACGTCCGCCGGGTCGATCCGGCGGGGCTGGAACCGGTCGAGCGGATGCGGCGCGACTACCTGCTGGCGCAGATCAAGGCGGCGCGGTTCCGCCTGGACATGATCGAAGGCGCCCGCCCGCCGTTCCGCGACGAGGCCGAGGCCCTGTTCGGCGTACGCCCCGAGCTGAAGCCGCTGTCGGCCTACGACGCGGTGCTGGCGCGGCTGGAGACGACCGTGCCCGGAACCGGTCCGCTGGTCGAGCGGGTGGAGGCGTTCCGCAGCCGCTACGTGATCCCGACCGACCGGCTGGACGCGGTGATGCGCGCGGCCATCGCAGAGTGCCGCAAGCGCACCCTGGCGCGGATCGACCTGCCGGCCGCGGAGGCCTTCACCCTGGAGTTCGTCACCGGCAAGTCGTGGTCGGGTTACAACTGGTACCAGGGCGGGTCGAAGAGCCTGATCCAGATCAACACCGACCTGCCGATCTTCGTCGACCGGGCGGTGGACCTCGGCTGCCACGAGGGCTACCCCGGCCACCACACCCACAACGCCCTGCTGGAGGACCGGCTGAGCAGGCAGCGGGGCTGGGTCGAGTTCTCGGTCTACCCGCTCTACAGCCCCCAGTCGTTCATCGCCGAGGGCACCAGCAACTACGGGATCGACCTGGCCTTCCCGGGCGAGGAGCGGCTGGCGTTCGAGCGGGACGTGCTGTTCCCCCTCGCCGGGCTGGACCCGAAGACGGCCGCCGCCTACGCGGCCTTGCGCGAGTCCCTGAAGGGCCTGGCCGGGGCGCGCATGACCATCGCCGCCGACTATCTGGACGGCAAGATCGACCGCGAGACGGCGATCCGGCTGACGCAGAAGTACGAGCTGCTGTCGCGCGCCCGCGCCGAGCAGCGGATGGCGTTCAGCGACGGCTACCGCAGCTACGTGATCAACTACGGCCTGGGCCAGGACATGGCCAGGGCGCACATGGAGCGCGCCGGCCCCGGCCAGGAGGCGCGATGGGAGCGGATGGAGCGGGTGCTGTCGACCCCGACCCTGCCGACAGACCTGCTGCGCTGATCAGGCTTCGGCGCCCACTGTGGTGAAGTCCACCACCTGAGGCTCCACGCCGATCTCCTGAAGGAAGCGCCGGAAGCCGTCGCGCGACACCGCCGTGGTCGCGGTGTTGGTCAACGGGTGGAAGTTCACGATCTCCGCGTCGTCCAGCGCCTTGTCCAGCACGAACCGGACGCGCCGCTCGCGATCGTTGAACAGGCCGAGGGCCGTGACCGAGCCCGGCGTCACGCCCAGCGTCTCGTACAGCAGCTGCTCGTTGCCGAACGACAGCCGGTCGGAGCCGATCACCCGCGGCAGGCGCTTCAGGTCCACCACGGTGTCCTGTCGCGCCGAGACCAGCCAAAGCTGACCTTTCCGGTCCTTCAGGAACAGGTTCTTGGTGTGGGCGCCGGGCAGCTTCGCCTTTATGTCGTGCCCCTCCTCGACGCGGAACACGGCCGGGTGGTCGAGCGTGCGGTGCTCCACGCCGATGCGGTCGAGGAAGGCCAGCAGGGTCGTGCGGTCGGCGTGGGCGGACATGCTTTGACGGAGGGGTTTGGAGGGGGCTAGGAGTCGTGTTCCCTCACCTATAGCGCGGTTCGGACCAGGTCATGGAACTCGAGTGTTACCCGATGGGCGTGCGGCCGCCGGACATCGTGCCCGGCCGGGCCCAGCGCGGCTGGATGGACAAGTTCGCCAACCGGCATCCCTACCGCTGCCTGCCGCTGACCATGGCCAACACCACCGGCTGGGAGATCCTGTGCCCGATGAGCTTCACCGCCGAGTGGAACGGCGGGCCGGCTCAGTCGGACATCAAGCTGACGCCCGAACGGCCTCACCCGGACTTCGCCCACTTCGTGCAGTCTCACTTCGCCGGCGGGGTGGTGACCATGCACCCGGGCTATCTGTTCCGCACGCCGCCAGGGTGGATCATCTGGACGTCGGGGGCGCCCAACCACGTCAAGGACGGCATCCAGCCGCTGACCGGGCTGGTGGAGTCCGACTGGCTGCCCTTCCCCTTCACCATGAACTGGATCTTCACCCGGCCGGGGCGTGTGAAGTTCGAGAAGGGCGAGCCGTTCTGCTTCATCACCCTGATCGAGCACCGCAAGATGGAGCAGGTCGAGCCGGTGCTGAAGCGCATCGAGGCCGACCCGATCCTGAAGGGCCAGTTCGACGCCTGGAACACCCAGCGCGGCGAGTTCAACAAGCGGCTGTCCCAGGGCGACCCTGAGACGGTGCGCGAGGCGTGGCAGCGCTTCTACTTCAAGGGCGAAGTGCCTCCGGAGGCGCCCGGCGGGCCGCCCAAGGACCACGTCAACAAGCGGCGGCTGAAAGGCCTGCGGGTCATCTGACACGCGAAGGGCGCGCCCCCGGCGGGAGGCGCGCCTTGCTCGACTTCAGTCCGACAGGCCTCAGCGCGGAGCCGGGGCCATGATGCGCGGGCCCAGGTTGGCCATGACCTCCCGCGCGTCGAAGGCGTGCGGATCGTTGGCGGGCTTGGGTCCGCGGCCCATGATCAGCTCGGCGTTCGCCTCGTAGCGGTCGATCTCGCGCACGTCGAAGTCCGAGCCCCAGGTCGGACCCCACGGGCTCCAGGCGCCGCGGCGGTAGTAACGCCAGTACGGGCTCCAGTACGGGCCGAAGCGCGACGAGTAGAACGGATCAGGCGTCGCGACGTAGCGGGTGTCGCGCTCGGTCGCGCGGTTGACCAGGGCGAACCAGTCGTAGCCGTTCTGCACCGTCAGCTCGGCGGCGCGGTAGAGCAGGTAGGTCTCCACCGTTTCGCGCGAAGTGATGGAATTGCCGGCGAAATTCACCCGCCAGCGGTCGGCTTCGATGCGGTACTCGGAATAGCCGCCGCTCTGGGTGTAGCCGGGGCGGGCGGGCTGGTAGGGGGTCGCGGTGGCGCAGGCCGACAGAGCCAGGGCCGCCGCGCTCAGGACGAGGAAGCGTTTCATCATCGGGACGATCTCCTTGGCGGAGGCTTTACCGCTCCGGACATGAACGGATGCTGAAAAGCGTCGTTCCCTCAGGGGCTTAGTTGATCGTACCGAGGTCGTCCACCAGCCTGACGCGAGCGGGAGACACCACGCCCATGTAGGAGACGCTGACCGAATGGATCACCGCGTCGATCTCGCGCCGCCAGTAGTCGAGAAAGCGTCGGATACGCGGAAAATCCGGCGCCTGATCTTGCGTCTGCCACAGGAATTCCTGAAGCAGGGTCGGATGATCCGGCATGTAGTAGACGATCTCGGCCGTGGTCAGTCTGCGGCCGTACAGCTGTTCTTCGAACTCCCGACTCAAAGCTTGACTCCTCAAGACCCGAAGCGACGCCCCTTGCACGACGAGGCTGTCACAGCCATAACGCCGCGACAATAGCTCCGGTTCTGAAACACGTAATGAATCAACGCGTTAGCAGCATGGTCTGGTTGCTGCTGCCAGCCTGCCTTCTCGACCGAAATGCGGTCTAAAGCTGCCGATTTCCCAACCATTCCGGCGGCGCTCTGTCGATTCAGCGCCGGGTCAGGATCAGGGCGGCGGTGACCAGCAGCAGCACCCCCACCAGCACGCCGAATCCGCGCTGAAACTTCGGCTCGGTCATGCGCTCCGACAAGGCCGCGCCGCCCAGGCCGTAGGCGCTCATCGAAATCAGGTCCATGCCGATGGTTGCGGCGGCGAACATGGCCAGCTGCGGCGCCATCGGCCGGTTCACGTCCAGAAACGGCGGCAGCACCGCCGCGAAGAACAGCACGATCTTGGGGTTGGCGATCTGGACCGCGAAGCCGTCCAGAAACGCGCTGCGGCCCAGGCGCACCGGCGCGGCGCTTGCCGGGCCCTCCCCCCGGTCGCGCCACGCCGCGATCAGCGCCTTCAGTCCCAGCCAGCCGACGTACAGGCCGCCGGCCACGGCGATCAGCTTAAATTCCTCCGGGAACGCCGCGACCAAGGCGCCCAGGCCGAGCGCGGCGGCCACGAACCAGACCAGGGTGGCGGTGTTCATCCCGACCACCCCCAGCAGCGCCGCCGCCTTGCCGCGCTGCATCCCGGTCGCCACCGAGAAGACGTTGGCGGGGCCAGGGGTGATCGCCATGACGAACATGGCGACCAGAAAGGCGCCGTAGCGCGCCGGATCGACGGGAAGGGTCATGGCCCGGCCGTGTCGCGCCGGGGTGCGGTCGCGTCAAGCGCCGACGGAACGGCGATCATCCTCCCCCGCCGGCTCGGCCCGCGGGGGAGGAGAAGCGGTCAGTCGATCTCGACCCGCTCGCACTTGATCTCGCCCTTCTCGCACTGCTCGCGGAGGCGCTCGGCACGGGCGCGGAGCGCTTCGATGCGCGGGCGCATGGCCTCGACCTGGCGGCGGGCCTCCTCGGCGGCCCGGCGGCCCTCTTCGCCAGCGCGACGGCCGGCTTCCGCCGAAGCCAAAGCGTCGGCGCGGATGCGGGCGATCTCGGCTCGGGACGGGATCGAAGCCAAGGCGACTCGGCGCGCCTCGGCGGCCTGGGCGCGCGCTTCCTCGGCGGCGCGACGGCCTTCCTCGGACACCCGGACGGCATCGGCGGTGATCGCCTTGATCTCCTCATAGGTGATGGTGTCGTCGCCCACGACCCAGACGCCGCGGCCGTCGTCGTCGGTGATGCGCACCGTGCGGCCCTCCGGCGGGGCCGGCGGAGTCAGGGCGGCGGGCGGCGCCGGAGGCGCGGGCGGAGCGGGCGGAGCCTTCACGCCGACCGGGGCGAGCATGGCGACCGGAGCCTTGGGCGCGGTCGGCGCCTTCGGCGACTTGGGATGGACGCAGGCGATCGCGGCCGTGGCGGCCAACAGGCCGATCATTGCTGCGCCACCCGCGGCGGCGGCTTTCCTGTTCATGGTTTCAGTCTCCCGAGTGCTCCCCAGCATTGAGACGACCATGCCCGCGTAACGCTGCTCGCGCATCTTAAGCCTTGGTAAGGTGGGCGGAGCGCGTCGAGAATGGCGGCCGGCCCCGCTTCGCGCATACTGGCCGCGGTCGGAGGGACAGGTCGGATGCTGCGCGAGCTACCTACGGCGAGGACGGAGCGGCTGCTCCAGGCCGGACGACGGGTCATCGCACACCTGCTGGTGTTCGGGGCGCTCGGCCCGCTTGTCGGAAGCTTCGCCTTCTTCACGGCGATCGGCTTGATGGCGCTGGCGCTGGAGGGCTACGACGGGGACTCCTTCGGGCTGATCGCCGTGCTGCTGTTTCCGTTGCTGACCGCGCCGTTCGCCTACTGGGTGGGCGGCCTGGCCGCGCTCGGCACGGGATTGGCGGCCGCTGCCGTCCCGCGATTCCCACGGCCGGTGTTCGCCCTGACCTGCGGCACGATCGGCGCGGCGGCGAGCGCGGCGCTCTTGAGGGGCGCCGCGGTCGACACGGAGCTGCCGGTGCTGTTGGCCGCCACGGGGTTCTGCGCGGGCGCGGCCTGCGGCTGGGCGGCGTTCTCCATAGGCTCGGTCTGGAGCCCCGCGCGCGGGCGGGGATGGGCGGACGTCTGAGCGGGCCTAACCGGAGGTCGAGGCGCCGCGCTGCGACGAAGGCTCTCCGAACACGTAGAACGAAGCCCAGACGGCCGGGTCGTCGGGATGGTCCGCGTGCGCCGCCGCCATGGCGTCGCGCAGCGCGAACTCCGCGCCGCGCCCTACCGCGACCGCCTCGACGAAGGCGCGCATCAGGGCCGATGTCTCGGCGTCGTCGACGTTCCACATGCTGGCCACCACCTGCGAGGCGCCGGCGTGGTACCAGGCGCGCACCGGGCCGAACGTCCCTCCTGTGAACACCTTGCCGAGCCCGGTCTGACAGGCGCTGAGCACCACCAGAGGCTTCAGCGGCTTGGCCAGCGACAGCGACTTCACTTCGCGGCCGAGCAGGTGGCCGCCGGCAAGGGCCACCAGGCTCTCGTCCATCGGATTGACGCCGTCGGATACGGCGTGGGTGGCGAAGTGCAGATAGTCCCTGCCGATGACGCCCCGCCGCACCGCCGCCTTGGTGGCGTCCGCGCCGGCCAGCAGCTCGCCGTCGAGGCGTCCGGCGGCGAAGGCGGCCTCCCGTTCGGCTCCGGCCAGCCTTGGCCAGGCTAGGCGGGTGTCGTGCGACAGGTCCGGATCGCCCACGACCAGCGCCCGTGACGGACGGCGCGCGGGCTTCACCGCTTCCGGATTGGTCAGGCTTATGGTGTTGGGAGCGAAGACGAGGGCGTGGGTGAGGCCCAGCGGCCGGTCCGCCCCGGCCGGGGTCAGAGCCGCCATCGGAATCCGCCCCAGGTCGTTCCCGGCGAGCACGAGCAGGCGCCGGTGCGCGCCCAGCGGCAGGTCGCCGAGAATTGCGCGGGACAGGTCCGCCAGCGCCGGGCCCGCGGCGGCGGGCCGGGGCGCGGCGGGCGCGACGACGAACGCCGCCTGGCGCGAGGGCCCCGCCGTTTCGGGACCGCGAGCGCGGGCCTCCACCCCCAGGTTAGCGCGCAGGCGTTCCACCGCGCCGGCGGGCAGGGAGACCGGCCGTGCGTGTGCGCCGCCTTCGGGGGTGACCAGGATCGCGCAGCCGGCGTCGACCACCAGCAGGGCGGTCGGCGCGTCCCGCGACAGGCGCGCGAGCTTGTCGCGGAGCAGGCCGAGGCTTTCCTTGCGGCTCAGAATACCGAACGGGCCCTGGGCGCCGAGGCCGGACCGATAGTAGCCGGTGCGCATCTTCTCCTCGAACCCGGCGGCGTAGTCGTCGAACCGGTGCAGGTGGCGGGCGAGAAGGTCGTCGCTGATCTCCGACGGACAAGGCGGCGGGGCGGCGGGCGCCGGCGCGCGCGCCGGAAGCGCCGCGAACATCCAGCAGGCGGCGAGAGCGAGCAGCAGGCGGGAGGGGATCATCGGTCGCTCCAGGCGGGCGGACATCAAGGGGCGGACAAGGCGATCGGGCAAGGGGGAACGCCCTTTCGTTCGCGCGCGGACTGGTCGAAAGTGCGGCGGTGGCGGGGAGGAACGGTCATGGCCGACGAGGAAATCCAGGGGCGGTGGTTCCGGCGGGAGCGGTTGGACGGGTTCGTGGACGCGGCGTTCGCCTTCGCCACGACCTCGCTGGTGATCTCGGCCGGGGCGCCGCCGGAGACGCTGGCGGAGCTGCGCGCGGCGCTGCCGACCATCCCGGCCTTCGCCGGCGGCTTCGCCATCATCGCGGTGTTCTGGTGGGCGCACTACGAGTGGAGCAAGGTCCGGCCCTCGGCCGAGGGGCTGAACATCCTGCTGAGCCTGGCGATCGTCTTCACCGTGCTGATCTACGTGTTCCCGCTGAAGGTGCTGACCGCCTCGGCCCTGCACCACATGAGCGGCGGGGTGCTGCCGGGGGCGGAGATCGCCGCCGGGGGCGAGGCGATGCGGGAGCTGCACCTGATCTACGGCGGCGGCTTCGCCTTCCTGTCGTTCCTGTACGTGCTGCTCTACGCCCACGCGGCGCGCGGAAACCGGGCGGCGGGCGACAAGGCGCGGGCCGACAAGGCCGCAAGCCACGGGGCGTCGTGGACCATACTGTGCGTGTACGGCGCGGCGTCGGCGACGCTGGCGGCGGTGTCGGACATGCGCGGCGCGGTCGCCCAGGCGGCGCCGGGGATGCTGTACGCCACCATCCCGCTGGCGATCTGGCTCTACTACGGGGTCGTCGCGCCCAGGCTGGCGCGCAAGCCGGCGCCGGTCGCGGAAGAGCCGGCGGCGGCCTGAGTTGCGGGCGCCCGCCCCGGGGGACGGGCGCTCCGGTGTCAGTGCTTGTGGTCGGGCTTGGGCTTCTTCTTGCCGGGCACGCCCTTTTCGTTGATCGCCATGCGGCAGGCCTCGGCCTCGCCGTCCTTCAGGTCGTCGCAGTCCTGGTCCTCGCCCGGAGCCGCGCGGCCCGAAGCGCCGGCGCCCTTGGTGTTGATGGCGTGCTTGCAGGCGGCGTCGCCGTCGTCGCAGTCCTGCGCCCCGCCGCCGGGGCCGCCCTTGGCGCGCCCGGCCGCGCCCGTGCCCTTGGTGTTTATGGCGTGATCGCAGGCCGGGGCGGCGGTGCGGGCGCCCGTGCCCTCGACCTTCTTGACGTCGTAGTGGGTCCCGGACGGCTTGGCGCCCTTCTCGGCGGAGATGGCCGAGGGCTGCGGGCACGCCTTCGTCGCAGCGGCGGCCGGCTTTTCGGCCCGCGACTGGCCGGAACTCATAAGAAACGCGCCGGAGGTCCCGATGATCAGGGCCGTCGGCAGGATCACGCTCTTCAGCACTTCGTTGATGTAAGCCATGGCGCTCCTCCCAAAGCAGCTAAGCTCATGTGTCACGCAGCGCTCCGGCGGATGAACCGGAGCTGAACCGTTGGTGGTCAGACCAAGCGGTCGGCCTTGGCGGCCGCGGCGGCCACCGCCTTGCGGATGGCGTCGTGGGCGGCCTCGCCCATCGGGGTGTTGCGGAACGCCCGGGCTTCGGCCCGCGCGCCGGTGTAGCCGTCGGTGACGCCCGCGGTCGCCTCGCGCGCGCCCGCCGCCCCCTCGCCGGCGACGATCAGCAGCACCCGGCCGGTCTCTCGGTCGACGAAGCGCAGGCTGACGACCACGGTCGCCTTCTGGCCGCTGACGCCGGCGCGCGCGCCCAGCCGGTCGCTCAGGCCGCCGACGTTCAGACCGCCGCCGCTCGCGCCGGCTTCGAACTTGGTGACCACGCCCTTGACCGCGATCTTGGCCTCGGCGTCGGACTCCAGCACCGCCCAGCGGCCGTCCTCGATCAGGCTCTCCATCAACAGCGCGCTGAGGCCGTCGGCGGAGACGTAGCCGTTCAGCGGCCCGGCGTGGAGAAGCCGTCCACCGCCACTTCGCGCATCGGCGCCTGGGCCGCCGCGGGCCGGTCCGAAACGCAAAGCGCGGCGAGCAAGAGCGCCGCGAACACGCCGACCCGACCCCCACGGAACGCGCGCATGACCATCCGCCCCCTGACGTTCCAGATCAGGAAGGCGCCTTTGCCGTGGAAACGCAAGTTCCTCGTGAGCCCCTGGCCGGCTTCGCGCCCACGGCGAGGGCCGCGGGCGCGCTCGGGTCAGAACCGGTAGGCGACCGTCAGCCGCACCGCGTGGAAGTCGAAGTCGTCGTCGCTGCGGCGGAAGTCGGTCCCGCCCGGATTTCCCAAGATGAACGGATTGGCGGCCGGAGCGGGGCCCTGCGCGCGCACGCGGTAGGAGTCGTCCTCCAGGCTGGTGTAGAGGTACTCGACCCCCAGGCTCCAGCCCGTCCCGAGCCGCTTCTCCACCCCGCCGCCGAGCTGATACCCCGACGCGTCGCCCTCGCCGCCCTCGACGAAGGTGTTGACGCCGTTGCTGGTGGAGAAGCTGGAGTTCACCTCGCCCCTGGCCACGCCGACCGTCGCATAGCCGAGCAAGTCGCCGAACGCGTAGCCGCCGCGGATACGGGCGGCCCACAGGGAGTCGAGTTGGCGGGTCATGGTGTAGCGCGCCGGCGTGGTGCTGAAGGCCGAGACGCTGTCGGACAGGTCAGCGGCGTCGTACTCGATCACCCCGCCCAGCACCCAGCCTTCGGACACCGCGAAGTCCCAGCCGGCGCGCACGCCGTAGGTCGCCCCGTTCTCGTCGTCCTCGCAGCCGTCGCCGGGTGTCGGGCCTTGCGCCCGCCCGCCGCAGAACCCCGGCGAAAAGGCGTTCGCCCCGCCGGAGGTGGTGACCGTGTCGCCGAAGTCCCCGTCCAGGTCGCGGTCGAACTGGATGGTCTCGTCGTCGTCGTCCGGCTGGGAGCCGTAGCCGACGTGGGCGCCGAGGTAGGGCCCGGCCCAGTCCGCGGCCGACTGCGCCTGGGCGGCGCCGGCGACGAGGGCGGCCAGGGCCGCGGCGGTGAGAAGCGTCAGTTTCATCTGTCCTCCTGAAGGTGCGACCGAAGTCGAGCCCGCCCCCCCGCAGGGCAGCTACGACCGGACGCGGAGGACGGATGCGCCCTTCTCGCGAGGAAGACGGCTCAGCGCCGCTCGCGCTTGGCGGCGACCCGCAGGCGCAGCGCGTTGAGCTTGATGAAGCCGGCCGCGTCGCGGTGGTCGTAGGCGACCTTGCCTTCCTCGAAGGTGACCAGCTCCTGGTCGTACAGGCTGTAGGGGCTGGAGCGGCCGATCACCGTGGCGTTGCCCTTGTACAGCTTCACCCGCACGCGGCCGGTGACCAGCTCCTGCGACTTGTCGATCAAGGCCTGCAGCATCTCGCGCTCCGGCGCGAACCAGAAGCCGTTGTAGATCAGCTCCGCGTAGCGGGGCGCCAGTTCGTCCTTCAGGTGCGCCGCGCCACGATCGAGGGTGATCGACTCGATCCCCCGCCGCGCGGCCAGCAGCACCGTGCCGCCCGGCGTCTCGTAGACGCCGCGCGACTTCATCCCGACGAAGCGGTTCTCCACCAGGTCCAGCCGCCCGATCCCGTTGTCGCGGCCGAGTTCGTTCAGCCGGGTCAGCAGGGCGGCGGGCGACAGCGGCCGGCCGTCGATCGCCGTCGGGTCGCCGCGCTCGAAGTCGATCTCCACGACCGTCGCGCGGTCCGGCGCGTCCTCCGGAGCGATGGTGCGCTGATAGACGAACTCGGGCGCCTCCGCGTCCGGGTCCTCCAGCACCTTGCCCTCGGAGGAGGAGTGCAGAAGGTTGGCGTCGACGCTGAACGGCGCCTCGCCGCGCTTGTCCTTGGCGATCGGGATCTGATGGTCCTGGGCGAAGGCCAGCAGCTGCTCGCGGCTGGCGAAGCTCCACTCGCGCCACGGCGCGATCACCCGGATGTCGGGCTCCAGCGCGTAGTAGCCGAGCTCGAAGCGGACCTGGTCGTTGCCCTTGCCGGTAGCGCCGTGACAGACGGCGTCGGCGCCGACCTGGCGCGCGATCTCGATCTGGCGCTTGGCGATCAGCGGCCGGGCGATCGAGGTGCCGAGCAGATACTGCCCCTCGTACAGGGCGTTGGCCCGGAACATCGGGAACACGTAGTCGCGGACGAACTCCTCCCGCAGGTCCTCGACGAAGACGTTCTCGGGCCGGATGCCCAGCAGCAGCGCCTTGTCGCGCGCGGGGCCCAGCTCCTCGCCCTGGCCGAGGTCCGCGGTGAAGGTGACCACCTCCGCCCCGTACTCGGTCTGCAGCCACTTCAGGATGATCGAGGTGTCGAGCCCGCCGGAGTAGGCGAGGACGACCTTCTTGACCGGACGGTCGGGCATCGGAATTCCTGCGACGGCGGGGCGGAAAGGCCCGGCGCGTTTACGTCGCGGGCGCCGCGGGTTCAACCCCGGTTCAGGAACGCGCATCTACAGACGAGCACGCGCCCGTACGTACGTTAACGGACAGACGGCGCCGTTTCGGTTAGGATGCGTTCTGATGAACCAGCAGGCCGTGATCACCGCCCACGCCGGCGCGCCGGAGCCGCCGCAGGGGCCGATGCTGTTCCGGCCCGACACCTTCTTCCTAAAGCCCTGGCGCGGCTGGGGCGTGGTGCGCGACGGGCGGGGACGACCGATCTCACGCTACGAGGCGGACGGCCAGGGTCGCAACCAGTCCCGCTCCGCCGCGATCGAACAGCGCTTCACCTTCGACAACGGCGTGGTCCAGACTTTCGAGTGGGAGGTTCTGGCCGACGACGAGGGCCGTTTTTTCGCGCGCGACAAATCGGGACTGGAGGCGCGGGGCCGCCAGATCGGCGACGACTTCTGCTGGGCCTACACGACCAAGGCCCCGACCCCGTTCGGCAAGCGCACGGTCCGCGTCCAGGCCCTCTACACCATGGTCAGCCCCCAGACCGCCTTCAGCTTCACCGAGGTCAAGCTGTGGGGCCTGACCCTGTCGAGCTTCACGACGTACTACACGCGGCTGTGAAGCTTGGCCGCGCATCCGCCGAGACGGCGGGGGCCGTGCGACGAGCTCGGGGAAGGCTGACCACGGCGTAGCCGGTCGCTTCCTCAGCGCTTGCGAACGAACACCGTGCCGGCCGAGTAGCCCGCGCCGAAGGAGCAGATCAGGCCGGTGTCGCCGCTCGCCAGCCCGGCCTGGTGCTTGTGGAAGGCGATGATCGAGCCGGCCGAGGAGGTGTTGGCGTATTCGTCGAGGATGATCACGTTCTCCTCCGACGTCGGGTCGCGGCCGAGCACCCGGCGTCCGATCATCTCGTTCATGTTGATGTTGGCCTGGTGCAGCCACAGGCGCTTGAGCGAGGCGGGGTCGATCCCCAGTTCGCCGGCGTGCTCGACGATCATGTCGCTGACCATCGGCACCACTTCCTTGAACACCTTGCGCCCCTGCTGGACGAACAGCTTGTCGGGCAGGTCGCGGCCTTCGGGCGCGGCGCGGTTCAGGAAGCCCGCGTTGTTGCGGATGTTGTTGGAGAACTTCGTCTTCAGCCGCGCGCCCAGGATCTCCCAGCCGTCCGCCGCCTGATCGGCGTCCTCGACGATCACCGCGGTCGCCACGTCGCCGAAGATGAAGTGGCTGTCGCGGTCGCGGAAGTTCAGGTGGCCAGAGCAGATCTCGGGATTGACCATCAGCACCGCTTTCGCCGAGCCCGTGGCGATGTAGTCTGCCGCGGTCTTGATGCCGAACGTCGCCGAGGAGCAGGCCACGTTCATGTCGAAGGCGAAGCCGCCGATCCCCAGCGCGTCCTGCACCTCCACCGCCATGGCCGGGTAGGCGCGCTGCATGTTGGAGGCCGCGCACAGCACAGCCCCGATCTCCGAGGCCGGCTTGCCCCAACGCTCCAGCGCGTCGCGGGCGGCGGCCACGGCCATCTCGGCCAGCACCGACAGCTCTTCGTTCGGCCGCTCGACGATTATCGGGCGCATGATCGCGGGGTCCAGCACCCCGGCCTTGTCGACGACGAAGCGCGACTTGATGCCCGACGCCTTCTCGATGAACTCGACGGAAGAGGGCGCCTGCGCCTCGACCTCGCCGCGGGCTATGGCCTCGGCGTTGTCGGCGTTGAAGCGCTCGACCCAGGCGTTGAAGGACTCCACCAGCTCGGCGTTGGAGATCGATTGGGGCGGGGTGTAGAGGCCGGTCGAGGCGATGACGGCTTGGCGCACGGGCGGCTCCGGATTCGCGGGTCGGGGTTGCTTAGCACGGACGACGGGGGTCACGCCCTCGCCAACGCCGGCAGGCTCAGGCCTGACGCCGGTCCCGCCGCGGCCTGCTCGCGCCGGAAGCGGAACAGCTCGGCGGGGCGGCCCCCGGTGCCCAGGTCGAAGCGGCCGAGCGGCTCGACCAGGCCGGTGCGTTCCACGCCCCGGCGGAAGTTCTGCTTGTGCAGCGGCACGCCCGAGATCGCCTCCACCGTGCGCTGCAACTCCGACAGGGTGAACTCCGCCGGCAGCAGCTCGAACGCGACCGGCCGGTAGCGCAGCTTGCCGCGCAGGCGGCCCAGGCCCGTGGCCAGGATCCGCCGGTGGTCGGAGATCATCGGCCGGCCGAGCGCCTCGGCGACCTTGGGCGGGGCCACGCCGCGGTCGCGCGCGGCCTCGGGAACCAGGCCCGCCTCGTACAGCAGCTCGTAGCGGTCCAGCACCCGCTCGTCGTTCCAGGGCTGGTCGTCCAGGGCGAACAGGCGCCGCGCGCGAAGCCGCCGCGCCTCCCCTGCCGCGCCCTTCACCAGCCCCGCCCACGCCATCAGCTCCGGGCCGATCACCGCTTCGATCACGGCCGGGCGGCCCTTGCGCCAGTCCTCCCAGGGAAAGTAGCGGGTCCAGGGGCGCCAGGCGGTGTCGCCGGAGGTCTCGGCCGCCTTGGCGGTCAGGGCCAGGTAACCGACGGAAACCACCCGCGCGGTCCCTGCACCCACGTCGGCGAGCGGCGCGTCGCGGCCCTTGTCCCCGAAGGTGTAGAGCTGCTCGACGTAGCCCAGCTCGAAACCCGTCTGGCGGGCCACGAAGGCGCGCACGGCCAGTTCGAAGGTGCGGTGACCCTCCGGGTCGAACGGGCCGAAGGGCAGGCCGGACAAGACTTGGCCCGACAAGACTTGGCCGGACAGGCTCTCTCCGGGCGGGCGCACCGTCAGCACCGCCGCCTCGCCGTCGCGCATCCCCGCCACCACGGCGGTCAGGCCGATGACGACGGGCGGTTTCACCTCACCAGTGCGCCTTGAGGTCGAACGGGCGCGCCTCGAACGCGACCTCGCCGCGGCCGATGGAATCCACCGCGTCCACCATCCGCCCCTCCCGGCCCAGCAGGTCGTCGGCGAGCGCGACGAGGCGGCGGTTAGGCGTGGCGTAGCGCGAGCGGCGGCGCAGCTCGAAGGCGATGTCCTTCTCCTTGGCCTGCGGGTTGCGCTCGCAGGCCAGGATGAAGCCGGCCGCGGTCGAGCGGCTGATGCCGGCCCAGCAGTGGATCAGCACCGGCGACTTCGGGTCCCAGGCGCGGCCGAACGCCAGCAGTTCGGTCACCACGGTTTCGTCCGGCCGGATCAGCCCCTCGGTCTCGTCGACGATGTCGTGGCAGCCGATGCGCAGGTGGCGCTCGGGCCGGATGGTCGGCGGAGTCTCGATGTCGTGGTCGGGGTCGAGCAGGGTGATGATGTGCGACGGCCGCCGGGTCTTGGCGACGGTCTCCACATAGCTCAACGGCGACACGATGATCGTCATGGGTCCCTACTCGGTGTCGAACGCCACGGGGGCCGGCGCCAGACCCGACGCTTCCGCCAGCACCTGGAACCTTTGCAGGTAACGCGCCTGGGCCTGGGCGGGCGCCAGGGGCTCCAGCTGCAGCGTATAGCCCGCGGGCGGCTTGCCGAAGAACTTCACCGACTCCTCATAGCCGAAACCGGCCAGCTGTGTCGCCTCGAAGAAGGCGCAGGCCCGGTCGGCCTTCTTGATCAGCACCTTCATCGCGTCAGGCGTCTTCACCGGCAGGCCGAAGCGCAGGTTGATCGCCGCCTCCAGCCGGTGCTCGAACAGCTTGTAGTCCAGACCCAGCGCCGCCTTGAACGGCGAGATCATGTCGCCGATCACGTACTCGGCCGCGTCGTGCAGCAGGGCCGCCAGACGCCAGCGGGGCTCCAGGCCCGGCGACAGGTGGGCGGAGATCTCCTCCACAACCAGGCTGTGCTGGGCGACCGAGAACGGGTGCTCGCCGATGGTCTGGCCGTTCCAGCGCGCCACCCGCGCCAAGCCGTGGGCGATGTCCTCGACCTCGATGTCGAGCGGGGAGGGATCCAGCAGGTCCAGCCGCCGCCCGGACAGCATCCGCTGCCACGCGCGCGGCGCGGCGGCGCTCTTCGACGGGCGGGCGGTCCTGGCCAAGCTCTGGTCCCCTTCGGTTCTCGGGTCGGGCGAAGCCTCTGGCCCATGCGGCGGCGAAGATCAACGCGCAGCCGACGAACGACGGTTTGCGCCGCCGCGCGGAGGCGCTAAGTGAACATCCGGCGGCGCAGCCGGTTATCGACGCGCCCCTTCCACCGGAGACCACGAATGAGCCTGTCCCGTATCGTCATGCGCCTGGCGCGCAACCCCGGCACCGAATTCGCCGACGGCGACGATCATCGAGGCTACACCCTGGTCGCGCCCCTGACCGACGACGGCCACCTGGACGAGGCCCGCTTCCGCCAGGCCAAGGACCAGTGCACCGTGCGCCGCTTCGCCCCCGACGAGGACGCGGCCGAGGGCCGGCTGACCCGGCGCGGCGACAACTGGTTCTTCGACTACGAAGAGGGCGAGGTCGACGACGAGCCCGTCTACAAGCTGGGCCAGCACACCTTCGCGGTCGGCGAATACGTCACCGTCGCCGACGAGGACGGCCGGCTGCTCACCTACAAGGTCACGGACGTCCAGCCGGCGGGGTGAGAACTCCTCCGCCCGCCGGGACGTGACGGAGCGCTCCGGCGGGCCCTGGTCCCGGATAAGCGCTTGCGCGCTTTCCGGGATGACAAGGCGTGGGCGCATGCGGAAACATCGACGGGCTTTCGCTCCGAAGGGTTGGGGAGGCGCGGAGCGCGGGCGGGCCGCCCGGAACCGATGACCCTCCTGGGAGGGCCGCTATGAATTTTTGGCGGGTTCCCCCGCGCTCCGCGAAGCCTGTGCTCGCAAGCGGACCGGGGGACGGCTTCCTTGTCGGGACGGGGGGGAAAACGCTCTATCCCCGCGGCTGGCTACTCCCCGATTAGACCCTTCCCGGACCTCGGCCTGCGGCGGGCGGGAGGACCAGATCCTCCCGGGCCCCGGGGTTTCGCCCCGGGCATCCCACGCGCCGCCTATGGGTGGCTTCGAACGGCTCAGTCGCAACCGCACCGCCGGAGCTCCCAGCATCGACGCCAGGTTCGTCCCGCTCGACTTCCGCCCCGCCGCCGCATCGGGCTCTGGTACCTGAGCGCCCTCCCCCGCGGCGGGGTCGAGCAGGAGTATGGGGGCGGTCTGAGGGGGCGGGCGTAAGTTTATTTTCCGCCCGCTCACGCGCTCCTATTTCGCCGTCATCCCGGAGAGCGCGCCGGCGCTCGTCCGGGACCCAGGGCGGATGTCGCTGACCCGTGCCCCACCTGGGGTTCTCCGCGTGCCCTGGGTCCCGGCTCTGCGCGCGTTCCGCGCTCCGGCCGGGATGACGGGATTGTTGCGGGTCCCCGGTGCAGATGCGCGGTGTCGCCGATTTTAGCGGGGCCCGTCGATCACCATCACGCCGTCGCGAGACCCCTCATCCTCCCGTGCGGACCTGCGGGCTTGCGCCCTCCGGTGCGCGGGGCCCTCCTTCTCCCGCAGGGGAAGAAGGAGGGCTCAGCCCCCGACGTTGGCCTTCACCAGCGCCTTGGCGGCGTCGAACACGGCGTCTTCCTTGCGGTCCTTGCTCCTGACCACGGCGGCGACGACGGGGCCGGAGGCGGGGCCGCGGGCCTCGTAGCCGACCAGTCGCCAGCCCCGGGGCGAAGGCTGCTCGTCGACCAGCACGTAGCTCATGCGCAGGCCCTCGCCCTTCTTGCGGGTGCGGATCTTGGCCGAGTCGTCCTGGGCGGAGACGTTCACCTGCTCGTCGCCGGCGTCGACCGACACGGTGCCGTGGCCGTCGTGGGCGTCGATCTTGACCCCGGCCACGTTTACCTTGGCGTCGCCGCCGTCGGTGGCGTCGACCCGCAGGCCGGGCATGCGCACCACGGTCTTGTCGCCCTCGGTGCGGACGGTGATGCCGGGCAGGGAGACCCTGACGTCCTCCTGCGCGGAGACCGCGTCGCGCGCCGCGTCGGCGGCGGCGCGGGCTTCGGCTTCGGCGGTCTTCGCCTCGGCCACGGCGGCCTTCGCCTCGGCTTCGGCGGCGGCCGCTTCGGCCCGCGCCTCGGCCTCGGCCTTGTCCACCTTGGCGATGGTGTGCGGCATCAGGCCGTTCAGTTCCTTCTCGAGCGGGCTCAGCACCATCTCCGGATCGCCGCCGTCGGCCACCGCGATCAGGCGCAGGGTGACCTCGGCCCCGCGGGGACCGACGTAGTCGCAGGACTTGCCGTCCGCGGCGACGCGCACCCGGGTCAGCGGACCCTGCTGCTCGGGGCATTCCAGCTGGCTGACGGCCTTCAGCGGGCCGCCGTCGACATCGGTGTGCTTGCTGATCCGGATCGCGCCCGGCTCGTCGCAGGCGGCGAGCGCCAGGACGGAGGCGGCGGCGAGGAGCAGGGGATGGCGCATGACAGGCCTCGTTTCTCGCGGACGAACCTGAGCGTCGCGGCGGTCGGGGTCCAGTGAATTCGCGTTTAGTTTCATGTCCCTGGGCGGGCGGATTCGCGGCGGGACAAGAACGCCAGGCGTTCGAACAGGTGCACGTCCTGCTCGTTCTTCAGCAGGGCGCCGTGCAGCGGGGGGATCAGCTTCTTGGGGTCGCGCTCGCGCAGGGTGTCGGCGTCGACGTCTTCGACCAGCAGCAGCTTCAACCAGTCCAGCAGTTCGGAGGTGGACGGCTTCTTCTTCAGGCCCGGCACCTGGCGGACGTCGTAGAAGACCTTCAGCGCCTCGCGCACCAGCCGCTGCTTGATGTCGGGAAAATGCACCTCGACGATCCGCGCCATGGTCTCCTCGTCGGGGAAGCGGATGTAGTGGAAGAAGCACCGGCGCAGGAAGGCGTCGGGCAGCTCCTTCTCGTTGTTGGAGGTGATGATCACCACCGGCCGGACCGCCGCGCGGATCGTTTCGTTGGTCTCGTAGACGTAGAACTCCATCCGATCGAGTTCCTGCAGCAGGTCGTTCGGAAACTCGATGTCGGCCTTGTCGATCTCGTCGATCAGCAGCACCGGGCGCACGGGGCTGTCGAACGCCTCCCACAGCTTGCCCTTGCGGATGTAGTTGCGGACGTCCTTCACCCGCTCGTCGCCCAGCTGGCTGTCGCGCAGCCGGCTGACCGCGTCGTATTCGTACAGCCCCTGGTGCGCCTTGGTCGTCGACTTGACGTGCCAGGTGATCAGCGGGGCGTCCAGCGCGCGGGCGATCTCGTAGGCCAGCACCGTCTTGCCGGTGCCGGGCTCGCCCTTGACCAGCAGCGGCCGCTCCAGCGCCACGGCGGCGTTGACCGCCACCTTCAGGTCGTCGGTGGCGACATAGTCGCGGGTGCCCTCGAAACGCGCGGCCATCCAGGCGGACTCCTCAAGTGAACGGCGCAAACTAGAGCGCGGCCCCGAAAAGTGGAAACCGGTTTTCGGAGAAGGCCGCGCTCAGAAACTTGGAGCGCAGGCGCCCACGCAAGTCTGCGGGCGAAACCCGGAGGGGGTCTCGCCGGTTCACCGCCCGACTTCCCTCTCGAACATGGAGCGTTTCCGATGGCCGGCAAGAACGGCAAGACCCCGAGTCCGGACCTGAGCACCGAATCCTACGACGCCGCCGGCCGGCTCGGGCTGGAACTGCGCGAGGACCGCTCGGCCGAGATGCAGCGCCGCCGCTGGGTGGTGGGGCTGTCGATGCTGGGCGTGACCCTGGCCCAGCTGATGGCCCTGCAGCAGACGGGCGTGGTCAAGCGCCTGCCCGACCTGCCGCTGCCGGGCGAGGACTCCAACCGGGTGCACGAGGACGCCCACGCCTACAAGCGCCTGGCCACCCCCAACGCGATCCTGCAGGTGATCAGCTTCGGCGCCACCGCGGCGCTGGCGGCCATGTCCGGCTCCGACCGGGCCCGGCGCCAGCCCTGGCTGCCGCTCGCCCTGTTCGCCAAGACCGGCTACGACAGCTTCATCGCCGTCAAGCAAGCCCAGGAAGCGGTCGGCCGCAAGCAGCGGGTGTCCAGCTACGCCGCCGTCTCGGCGCTGTCCTCCTTCGCCTGCCTGGCGATCGCCGCGATCGACGCGGCCACGGCCGGACGCGGCGTCGCCGCCGAGGGCGCCCGCCGCTATCCGCAGGTCCGCGACGCCGCGCGCGAACGCTCCTCGCGCCTGATCGAGCGCGGCTCGGACGTGCGCGACCGCGCCCTGGCCGGCGGCGCGCGCCTGTGGGAGCGGGTGCCCTTCCGCCGCGGCGACGGCGTCGGCGACCTCGGCGCGCGCTGAGGCCGGCCGCTCCGACGCGGGGTCAGTCGCCGCTGAGCTTGTCCAGGCCCAGCGCGTGGGCGCGTTCGCGGCCGAGGGCGACCGCCAGGGGCTCGCGGGCGAACAGGCCGGTGAATGCGCAGTCCAGCGCGTTCAGCCCGCCTGCATAGGCGCCGAAAGCCGGCAGGATCAGGCGCTCGCCGTCGGTCAGGAAGCAGCGGCTGCGCACCGAGCGGCCGTAGCGGATCACCTTGGCGCAGGGGTGCAGGTGGCCGGCGACCTCTCCGGGCGCGAAGCCGGGGCGGGGTTCGTGGACCAGGCGCAGGCCCTCGACGGTCAGGGTGTCGGCGACCTCTCCCGGCAGGACCCGCGGGCCGTCGGCGTCGTGGTTGCCGACCAGCCAGACCAGCCGCCGCTCGGTCGCCAGCAGCGTCAGGCAGGCGGCGTCCTGCGGGTCGAGCCGTCCCTCGGCCTGGCGATCGTGGAAGCTGTCGCCGAGGAACACTACGGTGCGGGGCTGGAGCGCGTCGACCTCGGCCTCCAGCCGGCTCAGGGTGGCGCGGGTGTCGTAGGGGGGCAGCATCTGGCCGCGCACGCCGAAGGCGGAGCCCTTCTCGAAGTGCAGGTCGGCGACCACCAGCGTTCCCGTCGCGGGCAGCCACAGGGCGCCGGAGCAGCGGAACAGCGCCCGCGCCCCGGCCACCCGTCCCGACAGCCCGCCGCAGGGCGCGCGTCGAAGACTGAGCGGCGGCGTCAGGTCGGCTTCGGCGGCCAGGCTCACTCCAGGTCTCCCACGTCCATCGCCTCGGCGATCAGCTGCTCGGCCGTCTCCTCCAGGATCACGTCCTGGGCGGAGCCGCCGAACACCGGCTCGCGCCCGATCTCCAGCATCACCGGCACGGCGAAGGGCGACACCCGCTCCAGCAGCACCGGCCGGATGCGCCCCCTGATCCGGGCCAACAACCGCCCCAGCCGCGCCACGTCGAGTTGACCGGTCGCCGCATCGGCGCGGGCGCAGCGCAGCAGGAAGTGGTCCGGCTGGTGGGTACGCAGCACGTCGTAGATCAGATCGC
>Ga0196964_10000447_pt1 | contig 25693 bp, 24 predicted proteins | sample S1_10metaG_FD_148615 | JGI IMG/M metagenome (GOLD analysis project Ga0196964, IMG submission 148615) | Soil microbial communities from Anza Borrego desert, Southern California, United States - S1_10 | ecosystem: Environmental > Terrestrial > Soil > Desert | place: USA: California | collected... | reverse complement strand
GTGAATGTAGGTGCCCGCAACCGGGTTGACTGGAGCACGGCTGCAGAAGAAAGAGGCGACGCATTCGAAGTGGAAAGAAGCCTGGATGGGGCAAACTTCACGAAGATCGGTACTGTGGCAGCCAGGGGCAGCGCTTCCGGATACAGCTTCTTGGATAACGCAGCAGCCCCCGGCAAGAACTACTACCGTCTGAAGATGACTACCCCGTCGGGCGAGTTCTCCTATTCAGAAGTGGTCAACGCTACTGTAAAGAATGCAAATGCGTTCGGTATGGAAGCCTTCCCGAACCCGGTAACAAACAATACAGTAACTGTTAATGTGTATGGCACGGCCGGTGTCAATGCCCTGATCTCAGTTACGGATGTGACCGGCAAGGTGATCAAAATGATAGACGTAAAGAATAATACGGCTACTATCGACATGACAGGACTCGCTGCAGGTGTCTATCTGATCAAATACTCAGATGACAAGCACAGCCAGACCATCAAAGTCGACAAGCAGTAATCGCTTTCGGATTTTCGTTAAAGCCCCCGGTAGCTACCGGGGGCTTTTTTTAATATAACCGATCCAAACGCGTGTCCGGTCAAACATAGACCTACTAATTCTTTCCTTTTTCAGACAGTTGTTGTACTTTTGCGCCCAGTTCATCTCATCTTTTGATCAATTTAATATATGTCGGGACAACTTAAAGAAGTTCGCAACCGGATTAAGTCAGTTACTTCCACCCAGCAGATCACCAAGGCAATGAAAATGGTGAGCGCTGCCAAGCTTCGCAGGGCGCAGGACGCCATCCTCCAGATGCGCCCCTATGCCATGAAGCTGCAGGATATGCTGAGCAATATCGTCAGCAGCGCTTCTTCCGATATGGAACTGCCGCTGGCTGAGGAACGTCCGGCCGAAAGGATCCTGCTGGTGCCGATCACCAGCGACCGTGGTCTTGCCGGCGCCTATAACACCAATGTGATCAAGCAGACGCGCGATCTGATGCGTACCAGATATGCCAGTCAGCATGCAAAAGGCAATGTAACCCTGCTGCCGCTGGGTAAGAAGGGCTTCGAGTTCTTTCAGCGCTATGGCTATAAGGTGATCGATAACTACTGGACGGTATTCGCAGACCTGAGCTTCGAAAATGTCCGCCAGGTGGCCGAATATATTCAGAGAGCTTTTCTCAATCGCGAGTTCGACAGGGTGGAGCTGGTATACAGCCAGTTTAAGAATGCTGCGACCCAGACGTTTGTGACCGAGCCCTACCTCCCGATCCCGAAAGTGGAAGGCGGCGCACAGACAAAGCAGTCAGATTTTATTTTTGAACCTACGAAGGAAGTGCTCCTGCTGGAGCTGATGCCGAAGATCCTGAACACACAGGTATACAAGGCGATCCTCGATGCCAATGCTTCCGAGCATGGCGCCCGGATGACCGCCATGGATAAGGCAAGTGAAAACGCCAATGAGCTCCTGCGCAACCTGAAGATCAGCTATAACCGCGCCCGTCAGGCAGCGATCACTACCGAGCTTACCGAGATCGTGAGCGGTGCTGCGGCACTCCAGGGTTAAGCCATACCAATATTTCGAAAACCGCTGCCCCACAAGTGCAGCGGTTTTTTTATTTTTATCAAAATTCAGCCTACATGCGCATTAGCTTAGTACTTGCCTTTCTCGGACTGGCTTTCGGAAACAACATCTTCGCACAGAACGCTAGGGTCCGGCAGTTCACTGCGCCACTGGCAGGTACGGCAGTGCTCTCTGAAACAGAAGATAAGTACAATGCCCAGGTATATAACCTGGAAATGCCCCATCCGGACGCAGGCACGGAAGCCTGGAAGCTGAAGCAGATAAAGAAAGAAGTGGCGGCGCAGTTCCCGAGAAAAGCATTCAAGGCCCCGGCGCTGAAAACAACCACTGCCCAGATGCCACTGCTGTCCAACAACTATGTAGCCGATTCCTTTCCGGGCATCCCGCCGGATAATGACATGGCAATCTCCAAGGGGAACAAATCAGTGTCAGTGATCAACAGCTCTATCGCCGTGCACAACGCGCAGACAGGGCAGATGCTCTACCGCAGGTCCCTCCGCCAGTTTTCGATCTCAGTGGGGCTGAACAATATAATCTTTGACTACCGCTTCGATCCTAAAGTGATCTATGACCCGGTGGCTGACCGCTATATCTGTGTTATGCTCAACGGAACCGATGACCATAACTGGATTGTGCTGGGCTTTTCCCAGAGCAATGACCCTGCTGCCACCTGGAAGTTCTATAAGTTCTATGGTGATTTCGCCTCGGATACCACCTGGTTTGACTATCCTTCGGTCGCGATAACAGAAAACGAGTTCTTCCTGACAGGCAACCAGATCAAATTCAATACCAGCTGGCAGCTGGGCTTCAAACAGACGGTCATCTACCAGGTAAAGAAGAAGGATGGTTACGATGGTGCGCCATCTCTTAGCTACCAGGTCTGGGACAGCATTTCCTATAACGGAAGAAACATCCGCAACCTCTACCCGGTAAAAGGCGGCGCGTCCATCCACGGGCCGGAGCAATACTTTCTCTCCAACCGCAACTTCGATATACAGAACGACACGGTCTTTCTCGTAAAGCTGCCGGATACGATGGGCAGCGGTAACACCAATCTCACGGTAACACCGCTCGTTTCCAACCTGACCTACGGGGTCCCGCCGCAGGGCAGACAACCCGATACCTCTGTAGAACTGGCCACCAACGACGCACGGGTGCTGGGTGCCTACCGGGTAGGTGATGAGATCCATTTTGTAAGTACGACCGTGCACCCGACAACCGGGAATGCCGCCGTTTACCACGGTAAGATCTCGGATTTCAGTACCAGCCCTGTAATTACCGCGAATTATTATGGGGTAGATACACTGGATCTGGGATACCCTAATATCTCCTTTGCCGGCAACTATTCAGGCGCCAATCATTCCATCATTTCCTTTAACTATACCGGAGCAACCAGGTTCCCGGGCATGGGCGCCGCCTATTTCGACGGCAGCCAGTATTCCGATATGCTGGATATAAAATCCGGCGACAGCGTCATCTGGCAGCTCCAGGGCAAGGACCAGCGCTGGGGAGACTACATGGGCTCCCAGCCAGACTGGAACGCCAGCGGTGTAGTATGGGTAGAAGGTATTTATGGCAGGGCAGACCGCGACTACGGCAATTACATTGCCCGCCTGGTGTCTCCTTTCGCCACCGGTATTACCAACCCGGAAAAAGACCGCGTCCACCAGCTTTATCCTAACCCGGCTTTCGAAATGATCCGGTTGGAGTTTGAACTGGAACAGGCAGGGGTGCTGAACTTTGCCATCTACGATCTGCAGGGCAGAAAGCTGGACCAGGTGCTCGAGCAACAATGCAAGGCCGGCAGGAACCGGATTCAGTTCAATACTGCCTCCCTGCCGCCCGGTACCTACATCCTGCAGGCACAGGACAGGACAGGCAGCACCGTGATGTCCTCCAGGTTCATCAGACAGTAGCAGGGTCCGGCAGACACTGTTATCTTTGCTACGGCATGCTGCAGCTTTTTTTCAACCTCACTCTTGCCTTCCGTGCCATCCGGAATAACCGGCTGCGTTCGGTACTCACGATCTCCATCATTGCGCTCGGCCTCTGGGCGCTAATTGGTATCCTCACCTGTATCGAGGTGCTGAAAGCCAGCGTCAACAGCAACTTCAGCAGCATGGGCGCAAATTCCTTCCAGATCACCAGCGAGGTGGTGAAGAAAAAAAAGAGAAGAGGCGGTATGAGTATCACCGTTACCGAATCGAAAAATATCACTTATGACGAGGCGAGGCTGTTCAGGGAACAGTACCGCTTTCCCGCTACCGTGGGGCTGTCCATGTCCGGTTCCATGATCGCCACCGTACGGTATGGTGCCGAAAAGACCAATCCGAATATCAGGGTGGTGGGTGTGGACGAGCAGTACCTGGCCCTGACCGATACAAAGCTGATCGCAGGCAGGAACTTTTCCAGCGCAGAGCTTTATTCAGGTACATATGTCTGCATCCTGGGAAACGGTATTGCCAAAAAACTGTTCAGGAAGAAAGTAAACCGCGCCATCGATAGGGTGGTATCCATCGGTGATGTAAAGTACCGGGTGGTGGGCATCTCGGAATCAAAGGGCGGCAGCATGATCATGAACGCCGACAATACCGTGCTCATTCCCCTGGCAAATGCCAGGTCAATATATGGCGGGAACTCCGGCTTTGTGATCAGCGTGAAGGTGGATGAAGTCAATAAGCGGGGTGTGGCGGCAGAAGAAGCGGAAGGGCTTTTTCGTACTATCCGGAAAGTCCCATTGGGCAGTCCGGCAAACTTTACCGTCAACCAGAACGATACCCTGGCGGAGTCCCTGCTGGACATCGTCTCCTATATTGGCTGGGCGGCACTGGTCATCGGTATCATTACCCTGCTCGGCTCCGTTGTCGGACTCATGAACATTATGCTGGTTTCGGTAGCCGAGCGCACCCGGGAGATCGGGATCAGCAAGGCGCTGGGCGCCCGGTCGTCCACCATCAAGCAGCAGTTCCTTACAGAATCAGTCCTGATCAGCCTTTTCGGCGGCGGCATCGGCATTGTACTGGGCATCCTTACCGGCAATCTCATTGGCATGGTGGCGGGCACTCCCTTTATTATACCCTGGCTCTGGATCAGCCTCGGTCTCGCACTCTGTGCCGCGGTCGGTATCCTGTCGGGCATCTATCCTGCCGTTAAGGCGGCAAAGCTCGACCCCATCGTAGCATTACGTTATGAATAAATGTCCGCAGTTATTGTCTCAATCGCTAATTTGCACCGGTGCAGGGAATCGTTTATAAATCCACAGGCAGCTGGTATCTGGTCCGTGACGAAGCCGGTCATTTCCGGAACGCACGGATCAAAGGCAAGCTGAAGATTGACGAAGAGATCTCCTCCACCAATCCCATTGCCGTTGGCGACCGCGTTATCTTTGAAGAGGAAGAAGAGGGAGGAGACGGTATCATCAGCACCATCGGCGACCGCAGGAACTATATCGTCCGGGTATCTCCGCACAACAAGAACCAAAAGCATATCGTGGCTGCCAACCTAGACCTGGCGCTGCTGATCGCTACCATTGCAGAACCGCGCACCTCCCAGGGCTTTATTGACCGTTTTCTCATCACCGCCGAAGCCTACCATATCCCCGCCATCATCGTCATCAACAAGATAGACCTGCTGAAACCTAAGCATCAGGCACAGCTGGAAGAATGGCAGGATATGTATGGCAAAGCGGGCTATGAGCTGGTGCCCGTAGTGGCAAAAGACCCGGAGACTGTGAAGGCACTGGGGGAGAAGCTGGCAGGCAAAACCACCCTGTTCAGCGGACATTCCGGGGTGGGGAAGAGCACCCTGATCAACGGACTTATTCCGGGCAAGAACCTGAAGACCTCGGAGGTTTCCGACTGGAGCGGGAAAGGACAGCACACGACGACATTTGCCGAGATGTTCGATCTGCCGGGCGGCGGACGCATCATCGATACCCCAGGCGTGAAGGAATTCGGGCTGATCGATATAGAAAAAGAGGAGCTTGCGCACTATTTTCCGGAAATGCGCAGGGCAATGACCGATTGCCGGTTCAATAACTGCCTCCATCTGAATGAGCCCGGCTGCGCGGTAAAACAGGCAGTAGGCAGTCAGCAGATAGCAGAAGACCGCTATGTAAGCTATCTTACCATCCTGGACAGCATCGGGGAAAAATGGTAACCACTATAAGAAAAGTATGATCATCTATAACGTAACCGTCAAGATCGAGAAAGGGATTATGCAGGAATGGCTGCACTGGATGAAGCAGGAACACATTCCGGACCTGATGAAAACAGGGCTGTTCGTTGATTACCGCCTCTGCCGGCTGCTGGAGCAGGACGAGTCCGAAGGACTGACCTACACGGTACAGTATTTCTGCGACAGTATGGAGCACTACCAGACTTATATCTCCGAGCACGCAACCAGCATGCGCGACAAGGCATTCAAGAGGTTCGGCAACCGGTTCATTGCTTTCCGCACGGTCATGGAAGTCGTATCCTGAGGGTCTCGTAATGACCGCTAGCCGCAGATAAAGCCGCCCGGGAAGATGCCTGCAGATAAATCTGAAAAGCATCCTCCTATATTCCCCGCTTTTTTTATTTTTGCATCCTAAAATTTAAAATTATGGGAAGAGGTGATAAACGCTCCAAACGCGGTAAGATCGCAAAAGGAACCTTCGGAAGAAGACGTTCTGCAAGAACAAGGAAAACCGCTGCTTCTGCTGCGAAAAAAGCTTAATGCACTGCATTGAATAAAAAAGCCGGTCTGCAGACCGGCTTTTTTGCTAACTATAAGTCTCGTCAATTATCTCCTGTACGATCGAGGCGGTGAGCGGTTTGCTCAGGAACCGTTTTACTGAGGGGTACTTGTAAGCCTGCCGCTGGTCTTCCTGGTTGATGGAAGAAGTAACGATATAAACGGCATAATGGTTGCGGACACCTGAAGGGAGCTGCTCGAATACTTCCAGGAACGAGAAGCCGCTCATCATAGGCATCTGCAGGTCTACCAGCAGAATGGTCTTCTGCATATCTTCATTCCGGTTGGTCCTGATATATTCCAGTGCCTTGTTGGCATCCATGAACGAAGTGATGGAATCCTTCAGACCCATCCCTTTCAATATTTTTTCGGCGATATAGCCGTTGATGAAGTTATCATCAATCAGGATAAAACTAGGGCTCCCTTTCATCATTTGCTCGTTACGATCACATTGAATGTACTACCTTCTCCCGGCTGGGACTGAACACTGATCTCTCCGCCCAGTTTCAGTACCGCATCCCTGGCATTGAACAGTCCCAGACCCGACCCTACTTTCATAGAGGCGCTCTTATAAAAAGCGTTGAATATATTCTTTTTATACTCCTCGCCGATACCCACGCCATCGTCCTTCACCATAATATGCGCTTTGCCATCCTTCACCGTCACACCCAGCTCTACGAATTTATCATTTAAATCATTGCGGTGATATTTAAACGCATTGGAGAGGAGATTGTTCAGGATGATCTTCAGCAGGGTTTCATCGCAGCGGAACTGCTCATGCTGCTCTACATTGAAGATAAAACGGATACCCTTTCTTTTCGCTTCCAGGCTGTACAGGCTCACAAACTCATTGACCAGCTGGTCGAACCATACATCGGTGGGCTGCACCCCTCTCTTGATCCGGTGGTAATCGTGCGTATTCTCGATGAAGTTATCCAGCTGCTGCATCGCGGTAGAGACCATGTTCAGCACCTCGCCCACATCTTCGGGCACATTATCCATCGTCTTTGTGATCTCCACAATGCTGAGCACACTCAGTAAGGGGTCTCGCAATCCATGGGTGATGCTATAAGAAAACTCGTCCAGCGTATTATAAGCGAGCTGCAGCTCTTCGTTTTTGCTGGCCAGCATGCTGTTGAGCATATAATACCGGTAGCCTTCCTCTACTGCCGAGCGGATATCGGCTTCCTGCCAGGGCTTCTGGATATAACGGAACACATTTCCTTTATTGATAGCGGCAATGATCTCCTCGGCTTCCCGGTAGCCGGTCAGCAGGATGCGCACGGGCTTGAAATATACCGTGCGGATCTCCTCGAAAAATTCGACGCCGGTCTTGCCCGGCATGCGCTGGTCGCAGAAGATAACATGTATCCCCGGCTCCTGTATCAGCCAGTTCAGCGCTTCAGTGGTGTTGGATGCTGTGAATATCTGGTAGTCGAACCGGAACGAGGCTTTAAAGCTGTTCAGGTTGTTCAGATCATCATCCACATAGAGTATCTTGATTTTGCCACTCATCGTGTATATGATTTCGTATCGTTAGGGGCTGCGTTGGCAGGTCACATGACCTTATGTTTGTCCAAAAGCCTAAAATAGTAACTAGACATGTCATCTACCAACCTGTGGTAGGAAAATTTCCTGGTTACGAAGCTTTTACCAAAAGCACCCAGCTTTTCCCTCAGCTCCGGATCATTCACCAGGCGCAGCAATGCCTCGGAAAATTCAACCTCCGCATCCGGCAGTGTAATGAAGCCGCCCAGGTTCTGCATCACTACATCGGTAACTCCGCCTACGTTGGTAGACACAACCGGCTTGCCCGCTGCCTGTGCCTCGATCAGCGAGAGCGGCGTCCCCTCGTTGTGCGAGGTAAGCGCCACAATGTCCAGTCCCGCCAGCACTTCGTCAATCTTCGTCTGCCAGGAGGTGCATACGGCCGTGGCGGCAATGGCATGCTCCGGGAAATAGCTATAGGAAATGCCCATGCGCTGAAACTCGGTTTCCACCTGCCCGCGCATATCACCATCGCCCACTATAATAAACTTGATCTTCTTATCGGTCATGGACAGCAGACGGGCGGCGGCGGCTACAAACAGCTTGTGGTTCTTGATAGGCACGATCCGGCCGATGATGCCGATCGCAATCTCGTCATCCGCAATAAAGAATTTCCGGCGGAATGTTGCCCGCTTCTCATCTGCATTTTCCAGGAACTTGTCTATATCCAGTCCCAGCGGCACGATCTCTATCTTTTTGGGCTCGCAGATCTTGTAGGTGGTGCCCAGGTCTTTTTTCTGGGATTCGCTGATCGCAATGATACCAGTCGATTTCTTGGCCAGGTACCGCTCAATCATGATAAAGCTGTCGGTCTGCAGCTTGTTGAAGTAGCTGTGGAATACATGCCCGTGAAAGGTATGCAGGATCACGGGCACCCCGGCCGCATCTGCCGCCATCCTGCCGATCACGCCCGCCTTTGCCGCATGGGTATGTACGATATCGGGCTTGAACTCGTCAATGATGTTCCTGATCTCGTTATAGGCGATCCTGTCGTTAAGGGGATTGATCGCCCGCTTCATCTGCGGGATATAAACGGGCTGAATGCCCAGTTTCTCGGTCAGGTGGGTGGCATCCTCCTCATGATCATCCTTGCCCCCGATTATCAGCCGGGTCTCAAAACCATCCATATACCTGGTCAGGTAGGTGGCGTTGATGGCCGGACCGCCGATAATCAGTCTGTTAAGTATGCGGAGTACCCTGGGCATGCTTGCTTCTCTCTGAATGTGCCTTTAACCTTCCAAAAATAGCTATTAATATGAGAATGAGGCAGGTAGGGGGCTCGTCCATTCGTTATTAATCGGTTAATCAGCAATGAGTTACTGATTGTAGTAACGTTTCCACCAGTGCTGGAACACGATCAGCGCCCACAGCACACCGTGGCTGTTGCCGGGATTGCGGCTGTGCAGCCTTTGTTTTACCGCTGCCACCGCTCCGGCATCGAAGATCCCCTGCTCCCGCACAAACCGGTCTGACAGCAGGTCATCGTTGATCAGTCCCCAGAGCTCCCGGCGCATCCATCCCAGCAGCGGGATCTCGAACCCGTGCTTCGGACGGTTATACAGCTCCGGCGGCAGCATGGACCGGAATGCATCCTGCAGGATCTTCTTTTTCATCTTCCCGTCTATCTTGTACGCTTCCGGCAACCCGAACGCAAAGTCTACGACCTTGTAGTCCAGGAACGGGCAGCGGACTTCCAGGCTGTTGGCCATACTCATCATGTCCACCTTTACCAGCATGTCGCCGGTAAGTACCAGCTCCATATCCGTAAGGAGCACTTCGTTGAAGTCGGTTCCGTCCAGGTGCCGCAACATATGCCGTTTCTCTGCTGCTATCCGCTCCCCGGCAAGGCTTTGCCGTACCTGGGGGGCAAGCAGCGCCATTGCCGCGCCTTCGGCAGTCATGGAGGCCCAGCGCCAGTAGCGTTCCGCCACGGAAAGTTGCGCACCCTCGGCAAACCGGTGCAGCTGCCGGAACAGGTTGGTCAGTTTATTATGGTGCCCCTTCGGCAATGCCGACCACAAGGGCAGTCCCGCCCGGACCATACTGTTCCGTATTGAGGGCTGGCGGATCTGCCATTCGGCAGCATGCTTGTTATAGCCTGAGAAAACTTCGTCGCCCCCATCACCGCTCAGCGATACCGTCACCTGCCCGCGGGTGTGCCGGCACAGGATATAGGAGGGTATGGCCGAAGAGTCGGCATAGGGCTCATCCAGGTAGTCCAGCACATCGTGCACATGCTCCAGGAAATCATTATTGGATAGTGAGAAGACCGTGTGCCGGGTATTGTACTTTTTGGCTACCAGCTGTGCATAAGAGGTCTCGTCAAAGAACGGGTTGTCTTTGTAGCCTACGGAAAACGTATTGAGATGTCCGGTATGCCTGCTGGCCAGGGCCACGATCACGGAAGAGTCTATACCGCCGCTCAGGAAAGCCCCCAGCGGCACGTCTGCAATCATACGCTCCCGCACCGATTCGTCCATCAGCCGCACCAGTTCCTGCTGTGCCGCCTCGTAGCTGTACTGCCTGTAGGCTTCCGGCCGGATCTTCAGCTCGTAGTACCGGCTTTCCTTAATCCCCTGCGGACCGACCTCCAGGCAGCAGCCCGGCGCCAGCTTGCTTACACCCTGCAGCATGCTCAGGTGGGGCGGCACATAGTTAAGCTGGAGGTAAAGCAGCAGGGTGTCCCGGTCCAGCGCTTTGGGAATACCGAAGGAAAGCAGGGCTTTCATCTCGGAGGCAAAAGCCAGGTAGTCTTCGTGCCGGTAGTACACCAGCGGTTTTTTGCCATACCGGTCCCGTGCCAGCAGGAGCTTCCGGGTTTGGCGGTCATAGAAGGCAAAGGCAAAGAATCCCGAAAGCCAGTTCAGGCATTCCGTACCATAACGGACCAGCAGCCGCAGCAGAATCTCGGTGTCCGAGCCGGTCCGGGGCGCGCCTTCCTTTTCCCACACCTCCTTCAGGTAGCGGTCGGAAAGCTCCCGGTAGTTGAAGATCTCGCCGTTAAACACGATGACATAGCGCCCCGAGGGGTCATACATGGGCTGATTGGCGTCCGAAGAGGTGTCTATGATACTTAAACGCCGGTGCCCCAGCGCCGTTAACGAGTCATTAAATATATTTCCGCTATCTGGTCCTCTCAGACTCAATAAATTTGTAGCGGTTTCTATTGCCGACAGGTTTTTACTTGCCTTATTATTAAATGCGTAAATTCCTGTGATGCCACACATAGCTGCAAGCGGATTGGAGGCATGCAAAATAGGTTAAACTTATGATACTCAGTAATAATGGCTTTGTCCGGGGTATCGTTAAAACTTTTGCCGGATGAAATATTATATCACACTCCTGGATTACCTGCTGCTGCCAATATACCTGGGGCTTATTTATGCGGTTGCCTCTTATATCCGCAACAGGTTTTACCCGGAGGGCCACCCCTGGCGCCAGTACTTCATGCCGGCACTCACCATCAAGATCATCGGCTCCGTTTTCATCAGCTTTATTTACCAGTATTATTACGGAGGGGGAGACACTGCCGAGTACTTTAAGCAGGCGCGTACCATCAACAGCGCCTTTACGGACTCGCCGGGCAAGTGGTTCAACCTGATGCTCCATATCCCGAAATGGTATGACGGCGACTATTTTATCTACATCAACTCCAACCTCAATCCCGACAGGATCTATTGGTACGACGCCGCTCCGGAGTATATGATCGTGCGCATCATTGCCCTGGTCAGCTTCGTTACATTCAATTATTACCTGCCAACCTCGGTGTTGATCGGTGCACTTTCGTTTACGGGAGTATGGGCGCTGTTCCGCATCCTGTCTACCTTCTATCCCCACCTGACCCGCTATATCGCCATCGCCATCCTGTTCATCCCCAGCCTGGCGCTCTGGTGCTCAGGCATCTTTAAGGATACGGTCTGCCTGGCAGGTATCGGCTGGCTCTCCTTTGCCGCCCTGAGGATGCTTGTATACCGTGACTTCAGTCTCAGCAACATCGCCCTGGGGGTATTAAGTCTTTACCTGATCTCGGTCATCAAGATCTATATCCTGATCGCCTTCCTGCCGGCCCTTGCCCTCTGGGTAATGTTCATCTACCTTCAGAACGTGCGCAGCGGCTTCTTCAGGTTCATGCTCATGATACCGGTCGTGGCGGGTGTGATCTTCGGTTTCTCGGTGGCCACCTCGAAAATGTCGGCCACGCTGGGTAAGTACTCGCTGGAGAACATGGCCACTACCGCCCAGGTAACCCGCGACTGGATCAACCAGACCTCTACCGATGAAAGTATCGGTTATGATCTCGGGGCTTTCGAGCCAAACCTGCTGGGAATGATGAAGAAGCTGCCGCTGGCGGTAAACGTAACCCTGTTCCGTCCCTATATCTGGGAAACAAAAAAGCTGATCCAGCTGATCACCGCCCTGGAGGCGGCGGCATTCTTCCTGCTGACGCTCAAGGTGCTGATCAGCGTAGGACTGCGGCGGGTATGGGCAGCCATCCTTTCCGATCCTACGATCCAGTTCTGCCTCATCTTCACGCTGATCTTCGCCTTCGCGGTGGGTATCTCCTCGTACAATTTCGGTACCCTGTCCCGTTACCGTACGCCCTGCCTGCCGTTCTACGCGCTGTCCATCATCCTGATCTACTACAAATACAACGACCCCAGAGAGAAGAACCTGCTTTCGCTGAAAGGGTAGCGGCGGACTGTCTTTGCGCTTTACCGCTGTTCCTGCGCCGACTCCCTGCGCCAGGCAGCGATGATGTCCATCGCGTTGAAGCTATTGTCCTTCAGCGGCACTGTCCGCCCCGGCGCCACCTCCCGGTGAAACCGGGCACCGAGCATGGCGATGAAACAGGGGGCATCCATCCCTTTCATGTCTACTTCCAGCTCCAGCCCTGACTTACCGATGATTGCTAAAGCTGCCGGTCCATGGGCCACCGAGCGCTGGATACGGTCCGATTTTAGGAAATCGATAGCCGCTACGAAAAGGTGGATTTCGATATGAGTAGCATACCCTGCATACGTAGCCTTTCCGAAGGGATATATGTTCACTTTCAGCTTTCCATCATCCGGTATCAGTTCCCAGCCACCGTTCAGGATGCGGCTCAGGGGCATCTCTTCGCGGAACCGGAAGCCTTCCAGCAAAGAGAGGTCTCCGTTCGCTACATGTCGTCGTCCGCGTTCGGATAGTTCATCCGTCTTCACGATTCGCATCATCCGTGCCTGCAAGCTTCGGTACCAGCCCTTTTCCCTGGCCCAGTCCTGCTCAAGCCGCAGTATGCCGCCGACGTAGGAGGATGCCTTCGCGGCACTGGCAAATTCCGAGGAGTTCTCCCGGCTTCGTTCGTAGTTCGATGATTTCAGGAATTTCGCCCTGGTGGGTCCTCCTTTCCTTTGCACGATCGTATCGCCTTTGGCGTTCGTGTAAAAGATAAGGTTGTCGATTGAGCCTGTCAGCCCTTTCAGTGCGCCTGTTAGTTTAGCCATATCTGTGTTGTTTTTGGTGTGTCAATAATTTGCTGCTTATCTATACCCGCTCCGTACCTGCTCCGTGTCTCCTCCGTATCTGCAGTATGGTAACTTGTCTCCCCACGTATATGCCACGCATTCCCCACGCATACCGGAAGCATTTCGGAGGCATATCCAACCCATACCTGTCCCGCACCCGTTCCGTACCCGTTCCGCACCCGTTCCGTACCTGTTCCGCAGTTTTGGACTGCAATTCGTTTAACGGAAGGTACACGCCTTTATTGGCCCAGCCCGGTATCGCACTCTTTCTACAGATTGCCATGTAAACTAATTGCCTGATTTTCATGCATTACAGAAAATGTTAAATCCTGAGTCCGCTATCTGTCTAATGACGGTCAATGTCCGTTTCCCTGCATTGGGAGGATAAATATCCCCTAGGCGACATTTGGCGTAATTTTTACGACAGTTTTCGTAACTTAGTGCAAACAAGAGTTATGAACAGCGGCGCATCCGGCAGAAGAGCAGGGCTAAAAACGGAAAAGGCAACGGTAACCAAAGCCGGGCAGGATGTGGTCCTGTCCTACAAAGCCGTTGACGATAAGAATGTGCTCGCCATTATCGAGCTGATACGCCATGGTATCTCTTACAAGGATTTCAACAAGATCGTGGATGATACACCGTTCTCGCTGGCGGAATGGGCTACATACCTGCAGCTCTCCGAACGCACCATCCAGCGCAACCAGAAAGAGAAAAAGTCCTTTCAGCCGATCCAGTCAGAAAGGATCGTGGAGCTGAAGATGCTGTACCAGTACGGGGTAGAAGTGTTTGGCGATAAAGACAATTTCAACACCTGGCTGAATGCGCGCTCTGTCGCCCTGGGCGGCATGGTGCCCAAAGACCTGCTCGATACCAAGTTCGGCATCAGCATGGTGCGCGATGTGCTGGGCCGGATAGAACACGGGGTGCTCCCATGATCGTGTACCGCATGGGCAAAAAAGCCTTCCACCGCGACCTCTCCGGCAAAGGGGCAGAGCTCTATGGCGGCAGGTGGAACAACAAGGGAACCGCCCTCCTGTATACCAGCGAATCCCGGGCGCTCGCCTTTGCCGAAATATCCATACACCTCCCCCTGGGCATCGTGCCTAAAGATTATTTCCTGGTATCCATCCTGATCCCAGACACGGCAACGATACTGGAGCTTACCGAAAAAGACCTGCCTGCCGACTGGCGGTCCAACCCGCATTCCGACAGCACGCAGAGCCTTGGCGACAGCTTTGTCACCGCCCGCAGTCACCTTGCCCTGAAAGTGCCTTCTGCCATAGTGCCGGGCGACTATAATTTCCTGGTCAATCCCTTTCACCCCCTGAGTACAGAGCTGCAGATCACGGAGGCAGTGCCCTTTGAATTTGACAGCAGGTTTGCCAGCCGGGGAATCAAAGACTGAGCAGCCCCGGATATTGGCTTCAGTAATTTTCTTATTTAATTTGCCCTTATGACTTCTTCTGTAGTGCTCACACTGCTGGTAACACTTGCGGGAGCTGCCATCATCACACTGATGGCAAAAGCTACCAATAAAGAGGTGCCTGTAAATGAAAATGGACAGATCCTGCTGCGTATGCACTGGGCTTATAAGCTGACAGCTATTGTCTGCTTCCTGTTCACCGCTGCCTTTCTGGTCATTCCCTTTATTGACCCGGCAGGTTCGGCTCCCTCTTATATAGCGCTGGTGTTCATGTTGCTGATGTTTGGCGGCTTCACGATTCTTTGCTGGCTGTTTTACAAAAAACACTATGTACTGTTTGACGATACAAGCATCGAAGTGCACAGTGCACTGGGTAAGACAACAACAATGCGCTGGGACGAGATCAATGACGCCAGTTTTAACCTCAATTCCGGCCTGCTCACCCTGACTACTAAATCCGGACAAAAGGCAGGCGTACATCATCATCTTGCTGGCTTTCCGAAGTTTCTTGATTACTTCGAAAGGAAAACCCGCTGGAGCGCCTGGCAGTTTAAAATTCCCGACAAAAGGTAGCAGCCGGTAAAGTGACTTTCTCCGGCTTGCAATAAAAAAGGCCGCCCTGATCGAAGGGCGGCCGATAAAGCAAGTTCTATTTGTTACTAGCTCTGTGTCTCGCGGAACTTTTTTACCGCGGCCGTCAGCTTCGGCACCACCTCCAGCGCATCACCGATCACGCCATAATCCGCAGCCTTAAAGAAGGGTGCCTCCGGATCCTTGTTGATCACCACGATGGTCTTGGAAGAGTTAACACCCGCCAGGTGCTGGATGGCCCCCGAAATACCCACGGCAACATACAGGTTCGGACGGATGGTGCCGCCGGTCTGTCCTACGTGCTCGTGATGCGGACGCCAGTGGCTGTCGGCTACAGGACGGCTGCAGGCCAGCGCAGCGCCCAGGGCATCAGCCAGCGACTCCAGTACGTGCCAGTTCTCCGGACCCTTCAGTCCGCGGCCACCGGATACGACCAGCTCGGCTTCTGCCAGCGGCACCGTACCGGTTACCTTATTCACTTCTTTTACCGTAATACCGAAGTCCTTATCATCGAAGGATACAGAAAGTGCCTCCACAGCTGCGCTGCCGTCCTGCCGGGATACCGGGAAGGTATTCGGCATCAGGGTGATCACCTTTACATCGCTGGTGATATTGACATGGGCAAAAGCCTTGCCCGCAAATACTGCTTTCTTAATGAGAAAACCCTTGGTCAGGTCAGGGTAGGAGATAGCGCCTGCCACCATGCCAGCCTTCAGCCTGGCTGCCAGCCTGGGCGCCACAGCCTTTCCGGTCACATCATGCGAGGCCACGATCACCTTCGCGCCTTCTTTCTCGGCCGCCGCCGCCAGGGCTTTGGTATAAGCTTTCGGGCTCAGGTTGTCCAGGCGGGCGTCGGATACATGCAGCACTTTCTGTGCGCCGTATGCACCCAGTGATTGCAGCATGCTTCCTTCTACATTGCCCAGCACGACTGCCGTAGTAGTGGTGCCCATCTGCTGGGCGATAGCGGATGCATATTGAACGGCCTCGAAGGTCTTTTTCTTGAAGCTTCCCTGTGTATGTTCTGCTAAAACGATTACTGACATTGTTATGTGTTGATCTTTGCCTTCCTTCCCCGAAAGGGGCGCAGATGATTGTAATAATAATTATTAGCTGCCGGTGCCTGCGGGGTAGGGTGCCGGCGGCTACTTAAATCACTTTTGCTTCGTTGTGCAGGGCTTGTACCAGCTCATCGAGGTTCTCGGGCGTGTACATCTTCACACCCGTCTTTGCCGGTGGCAGGTCGTAAGACTCGATAGAAGTTACCGCCGCAGCGCCGGAAGCAGCCACTACTTTCAGCGGCTTGGTACGGGCAGCCATGATACCGCGCATGTTCGGGATGCGGGCTTCCGCCATTCCTTTCTGACAGGAGATCACAAGCGGCAGGCTGGCCGTGTTCACCTCCTCGCCGCCCTCTATCTCGCGGGTCACTGTAGCAGTACTGCCGCTCAGCTCCAGCTTCGTCGCAAAGCCGATATAGTCCATATCCAGCAGCTCGGCCAGCATAGCGCCGGTCACGCCGTTGTTATAGTCAATAGATTCCTTGCCGCAGAGGATCAGGTCATAACCTTCAGATTTGGCATAGGCAGCGATCTCTGATGCGACAACAAAGGGGTCGGTGCTGTCCGCATCGATACGGATCGCCTCATCCCCGCCAAGGGCCAATGCCTTACGGATCACCGGCTCGGCATCTGCCTTGCCTACGGTAACCAGGTGAACAGCCGACGCTGTGCCGGCTTCTTTCAGCTCCAGCGCGCGCACCAGGGCATACCATTCATCATAAGGATTGATGATCATGGTGACGCCGGCAGTGTTGAACCTGGTATTGTTATCGCTGAACGCGATCTTGGTAGTAGTGTCAGGTACCTGACTGATACAAACTAGAATCTTCATCCGAAGGAGATTTGTTTTACAGTTATACCGCAACAGGGTCGCGGAAATCGTTTGCAAACCTACAGCAAATTGTCCTTATGCCAAAGTGAGGAGAAAAGCAGCACAGATCGGACCCGGCGGATATAGGCAGCAGGTATTTAGGCTGGGTATTGCATCCGGATCAGCGCGAAGATCCCGTAGTTGACGATGTCGGCGAAGTTGGCATCAATACCCTCGCTCACCTGGGTTCTCCCGTCATTGGCAAGGATCTGCTTGATCCTGAGCAGTTTCACGAGGATCAGGTCCACAAAGCTTTCCTGGCTCATGTCCCGCCAGGCTTCCCCGTAATCATGGTTCTTCTGCTGCATCAGGTGCTCCACCTTGCCCGCCTCGGTCTCATACCACCACCTGGCCTGCTCGGCAGTCAGCTCCATACTTTCCTCGGCGCCGATGGCCATCTGCACCAGGGCAATGATCCCGTAGTTGACGATGCCGATGAACTCGGACTCTATGCTGTCGCCGATCTTCTGGGTGCCTTTTTCCTGGATCTGCCGGATGCGCCAGGCTTTGATATAGATCTGGTCGACGATCGAGATTGGGCGCAGCACCCGCCAGGAGGTCCCATAGTCGGCAGCCTTCTTTATATAAAGGTCCTTGCACCTTTCCACGATAGAACGGTACTGTCCGATGGTATCCGGCTTTAAGTTGCTGCTCTCGGTCGCCTGCATTTTCTTTGTAGTGGAATGAGCGCCAAAAGTACATTATTGCCGGTACAAACGCTAGTGCAAAGCCGGGGCAGGCTGCTTGACCTGTCTGCCCCCGTGGTCATGGGCATCCTGAACGCAACGCCCGACAGCTTTTACAACAAGGGCAGGGGCAGCGACCCGGAAAGCCTGCTCAGCCTGGCGGAAAGGATGCTGGAGGACGGTGCTGCCATCCTGGACATCGGCGGTGCCTCCACAAGGCCGGGCACACCGGTCATTGATCCCGAAGAAGAACTCCGCCGGGTGATCCCGGCAGTGGCGGAAATGCACCGGAGATTTCCCGGTGCCTGGCTCTCGGTAGATACCTATCATGCCCGGGTAGCGGCGGAGGCGGTGGCAGCCGGAGCATCCATGATCAACGATGTGAGCAGCGGAAACATCGACGGGACCATGCTGGATACCGTAGCAGGGCTCGGGGTACCCTATATCGCCATGCACATGCAGGGTACACCCGCCACTATGCAGGATAACCCTGCATACGGTGATGTGGTCGCTGAAGTAGGGCAATATTTGCTCGACCGGATGTTTGCCGCCGAGCGCGCAGGCATTAAGGATATCATCATAGACCCGGGCTTCGGGTTCGGGAAGACGGTGGCTCATAATTTTACATTACTGAACAATCTGCACAGTTTCCGTATGTGTGGAAAGCCGGTACTGGCTGGCATCTCCAGGAAGTCGATGGTCTGCCGTACCCTGGATATACGCCCCGAAGACGCTCTGAACGGAACCACCGCCCTGCACATGGTCGCCCTGCAGCAGGGCGCCGCCATCCTCCGGGCACATGATGTAAAAGAGGCAGTGGAGGTGATCAGGCTCTGGCAGGCGCTGGAGCAGAATAGCTGAGGGAAGATTTTTTTGATCGTACAAATACCGACATTTGAACTATGAAATGGAACCCGGAAGAAGTACAGGCGAAAGGAATTAAATATTTCCTGGATCAGATCAGGGCAATGCCGAAGGAAGAAGCAGCCGAAGAATATTATGAATTTGCCATGGGCGCCCGGCAGGACCCAATGTACGACCAGCACCCTGAGTTCCATAAGGCGGTCGAGGAAATGATTGCCAGCGCCGTGGCACTGAAGATGGCAGTAGACGAGAAAAACAAAGTGGAGATGGCAGGCGCCCAGGCGGAAGCAGAGCTGATCCTGGCTAAGGACACCCTTATGGATACCCTCCGGGAAAGCCGGAAGCGCCTGGTCCAGTCCTACATTGCGAACCCCGACACACCCGGACTGAAAGAACTGCTTGATGAACTGATGGAAAAGGAAAAAAAGCAGGGCAGGTTTAACCCGGAAGACTGGGAAGGGTTTGTTTAGTAGCAACTATCAAGTACTTACGACTTACGACTTACGACTCTGATATATGATCGCTGCTACCCCCGAACCACCGTATTATGCCGTAATCTTTACGTCGGTTCGTACCGGTGTGGATGATGGTTATGGTGATATGGCCGAAGAAATGCTGCAACTGGCCCAGCAGCAGCCCGGCTACCTGGGCGAAGAAAGTGCCCGCAACAAAATCGGGATCACCGTCTCCTACTGGCAAAGCCTTGAAGCGATCAAAGCCTGGAAAGAAAACGAAAGACACCGGCTGGCCCAGCAGAGAGGAAGATCAGACTGGTACCAGTCCAACAAGACCCGCATCTGCCTGGTAGAGCGGGACTATAGTTTTGAGCAGAGCGTATCAAGTAGCAACCAGTGTGAAGTCGAGGAGGCGTGAAGTCGTAAAGGCGATTTACGTTTATATACACTTACGACTTACCGCTTACGACTTACGACTAATCAGCACATTAACCTAGCATCGGATGGCGCTTGAACTCCTTGTTCCTGTCGAACAGGTAGCGATAAGTGGATAATTTCCTGCTCCGCTTCGTCCCCAGGCTCTCCGCTATATTGATCATCTTGGGGTTAAAATCACCGATCCACATCATTTCATACTCCCGATACCGCGCTTTTTTCAGGATCACGCTGGCGCCCTCGATGATCAGGTAGGCATCCACCCCTTTCCCCTGGAACTCGGGGATGATCCCGAATACGAGTCCCACAAAGCGGTTACATTTCCCGAACCGCTGCAGCCAGAGAAAGTATAGCTTCTGCAGCAATCCGAACTTACCATTCATATACCTGAAATACTGGTTCAGATCGGGCAGGTTTACCCAGAGGGCAATGGGCTCGTCTTTGTAATAGGCAAACCAGGAGATATGCTCATCCATCACCGGCTTCATCTTGCGGAACATCTTCTGTACCGTGCGCTCCTCCAGGCTCTTGCCGCCGCCATGCCCTGCCCAGGCCTTGTTGTAGATATAGGTAAAATCCTTGGCAAACTTGTCCAGCTTGTCTTTGGACAGCGGCTTCGCGGAAAAGTTCGGGTCCTTTGCAAGCTCGGCATGGCGCTGATGGAACTTTGGCTGTAGCTGGTCCTTTGCCTCAACTGCGAAGCAAAGCTGGTGAAAATATACCTGGAACCCGTAGCGCTCGAAGAGTTCCTGGTAGTAAGGGAGGTTATAATTCATGCAGTACAGCGGCGGCTGAAAACCTTCCACCTGGAGTCCCCACCATTTATCCCGCTCCCCGAAATTGATAGGTCCGTCCATTGCCTCCATTCCCCGTTCTTTGAGCCAGTCCCGGCAATGGTCGAACATGAAGCTGGCTGCATTCTGATCGTTGATGCATTCGAAGAAGCCGATGCCGCCGGTAGGCTGCTCCATCTTGTATTTATTGTTTACAAAGGCGGCAATCCTGCCTATGACCCTGCCGCTGTCATCGCGCAATATCCAGCGGGTGCAGCTGCCATGCCGGAAAGCCTTGTTCTTCGAAGGGTCAAAAACTTCTTCTATATCCTTATCCAGCGGGCGGATCCAGTTCGGGTCGTCTTTATACAAACTCAGCGGCAGCTCCAGGAAAGCTTTGACATCGGCAGCTGTCTTTACTTCGCGTAAATGCATGACCGCAAAGTTATCAATTGGAAATTGCCAACCCCAATATTCTGAAACGGATGCATATTCCTGATGCGAGGATATATCGGTTCCCACATTCCCGGAGCATATCAGCACATTATTTGCGCCGTTGCATCATTGCGCCATGGAGCATTGGCACATCAGCATGTCAGCATATCAATGAGCAATTACCGCTTCGTGCCAAAATCTTATATTGCAGCCTGCATGCAATTACTGTTCTGGATACTCGCCATACTTATATCCCTTGGAGCGGGTTACTGGGTTTATCTTTCCGACCGGAAAAAAGGGGTGCCTCGCCCCTGGCTGACGGCATTGCTCCGCACCCTGGTCATTTTCACCACGTCATTGTTATTACTGGCGCCCAGCCTGAGTGTGGAGAAAACGGAGACGCAAAAACCCGTGATCGTCTTTTTGCAGGACAACTCTTCTTCCATCCCTGTCGCCCTGAAAGGCGATTCTTCCCGCTACCGGTCGGAGGCAGAAAAGCTGCTGGACCGGCTGGATAATGACTACCGGGTAGTGCGCTGGGGATTTGGATCTTCAATACAGAAAGATACACTGTTCCGGTATGAACAGCAGTCGACCGATATCGCCGCCGCTATCACCCAGGCGGCAGAGTTCTACGGTCAACAGAATCTGGGCGCCCTGATCCTGGCGAGTGACGGCCGTTTTAACCAGGGACTCAATCCGCAGTTCCAGGACTGGGCCCTGCCCGGCAGCCTGTATTCGGTAGCCCTTGGCGACAGCGCCGCTCCCAGAGACATCCGCATTACCAATACCTACGCTAACCGTACGGTGACGCTTAACAGCCAGTTCGAGATCCGTGCCGATATCGTAGCGCGCAGGGCCGCCGGATACAGCAATAGTGTCCAGCTAAGGAATGCAGCCGGTGAGGTCAAGGGCAACGCCGGGCTCAACATAAGCACCGACCGCTTCGACAAGGCTGTTTCCTTTACGGTAAGGGCAGAGCGGGAGGGCTTGCACCATTATGTGATCTACGTGCCCGGCGCGGAAGGCGAACAGAACCTGGCCAACAACCGCAGAGATGTATTCGTAGAAGTGGTGAGCGAGAAGAAGAAGATACTGATCGCCGCCGCAGCGCCACACCCTGATGTCAATGCAATCCGGGAAGCGCTGAGCGGGCTTGAAAATTACCAGCTTGATGTGCGCACTGCCGACAAGATGCCTGCTTCCCTGGCCGAATACCAGGTAGCCATTCTTCATGCCCTGCCTTCGCAGAGCATGTGGCTGCAGCAGCAAAAGGAAAGCGCAAAAGCGGTATGGCTGATCATGGGGCAGGGCAGCAATAATCAGCTCTTCAACCAATGGCAGCCCCTGGCCAGGCTCAACGTGAATCCCGGCAACCTGCAGCCCATGTTTGCAGCCTATAACAACGCCTTTAACTCCTTTACCCTGCCCTCAGGTATCAACGCGGTGATGGACAAGATGCCGCCGCTCGCAGTGCCCGCAGGCACGATACAGGCTAACCCAAACGCACAGGTCCTCTTTTCCGCAAAAGGGGGGCAGGGTGTTCCGTTATGGATGATAGAGCAGGGGACCAGGCCTTCGGCCCTTCTGGTAGGAGAAGGCCTCTGGCGCTGGCGGCTGTTCGAGTACCGGCATTTCAATTCCCACCAGGTGATCGACGAGGCGATCAGGCAAACCGTCTCGTTCCTCAGTGCCAATGTCAATGACCGTCCCTTCAGGGTAGAGCTCCCTAAATATATCTGGAGTGACGGAGAGGCGGTGAGCATGAATGCCTACCTGCTCAACAACAATAACGAGCAGATCAATACGCCAGAGGCAGGAATTGTCATTTCCGACAGCGCGGGGCGCCGCCAGCAGTTCAGCTTCGAACGTCTCGGCAACGGGTACCGGCTTAATATCGGCAGACGTCCGGCAGGCACTTATCACTATACGGCAACAACCGTTTACAATGGCAGAACATTCACCGCCACCGGCAGCTTTGCCGTGCAGCGTATGCCCCTGGAACTCCTCGAGACAGGCGCGGATTACCCGCTGCTTTACGGACTCGCGCGGAAATACGGGGGTGCACTGGTGCCCGGAGCGAATATTGGCGCCCTTTATGATTCCATCAGGAAGAACCCGGCCATCAGACCGGTGATCCAGAGCTATACCGAAACCATCCCGCTGGTAGACTGGCGCTGGTATTTTTTCCTCATCCTCCTGCTGGCGGCTACCGAATGGTTCCTCAGGAAATACTGGATGGCGCAGTAAGGCTTAATCGAAATAATGGCAGCGGTGGGGATAAGAGGCCGCATGCTTGTAGATCAGGTTCCGGATAAAATCATTGTCCTGAAGGGGCTCCAGCTGCTGTCTTAATTTATCCAGGCTGTTCAGCGCTACTTCATCTTCAATATAGCCCATCCCGTAGAAATTGCCTTTATGCACCAGGATGCAGCTTTGCTCGTTGTCATGCATGCCCCGGTCTACATAAGCAAACGTGGGCAGGTGCTTGTCCAGCCAGCTCACGGCCTCATCCACTTTCTCGTTATAGATATCTGCCGGAGAAAGACAATTACCTGAGCAATCCCCTGTATGTACGGCAACAGTGCAATCGGAAGCCTTTGCCAGGTTGCAGAGACGGGGACAAAGACCAAACTCACGGATCAGTTCCCGCAGCCGCTGGTGCCCTTCGGTGATCGTATTGAAGGTGTAAACCGGACGGAAGATAGATTTGTGCTTCTCTACCGCCATTCGTTTATATCCGTTCCTGTCCTCATAAATGAATAGTCCGAACTTGGGAAGGTAGCCCCGCTGGCTGCGGTTATGCACCGGCCACAGCCTTCGGATCTCAGAGCTTTCCAGGATATGCGCCATAAGCTCCGTTGCGGTTTCCTTATAGCTGATCCTGTGGATATCCTTCAGGAAGTCCTGCTTCTGCTTCCCTGCCTTATTATTGGAGAAATGACTCTTTACCCGTTTAAAGATATTATTCGCCTTGCCTACGTACACGATCTTCCCCGCAGCATTGTAGAAATAGTACACGCCCGGTGTCTGGGGCAGACTGTCTACCTGCTCCACCGGTACATGTGGCGGAAGGTATTGTTCCTTGTTCCTGCCTTTGAGCATGTCGGCAATACAGTTCTTCTCATCCTTTTCGACCAGCATGGAGAACAGCCTGGCAGTGGCCATCGTATCGCCGCCGGCACGGTGGTGATCGGTATGCGGGATGGCCAACTGGTGGCAGAGTTTTCCAAGGCTATAGCTGGCGAGCCCCGGGATGATCTTGCGCGCAAGGCGAACTGTACAGAGCTTCCTGGCATTCCACTCAATACCTGCCGACTGAAGATGATGTTTAACGAAGGAATAGTCGAAATTGACGTTATGGGCTACGAATACCTTATCCTGCAGGAGCTCATGTATATGCCCTGCTACCTCGGAAAAAGTGGGCGCCCGCTGCACCATGTCATTGCTGATACCCGTAAGCGACTGGATAAATAAGGGGATATGGCGGTTGGGATTGATCAGGGTCTCATAAAAGCTGAGCACTTCCCTGCCATCGTGTATGGCAATGGCGATCTCAGTAATGCCATTGCCCATTGCATAACTTCCCGTGGTCTCAATATCTACAATCGCGTACAGCATCCCTTCATGATTCCGGGTGGAAGAGCAAAGTTATTGAAATACCGGCTGTTAAATAAAAAAGTCCTGCAATACTGCAGGACTTTCCAAAATAATTACAGATCTGTTTTATTTGATCCTGAACGCTTTTTTCACCTTCCCCACATAGTCGAGTTTCTCCCAGGTAAACAGTTCTACTTTTACGTTTTTGGATTTGCCGTCAGCAGAACGGAATGCTTTCGTCACCACCTGCGGCTCACGACCCATGTGTCCGTAAGCGGCACACTCACTGTACATAGGCTGGCGGAGCTTCAGGCGCTGCTCGATGAAGTAAGGACGCATGTCGAACACTTCTTCAACGATCCTTGCTATCTGACCGTCATTCATATCTACTTTGGCAGTGCCATAGGTGTTTACGTAAATGCCCATCGGCTTAGCTACACCGATGGCATAGGACACCTGGACCAGTACCTCATCGCACACACCGGCAGCCACAAGATTCTTGGCTATATGGCGGGTAGCATATGCCGCAGAGCGGTCCACCTTGGAAGGATCTTTTCCGGAGAAGGCGCCACCACCGTGCGCACCCTTGCCGCCATAGGTATCCACGATGATCTTACGTCCGGTCAGACCGGTATCGCCATGCGGCCCCCCGATAACGAACTTACCGGTAGGGTTCACGAAATATTTGATCTTATTGTTGAACAGGTGCTTGTTCTGAGGTACTTTCTTCATCACTCTTGGGATGAGGATATTCAGCACATCCTTGGTGATCTGGTCCTGCATCTTCTTTTCTTCAGCGAAGTCGTCGTGCTGCGTCGAGATGACGATGGTATCGATCCGCACCGGCTTGTTATTATCATCATATTCCAGGGTTACCTGGCTCTTCGCATCCGGGCGCAGGTATTTCATCTGCTTGCCTTCACGGCGGATCGCAGACAGTTCCCGCAGCAGCAGGTGCGCGAGATCCAGCGCCAGCGGCATATAGTTGGCTGTCTCGTTCGTAGCATAGCCAAACATCATTCCCTGATCGCCGGCTCCCTGCTCTTCTTTTTTCTTCTTATCTACACCCTGGTTAATGTCCGGCGACTGCTCATGGATAGCGGAAAGCACTCCGCAGGAATTAGCCTCGAACATATATTCG
>Ga0196964_10000446_pt1 | contig 25804 bp, 40 predicted proteins | sample S1_10metaG_FD_148615 | JGI IMG/M metagenome (GOLD analysis project Ga0196964, IMG submission 148615) | Soil microbial communities from Anza Borrego desert, Southern California, United States - S1_10 | ecosystem: Environmental > Terrestrial > Soil > Desert | place: USA: California | collected... | reverse complement strand
TGTAGAGTCGTCCGAGAAGATCTAACGCTCAACTTAGCAGACTTCCCTCGCAATCTTGCCCTTGGCGCCGTCAATGGCGTTGGTAAGACGCAAATCATCGGCGATCTGATCCGGTACTTCATGGACACCATTCCCAATTGTGGAGTGGGATTCACGTCTCACGTCGATAGGCAGTGTGAAGCCTTGTATCGGTATTTGATTCCTCACCAGATGCAGCCTCGTTACGGCGATTGGAAGTGCGTCGTCGGCAAGATGGAAGCTCCTAACGGCAACTGGGCGCGGTGGTTCACAGCTAAGGATGTGGGTGCCGTGGAGTCACTTCACGCTCCATTCATGATTCGTATCTTGGACGAGGTAAAGTCCATGAAGGACGAGATCATTGATGCTACGAACCGCTGGCAACCCAAGCTTACCATCTTCATCTCATCCAAGGGGCTTATGAGCGGTCGGTTCTATGACTGCTTTACGCGCCTTCGTGAGTTCTGGCAGATCCATGAGATTAACGCGGCTGATTGTCCTTGGATTCCTCAGAGGTGGATTGAGGAGCAACTGGTTACTCATGGTCCAAGCTCTGCCTTGGTCAAGTCCATGATCACAAATGAGTTTTCAGACGTGGATTTACGAGTGCTTATCACAATTGAAGCGGTGAACGACATCTTGAGGCACGAACCGCAATGGGAGGATGACGGGCAGATTGTAGCAGCCTTGGACGTGTCAGCGGCTAAGCGTGACGGTGATGAATGTGTAATGATTCACAGGCGCGGAAATAAGGTGATGGACCCTTGGAGCTGCCCTCCATCAGATAATGAGATGGAAGTTGTAGGGCGCGTGATGAATCGCATTCGTGAGGTTAAGCCTCATCACCTCTTTGTTGATATTGGCGGTTCTGGAAGCCCTGTAGCCTCACGCATAGCAGAGGTGGTGAAGTCTGAAGACGGCAGGACGGCGGTTCATCGGGTGGACTTTGGAGGGAAAGCGAATGATGGGCGTAAGTATGCTCGGAAGAATGCTGAAATGTACGGCGTCCTGTCATCGAAGATTGTTGAGCGCAAGATCATCCTGCCAAACCATCCCAAGTTAATCGGGCAAGTTACGTCTCGGCAGTACACGACAAACTCACAGGGTCAAACCGTACTGGAAAGCAAAGAAACCATGCGCAGGCGTGGTGCTAAGTCACCCGATTACGCTGATGCCCTTGTAATGTGTGCCATGGAGCCTAGCGCGGCATGGTCGGCGGTGCGCAAGACATCGCAGTGGTACGACGATAGCCACGCCAAGGATATCATGAGCCGAAACAACAACGGCGTCGGCATGGTCGGCGGCAAGTACCTAGGGAGAGGATGATTTTATGCAACCAAACACAGAACCAGACGCACCACAGCTCGTAAATCGAGCCTTAAACGATCTCAAAGTCTTTCAAAGAAAGGAGCTTGTGAAGAACTTCTGCCATGCGGCGCACATGCTCGGCTTCACGAAGGAACAGATTATTGAAATGATTGAGAAACTACCAAAACCAAAGGTCAAACCATGAAAAACAACGATATCTTTGACGAGGATATCATCGTATCTATGGATAGGACGATCAAGATTGACGATGAGGTGTTTAACGTGCGCCCGCTTAACCTAACAGAGAAGCGAAAGTTAGAGATAGCTTGCTTACGGTTGGAGAGAGAACATGGGATTAGGTTCGCAGGGTTCAGGGAGCAGGCCAACGCAGGGTATGAAGAGGCAGCGGCTTTGAAGCGTAAAAAGAGTTGACAGTTAGCGCGATTGTAAACGAAAGGTCGCCTAAGCATGGCGTCCATTCTCAAAGGTAAGTATAAGTCTTATGATGAGACGATGGAGGCTTTGGATGCCCGGAAGGAATGGGAGAAGCGGATAGCGCAGCTCTTCGCGCAGTATTACGGCTTAGATCGTCCTGATATCATGTCTTATCCGTGGCCTGGAGCGGCTAATCATCGGTACTTGCTGGCGCAGATGACCATTACGCAGCAATTGCCACTCAGGAATAAGCTGATTCATTCGAGTAAGAATATCACGACCTTGATTGCTCGGCAGAAGGAGATGATCGACAAGGCTCCCTTGGTGTCTGGTTACTTTGATTTCTACACGAAGCAACGCACTGACTTCGAGAAGCAGATTCAATACTCTGCATGGCAACAGATGCAGAACGGTCTTTGCATCATGAAGACCTTCTTTGATACGAAGAAAGGCAAGATCATCCACGAGTCTATTCCTCCTATTTTCTTCATCGTTCCCTCTGATTGTCACGATATCCACGAAGCCCCTCACTGTGCGCATGTGCTCGAAAAGTCTGTTAGCTGGGTTAAAGAGCGGTTCATGGATACGACGCCGGACAAGGCGGCTTTAGAAGCATTCTTGAAGAAATTCACGGATGGTGACGTTAACACGAACGACTCTGACAGCGGCGAGTCTGAGCGGCATTCCTACGACCGGATGGGGATTAGCCGCAGCAAGGCCAAGACAAACAGTATTGTGTTATGGGAAAAGCATTTTAGGCACAAAGACAGCGGGAAGATGATGATGGAGTATATCCTACCTGATGATCCCTCGCTGAAGCTCATAGACCCCTTTGGCTATCCTTACGAGTCCATGGTGAAGGCTGATAGGTACATGTTTGAGTCCAGCAAGTACGAGGAGATCACACCTCACTTCTACAGCTCGCAGGGCATCACAGAGAAGGCAACGGAGCTTGAATACTCCATCTCTGCCATGTGGCGCGGGTTGCTCAACACCCTTCAATTATTCTCCAGTCCGGTGTTTTATCCCACAACGCCGGACTCGATGCCGTCCACGACTCAGAACCTTGATTTCGAGCCTGGGACCATTCTCCCCGGTCAATTGACAAAGGTTGATATGGGCGAGGTTCCCGTGGAGTTCGTGGAGCAGATCAATTTTCAGCGCAGCATCTTTGAGCGATGGGTGGGAAGCCCTGACTTTGGGCTTGGCAAGGCTAACACGCTTGGAGAAGCGAGAACGGCTACAGAGGTCAAAGCCATTGCATTTCAGAATAACTTAAACACTGAGTCTGAGCTGTCTAACTGGAAGATGTTTATCGGCCAGATTATGAAGAAGCAGCTCGGCTTGCTCAACGAGTTCAAAGATCAAATTGAGGAGTGGGATTTCATGACCAAGGAAGGCTTTGCGCAGTTCGATAAGAACCTGCTTTCAGATGATTACTTCGTTGAGGTCAACGGCTCCGCTGACGCTCTGAACCGTGAGGCGCAGCTTAACAACTCCATTGCGCTGTTTAACCTTGGAATTACCGCGAATGAGGCGCAGCCGAACACGGCCAATATCCTAGAGTTGTACAAGAACGTGGTGGAAAACTCCGAGCCTGAGCGCGTGGAACGTTTTGTGATGGAGAACGGACAAGCGCAGATGGATTCAGCGCGGGATGCTCTCAACGATATGACTAACGCTCTTGTACATGGCCAGATTGTACCTAAGCAGGGTGGAGATCCAATGGTCAAGGCGCAGGTGGCCATTCAGACCTTGCAGAAGCTCATGCAATCAGGCCAGCAAGTCGAGCCTCAGAAGCTTGGACAGATTTCGCAGTATCTCTTGATGCAACGGGAGCAGCTTAAGAAGACAAACAAACAGGGCTACGAGCAGATTACCGCAATGATGGATCAGTTGGATCAGGCGGCACATGCGGCAGTAGCTCCACAACTGGCGGTGGCATGAACATCTTTAAACGATTCATCATCAAGCTAGCTGCCAGCTACGTACGCCAGCCTGTTCTAGACTATTTCGCAGAGATCAACTGGGAGAACGACGATTCCACCGCATTAAATGACTACCTGAGGACTGATTCAGGAAAGAAGCTTATAAAGGCCATGGCGTGGAATAGCGTCAAGGTGGCTAGCGAAGTAACTAAGGTCGCAAAGCCGGACTTGGCTGATATCAAGGCAGAATCTAAGGCATGGAAGTCTATGGCGCGCATGTTGGTCATGCTTAGTGCGTCTAAAAAAGAGATAGCAGATCGTAAGTTGACAGAAACTAGGCTCGAAGATATGTTCGCGAAAATGGTCAACAATAACAGTCGCATTAACAGTAACGCAATTTATGGCAAGTCGTAAACGGCCTGTTAAGCCTAAAAAGAAAGGCAAACGCTACTAACTAATTTTGGAACCGTTCTTGCTGATCCCTCGAACGGTCATATAGCTAGCTTCAACTAGCAACTCCGCCAGCTTTGAAGAGCCGGTAGCCCTAACGGGTTATCGGCTCTTTTCATTTTGCTGGTCAGAGATTTTCGAGAGAGCGGGATGGCGTCCACTCCTCTGTAAAGCCAACCAACCCGATGCGCAGAGTGACTTCTGAAGCATTGGAGAAAACTAATAAGTCAAAAACAAATGAACGATAACAACACATCAACAATGGCATTAGACAGCTCTACGGACCTGTTTGATCCCATTGAATCTGATCCGAGTAATAACGGAGAAAGCCGGATCGACTCCAGCCAATCGGGCTCAACCGATAACGCAGATCAACAACAATCCCAAACAAGGGATAATGAAAAGGCCGATAATGCGCTGACTTCACAGACAGACGAAGCCAGCAACAAGGCGCAGAGTCAGAATAAGAATGACCAAAACCAGACTAAGAAGCCTCTAACCAACTACGAGAAGCGTCAACAGAAGTTCGAGTCGATGCTCACGGAGAATAAGAGGATTCTTGAAGAGATCCGTCAGGCGAAAGCGCAAGTTCCACAACAACAGCAAGCCAAGTCAGGCGAGCCACAAGGCCAGTCTGAGCCCGTGTTTGTAGCGCAGCCTACAAAGCCAGCGTACACACGAGAGCAGATTGCCAAGGCTTACAATGACGCAAAGGCCGCTGGTGATGAAGCAACGATGCAGGCGGCAATCGATGCCAAGGCTGAATGGGACAAGTATGATACGGATCTCAAGTTCTGGAAGATAGAGAATAGTCAGAAAGTCGAGAGTTTCAACAAGACTCTAAGTGATAACTGGAACAAAACCTTAGCGAAGCATCCTGATCTTAGGAACAAGGACAGCGAGCTATGGAAAGAGGCTGATAAGATCGCCAAAGCGTTTCCAGAGGTCATTAACCGCCGTTCTGCTGATGGTCACAAGGTCATTGCTGACATAGCTGCCATGCGACTCAGGGATAAAAGTCATGCCTCTGAAGTCGGCGCATTAAAGGAGCAGGTAAAGAAACTTACCGAGCAACTTAACTCAACGCAGAAACGAATTCAGCCCGCAGGTCAAGGCGCGGCTCCAATTGTGTCCAAGCCTGGAGAAGGCAAGACAGCTTTGGAGCGGCTCGAAGCCAAGCTTGGGGTCTAGGTTCATCATTTCAGCGGCGGGGTGCGTGCTCGGTTCACAACAGAACAATAAAATATGGCTAATGGTGAACTCAGTACAGACTTGGCGGCAATTCAGGATTATTTCACTGAAGAGGCAATGGAAGAGCGGGAATATGATTCTCCTCTTCTGAGAATGGCAGATAAACCTACCATTCCAGATGGTCGGAAAGACGTAATGCACGTATTCCGATGGAGCAAACTAGGATTTGCTGAAGACGTGGCTGAAGGCGTAGACCCTGCCACTGATGAAACGATGGCGATGACCGAGTACAAAGTCGAACTGACTGAGTTCTCGAAAGCCCTCAAGATCGTTTACTACGCTGACAAACAGCGGCTCATCAAGAACGCTAAGGAAGCTTACGTCAAGATGCGCGAACAGGCTGAACGCACTGCGAACCGCCGATTGACTACTGCCATCAACGCAGGAAGCTCCAGCGGCAACAACTCGTTCACGAAGGCTCATGAGATGTACGCCAACGGTAAAGGCTCTTTTGGGGCTCTTACCTCGGATGATTACTTCCGTGAGACCGACATTCAAGCTGGTATCAGTTACTTGATCAAGCAGGGGCACAAAGGACCGTATCACGTTGTGATTAATCCTTGGAGCCGACAGAGCTTGTTTGAGTATGATGCAAGCTTCCGTGACTTCTCGAAGCAGTCGGGAGGCAAGGAAATGCGCACTGGAAAACTCGGTGAATGGGGTGGAGCGACTATCCATCTTATGCACGAGCCTTTCCGTGAGACCGCAGCCGGTACGGAAGGAACACGCGATGACAGCGGCCAGATCGTAACCAACTACATCTTCGCTGAAGGTGATTGTTACGCTGCCAGCCGTTTTGGTGGAACTTCCAAGGGTGGCGGCTTCGCTCCTGAGTTCTGGATCAATCCATACCTCAGCAAGTCAAAGGCTTACTACTACATCTCCTACCGTATCCCATTCGGTGGAATCGTGCTCGATCCGACAAAGATCGTGCAGCTCAAGTCTCACTACAACGCGGCCTAATTCGTAAACAAATAAAGGAAACTTAAAAAGATTATGAATAACATCCTCGTTAAATTAGTGATGGCGTTGGCTCTGGCCTTCGCGCTGCCTCTGCAAGCTGATGATTACATTACAAGTGTATTCAACACCTCTGCAAACGGCACTGCGTCGGCAACTGTGTTTGTTCCACGCGGTGCGGGTATTGCTCACATCACCGATGTGAGTTATGACCTCGACACGTTGGTCACCACAGGCACGATTGACATACATCAGGCCGAATCTGAACAGTCCATTACGTCGGCAACGGCGTCCGGCTCTGTTCTATGGTTCGACAATGATACGCCTACTCATGTGGCGGCACTTGAGTATGTGATCTTCTATGATGTGTCAACGAACACGTACTACCTGTATCGGACCACAGCTAGCGCGGCTACGTCTGTCACCATTCAGGAAACGCTAAGTGCGGCAACTACCACAGCGGATAAGATCTATCCCTGTAAGGCTGTCTCACGACGGCATGCTCCTAATGTGGTTTCTTCCACGCTTGGGGTTGCAGATATCTGGCTTCCGTCAGACCTGCCCTCTGCTCTGACGCTCGATGGTAATACTACCTCGTGCCGTCTCAGCATTAGCGGTGTTCGCATCAAAAACTAAGTAAACCGGATTCGGGCGGGGAGGGTTTAACGCCTTCCTCGCCCTTTCCTTGATTCATTATGAAACGATTTCTTATTGCGGTTGTCTGTTTGGTTGGGCTGTTGGTTCAGGACGTAAAGGCGCAGTCTTCGGAGGCGTTCCGACTGGCGACGACCGTAACAAACATGGCGGCGAACACCACGAACACCACAGCCTCGACGGTGAAGCTGCTTAGCGATGGCAACGAGTGGGTGCGGGTGTACCTGACAGCTACGGGGTATGCAGCCACGACTAACGGCGCGCTGACGGCGAAACTCATCACTGCAAGCGGCTCTGGAACAACCACGAACGCTTACGATTCGGCAGCTTTGAGTAACATCAAGCTTGTTATCAGCAATTCGATTAATGGCTCAACAATCACAGTCTCAGACCGCTTCAACCTATCGGGCGCGAAGTATTTAGCGGTGGGACAGATTGAAAACTCATTTGCGGGAAGCGTTAGCAATATTTCAATCCAAGTCGGTTATCCGCTGAAACGGGAATAATGCGTAATTGGCTCCATGATTTGTTGCTGCTCCTGCTATTCGTAGCGGGCTCGGTTGCGCTTGGAGATGATCTAGACAGGGAGCAGGTAAATAAGATTATTGCCAATGGTACGGCAAGCGGTGTTCAGACATTGGACGGTGAGCAGAGGGTAAAGCTTAACGCGGCGATTGCCACGAGTGACGCAGATATTCAGGCTTGCGCCACGGTTTGTAGAGAGTCTCGGAATCAATTGACGGATGCCTTTCCGGCTAGCGCGGCAGCTCCCGCTGCTCCCGACTCTCCAGATGACATTACCGGCCTCTTCGCTTGGTACAAGTCAGATAGTGGAACTACCCTAAACGGGTCTGATGTTAGCGCATGGGCAGACCAGAGTGGGAATGGGCACAATCTAGCACAAGCTAATGCGGGTTATCAGCCCACCTTAGTCTCGAGCGTTATTAACGGTTTTCCCGCCATTCGATTTGAAGGTCCAGGTGTGGGCGGACCAGATCACCTTCGACGAAATACTCTTGTCGTGCCTGACATGGCTAGCTGGACAATTTTCTTTGTAGTCTCTACAGGGGCCGCACAAGACACTCAAGAACGCTTGTTGAGTATAAGAGATGACGCGACATCTCGTTGGTGTTTTAGCACAGGAACCTCAGCAACTAGCGGGCTTGGATTTGCACCCGATAACTTAGGCGCAGGTGAGGCGATGAGTGCAAACACATTCTATACACGTTCTTATGTTCGCTCCTCCTCAGAATGGGATATTTGGCAGAATGGTACTTTAGTTGAGGAAAATGCAGCTTCTTCTAGTTATCCCGCCTCTACTGTTGATTGGTTTACCATAGGAGCGGAAGCTTCTGATGCCACTGTCGGTGCTGATGCCAGTTCTCTTGCTGGGGATATCGTAGAGGTGATTATGTACAGCGCGGCTCTTTCTACGTCAGACCGCCAAGTGGTCGAAACCTATCTCAAGAATAGATATGCGCATTATTAAAATCCTCTCAATCCTCTTTGCCGCTGGTCATGTCTTTGCTCAGGACATGTCGAAAGATTACGTTGTTAAAACTGATCTTGCTGCGATTCAAGCCATCCAAGCCAAGCTTGATGCAGCCCTTGGATATCCCAAGGAAGGTGTGAAAGTTGGTGGCGGGCTCCATGCGTCAAAAGCGGAGTCAACGACCCTTCACCACGCTCCTATTTTAAAGCATCCAACGCGCAACGAGTGGGCACTTCAAGTGCAGGGAGTAACTCAGCACGTACCGGAAGAAACGCCTGTGAAGCTCACGGAAGACTGGAAGCCTCAATCAGAGAAATAACTAAAGAAAAACACTAAAAAAATATATGACTATCAACATCAATCAAGTGGGAAACGCAAGCCAAGGAAACATTTCTGTAACCGGAGCAACAGCTGAGTATCTTTTAGCCTGCATCAAGCTCGTCTCTTCTGGAGAATCTACAAAGGTCGTGGTTAATAGCGGTCCTTCAGTTGGGGCAATCAATGGAACTGTAGAGGCTTAATGAGCGAAAAGGATGACAAGACGATCCTGATCGAAACGCACACGGATGTGCGTTGGATTAAGTCGAAGATGATCGAAATCCACGACCGTACTTCCAAGGTCGAGAAAGATGTGGAGGACGTGAAGAAAAAGGTCTGGCACGCAACTGGATTCATTGCGGCTGGAGTTATTGTCATCGAATTTTTCAAGGAGAAGATTGCGAAGCTTTTTCCATGATTAATCAACTTATTCATGACGCACTTCTGCTTCTTGGCGGGATCGTAACCCTATTTTGTTTCGAACTCCTCAAATGAGCCTTATCGATAAAATCAAAAGCTGGTTTTTATCCGGCAAAGTGAGCTTGTGGAAGGCTTCCACAGCCGACTTAGACCGCGCTGGCGGCATTAAGGAGCCTAAGCCTTGGGAATACATGACAGCGAAGGAGCAAGAGGACTTTGTGGGGCTCAAGGCGACGTTTCCGCTACCTGGTGATCGTGGACGGCTGTTTGACGCTAATCACACGAAGAAGGAGGGCAAATGAAGCCTATCAAGTGGTGCCTATTTCCTGGGATCATGACGGATGCTGAAGATAACTTCAATTGGTCGCCAAGCGGTTGCGATTGGATTGAGAAGCATTTGAAGCAACCAGCTCGTGAGATTGATAGCGAGTTTGCTCCTATACGCACAAAGACCAAGTTAAACAGCAAGTCAGAGGAAGCAGCGCGGGTTCTTGAAAGCCTTGCTCCTGATTTCAGGCTGAAGGTTATCACCCACTCCAATGGCGGCGAGCTTTTTAGCCGTGCAGTTAGGATTACTCCTGTGCGCATTGAGGAGGCCCATCTTGTAGCGGCTGCTTGTGACGCTGATTTTGATAAGAACGGCTTCAACGACGCTTTGGTGCAGGACCGCATCGGCAAAATGAAGCTCTATTGCTCGAAGATTGATGAAGCTCTATTTTGGGCAAGGATTAGTAAGTTTCTCGCTGGTTGGGCTGGTTATGGCTACGGAAGCCTAGGTAGGTCTGGGCCTAAGAATGTGTCGTCTTATGCCTCAATCCATTTAAGCACCATCTGGAAGGATTATAAGCACTCGGCATGGTGGGATGATGAGAATTTCGAGGACAGCTTTGAAATGATTACGGGGGTAACGCCATGACGAACGAAACCAATGATCCAGCCATCTCCCAGCGGCTTAAGGAGCTTCGGTCAGGCTGCTACCACCACAGGATTGCCTACCAGCGGGATTGTCACTGGTGCAATCCTCCTCCGAAACCTGAGAAACCCAAAGACAAGAAGCGCAAGTGAAAGCCATTTTATATTTTGCGGCGTTACTCGGCTATTTGCTGAGTGATTACGACGATTACAACGATAACCAAGAAAGAAAATTATGAATAAACCTAACTGTATTGCAATTCCTGAAGCTTTGAAGGGTCAACTTGAAGCTGAAGGCGAGCTGGAAGTTTCCTATAAGCTCACAGAAGACGAAAGCGGCTCTTATATCGAAGTGACTTCGGTTGAAGGCCAGCCTGTCGCAAGTGAGCCTGAATCCCCTGAGTCACGCCTGAAAGGCAAGGTCGGTTATACCGAAGAAGCTCCTAATATTGCCTAAGTGAATGAGTGACACACTCTCACAGGCTGCTCTCAAGGTGTTGCGAAATTCTCGCATCCCTAACAACAGCAGCACGCCCGCAACGAATGCGCTTGTTGACATCAAGCAGCATATCAACCAACGCGCTAAAAACGTGTGGGCTCGGCGTTTGTGGAGAGAGTACGTCATTCTAGGCTCGAAGTCAGTTGCGGCAACGATAAAGGCTATCACGCTTGCCAGTATCTCTATTGAAAGCGGTTTCGATACAGATGGAAGAGGTAGAGATGCGGCTTTCTATGAGATTGGAGCCGTTCGTGAAGGTGATAACCCGTTACTACCTGAAGATATCGGCGCGGTGAATAGCGTAGACGCAGGCGCATGGGCTTCCTCAACGTCTCCGGTTAACTTCATCAATCGAGGGCAGAGCGGTATTCACCTTCTCGGATCTTACACAGCAGCCACAACCCTAAGCTTTTGGGGTAAGGCTGGGTTTCAAGACCTGACGAACGATGAAACATGGATTCTTGGCGATTCTGACGCCCTTATCGAAGGTGCAACGGCTGACATGTTTACTTACTGGTGGGAAGATCACGCTCAGGCGGCAAAGCACGAAGCCAAGTTCGAGAATGCAATCAGGCTCCTCGTAGACGCTCAGGAAGTACAGAGCGCAGCTAAGCGGCGAATCATTCCACGGATGCAAATCGGGCTTAAATCGAACGTGAATTTCACGAGTAAGACAGGGGTTTAAACGCGATGGAATATCCCTCTGTAACTTTGAAGTCCTTTTCGGGTGGTCAACGTGATCGTGACCATGCCTCTGAGCTATTGGAGAATCAATACAGCTACGGGCTCAACATGGAGATTCGGTCCGGTGGCTTATTCGATAATCGCAGAGGCAGGACTAAGAAGGTTAATTCCCCTGGTGCGAATCCTCAAGGGGCTTGCTGGTTTAGTCCTAATCCTTCGTCATTCTTCATTATCGAAGTGAATGGTGGACGTGTTTTTAAGTGGGAAGGCAGCGCGGCGAACTTTACCGAGATAGATCCAACGGTGCAGCTTACGAACACATCGAACCCTGTTTCATTTGGTATTCTCAATGGGAAGATTGCCATATTTGCGGGCGTAGATGACAACGTGAGAAGTTGGGATGGCTCAGCGGTGACGTTGACGGATGAGTTAAACACCAACACAGACCCGCCTAGGGCTTTGGTGAACTGTCCGCAATCAAGCAAGCTTTTCGCTGGCAAGACTGACACGGCTGGAACCGATGATACAGTTTATGTGTGCAGCGTCAATGACCTCACCACATGGGATAGAGCGGCGAATCAGGCGCGCATTTCGAGCAAGGGTAACGAAGGACTAACAGCTCTTGCCATGTATCGAAACAACACGATTTTAGCTTTCACGCGCAAAACCTCACATGAGCTTCTTGTGTCAGATGCCTCCGTGAGCAATTGGACCAAGAACACGCTCGACACTGAGATAGGCAGTATTTCGCCATGGGTGACAGTCGTTGGAGATGACGCCTTTTTCATGTCCGCTGATGGCCATATCCGGTCAATCAAGCGCACTCAGTTTGACAAGGCTTTCGGGGTGTCGCAGCCGATTACCTACTGGAACCCCAACCTCATGGGCAGGATTAAGGCCACAAGAAGAAATAAAACCCGTGGGGTGTGGTTCGACAATTACCTGCTCGTGGGCGCGTGCCTTGATAACTCCAATTACAACAACGGGGTCATTGCCTTTGACATGCTTCACCAGATTCAAAGCCCTTCCGGTCTTATTCCTGTGTGTGTGGGTGAATGGAACAATATGCGGCCCGGGGAATGGGTTGTGACCAATTTCAACAACCGTGAGCAGCTTTATTACATGGACGCTCTCGACGGTGCTCTATACCTCATGTTTGACGGCGAGGACGACGATGGAACGGCGATTACTTCTGAAGTTCATATGCGTTCGCTCGATTTTGGCACGCAACGCCATGACAAGACTGTTTTGGATGGCGAATTGCAGGTTGTGGACACTTACGGTGACATTACTATTTCCTACGCTCTGGACGACAGCGTAGAGGCTCTTCTTCAAACAGAAGCGGTTGGATCAGATGGTGTGTCATTGCCCTTCACGCTGCCTGTAACGCTCGGCTCTGGTGGGGTGCTCGATTTCATCCCGCTAACCTTCTTCGGCATTGGTCAAAGCCGATTCTGGCAGCCAAGACTTTCGCACACTGGCGGCTTGCTGTCGCTTAAACAGATGACTTTGCGGGCAAAGATCCACAACGCTTTAACACGAGGTTACTAGAGATGAAATGCACTAAACAACAATTCTTCGCGGCTCTTTTCATTGGGGCGTTATTCGGTAGCTTCGTTGCTTCTTGGATGGCAAACCCGCTGCCTTCCACTCATGCGGCTACGGTAACAACTGGCGTCACGTTCACGACAAACCAGACGGTTCAGTATTACCACCTCAACAACGCGATTAACAACGCAACGATTTCCGACATCGTTTCAGGGGACATCACAGATGGAACTATCGGAGCTATTGACCTCGCGCCTAATTCGGTGACGAGCGCGAAGGTGTTGGACGCCACGCTTACAGGCTCAGACATCGGATCTAGGACGATCACAGCCAACAACATTGTTACAAACACGCTTACAGAGATTGAGCTAAACACGAACCTGAATTTCCGCTCTGGCACACACTGGCACACGAACGTCAACACGACGATAAACTATGCTGGGCCTAGCACAACGCTGACATATGCCAATAATCAGGTTTCGTCGGCGGCTGTATCTGGAACCACGAACAGCGCGGGTGCGGCTGACTCTGGAAAGGTGGTTAAGCTTAACCCTTCAGGCGTCCTAGACACGACCATCACGCCTTTCTCTAAGGCTTATATGAGTACGGGCGTTGTGATCACGGCGGCTGGGACTGTAACGCTGACTCATGGGCTTGGGGACACGCCCTCGCTTGTTTTTGCAAAGCTAATTAATACCTCCACGGAAGGCGGCTATTCAGCGAATGATGAGGTTGCTGTTTCCTTTACAACGGTTCTATCAGGGCAAAACACTGGTGTTGCCATTGTCCCAACTACCACAACCCTGGTTCTTCGCTATGGGAACACGGCAAACACGTTTTACATCTTAGACAAAGGTACTGGCGCATCACTCGCCATTGATAACACCAAGTGGCTCTTGAAGGTCAACGCATTCAAATAACTATGAGCATTAAATTCGTTCGCGTAGTACCTGGGTCAAAAGAATGGGATAGGCTTATCGGCTTTGCTGAAAGCTTTGATCACAAGCCGAATCCTGCGCGTGTAACGCTTGTTGCGGTGGATGGGTCAGGAAAGTGGCTTGGCTACACCCAATTGATCCAGACGCCTGTTTTGACGGTGGCATTCCATCCTGAGCACGGAAAGGGGCGCGTGGCTCTCGAGATGATCAAGGCGTTGAAGGCATGGAGTGACATTCAATATGGCGAAAGCATTACAGCCGTAAATCCTAAATCTGACTGGAGTGAGCTGCTTCCACGACTGGACTTTAAAGATATGAACTTAACCCTTTTCAAAGGAGCATAATATGTGCGGTGAAGAAGTAACCCCCCAATCACCCGAAATGCAGGCTTTTGCACCGGCACCAACCATAGGTCAATTATCGGCCGACGCAGGAGCGGCCAATAGAGCTAATTTCGAATCGGCAATGCCCCTACTTGACCAGTACGGGCAGAAGATGACTGACATCCAAGGGGCACAGGCTCCTCAGATGTTGCAGCACTTCATTCAAAATCAGCGCGTAGGCGGTCCTGCATTGATCGGGCTGGCATTGGATAGAGTGAAGCAAGCTGACCCTAGCGGCTTCAAGTTGCGCGAATCCTTAATGGAGCGGGTTGCTGGCAATCTTTCACTTGGCGGGAATTTAAATCCTGATGAGCAACGCCATATGACAGAGGATTTCCGTCAGGCACAGGTCAATCGTGGCTTTGGGACTGGCCAGAGTGACGCCTTGGATGAAACAGCCTTTCTTGCCTCTCAGCGGTTCGCACGGGAGCAAGCACGAGTGGCCAATGCCTTACAGGTGCTTTCCGGTCGTAATCCATTAGATCAAATGGGACAGGTTCAAAGCATGACGCCTTTCGGCGCGCCTGATGTTAGCGGCATGGCTGGTAACTTGATTCCTTCGACTGGGCAAATGATGGGCTTTGGAATGCAGGGAGCTGGAATGAATGCTAACAACATCAATGCGGCTAACCAGATGAAGCAGCATCAAGCACAATGGCAGCATGCAAACACTAGCAATCCGTTGCAGGAAGATATTATGTTCGGGCTACAAGTGGGTCAAGGCTTGGGACAGATTGCAGGCGGTGCGGCTGGTGCGGCCATGGGTAATCCTATGGCTGGCATGGGTGCCATGGGTGGAGCGAGTAACTTGGCGGGTGCGTTTGGTGGCGGCGGTGGTGGAACTGGAGGATTTAACCCGCAAATGAAAAGCCCAACAATGAGCTGGAATCAGCCTTACTACGGTTAAAATCTATGTCTAAATGGGATAACATCATTCGCGCAGGACAGGCCGGGAACATCATCAACCAAAGTCTTTCCGGCATCGGAGAGTCGCTTGATCGGGTAATGAACCGTGGAACGACCTTACAGGAACGAACTGCGAGGAATTTTCAGCTAGAGGATGAACAGCGCAAGCTTGCCAATGAGTTGCGGTTGAAGGCTTTGATCAATCCTGAAACGGGAATTGTTCCATTGCAACCTGGGCAGCAAATGGGTGGGGATTTGCAGGCTACGGGCTTTGATGGGTTTGCTTTTAGTAAGGCGGCTCGGGATGCAGAGAATCAACGGCTGCTCAACGAAGCGATTGAAAAGAACAAAGCTATTTGGGGAGTAAAAGCGAACATGCCGAAAGTGCATTCAGGCTTGGGGGTTGTTACTCGAACACTTCCAGATGGAACAACGGTTTACGAAAACATTCTACCATCACAGGGCGGTGGTCCTGCTATGCCTGGCACCATTGCGGCACAGGCGCAGGCTTCAGCGGGCCTTGAAGAAGATAAGCAAGCCTTTAGAGCCGGAGAGTCTGAAAAGGACAGAGCAAGCGCGAAGAGCCTTGCAGAGATACAGCAAGAAAGCAAAATCAAGCTCAAGGGGCAGGAAACGGCGGCGGGCTTACGTGATGACATCCAGCAGGACAAGACAATCAAGGATTTCACCATCATTGATGGCCAATTTGATTTGATGAAAGAGACGATGCAGGAAGCGCAAAAGACGAATAACTTCCTCGCAGTGGATCAATCCCTGATTAACGTCTTCAATAAGATGATCGCTCCTGATTCCGTTGTCATGCCTTCGGAATATCTGAGAACAGCCAACGATCAAGCATTGTTCAACCGAATCGCAGGTATTGCCGACAAGGTGTTATCGGGCGGTGTTGGCTTACAGCCAGCGGATAGACAGGCACTCTTTGAGCTTTCCCAGCGGTTCTATGGTGCGGCTCAGAAGCGTTACGATGAGCGTGCCGATGTTTATAAGGGAATTGCAAAGCGGAACGGCGTCAATATTGAGGATTTAGGATTGCGCGAAAAAAATGGAGCATCCTCAGTTCCAGCCACGAAGAACGGCAACAAATATAAGCTAGCTCAATAATGCCCACATACGAACTACAGAGCGCGAAGACGGGCAAGACTTACAAGGTTGACTTTGAGAATGAGCCGAACGAGCAGGACGTTGACGAGGCAATCGAGCATTTCGATGGGCAGCAATCGGCGGCGGCTCCTGTTGACCAAGGCGGCGTTCCTCATGCTGGCATCGGGCGCACGACCACACGAGAGGAAGCTCTTAAGATCGCACAAGAACGAGCTGTAGCGCGTGATCCTGAGCGGCTGATGTTGGTTAATGGCGGCTTTCCAGATCAAAAGGTAGGCGTCAAAGGACAAGGTGCAATTCCTCGCGCTTTAGCTGCCACAGTAGGCGGCGGCTTCACCTCTGGGCCTGCTCGCATCATTCAAGATTTACTTCTCAAGGCCAAGATGGCATCGCCTGAAGCTGTGGATGCGCTCGGCGTTAACCGCGTTGCTGAAGAGAATCCCGGCACGGTGTTGACGGGCAATCTTGTTGGCGGCGTGGTGCCTGCGGGCAAGGTGTTTCAAGTAACAAGCAATCTTGGACGAATCGGCGCGGCTGGCATCCTTGGCGGTGGCATGGGTGCTAGTGAAAGTATCAAGGAGGGCGGCATTGACCGTCTTGCTAATGACAAAATGCAGATTGGCAAGGATGCGCTGAAAACGGGGGCTCTTAGTGCGATTCTGCCAGCGGCTCTTGGCTCTCCTGCTTTGCTTCAAAAGGTTTTGGCGGGCAAGATCAATCCTGAAGCGGGCCAACTCATCCAGACGGCGAAGAGTATGGACATCCCTATTACAGCAGCGCAGGCGTCAGGATCAAGGCAGCTTGGTTTGACTGAGAAGGCGTTGCAGAATGTCCCCCTATCCTCTGGAATCATGCAGGCGCGGCGAGAAGCGGTGCAGGAAGGACTTTCCAATAAAGCTAACAGCCTTCTTGATGACAGCGGCCAAAGGATGAGCGAGCAGACTTTTGGCGATGTTGTGCAATCGCGCATTGCCTCACGGGAAAGCCGATTCAAAGTTACGGCATCAAAATTGTACGATAAATTTGAGCAGTCTGTGCCAAAAGGAACGCAGATTCAATTGGGTCGCTCTCGGGACTTGGCAGAGGACTTTATTGAGCGAGAAGTCAATAAGGAGGGGCTTGGATCTTCAAAGCTGGTTGCGCAACTCAAAACATTCGTTGGCGAAGCTGACCCCACAGGCAAAGCCTTGCCAAAATCAACAGATGTTCGGACATTCCTAGATATTCGAGCGGCATTGAACGACGAAATCAACAGCGCAGTGAAGAATGAGCGCGGCGAGGTTGCGCGAAAGCTCGGTATGATTAAGAGTGAAATGGATAAGAGTCTGGGTGATTTTGCGCGGCTTCAAGGTGGACAGGTTCAACAGACATTCGAGCTTGCTAACGGTTTCTACGGCAAGGGGGCTCGAATCTTTAACGATCCTAAAATCCAAAGAATCATTCAGAAAGATCCCGGCTTGGTCTACGACATGATTGCGCAGCCTGGGACCGTCCAAGAAATTAACGGATTGAAGTCCGCCCTTGGAGTGAACCGATTCCAGCCCGTGCAACGTGCGGTCATGGAAAGAATCTTAAAAACAGATGGCATCGACGCTTTCTCTCCCGATAAGTTTGGAACAAGTCTTGCAAAGTTCACCCCTGAGAACCTTGAAGCCGTGTTCGGAAAGCAAAAGGTGACTGAGATCCAAAAGTTTTGGAAAGTTGCGGAATCTGTTTCAAAGATGGAAAAGCGCGTTGGCAATCCATCTGGAACAGCTCCTCAAGTTGTTACATTCAGCTATGGCGCGGGCGTCGGCAGCTTGTTTATGCACAATCCTTTAGCGGGTGGCGCGGTTGCCATTACTCCTCCTGTGCTAGCCAAGCTTTATACAAGCAATTGGGGCACAAAGTTTTTAACGGAGGCCATTCAGACCCCATTAACCTCACCCAAAGCAAATGAGTTGATCGCCAAGCTTTCGGGGATAGTTTCAGAATCCAAAGATCGAAAAGACATGACTCCCACCGAGCGCGATTTGATCCTTAAAAAAGCCATCGAATCTAAATGATCCTCTTCCTCGCTCTCTCCATCCTCGGCGCAATTGTGATCGTAGGCGGCTTAATCCTTATCGGGGTAAAGACTCACCTAGCACAGTCGGAGCAGTGTCGATCACAGGTTGCGCGGGCATTAGGTTCTCAGCGCGGTCTTTAAACTCCTGTTTGACCATAAGCTTTCCGAGTCGTCGCAAGGCTTCATCTTCTGGATGATCTTGCATCTGTTTTAGGATGAGCAGCGTCACCACGGGCTTTGTCATACCTTCCAAGATGGCTCCACGGTCACGAACGGCAATGTTCCAGTTGATGGCGTATTGCGCCAAGTAATCGGTTCGGTGCTGTTGGAGTAGCCACGAGTAGTAGAGCATTCCAAGATAGCGGTGTGGCAGGTTTCGCAGAAATGCAAGCTGACGGCCTCTTGACTGTAGCTGTTCGCTCATATGGGCCTGAGCGTAGACCATGAGTGAGATTAGGACTGCGACTTTGACCAGTGTACGGATCGCCATAGGATAAACCTTTCGGGTTTTGTCCTAGCCTGATCCGCTAGAAGGGTTTGGGTGTTCATTTATTCAATAATCTTGAAAGTCTGCCTGTAAAAATCTTCTCCACTGAAAAGCCCTTCGCGCATGACATAGATGTCAACAATCACTCTCGTCCCGACATCACACATTTTAGGGCCATAAGCCCATGTGGTTTTTCCGTTATCAAGCTCAACCCAGTTAACTACTCTATAATCCTCAGTTGTGGTCATTGAGCAGACGCCTTGGAATTCAAAGTTTGAATTATCGTGATAAACCACCGTTCCCTTGAACGAGCCTACGACCTCATACCCTTGTATTTTAGCGATGGCTGGAACGATCTTGCCTTCACAGCCAACAAGCAGAAAGCAAAACAGTGTAATAAATATAGGTTTCATATTTTTAGATTCTTCTCAAAGCTGTCGAAATACTTTACAGCTTGCGGCTCCAGTGGTGCGATTGCTGATATGTTATAGCGGCAAATAAGGTCTTCACTGGTATCTGTATCGCTACGCAGCCTAAGCAGGATGTAAATGCGCCATCCTTCTTTACTGATGCCGACATCTATTTTGCCTCCTCGCTTCCTGGATTCAGCCTCGAAGACGGCTTTAATTGCTCTTAGCTCCTCTTCGGTCATGCTTCCACCTTCAAATAGCTATGTAAGTCCACCGGCACTATTCGGCATCCGTAAATCGTATGGACTCCTTCAAGATTAGCATAAAACCACGGCTTTAAATCGTTGCTCAACTCCTCCCTCTCTTGCTTCCCGAGATAAGCCCGCATCTCTGGTTTTTTGACGTGCTTAATTTGAATTTCCTTAATTTGCTCAAGTAACATGTGATGAGCGCTAACTTTTTGGCGGCAGGTTGGGCAGTTCATAGCTTTTCCTTCTCAATTCCAGTTATACAAATACAGGCTAAAAAGATAGATGGAATTCCACAGGGATTTGCCAAGTTGAAGCCTATGAACGCAGCCATTCCACACAGACAAGCCGTGTTGACCTCAGATGGATAACAAAACGCCCTATAAGCCATCCTCGTAAGCAGGAAGAGCCATATAGCGAGCCCTACGAAGCCTGTTTGCATGGTGACATCCAAGAAAATGTTATGGCAGCGGTCCAAGTCCATTTGAAGCTCTAAAACCCTACCTCTTATCTCATGAGTTATTTTCTCATGCTCATTCTTGCCGAATAAGGTGCTTTGAGTGTCGATGCCGTAACCCATAACAGGCTTCATAGCGATGTATTGAACGGCTTCCATTGCAACTTGGGTGCGCACGCCTTTGCCTAGGCTCCTGATGTCCATCGTGAGCAGCTTTGGCAGGACTCCAAGGGCGGCTATGAGGAATAGGCTGGCCATGGCATAGATGAGCTTCCTTGGCAGCTTCTTCCAGTTTAAAGCCAAGTAGCAGCCACCACCACACAGCAATGCAATCACAATTGACCTATTTCCAGTAATGAACGCGAAAGGAATAGCGCAGGCGATGAAGGCTGGATGTTTCGCCATGAGGATGCAGGAGCCTATGGCAGCAAAGGCGGCTATGGTGATATGTCCATAGATGATTCCGCCATATATTTTAGGCTCTATAAGCATGACCGTGAGGCAGACGGCAAAGATTGCGCCGATGGACAGGTAAAGCCTGTTAAGGCTGGATGAACGCCAAAATAACCAGCCAAAGGACACGGCAAGGAGCCACATGGAAAGCCCTTCAAATCGCTTGTAATAGCCGAATAGAGACATATCGAAGCTGTTGCCATACCATGAGCAGAGAGTAGCCCATGCCAGCCATACCATGAGCAGGATGCCTGGTTCTGCCAGCTTCTTTTCAATGCGTGGATGACAGCAGAGCAGACACATGGCAACGGTGATCATTCGTGCCGTCTGACCTACAAGGGTCATAGCGGGGAAGAAGAAGAGTGTGAATAGGGCTAGATGGGTCATTGTGTTTTCTTGCTAATCTGGTAAATGCCGAATGATATCGATCCCACAAAAAGCGCAAAATTACTTAGAAGGTGAACAACCAAGGTTGGCCCAGTCCACCAATGGGGACCATGCGGAATCTTCCATAAAAGCCATGATTGGAGATATAGAATTCCAATAGGGAAAATGACGAAAAACAATGCGGCAAAAAGAATCTTCTTCATTGGATACGAATATCATCCACCCAAACGGTTCCAGCTCCTTCGCTCACGATGTAGAGTGTATCTTCAAGGCACGTTGCCTCGTACTGCTTCCAGTCGCTTGTGAGCATGTCCACATAAACACGGGCATTCCATGATCTTTCAGTAGACACCCAAAAGCATGAGTTATCCTTGCCCTTCGCCCAAAAGGTGAGCTTCTTCCCTGCTTTGCCATGCTTGAATGAGAGGTAATAGAACACGTTGGGCTCGCGCTTGGTTTTAGTGGTCATGCGCAGTGAGGAATTGCCTGTGCGCTTCACTTCGTTGTCGATCTTGACTTCACCTCGCCATTTTACGGTAGAAGGTGGGGCTTCCGGCACTTGATAGGCTTCAAAGCCTTCAAAGTACGGTTGAGTGACTTGTGGCTTCGGTGGTGGCTGCTTGGAGCAGCCTGTTATCATGCATGTGATTGCCAGTAGATATATCAGTGTTTTCATAAAGTTTAGTTGCGATGTCTTTTGAATATAGTGTAGAGGGAAAACGCAATCCAGAGCGTAAGAGGTAAAAGGCTGAATATAGTTATCGCAATAAGCGTGTCGTACTTATCCCAAAAGAGCCAATCACCCATCATACAAGCCTCGCCTTGTAAACGCCTTTGCTCTGTTTCTCGATATTCCTCAGCTCTTGAAATGTGTTATGGCCAACCTGTAAAAGATCTCCATGGCAGGGGCTTCGAGGGCTTGCGATGGTTACAGTAAAGGTGGTTCGTTCAATTACGTGATCCAGTGGGTAAACAATTGGCTCCCTTCTCGGTCTGAGACTTGCCACTGCATCCCAAGTAATGGCAAATCCAGCCGTAATGAAGAGCAATGGAAGCAGGATCGGCATCAGAAGTAGGCTGAGTATGATTTCTGCAAGTGTTTTCATCTGCGTTTAAGAGGAGCCTCTATCCGCCCGCGATTGTTAACCTTTGTCTGTGCAGACTCGCAGAAGAACCATGTGGCGTAGAAGATGGCATTTAGTGCCAGAGCCCACGCGATAGCATGCAGGCAGTCTTTCAAATATTCCTTCATCGGCTTTGAGTCCATTTGTAGGCGAGGAGTCCGGCTATGATTGGTGGAATGAGGATTAGAGCGAGCGTGGCAAAGATCTCGGTATAAGATGGGATTTCGATCATTTCAGCGGCTCCATTCACTAAGGCACATGAAGAAGGTTAGAGATGCCAGCGAAGCCCATTGCGCTCGATCAAACATGCAAAGATAGGATGCGAATGAGAAAAGCAGGCTCGCGGATATTCCTGTGACGATGAAGAGTCTCATAATCCAAGGTCGCTAAAGTAGTTGTCACCGGAATAATTCACAGCCGCCATGGTTAATCTTTGCTCCCTAGACTTCTTTCGGTTGCAAGGCGGGCAGGCGATGTTCCCCGCTGGTTGACGGATGCGCTCGCCTCCGCAGTGTTTGCAGGGAGGGATGACGATGAACTTTTGTTTGCTGGGTTTCACAAGTTTGGCTTGATGAAGTAGCCTGAGATTTTTAGAGCTACGACGAGGCCGATGACGCACAGGGCGAGGCATGCAAGGATTGCGATAACGATGTCCATAGCTGTAAGTTGAGGGGGCATGGTGTTGGCTGAGAGTACTTCGTAGGTATCGAGTTTTTCTTTGGTGGATTTCATTTGCTCTCATTTCCAGTGTTGGTGGCCCGCCTACGCTTGGCTTCGTCGTGGTCTTCGAGAGGCAGGAGGGAGAGTGCTTCAATGGTCTGGTCGTAAAGGCTGCTATCGGCGTATTCATCAGCAAGGATCAACTCAACTTCTTGCTTGTCTCCATTTTCATCGACGATAAGCAGGGTAGCTGGGTCTGTTTGGTCCTGATGCCATTTATGATGACGCTCAAGAACTCTCCTTATCTTCTCCACGGTTTCCGCTGGCAAAGTGACAAGCTTTTTGGTGGGGGTTTGTGGATCGTTAATGGTGGATGGGTGAGGCTCCAAGTAGTTATAGGCATCAATGGCTTTCGCAAGATTCATGGCCGGGCTTCCGTATAAGGAATGCGACGTAAATTCGACTGCGAGCGAAACGACCGCATGAGCGGCTTTTAGCTTCGCCTTCAACTCCTCTACGTAGGCCGATTCGTAGGTGTCATACTTGGGTCTTTTCATCTCGTTCTCTTTCTCGTTTGGCATGGGGTTAGGATTTGAGGGCTTCGGTTGCAATGTCTTCAACAGTCTGTCCGAGAGAGTTATATCTAGATCCACGTTGCGCTATGTGGAGGCATTCGATTAGAGCGGCCTTGTACTTGTCGCGCTCGGCTATGATGGATCTAAAATCTCTCAATGACTCTCGCGTTGCTGCATCCCATCCTTCACGCAGTAAGCCAAGATCATAGCCGTCATTTTTCTTGCCGCTTGATTCTTGCCATTTCCAAAATGCATCAGTCGTCATAATCTTCTTTCTATTTCTTCCCACCTAATGCGGGTAAAGGGGGAGGAGGGGTTAAATTAGGTTCTTCTTCTTAACAACTTCATAGGCATCACGAGTCAGGCTTTGGATTATCCTGACAGCTTTTACGACTTGCACCGTTCTCTCATGGATTTCCTTTGGATCATCGTATCGAGAATCAACAACCAGCTTTCCGATTACATTTCCTAGATCCATCCTGTCGCGAATAACATTGTCGATCACGTATTGCCTATAAGCATCATCCCGCTTGATCGCATCGGTCAAATCCAGCATCGGCATATCTGAGACTTTCATCCCTTCCTCCTCTTCCCCGCTTTGAGCGGCACAGGAGCGGAGAGCTTGCGAAGTTCTTCTAAGATTTTGGTTAGAAGGATAATTATCTCTACATTTCTATGAGTGTATCCTCCGCCGCCCTTTAATCGCACGGCCAGCGAATTGCAGAAGTTTTCTTCTCGATACCATTCAAACGGAAGGTCGTCCGTCAGCCCTTCTCTCTTTTGCTTGGGGGTGAGTGAGGGGGAGGATTTATTCATGGGGAGTTGAGAGAGGTTGTTTGTGGATAGGAGATTGTCCATCGTTTGAATCCTCCCACCTGCCGATTGTTTTTAAGAAGGCTTCGCATCGCTGAGCAGCAGGCGCGTGAATCAAATGCCAATTCCAGATATCGACCATCTCGTCTGGGTGGCCGTGGCATGCAAAAACTAAATTCTCAACATAAAGAGCTTTCTGGGAAGACTCATCCTTAAAGTCACCCTTCAGAAATTTCTCCATCTCATGGCAGGCTTCTAGGGAGTTAAGGTAGTCGGGGACAAGGAGAAGGAAGACTCCTTGCTTTTCTCCACACAACACTTGATTCCTTCCGATTGTGGACACGCGGAAATTGCTCCACCCACACGCCTCCGCAATTGCGATTCTTTGTTTATCTGGATTCATTTTCTTCCTTCTTCTTGTGTTGTTCCCCCAATGCTGGGGAAGGGCTAAGTTTTCCAACTTCTTCTTTGTGAAGGCCTGCGCTTTGGCATCTACTTTCCTTCTCATGATCTCCCAAAGGTCAAATTCGCATATTTCGGAATAATCCGTTTCTCCGTGGCATTGGGCCTCCATGCACACCATGCGCTTGTAGTGATCCATCCAGACCTCAAGCTTCTCTATAGATTTCTTGCAGATGGCGCATTCAATATGCTCTCGCAACTGGTGGCCTAAATCTTTGTTTCCGTCCCTAGAAATGGCTATGTTCATACCTCTTTAGCCAGCCTCTCATTGGCCTTACGGATCACCTCTTGCACGTCGGCAAAGGTAGTTTCTTGGCGGTCGTTGAACGTGAATACAGCTATGGGGTATGCAGCTTGGACTAAGGCTGTAATAGCCCTTCCCCTTTCATGCGTGCGGTCTTCTCCTTTAAAAGCTCTAGAAACCCATTCCGTGAGACAGTAAGAATAAGAGCCGTCGTCGTTTAGATTAATGAAGCTTCCCTTCGTCCATTGCTCCGGTCGCTCGAAGGCTGGTATTTGGAGAGGGATCATGATTCCTCCCAAAGGTTGAAGGTTTTAAGGAAGGCTTCGGCGCGTTGGGCGGCGGTGGCTGACAAAAGCTTCTTCCAGTTCATCGTCTTGCAAACCGATACCAACCATTCTGCATATCTATTTTCCTTGGGAAGAACCTTCTCCGCCTCATGCATCGCGTTGAGGTCGTTGAGGTAGTCGGGTAAAATTACCAGCTTCTCAATGTGAGGCTGGAAGCAATTCTCGAAAACCTCCCCGTCACTAAGATGGATTCCGCAGCAATGTCCTTTTCGTCCATCTGGAGAAACAATCCACTTGAAAAAGTTATCGCTACAAATCTTCCATCCACACGCCTTTGCGATTTCAATACGTTGCTTATCGGGGCTCATCCTTCCCTCACCTTCTGATCTTCAACTGGTGAAACTGGTGGGGGAGGCATTGGCATCCAATGAGTGATTTTCTGGGTAATCTTTTGAAACTCCTCATCGCTGTTCTCATCGGTAAGCCAGCAGAATCCAGTCCACTTCATGGTGCAATCATCCTCGTCATACTCATCCTCTGGTTTCGGCTCGTAATCGAAACCTAGAAGCAACTCGTAACGGTTGAGATAATGAGCCTCGCCAACGCAATCCCTTCCTAATTCGCTCTTGAAAGTAACGATGACCGTCTTTTCTCGCCCCTCCTTCACGTCCGGCAACCTCTCCTCGACGCTTATCCACCCATCTACCGCCTTTGCTGGTGGGGGAGTTGAAACGTCTTCCCCTGCGGTTTTGTCGGATGTCGGTTTGATACGGTCAATAACTCTCCACAGAGGAGAGCACTCTGGGCACTCAGCATTTAACCAGCTTTCTCCATCGCTATCCCGAGCGACGCCAGCGCACGAACGACATTTCCCTGCTAGTTCAACCATCGCTTCAAACATCTCATCATTCCTTGCCACCTGAG
>Ga0196964_10000445_pt1 | contig 25820 bp, 25 predicted proteins | sample S1_10metaG_FD_148615 | JGI IMG/M metagenome (GOLD analysis project Ga0196964, IMG submission 148615) | Soil microbial communities from Anza Borrego desert, Southern California, United States - S1_10 | ecosystem: Environmental > Terrestrial > Soil > Desert | place: USA: California | collected... | reverse complement strand
TGCGGCCGCACCCGGTCTACCGGCGCGAGGGCGCGGACCTGCACATGGACCTGCCGGTGTCGGTGCCCGACGCGGTGCTGGGCGGCAAGGTGCAGGCGCCGACGCCGGACGGATCGGTGGCCCTGAACGTGCCCAAGGGCTCGAACTCGGGCGCGACGCTGCGGCTCAAAGGGCGCGGCGCGATCGACCCGCGCACCGGCGCGCGCGGCGACCTGTTCGCGCGGGTGGTGGTCGCCCTGCCGGAGCAGCCGGACGCCAGGCTGGAGGCCTTCTGCGAGGACTGGCGGCGCGAGCGTCCCTATACGCCGCGGCGGCGCGGGTGAGACAAAACGGCCCTTACAAGCTATATCCGGCCCGTTCAGTCGGCGTTCAGGGGGCGGGGCGTAAACCCGACGGCATGAAACGGTTCCTCGCCATATCCGCCCTGACGGCCGCGATGGTCCTGACCCCGGCGGTCGCCTCGGCCAAGCCTCTGCTCGAGAGCCTGATCGACGTGCGCCTGGATCGCGGCGGCGGCAAGGACGACGGCGGCAAGGGTCGCGGCCGCGGGCGCGGTCACGACGACCGCTCCGACGACTCGCTGTCCAGCGGCTGGCGTCAGCAGCAGGACGAGGCCCGCGACGCCGTGCGCCAGGGCCGCCACGTTCCTCTGGGCCAGGTGATCGCCCAGATCGACCGGCGTACGCCGGGCCGCATCCTGGACTCCGGCATCGAGTACCAGGGCAACCGCGCCGTCTATCGGGTGCGCTGGGTGACCGACGACGGCCGCCGCATCGATTACCTTGTGGACGCGCAAACCGGCGCCATTATCGGCGCGAGGTGATTCACCCATGCGCGTCCTTCTCGTCGAAGACGATCCCGACATCTCCCGCCAGCTGAAGTCGGCCCTGGCCGACGCCGGCTATGCGGTCGATCACGCCGCCGACGGCGAGGAAGCCCACTATCTGGGCGACACCGAGCCGTACGACGTGATCGTGCTGGACCTGGGCCTGCCCAAGATCGACGGCGTGTCGGTGCTGGAGCGCTGGCGGCGCGAGGGCAAGATGACGCCTGTGCTGATCCTGACCGCGCGCGGCGCCTGGTCGGACAAGGTGTCGGGCTTCGACGCCGGCGCCGACGACTATCTGACCAAGCCGTTCCACACAGAGGAACTGCTGGCGCGGATGCGCGCGCTGCTGCGCCGGGCGGCCGGGCACGCGACGCCGACGCTGGCGTGCGGGGGTCTGAGGCTGGATCCGCGTGCGGCGCGGGCGTCGGTCAACGGCGAACCGCTGCGGCTGACGTCGCTCGAGTACCGGCTGCTGCACTACCTGATGATGAACCAGGGCCGGGTGATCAGCCGCACCGAACTGGTCGAGCACCTGTACGACCAGGACTTCGACCGCGACTCCAACACCATCGAGGTGTTCGTCGGCAGGGTGCGCAAGAAGATCGGTCCCGACCGCATCGAGACGGTGCGCGGGCTGGGCTATCGCCTGGTTCCGCTGGAAGGCGAAGCGGCGGCTTGATCCTCACCCGCAAGCGAAGCGCGGCGGGGGAGGGGGACCATGCGAAGCATGGTGGAGGGGGCCTCCGCCCGGGATTTTTGCGCACGGCACACGCCCCCTCCACCGCTTCGCGGTCCCCCTCCCCCGTACGCTTCGCTACGGGGGAGGACCGATGAAGCGCTCCTCCCTCGTCCGGCGGCTGATCTGGATCGCCGCGGCCTGGATCGTCGCCGCGCTCGTGGCGACCGGGCTGGTGCTGACCGCCTTCTTCCACCAGGCGGCGCTGAGCCGGTTCGAGGCGGGGCTGGCGGACCTGGCCGACGGGCTGCTGGCCGGGTCGAGCATCGCCCCGGACGGCCACGTGGTGGCGCCGACGCTGATCGACGCCAAGGCGCTGCGCGTCTACTCCGGCCGCTACTGGCAAATCGCCGAGGCGGCGGACGGCGGGCGGGGGGTGAACGCGCTGATGCGCTCCCGGTCGCTGTTCGACGCGGCCTTGACCGCGCCGCCAAAGGGAACGGCGGCCCTGACGTCAAAACCCACCTTCTACGATTCCGAAGGTCCGCAAGGGGAACCGCTGCGGGTCGCCGCGGTGGCCGCGACCCTGCCCGGACGCACGACGCCGCTGATCTTCATGGTCGCCGAGGATCGGTCGCCGGTGGACGAGGACGCGCGGCGGTTCGCGACGCTCGCCTGGGTGGCGCTGCTGCTGCTGGGCGGCGGGCTGATGCTGGCGGTGTTCGTGCAGGTGCGGGTGGGCCTCAGGCCGCTGTTCGCGCTGGGCCGCGAGATCGGCGACGTGCGCAAGGGCAAGGTGCAGCGGCTGGCGGGCGACTATCCGCAGGAGGTCGAGCCGCTGGCGACCGAGCTGAACGCCCTGCTGGACCACAATCAGGAGGTCGTGGAGCGCCAGCGCACCCATGTCGGCAACCTGGCGCACGCGCTGAAGACGCCGCTGGCGGTGATGCTGACTGAAGCCGGCGCCGAGCGGTCGCCCCTGGCTGAGGTGGTCCGCCGCCAGAGCGAGATCATGCGCGGCCAGGTCGAACACCACCTGCGCCGCGCCCGCGCCGCCGCGCGCAGCCAGGCCATGGGCGAGCGCACCCTGGTCGAGCCGGTGCTCGACGAACTGGCGACGCTGCTGGAGAAGGTGTTCCAGGACAAGGGCGTGGAGATCGACTGGATCGCGCCGGAGGACGCCTGTTTCCGCGGCGAGAAGCAGGACCTGCAGGAGATCGTCGGCAACGTGCTGGAGAACGCCTGCAAATGGTGCGAGGGCAAGGTCCGCGCCCGGGTCACGGCCGAACCGGACCACCGCCTTCGCCTGACCGTGGAGGACGACGGGCCGGGCCTGCCGCCCGAAGCGCGCGAACAGATGCTCAAGCGCGGCGCACGGCTGGACGAGAGCGCGCCGGGTTCGGGACTGGGGCTGTCGATCGTGGACGAGCTGGTGCGCGCCTACGGCGGGGCGATCCGCCTGGACGAGGCGGGGCTGGGCGGGCTGAAGGTCGAGATCGTCCTTCCGACCGCGGAAAATTAGCCGCTCGTAACTCAGCGATTCTTAACGGGTCCGGCTTAAGCATGATGCCGTGGGACGCCTCGCGTCCCGGCGGAGCAGCCTATGTCCGGCCTGTCGGCGGTCCAGCTCGGTGCGGTCCGAACGCTCGTCCAGAGCGCGCCCGACACGGCGTTGCGCAGCCTGGCCCGGGCGCTGACGGGCGCCTCGGGCGGGGCGATGACGGAAATTCGCGACCTGGTGGCGGGCGAGGAGAGCGGCCGGGCGGTGCGCGCGGCCGTGTTCGCGCCGGTGCTGCCGATGTTCGGAGCCCGTGCGGACGGGGTCACCGGCCTGACGTTCCCCAGGCGGGCTCTGGGCGCGCTTTGGTCGGCGCTGAAAATCGACCAGCCGGATCTGGTGGCCACAGTTGAACAGGCCTGCCGCGACTGGGATGCCGAGACCCCGCCGCCGGAGTCGTTCGACCGGGCATGCGCGGCCGCCGCGGAAATTCTGCGCCGTCGTCCCCAAGACATTTTTCGCGCCGGCGAGGCCGACGCCCGGGCGGCCGAGGCGCTGGCCGCCTGCCTGGACCTGGCGCCGGTGGCGCGTCCGGCGCTGGCCCGTCTCGGCGAATGGCTGGGCCGGGCGACCGACGAGCGGATCGCGGGGCTGAAGCTGACGTTCAGGGACGCCGACGCGATCGCGCCCGACGCCACGCCGCGCCTGCTGGAGATGCTGATGGCGCACGTGGGCGACGCGTCGCTGATCCTGCGCCTGATCGCCATGCTTATGGACCACCGGCCGGCGGAGCGCTACGTCGCGTCCTCGGAACTGGCCTCGTTCGGCGAGCGGCTGCTGGACGACGCGGAGGCGCGGATCGGCCGGATCAAGGCGTTCCAGCCGCAGGCCGGGCCGGAGACCGCCCGCGCCGCCGCCCAGGACGTGGCCGCCGTCTGCGCGACCTTCGCCGAGTTCGAACAGAACATCCTGCTGTCCAAGGACGGGCCGTGGGGCTCGCGCGTCGTCGCGGGCAAGCGCGCGCTGGCCCAGGCGGTGGAGACGCGGCTGCGCGAGGTAGAGGCCGCCGTCGAGCAGGCCCTGCCCCTTCAGGTGGTGCGCCTGCACGGACGCATGACGCGCCAGGCGCCGAAGCTGGCCGCCGATCCCGACGAGCGGGCGGTGGTGAAGGCCCGCGCCCTGACCACCTTCCTGGACGAGACCCGCAGCAGCGCGGCGGTGGGCGGTTACGGCGCCCTGCGCAACCAGATCGCCGAGAAGACCGCCGACCGGCTGGACAAGTACGCCGAGGAAGTCCTGCTGCTGATCAACGGCGGGGAGGCCGGCGACGAGGAGCGGGCGCGGGCCCACCTCGAGCTCGCGGCCGAGTTCCTGGGTCTGGCCGCCGATCCGAGGGCCGCCCAGATCGTGCGCCGCCGCGCCGCGGTGGCCGGACCCGCCCAGCCCTCGCAAGACGTGGCCTGATCGCCTAAACGGGCCGCATGGCCCTGTTCTGGATTTTCGCCGCCCTGTTGTCGGCCGGCGCCGCGGCCCTGGTGCTGCGCCGGGCGGCGAAGCCGTCCGACCAGCCGGCGGACGCGCCCGAAACCCTGGTTTATCGGCGGCACCTCTCCGAACTGGACGAGCTGAAGGCGCAGGGCCTGCTGGACGAGGACGGCTGGCGCGCGGCGCGGGCGGAGGCCGGACGGCGTCTGCTGACGGCCGCCGACGGCGCGGCGTCGCCGGGCCGCACGCACGACCCCCGACGGGAGAAGACCCTGGTGCTGCTCGGCGCGGCCGGAGCGGCGGTGGTCGCGCTCGGGCTCTACCTCGCGGTCGGGAAGCCGGGCGCGCCGGACCAGCCCTATGCGGCGCGGGTGAAGGCCTGGCGGGCGGCCGATCCGGCGAAGCTGGACCCGGCCCGCATGGCGGCGGTGCTGGAGGAGATCGCGGCCGAGCGGCCGAACGACCCGCAGGTCTGGTCGTTCCTGGGGCGCGCCCGGGCGCAGGCCGGCGACCGCCTGGGCGCGGCCGAGGCGTTCGAACGGGCGGTGCGGCTGGAGCCGGCGCGCGCGCAGCACTGGGCGGCGCTGGGCGAGGCCTTCGTGCAGCTGTCGGACGGTGCGGTGGGGGCGGACGCCCGCCGGGCGTTCGAGGGCGCGCTGCAGCGGGACCCGAATTCGCCGGCGGCGCTGTACTACCTCGGCAAGGCGGACGTGGAGGAGGGACGGCGCGAGCAGGGGCTGGCCCGCTGGCGCGGCCTCGCCGCCCGCCTGCAGCCGGGCGATCCACGCCGGGCGGCGCTGCTGGGCGAGATCGCCCGGGCGGAGCGCGGCGAGGCGGCTGGAGCGGCCGAGGCCGTCGCGGGCCCGCCGCAAGCCGACCAGCAGGCGATGATCCGGGGCATGGTCAAGGGCCTGGCGGCGCGGCTCGAGGCCGAGCCGGACGACCCGGAGGGCTGGGCGCGGCTGATCCGCTCCCACCGCGTGCTGGGGGACGAGGCGGCGGCGGCTCGGGCGCTGGCGCGGGCCCGCACGCTGTTTAAGGATCGACCGGCGGAGCTGGCGAAGATCGAGGCGGCGGCGAAAGCTCCTCCCCCGTAGCGAAGCGTGCGGGGGAGGGGGACCGCGGAACGCGGTGGAGGGGGCGACCGTGCCCGCCACGCCGCACCAGCGGTCGCTTCAGGACCACGCCCCCTCCACCATGCTTCGCATGGTCCCCCTCCCCCGCTTCGCAGGGGAGGATCTACGCGCTTCCCCGTACTGGCGCGGGGGCCGAAATCCCCTATGTTCCGCGCGCGATGGGGTTCCTTCCGAAATCCAGAACGGCGCGGCGGCGCCTGACGATCGTGGCCGTGGCCGCGCCGATCCTGGCGGCGGCCGTGGGGCTGTCGCTTTGGGCGATGCGCGACGCGGTGGTGTTCTTCTACGGTCCGTCGCAGGCGCAGGCCGCGCAAATCCCGCCCGGGCGCACCGTGCGCATCGGCGGGCTGGTGGAGATCGGCAGCGTGCGCAAGCAAGCGGACGGCTCGGTCGAGTTCACCGTCACCGACAACACCGCCTCCACCCGCATCCTTTACCGAGGCGACCTGCCCGACCTGTTCCGAGAGGGCCAGGGGATCGTGGCGCAAGGGGCGTTCGACCGCTCCGGCGGCTTCGAGGCCAAGCAGGTGCTGGCCAAGCACGACGAAACCTACATGCCGCGCGAGGTCGCCGACGCTCTCAAAGCCAACGGCGAATGGCGCGGCGAAGACGGGAAGACCGCCTACGCCCCGGACGGGACCGCGGCGACGCGATGATCGCCGAACTCGGCGCGTTCTCCCTGGTGCTGGCGCTCGCCCTGTCGGCGGCGCAGGTGGGCTTGTCCGCGGCCGGCCGGGTGCGCGGGTCCGAGCCGCTGAGGCGGGCGGGCGAGGGCGCGGCGGGCGCGGCCTTCCTGGCCGTGCTGGTCGCCTTCGGGGCGCTGACGGTCTCGTTCCTGACCTCGGACTTCTCCGTCGCCAACGTCGCGGCCAACTCCCACACCGACAAGCCGCTGCTCTACAAGGCGGCGGGCGTCTGGGGCAGCCACGAGGGCTCGCTGCTGCTGTGGTGCCTGACCCTGACCGGCTTCGGCGCGGCGGTGGCCCTGACCGGCGAAAGCCTGCCCAAGGGCCTGAAGGCGTCGGCCGTGGCGACGCAAGGCGCGCTGGGCGTGCTGTTCCTGGCCTTCGCCGCCTTCACCTCCAACCCGTTCCTGCGGCTGGACCCGGTTCCTGTCGAAGGCCGCTCGCTGAACCCGCTGCTGCAGGACCCCGCGCTGGCGCTGCACCCGCCGTTCCTCTACGGCGGCTATGTCGGCTTCTCGGTGGTGTTCTCGTTGGCGGTCGCCGCCCTGATCGAGGGGCGCGTAGACGCCGCCTGGGCGCGCTGGGTGCGGCCCTGGACCCTGGCGGCCTGGAGCCTGCTGACCGTCGGCATCGCGCTCGGCGCCTTCTGGGCCTACTACGAACTGGGCTGGGGCGGCTGGTGGTTCTGGGACCCGGTCGAGAACGCCAGCTTCATGCCCTGGCTGGTCGGGGCGGCCCTGCTGCATTCGGCGATCGTCACCGAGAAGCGCGGGGCCTTGGTCGGCTGGACGGTGTTCCTGGCGCTTGCGGCGTTCAGCTTCTCGATGCTGGGCGCCTTCCTGGTGCGCTCGGGCGTGCTGACCTCGGTCCACGCCTTCGCCGTCGATCCGGCGCGGGGGCTGGTGCTGCTGGCGATCCTGGGCGTGACGGCGGGGGCGGGGTTCGCCCTGTTCGCCTGGCGCGCGCCGGCCTTCGCGCCCGGGGGGGTGTTCGCCCCGATCAGCCGCGAGTCGAGCCTGGTGCTGAACAACCTGTTTCTGGCCGCAGCGACCGCGACCGTGCTGCTGGGCACCCTCTACCCGCTGATGCTGGAGGCCGCGACCGGCGAGACCATCTCGGTCGGCCCGGCTTATTTCAACCTGACCTTCGCGCCGCTGATGGCGGCGGCCGCCCTGATCCTGCCGGCAGGGCCGCTGCTGGCCTGGAAGCGCGGGGACCTGAAGGGCGTGATCCAGCGCCTGACGGCGGCGGCCGGACTGGCGATCGCGGCGGCGGTGCTGACCTATGCGCTGGTCGAGCCGCGCAAGGCGTTCGGGGCGGTGGGCGTCGGGATCGGCGCCTGGCTGGTGCTGGGCGCCCTGGTCGAGGTCGTCGAGCGGGCGCGGGTCGGCCGCGCCGGGGTGGGCGAGGTCTGGCGGCGGCTTAACGGTCTGCCACGCGGCGCCTGGGGCATGACGCTGGGGCATCTCGGGCTGGGCGTGTTCGTGCTGGGCGCCTGCGTCGAGACCGGCTGGAAGCAGGAGGCCGCGGAGGTGCTGGCGCTCGGGCGCGGCCTGGAGGTCGGCGGCTACAGCCTGCGCCTTGACCAGGCCGGCGCCGTCGACGGCCCCAACTACCTGGCCGAGCGCGCCTCGATCACGGTCGTGAAGGGCGGGCGCACCGTCTGCACCGCGCAGCCGGAGCGGCGGTTTTTCCCCGCCGGCGGCCAGACCACCTCGGAGGTGGCGCTGTGCTTCCAGGGCCTGAGCGACCTCTACGTCGTGCTGGGCGAGCGGCGGGCGACCGCAGCCGGCGAGCCCGGCTGGCTGGTGCGTGCCTATTGGAACCCCTGGGCGCGGCTGATCTTCCTGGGGCCGCTGCTGATGGCGGCGGGCGGGCTGGTGTCGCTCAGCGACCGCCGCCTGCGGCTGGGGGTGGCGGCCAGGAGGGCGGCGGCGCCTACGAAGGCGGAGGTTCCGGCGTGAGTTCGCACGAGGAACCCTCCTCCCTCAAGGGCAGGAGGGCAGGGTGGAGGGTGTTCGCGCTGCCGGTCGGGGGTTCCGCACTTGAGGCGGCGCCTGGACCGTTCCGCCTCCAGCGCTTCCTGCCTCACCGTACCGCGCGCACCCCCATCCCCGCCCTTCCCCTCTCGAGGGGGAAAGGGGAAAAACGGCGACTGGGAAGAGCGGCGCGTCCGCTCGCCGCGATCACCGCCTTGCTTTGCATGGCCGCCGCTTCCGACCCGTCCGAGCGCTTGCCGGATCCGGAGAAGGAAGCCCGCGCCCGCGCCCTGTTCCAGGACATCCGCTGCGTGGTCTGCCAGAACGAGTCGATCGACGACTCCGAGGCCGATCTGGCGCGCGACATGCGCTCGCTCGTGCGCGAACAGGTGGCGGCCGGGCGCACGGATGCGGAAGTGCGCGCCTACCTGCTGGAGCGCTACGGCGAGTTCGTGCTGCTGACTCCGCGGTTCAATCCCGCCAACGCCCTGCTGTGGCTGACGCCGTTGGCGATCCTGCTGGGGGCCGGAAGCTTCCTGTGGATGTCAGCCCGCCGCGCCCGCCCGTCTGATCCCGCCGCCCTTTCAGCCGACGAGGAGGCCCGGCTCGCCGCCTTGACGAACCCGCTTCCCGGCGGCCACGCTTCCGCCCACACTTCGCCGCAAGAACAGCCGCACCTTTCCGAAAGGTAAGTTGAGGTTGTGGCCCGGACGGGTCATGCCACTATATCTGAACCCGTGCGTTCAGACGGCGGGGCTCAGGGGCTCTTCGGGTTCGAGCGGAAGTACGGCGCGGGAAAACATGCTGAAGAAAAAAGAGTTCATCGTCGGTGCGGTCGCCGGTCTGGGCGTAGCCTTCGCAGCCGTCGCCGGCGTGGGCCTGGACTGGCCCAAGGCCTCCGCCCAGAGCCAGCCCGCCCATCTGGTCAAGGCCGCGGCCGGGCCGGTGTTCGCGCCGCCGCCGGGCGCGCCCATGTCCTTCGCCGACATCATCGACCGGGTGTCGCCCGCTGTGGTCTCGATCGAGACCCGCACCCGCGTGGACGCCAACGCGCTGCGCCGCATCCCCGGCTTCGAGAACTTCCCGTTCGAGCTGCTGCCCCGGGGGCAGGGCCAAGGACAGGGGCAGGGCGGCGGCCAGGGGCTGGAGCAGGAGGAACTGCCCGACCAGCTGGGCGCGGGGTCCGGCTTCTTCATCTCCGCCGACGGCTACATCGTCACCAACAACCACGTGGTGGAGAACGCCGAGGAGATCACCGTCACCCTGCGCGACGAGCGCGAGCTGAAGGCCACCATCGTCGGCCGCGACGAGGCGACGGACCTGGCCGTGCTGAAGGTGCAGGGCGCCAACTTCCCGTTCGTGCAGTTCAACACCCAGGCCCAGCCGCGAGTCGGCGACTGGGTGATCGCGGTGGGCAACCCGTTCGGCCTGGGCGGCACCGCCACCGCCGGCATTATCTCCGCCTACGGCCGCGACATCGGCGAAGCCTACGTCGACTATCTCCAGATCGACGCCCCCATCAACCGGGGCAACTCGGGCGGGCCGACCTTCGACATCTACGGCCGCGTGATCGGGGTGAACACGGCGATCTTCACGCCGACCGGCGTGTCGGCCGGCATCGGCTTCGCCATTCCGTCCGACGTGGCCGATCGCATCACCCGCCAGCTGATCTCCGGCGGCAAGGTCGAGCGCGGCTATCTGGGCGTAACCATCGGCAACGTGACCGACGACATCGCCGAGAGCCTGAACCTGCAAAGTCGTGACGGGGCCTACGTGACCGAGATCACGCCCGGCGGACCCTCGGCCCAGGCCGGGCTGCAGGTCGGCGACATCGTCACCCGCATCAACGGCCAGGCGATCAAGGGCTCGTCCGACCTGACCCGCCGCGTCGGCCAGGCGCGCCCCGGCGAGACCCTGCGGCTGGACGTGCTGCGCAACGGCCGCGCCATTCAGCTGAACGTCCGCTCGGGCGTGCGTCCGTCCGAACGCGAGCTCGCCCGGCTGAACGAGGGCGACGAGGAGGAGACGCCGACGCCGCCGAAGCCGGTGGAGCCGTCTGGCGTGAGCGTGCTGGACATGACCGTCACGCCCCTGGACGCCGCCGCGCGCACCCGCTTTAAAATCGGTGCGGGGGTCAGCGGTCTGGTGATCACCGGCGTCTCGCCGCGATCCGAAGCGTCGAAGGTCGGGCTGCGCGCCGGCGACGTGATCACGCGCGCTGACAACCGGCCGGTGACCAGCATCGCGGAATTGCAATCGATCATCAGCGGGCTTCGTTCGGCGAATCGGCCCAGCGTGCTGCTGATGATCAATCGGGACGGGCGCAACAACCCGATCCCGATTCCTTTGAAGTAAACCACGAACTCGTCGGGGGGCTCGATGCGGGTACTTATCGTCGAGGACGACAACGAGGCCGCGGCCGCCATGGTCCGCGGCCTCTCCGAGGCCGGGCTGGAGTGCAGCCGCGCGGCCGACGGGGCCGAGGGCCTGATCGCGGCCCAGAAGGGCGGCTACGACGTCTACGTGGTAGATCGGATGATGCCCCGCATGGACGGCCTGTCGATGGTCGAGACCCTGCGCCGGGAGGGTGACCGCACGCCGGTGCTGTTCCTGTCGGCGCTCGGCGAAATCGAGGACCGGGTCACGGGGCTCAAGGCCGGCGGCGACGACTATCTCGTCAAGCCCTACGCCTTCGCCGAACTGATCGCGCGGGTGGAGGCCCTGGCCCGCCGGCACGAGACCGGCTCGGTGCATACGGTGCTTAAGGTCGGTGACCTGGAGATGGACCTGATCGCGCGCCGGGTGCACCGGGCGGGCCAGGAGATCGACCTGCAGCCGCGCGAATTCCAGCTGCTGGAATTCCTGATGCGCCATGCTGGCCAGTCGGTGACCCGCACCATGCTGCTGGAGAAGGTGTGGGAGTACCACTTCGACCCCCAGACCAACGTCATCGACGTGCACATCTCGCGGCTGCGCTCCAAGATCGACAAGGGGTTCGACCGGCCGATGTTGCAGACCGTCCGCGGCGCGGGTTACCGGCTGGAGGCGTGAGCCTCCGGTGAAGCTGCCGTCCCTCGTCCGGCGCACGCCCTTCCGGCTGACGCTGCTGTTCCTGGCGCTGTTCGCCGCCGCGGCCAGCGCGCTGCTGGGCTACATCTACGCCGCCACCGCCGCGGAGGCGCGGCGCCGCGCTGAGGGCGACGTGCGGCGCGAGGTGGCGGTGCTGCAGTCGATCTATCAGGAGCGCGGCGTCGACGCCCTGAACCAGGCGCTGGTCGAGCGCACGCTGCGCGGCGGGCCCTACCTCTACCTGCTGATGCAACCGGACGGCACGCCGGTGACCGGCAACCTGTCGGAAAGCCCGCTGGAGGAATTTGAGCCACCTGAGACCTGGGAGACCTTCCGCCTCAGCCAGGCCGACGAGCGCGGCCGGGTGGTGCGCCGCTCGGCCCGCGGGGTGCAGCTCCAGCTCTCGCGCGGCGACCTGCTGTTCGTCGGCGAGGACATCGGCGACACCGAGGCCCACCTGGAGCGGGTCACCCAGGCCCTGTGGGGCGCGGGCGCCCTGGTGGTGATCCTGGGGCTCGGGGGAGGCCTGCTGATCAGCCGCAACGTAGAGCGCGGCATGGCCGGGTTGAACGAGGTGGTCGCGGCCGTGCAGGAGGGCGACCTGAAGGTCCGCGCCCGGCCGACAGGCGCGCGCGACGAGTTCGACGAACTGGCCGTGGGCCTGAACGGCATGCTGGACCGGCTGGAGGGCTCGATGGCCGCCATCCGCCATGCCGGCGACGCGGTGGCCCACGACCTGCGCTCGCCGCTGACCCGTATGCGGGCCAAGCTGGAAGTCGCCCTGATCGACGTCGAGAGCGGCCGGGGCGACGCGGTCGCGGCGCTGGAGACGGCGCTGTCGGAGGCCGACGGCCTGCTGAAGACCTTCAACACCGTGCTGGCCATCGCCCGGCTGCAGGCCGCCGGGCAGATCCCCAACCCCGAGGTGTTCGACGCCAGCGAACTGGCCGCGGACATGGCCGAGCTCTACGAGCCGGCGTCCGAGGACAAGGGGCTGGACTTCAAGGCCGAGATCGCCGCCGGCCTGAGCATGAAGGGCGACCAGGCTTTCCTGGCCCAGGCGCTGGCCAACGTCATCGACAACGCCATCAAGTACACCCCCGCAGGCGGGGCGGTGATGCTGCGCGCGCGTCGGCGTTCGTCCGGCGAGATCGAGTTCTCCGTCACCGACACCGGGCCGGGTGTGCCCGAGGAGCACCGCGAGCGGGTGGTGCAACGCTTCGTGCGGCTTGAGAACAGCCGCAGCGAGCCGGGTTCGGGCCTGGGCCTGTCGTTGGTCGCCGCCGTGGCCGAGGCGCACGGCGGCCGCATCGAGCTGGCCGAAGGCCCCGGCGCGATCGACGGCTACGGCCCCGGCCTGCGCGTGGCGCTGGTGTTCCCGGCGGCCTAGTCTTCGTCCCGAGCCGACCGAAGCTGCGCGCTCAAGGCGACTCTCACCTCCGGGTCGGAAGCGGCGGTGCGCAGACGCTCGACGTTGCGTCCTTCGCGCGCCGCGTCGTCCAGAACCTGATCCGCAGACTGGATCAGGCCCGCGGACTGAAGTTCCCGCAACAGGTCTCCCGTACTGATCAACCCCACGCGGTCGTCGATCACCGCCCGGCGGCGAAGCAGGTCCGTGTCTTCGAACAGCAGCAGGGCTGTTGATTCGGGCGAAGAGCCGAGGTGCCGGTCGAGAACCTCGATCGAGGCGATCTCGCCCAAGCCCCGCGTGGGACGCCCTTCCTCCAGACGCCGCTGCTGATCGACGCCCACTTCGGTCGGCACGATCTGTACCTGATCCAGGTTGGCGTTCAGCCACTCGACGATACGGCTCGCGCCGGACGCCGTCCGGACCCGGGTGGCTTCGACATAAACCGCATCGGGAACCTTGACGGGCATGCGGGCGCGCAGGAGCGCGTCCAGGGCGTCGGCGAGCGCCAGGGTGATGAGCGGAGACGTGTCCGTGACGATCAGGCTGAACCGGCTCATCACGCCGCGTCGAAAAGGCGATCGCGAAGCATCTTGCGGCCCCGTTCGCGCCCTTCCTTGTTCGGTCCCTCCAACGGAGCCATCGGAGGATGGAGCCCGAGTTCTCCCAGCCCGGCCAGAACCTGCAAGTAGGTCCCGAAACGATCCTGCAGCGACCGCCAATGCACCCGGCCGGCCGCGTAGTCTCTGAGCAGCGCCTCGTCAGCAGGTTCCATACCGCCTAATAGATATCGCTTTCCCCCGGAGACGCCAGCGCGCGCATGCCCGACGTTCCGCTCGCCTCGCGCCTGACCCCCTGCGGGCCCGTGATCGACGCTACGGCGGCGGGTCGGACGTTCGAGACGCTGGTCGATGCGGCGGAGGAGGGCGGCTGGCGGTCGCTTCTCGACGACGCCCGCCCGGCGCTGGCGCCGGTGTTCGCGGCGTCGTCCTATCTCGCGTCGCTGGCGAAGCGGTCGCCCGAGCGGCTGCGGTCGATCCTGGACAGCGCGCCCGAGGCCCGGCTTGCGGACCTGCTGGCCGCGACCGAGGCGCTGACCGCCGCGCCGCCCCCTACGGAGGAGCTGAAGCGGCGGCTGCGGACGCTCAAGGGCGACCTGCACCTGCTGACCGCCCTGGCCGACCTCGACGGCGTATGGGACCTGGACCAGGTCACCGGCGCCCTGACCCGCTTCGCCGACGCGGCGGTGGACGCGGCGCTGGCGGGGCTGGCCCGGGGCGAGCGGGAGCGCGGGCGGCTGACCGGCGAGCCGGAGGCCGGGGTAGGGCCGATCCCGGGCCTGTTCGGCCTGGCCATGGGCAAGTACGGCGCCTTCGAGCTGAACTACTCCAGCGACATCGACGTCTCGCTGTTCTACGAGCCCGAGGCCCTGCCGCTGGCGCCCGGGGTCGAGCCGCAGGCGTTCGTGAACCGGGTCGCGCAGGGCCTTACCGCGCTGCTGAGCGAGCGTACGGCCGAGGGTTACGTGTTCCGGGTGGACCTGCGCCTGCGGCCCGACCCGTCCACCACGCCGGCGGTGGTGCCCGCCGCCGCCGCCCTGATCTACTACGAGGCGCGCGGCCAGAACTGGGAGCGCGCGGCCTTCATCAAGGCGCGGCCGTCGGTCGGCGACCTCCCCCGCGCCCGGGCCTTCCTGAAGGAGCTGGAGCCGTTCGTGTGGCGGCGCAGCCTGGACTACGCGGCCGTCGCCGACGTCCACTCGATCAAGCGCCAGATCCACGTGCACAAGGCGGGCGAACGGCTGGAGGCGTCGGGCGCGGACCTGAAGCTGGGCGCCGGCGGCATCCGGGAAATCGAGTTCTTCGTCCAGACCCAGCAGCTGATCCTGGGCGGACGCGACCGCGGCCTGCGGTCCTCGCGCACGCTGGAGGCGCTGGAGGCGCTGCGCGCCGCCGGACACGTCACGACCGCGGCGGCGCGCGACCTCCACGCCGCCTACGACCGCCTGCGTGCGTTGGAACACCGCGTGCAGATGCTCGCCGACGAGCAGACCCACACCTTGCCGCAGGACGAGGCGGCGCGCGCCGCCGTCGCGGCGCTGGTCGGGGAGGGGGACCTCGCCGCCTTCGACCGCTCGGTCGAGAAGACGCTGAAGACCGTCAACCGCCGCTACGGCGAGCTGTTCGCCGGCGAGGAGACCCTGTCCTCGCGCTTCGGCAGCCTGGTGTTCACCGGCGTGGAGAGCGATCCGGCGACTTTGGCGACGCTCGCCCGGATGGGGTTCGCGGAGCCCGAGCGGGTCGCCTCCACGATCCGCGCCTGGCACCACGGCCGCATCCCCGCCACGCGCAGCGAGCGGGCGCGCGAGCTGTTCACCCGCTTGGCGCCGCGCCTGCTGGAGGCGGCGGCGGCCAGCGGCGCCCCGGACGCGGCGTTCAACCGGTTCGAGGCCTTCTTCTCGCGCCTGCCCGCCAGCGTGCAGATCCAGTCGCTGTTCCTGGCCCAGCCGGCGCTGTTTGAGATGGTGGTGCAGGTGCTGGGGCTGGCGCCCCGGCTGGCGGCGACCCTGGCGCGGCGTCCCGCGGCCCTGGACGCCCTGTTGGACGCGGCCTTCTTCGCCCCGCTGGACGAGGACAGCGGCGTGGTCCCCCAGATGCTGGCCGAAGCCGGGCGGGCGGAGAGCTTCGAGGCGGCTATGGACGCGGTCCGCCGGCTGCACCGCGAGCAGGCGTTCCGCATCGGCGTGCAGGTGATGACCGGCACCGCCGACGCGGGCGAAGCCGGGCGCGGCTACGCCGACCTGGCCGACGCCTGCGTGCGCGCCTTGGCGCCCGCAGCCCGGCGCGAGGCCATGCGGCTGGGCGGCGGCTTTCCGGGGGATACGGCGGTGGTGGCCCTGGGCAAGCTCGGCTCGCGCGAGCTTACCGCGACCTCGGACCTAGACCTGATGACCGTCTATGCGGCCGAGCCCGGCGCGGCGTCGGACGGCAAGGGCTGGGCGGCGGAGACCTTCTACGGCCGCTTCACCCAGCGGCTGATCGCGGCCCTGTCGGCCCCCACCGCCGAGGGCGGACTGTACGAGATCGACATGCGGCTGAGGCCGTCCGGGGCGAAGGGGCCGGTGGCGGTCGCCCTGCCTGCGTTCGAGGGCTGGTACGCGGGGTCGGCGGACACCTGGGAGTTCCTGGCGCTGACCCGCGCGCGGGTGGTGTGGGCGAGTTCCGACGCCTTCGCGGCGCGCGTGGCGGGCGCGATCGAGGCGGCCCTGCGCAGCCCGCGCGATCCGGCCGCGACAGCCGCCGACGTGCGCGACATGCGCGCGCTGATGGAGCGCGAGCGCCCGGCGTCCGGCTTCTGGGACCTGAAGCTCTCGCCCGGCGGTCAGGTGGACGCGGAGTTCGCCGCTCAGTTCCTGCAGATCGCGTACGCGGCCGAGGGCGGACCGTTGCGGCCGTCGACGCTCGACGCCCTGGACGCCGCGGCGGAGGCGGGGCTGGCGGCGGATCGGGACGTGCGGGCGCTCGCCGAAGCGTGGCGGCTGCACCAGGATCTGGCGCAGCTGCTGAAGGCGGCGCTGGACCGCTCCAATCCCGACCCTCGCGAGGAGCCCGCGCCGTTCCGCAAGCTGCTGGCGCGGGCGGGCGGCGTGCGGGACTTCGAGGCGCTGGAGCGGCGGCTGGAGCGGGTCCGCGAGGCCGCCCGTGCGGCGTTCCAACGCATCCTCGACGGGAAACCGGGGCCGCGCCGTTGAACCCTGCACAGGCGGCCAAGAGCCGCTCGAGAACACGACGGAGCACACGATGAACAAGGCTTTCCTTCTCGGCGCGGGTTTGGCGCTCGCGCTCGGCGGCGCCGCCGCGGGGCAACCGCACCAGGGTTACGGCGCCGGCCGCCACGGCGATGCGAACGCCGACGGCCGCGTGACCCTTCAGGAGCTGCAGCAGCGCCAGCGCGAGCGGTTCTCCCGCCTCGACGCCGACAAAGACGGGCGCGTCACCCAGGCGGAAGCCGAGGCGGTGCGGGCCCAGCGCCTGGAGCGTCGCGGCGAACGCGGCGAGCGCCGCTTCGAGCGTCTGGACGCGAACGACGACGGCCGCATCACCCGCGCCGAGTTCGACGCGCACAAGGCTGAGCGGAAGGCGAAAGCCGAGGGCCGTCAGGGCAAGCCGGGCGGCGACTTCTTCGCCCGCCTGGACGCGAACAAGGACGGCGCGGTGACCAAAGCCGAGCTCGACGCGGCGAAGGCGCAGCGCGAACAGCGCCGGGGCGAGCGCAAAGGCGGCGGACTGCTGGCCCGCTTGGATGCGAACAGCGACGGGGCGGTGACCCTGGCCGAGTTCGAGGCCCGTTCGGCCGAGCGCTTCCAGCGCCTGGACAGGAACGGCGACGGCGCGCTGACGCCCGACGAGCGTCCGGCCAGGCACGGCCGCGGCGGCGAGCGGTAAGGTCCCTTTCCTGGGCCGGGGCGTTTCCGGCGTGTGGGCGATGAACGCGAGGCGGCTTGAGCAAGACGGCGGACCCGGACGAGGAGCTGATCGGGCGTGTCGGCCGGGGCGACCCGGCCGCCGTCCAGGCGCTCGTCGCCCGCAAGCTGCCGCGCATGCTGTCGCTCGCCCGCCGCATGCTCGGCGACCCGGTCGAGGCCGAGGACGTGGCGCAGGAGGTATTCCTGCGCGTGTGGAAACAGGCGCCGCGCTGGAAACCCGGCGCGGCGCGTTTCGACACCTGGATGCACCGGGTGGCGCTGAACCTCTGCTACGACTGGCTGCGGGCGCGCCGGGAGGTTCCGACCGCCGAGGTTCCGGACCGGCCCGATCCGGGCCCCGCGCCGGATCGGGCGCTGGAGACGGCGCAGCTGGGCGACCGGGTGGAGCGGGCGCTGCAGCGGCTGCCGGACCGGCAGCGCGAGGCGATCGTGCTGTGCTGGTGGCAAGAGCTGTCCAACAAGGAGGCCGCGGCGCTGATGGAGATCAGCGTCGAGGCGCTCGAAAGTCTTCTGTCGCGGGGTCGGCGCGCGCTGCGCGTCGAGCTCGCGGACATGGCGCCGACGGCGGCGAAAGGAGCGTGAGGCGATGAACGCGGAACGGTTCGAGGCGATGGTCGCGGCCTACGGCGCCGAGCCCCGCCGCTGGCCCGAGGACGAGCGAGCGGCGGCCCTGGCGTTCCTGAAAGCCGATCCGGTCGCCGAGCGGTTGCTGTTCGAGGCGCGGATGACCGACGCGGCGCTTTCGTCGGTCCCGTCGCCGGTCGCGGACGCGGCCCTGCGCGACCGGATCCTGGCCGCCGCGCCGCAGCCGCGGCCGGCTCGCGCGGCCTGGTGGAGCAAGGTGTTCCTGAGGTGGGGGGCGGGACTGGCGGCTGCATCCGTCGCCGGCGTAGTCGCCGGGTCGCTCTACATCCAGGCGGGCGCGGCGGACCTGGCCGCCGACGAGGTGCTGGCCGCGGCCGGCGAGACCTACGAGCTGGCGGAGGACCCCGCATGAGTTCTCGCACGACCCGCATCCTGCTGGCCGCCTCTCTGGTGCTGAACCTGTTCCTGCTGGGCGCGGGGGTCGGCGGCGCGGTGATGTTCGACCGGTTCAGGGACCGCGAGCACGCCCGCCGCGCGCCAGCCCTGCACGCGGCCATGCGCGAGCTGCCGGCCGAGCGGCAGGAAGCGCTCAAGGCGGTGGTGCGCGAAGCCGCCCTGGCCGCACGCCCTGATTTCCGCGAGGCGCGCCAGGCCCGCCGCCGCGCCGCCGAGCTGGCCGCCGCGCCCGTCTTCGACCCCGTCGCGGTTCGCGCCGAGCTGACCCGCGCGCGGGACGCGGAACTGCGCGGGCGGGCGAAGCTGGAGGGCGGCCTGTTGTCGGCCATGCAGGGCATGGACGCCCAGAGCCGCGCCGCCGTCGCTCCGGCCCTGTCCCGCCCAGGCGGCAAGGCGCGCGGCGGCGGGCGAGCGGGCAGGGGACATCGGGAACGCCCCTGACCGTAAGTCTGGACGGGCGCGGAGCGCGGGCGCAGATGGACGCATGAACCTGCTGCCCGTCACCGAGCCGGACGATCCGCGCGTCGCCGCCTACCGCGACGTGCGCGAGCGCGACCTGATCGGGCGCGACGGGCTGTTCGTGGCCGAGGGCGAGGTGGTGCTGCGGGTGCTGGTGCAGGGCCCCCGTCATGCGCCGCAGTCGGTGCTGATCGACGGCCGCCGGCTTGAGAAGCTGAGACCCCTGCTGGAGCGCCTGCCGGAAAGCACGCCCGTCTACGCGGCCGGCCAGGCGGTGATGGACGGGATCGTCGGTTTCCACATCCACAGAGGCGTGCTGGCCCTCGCGCGGCGATCGCCGGAGCCTTCCGCCGAGGCGTTGCTTTCCCGCCTGCCGGATCGCGCGACGGTGCTGTGCCTGTTCGGCGTGTCCAACCACGACAACGTCGGCGGCGCGTTCAGGAACGCGGCGGCCTTCGGCGCGGAGGCGGTGCTGCTCGACCCGCGCTGCTGCGATCCGCTGTACCGCAAGGCGATTCGGGTGTCGGTCGGGGCGGCGCTGCGCGTGCCGTTCGCGCGCTTGCCCGACGGCCTAGCCGCGGCGGAACTGCTGGAGCGGCGGGGCTTCGACCCTTTGGCTCTGAGTCCCGCGGGCGAGACGCCGCTCCACGCGCTGCGCCCGTCCGCCCGCACGGCGGTGCTGCTGGGCTCCGAGGGCGAGGGGCTGGCGCCCGAGCTGCTGGCGCGCTGCCGGACGGTGCGCATCCCGATGGCCGAGGGCTGGGACTCGCTGAACGTCGCCACCACGGCGGGGATCGTGCTGCACCAGCTGCGGTTCGGCGCCTCCGCCTGACCGGGCTTGCGCCGCCGTGCCGAAACCGCCCCTAATGCGACCGGAGCCGGGGAGGGCGCCGATGACCGCGACTGCGACGAGCGAAGAGGCGAACGCGGTGATCGTCCTGCCGAGGCCGCCCAAGGGGCTGCTGATCGCGGCGGCCATCGGCAACATCCTGCCTCTGATCGGGGTGGTGTTCCTGGGATGGGACTCGTTCCTGGTGCTGCTGTCCTACTGGATCGAGACCATCGTGCTGGGCGGGATCACCCTGCTCAGGATGGTCTCGGCCGGGGCGACTCGGGGCGGGCTGAGCCTGGCGACGCTGCTGTTTCTCGTGCCCTTCTTCATCCTGCACTTCGGCCTGTTCTGCACGGTGCACGGCACCTTCCTGTACGCGATCTTCGCCGACGGCCTGGGGAGCGGCGCCGATTCCGACGCGCTGGTCGAGCGGACGCTGAAGGTGCTGTTCTGGAACGAGGGCTTCCGCTGGTCGGTGCTGGCGGTGGTCGCCATCCACCTGGTTGCGCTGGCGATCACCACGGTGCGCAACAAGGGCTGGCGCGAGGTCGAGCCGATCGCCCTGATGTTCGAGCCCTACGGCCGGGTGGTGGTGCTGCACCTGGTGATCATGGCCGCGGCCCTGCCGGTGATGCTGATGGGCGAGCCGGCCTGGGGGGTGATCCTGCTGCCGTTGATCAAGATGGGGCTGGACGCCCAGGGCCTGTTCCGCAAGACCGGGCCGGAGCTGCAGTCGGCTATGGAAAACATCGACCTGAAGAAGGCGCTGGAACGGAGGCTGACGAGCGATGGAAGCTGAGACGCAGACGACGGCGCTGATAACAAACGACGCGGTGGTGCTGGGCCTGCTGGCCCTCATCCTGGGCGTGGTGTTCTGGACCTCCAGCCGCAAGGGCTTCTTCTGGCCGCGGTTCTACGCGGTCTTCCCGCCGATCCTGCTCTGCTACTTCCTACCCTCGCTGCTGACGACCTTCGGGGTCGTCGATCCGGAGGAGTCGCAGCTCTACTTCGTCGCCTCTCGCTTTCTGCTGCCCGCAGCCCTGGTGCTGCTGACCGTTTCGGCCGACCTGCGGGCGACGGCGGCGCTGGGACCCAAGGCGCTGATCCTGTTCTTCACCGGGACGCTGGGGGTGATGATCGGCGGTCCGGCCGCGCTTTTCATCACCAGCCTGATCGCGCCCGAGCTGGTCGGCGGGGCGGGGCCGGAGGCGGTCTGGCGCGGCATGGCGACGGTGGCGGGCTCGTGGATCGGCGGCTCGGCCAACCAGGCGGCCCTGTTCGAGATCTTCGAGGTCGATCCGGACGTGTTCTCGATCTGGATCGCCGTGGACGTGATCGTGGCCAACGTCTGGATGGCGATCGTGCTGTGGATCGCCGCGAACCAGATCAAGGTGGACCGCTGGCTGAAGGCCGACCGTAGCGCGGTGGACGCGGTGCGCGCCAAGGCCGAGGCTTACGAAACCGAGCACGCGCGCATCCCGTCCGCCGCGGACCTGATCTTCGTGCTGGCGGTCGGCTTCGCCGCAGTGGGCCTGGCGCACTGGGGCGGCGACTGGCTGGCGGCGTATTTCAAGGCCGAACATCCGCGGCTTGCGGCGCTGTCGCTGGACTCCGGCTTCTTCTGGCTGGTGGTGATCGCCACCGTGATCGGGGTGGTGCTGTCCTTCACGCCCGCGCGGCGGCTGCAGGGCGTCGGCGCCTCCAAGGTCGGCACGGTGTTCGTCTACGTGCTGGTGGCCACCGTCGGGCTGAACATGAACATCCGCGCCATCGTCGAGCAGCCGCAGTACTTCCTGATCGGCGCCCTGTGGATGGCGATCCACGTGGCCCTGGTGGTGCTGGTCGCCAAGCTGATCCGCGCGCCGAGCTTCTTCCTGGGCGTCGGCAGCATGGCCAACATCGGCGGGGCGGCGAGCGCGCCGGTGGCGGCGGCGGCGTTCCACCCCTCGCTGGCGCCCGTGGGCGTGCTGCTGGCGGTGCTGGGCTACATCGTCGGCACCTTCGGCGGGTGGGTGACGGGGCTGATCATGGCCCAGATCGCGCCGGTCTGAGCCGCGCGCTTGCGGGCGCGCCCCGGTCCGCTTAACCCCGGCGCATGAGCGACACCGACCTGGCCGCGCCGTGCGTGATCCTGAACGAGCCGCAGCTGGCCGAGAACATCGGCGCGGTCGGGCGGGTGATGGCCAATTTCGGCCTGTCGGACCTGCGGCTGGTGCGGCCGCGCGACGGCTGGCCTCAGGAGCGGGCCTGGGCGTCGGCCTCCGGCGCGGACTGGACTCTCAACGACGCGAAGGTGTTCGAGCGGCTGGAGGACGCGATCGCGGACCTGCGGCTGGTCTACGCCACCACCGCGCGTCCCCGTGAGACCCAGCTGCCGGTGCTGACGCCCCGCGAGGCGGCGGCGGAGCTGAACGCCGCCTCGGCGGCCGGGTGGCCCACGGGCCTCCTTTTCGGCGGCGAGCGGGCGGGGCTGGAGACCCACGACATCGCGCTCTGCCACGGGATCGTCACCATTCCGATCGACCCGAAGTTCCGATCGCTGAACCTGGCCCAGGCGGTGGCGATCAACGCCTACGAATGGCGCCAGACGGTGCTGGACCGCCCGCGCGAGGCGTTCGCCGCCAACGTCGCGCCGCCCGCCGACCAGGCGTCGATGGCGGGGCTGCACGCCCATCTTGAGACCGAACTGGAGGCGGCGGGCTTCTTCCATCCGCCGGACAAGAAGCCGTCGATGGTCAAGAACCTGCGCGTCGCCCTGAACCGGGCGCGTCTCACCGAGCAGGAGGTGCGGACGTTCCGCGGCGTGGTCACGGCGCTGTCGAAGGGGCGCGGCCGGGTGCTGGCCAATCTGGCGGCGCAGAAGGCCGAGCGGGGCGGCTAGGCGGGAGAGGAGTCCGCGGCGGCAGCCTCGCGGCGGATGCGCTCCACCATCGCCGCCAGGCCGTTCGCCCGCTGGCTGGAGAGCGCGCCCGACAGGCCCAGCCGATCCACCGCGCCGCGCGCGTCGAAGGCGGTGATCTCCTCCGGGCGTCGGCCCGAGTAGAGGCGCAGCATGATCGCGACCAAGCCTTTGACGATGTGGGCGTCGCTGTCGCCGAGGAAGTCGATCCGGCCGTCGGGCAGGCGGCGGGTCAGAAGCCACACCTGGCTGGCGCAGCCCTTGACCTTGTGCGCCTCGTCGCGGGCCTCGTCCGGATAGGGCGGCAGGTCGCGGCCCAACTCGATGACGTAGCGGTAGCGCTCCTCCCAGTCGCCCAGAAGGTCGAACTCCTCCGCCAACTCGTCCAGTTCCGCGTCGATCGCCCCGGTCATGGGCGGCAGATAGGCGGAAGGCGGGGAGGGGGCAATGGAGCTTGGCGCCGTCAGCCCACCCGCCTCAGGGTGATGGTCGCGGTCAGGCCTTCGCCGGGCGCGGTGCGGACGTCGAAGCCGCCGCCCATGGCCTCGCACAGCAGCTTGACGATGGGCCAGCCCAGGCCCGCGCCCTCGTTGCGGCGCACCAGCGCGTTGTCGCCCTGCTCGAACGGCCGCATCAGCCGGTCGAGTTGAGCGGGGTCCAGGCCCTCGCCGTCGTCGGCGACCTCGATCATCGTCAGCGGCCCCTGCGCCCGCGCCGAAAGGCGCACCTCGCCGCCTTCCGGGGCGAAGGCGATGGCGTTCTGCAGCAGGTTGACCACAGCGGTGCGGATCGCCCGGGCGTCGGCCAGGGCGACCGGCGCGCGCTCGGGCAAGTCGCGGACCAGCGTCAGGCCGCGCGCCTCCAGTTCCTCCTCCACCGTCGCGACGGCGTCGTCGAACACCGCGTCGAGCGGCTCGGCCCGCGGATCGATGTCCACGGCGCCGCCTTCCAGCCGCGCCACCTCCAGCACCTGGTTGACCAGGCGCAGCAGCCGCCCTCCGGCGGTGTGGATGATCTCGGCGTACTCCTTGTACTCGGGCCGGCCGAGCGGGCCGTAGAGTTCGCCGCTGAGGATTTCAGAGAACCCGATGATGGCGTTGAGCGGGGTGCGCAGCTCGTGGCTGGCCATGCGCAGGAACGACCGCTTGGCGCGTTCGGCCGCGTCGGCGCGCAGCTCCTCGCCCGTGGGGGCGGGCGGCGCGGGGGTCCTGCGGGCGGCGGACGACGACATGGCCTTCGGCCTTTCCGGTTCTCCGAGCCCGTGTTGTGACACGCCGCGCTTACGACCGGGTTGAGGGAGAGGGTTTCCCATTCCCTATCCCGCCGCACTCACGTGTGGCGGGAGCGCCCTCGCCGGGGCGGGCGAGGTTGGGATAAGCTCGCCAGCTCACCCATCCCGGTTCACGCCTGATTCCCTTGGCTTCCCCCCAGACCCGCTCCGAGCCCGACCCGGCCGCCGTCGCGCCGCCGGACGAGCTCGCGCGGACCCTGCACTGGCACGCGGCCTGGGCCGGGGCGGTGCTGGGGACGGGCGTTCTGCTGGCGGTGTTCTTCAAGGGCCTGCCGCTCGGCGTGCTGGCGGGGCTGAGCGCCGCCGCCGTGCCGGGCCTGCTGGCGCAGGTGCTGAGGCTGGGCGACGGTGAGCGGGAGCGCACGGGCCTGGTCGGGCTGTGGGCGGTGTGCTCGGCCGCGGCGATCGTGCTGACCGGCGGGATCGCCGGGCCGTTCGCGGCCTGGGCGGCGGCGCCCTTGGCGGCGGCGCTGGCGCTGGACCGGCGCAAGCTGATCTCCGCCGGAGCGGCCCTGTCGCTGGTGGTGCTCGCCGCGGGGCTGGCGGCCTCGCTGGCGGGCGCCGAGACGGTGGCCTCGCCGGTGCTGGAGACCTGGCTGGCGCTGCTGGCGGCGGGCACGACGCTGGGCGGGTTCGCGGCCGGGACCCTGAGCGCGTGGCGGCGCCGAACCTTGCGCGCCGAGGAGGCCTCGTCCGCCGCCGCCCGGCTGGAGGCGGTGCTGGCCGAACAGCCGCACTTCGTCATGACCCTGGACGTGAACGGCCGCGTGACCTCGGGCTTCGGGGCCGCGCCTCCCGGGATCGAGGCCGCCGCCCTGTTCGAGCAGGGGCTGATCGCCCAGGCGCACCATCCCGACCGCCCCGCCTTGCAGACGGCCCTCTACCGCGCCGCGGCGCACGGCGAGGCCGAGGCCGGGTTCGCCCCGCGCCGGGCGCTGGACCGCTGGGCGGCGCTGGCGGTGCGCAGGCTCGACGACGGTCGGCTGATCGGGGTGCTGCGCGACGCCAGCTGGCAGCATTCGCGCGAGCTGATGCTGGAGGCCGCCAGGAGCGAGGCCGAGTCCCAGGCGAACGCCAAGGCCCGTTTCCTGGCCGAGATGAGCCACGAACTGCGCACGCCGCTGAACGCGGTGATCGGCTTCTCCGACATCATGCGCCGGCAGATGTTCGGCCCCATGCCGGAGAAGTACGCCGAGTACGCCCAGGCCATCCACGAGTCCGGCGGGCACCTGCTGGACCTGATCAACGACGTGCTGGACATGTCCAAGATCGAGGCCGAGCGCTACCAGCTGGCGCTGGAGGTCTTCGACGCGCGCGAGCCGGTTTCGGCGGCCCTGCGGCTGGTCCGGCTGCAGGCGCACGAGGCGGAGGTGTCCCTGCGCGGCGTGCTGCCGCCCGAGCCGCTGACGGTCGAGGCCGACCGGCGGGCGCTGAAGCAGATGACCCTGAACCTGCTGTCCAACGCCCTGAAGTTCACGCCCAAGGGCGGGTCGGTGACGGTCACCCTGCGCCAGGACGGCGGCGCGCTGGAGCTGTCGGTGGCCGACACCGGCGTGGGCGTGGCGCCGGAGGACGTCGCGCGCCTGGGCCGCCCGTTCGAGCAGGCCGGAGACGCGGGCCAGCGCGCCAAGGGCACGGGGCTCGGCCTGTCGCTGGTGCGCGCCTTCGCCGAGCTGCACGGCGGGGCCATGGCGGTGGAGTCCACCCTGGGCGAAGGCACGGCGGTCACCGTGCGCCTACCGGTGGTCAAGGCGGATCGCCGCCCTCCCGGCGGGGCCGAGATCATTCCTCTCGAAGGACGGCGCTGAGGGCCGCCGCTTCCGGTTCGCGCCCCGACCGTCTATAGGGCGGCGCACCCGCGCCGCGACGGACCCTGTGCGCCCGTCGAAGAGCCGCGCCAGCCTTTAGGGAACCTGCGAATGTCCAAGATCAAAGTCGCCAATCCGGTCGTCGATCTCGACGGCGACGAGATGACCCGGATCATCTGGAAGCTGATCAAGGACAAGCTGATCTTCCCCTACCTCGACCTGCCGCTGGACTACTACG
>Ga0196964_10000444_pt1 | contig 25837 bp, 23 predicted proteins | sample S1_10metaG_FD_148615 | JGI IMG/M metagenome (GOLD analysis project Ga0196964, IMG submission 148615) | Soil microbial communities from Anza Borrego desert, Southern California, United States - S1_10 | ecosystem: Environmental > Terrestrial > Soil > Desert | place: USA: California | collected... | reverse complement strand
GCTACGCAGCAGTAGTATCAAGTATCAAGTATCAAGTATCAAGTATCAAGTAGCAAGTAGCAAGTACAGATACACACGGGCGACTTCGCGACTTTACGCCTTTACGTCTTTACGCCTTCACGATTCAACAATACAGAGAGAGAATAGACAAAAAAGCCCCGGTTCCATACGAGGGCACTGAAAAACCACCTGATAATTATTCGGGATAGAAAAGCGACCAGGCTAAAAAGTTGATTTTTACCTGGTCGGCTTTTTTATGTCTGTATAGTATGGGGAAGCTATTAGCGCATGCTGCTTGCAAATTCAGCTTCCAGGGGGTGTTTTTGGAGGCAATAAGCCCTACTGACCCATCAGTTTCAGTATTCTTTTCAGATTTACCGTGAATATTGCCAGTGCACCCTGCATCTGCATATTCTCTATGCCATAGGAGTTTGCCCTGCCGTAGCCGTGGACATTCTTTAGCTCACTGTTCTTTGCCTCTATCTTATAACGCTCTCCGCTCTTTTCTTTAAAGTAATCTGTTTTCTCAAATTCCATCTGATCACGATGCAGATCCGATTTTATGGACACCGAATAGGTCTTTGTCTTTGAGCCTTCCCTGTAGCAGTTCCCCCTGAGCGGACATACCTTACACTTTTCCACATCAAAGAAATATGTCTCTACTCTGTTTGTGCCTACATTCTTTTTGCCTGACCGTACCCTCTTTATTGCCATATGTCCCCCGGGGCATACAAACATGCCTGCATCCTTGTTGTAATCAAATTTGTCTTCTTCCTTTCTGGCGCCCTGAGATATAACCGGATTGAGCTTTGCAACAATCTTTATTCCCTGCTGTGCAGCCAGCTCAAGATTATCCTTTCCGGGATAGGCTGTATCGCCGATAATAGTATCTACCTCCATGCCGTTGTCCTCACTGATCTGAAGCAGAGCGCCTAACTGGGGACCATCGCCTTTCTCCCCGGAGGTAACTACGGCTGCGGTAATGATGCGCTCCTCGCTCATTGCCAGGTGTGTCTTATAGCCAAAGAAGCTGCTGTCTTGTGACTTATGTCCGATCCTGGCATCGGTGTCTGCTGAATGTATATAGTGCTCTGCGGTATCCTCAACTGTTTCCTTAAGCAGGTTCAGCTTCTCACTGACTGCTGGTATATAAGACAATGCAGGGTCTGATTCAATGTGCTGCTGTAGCTCCCTGCAGTAGGCAAGCTCCTTTTCTATATCATCAGATTCATTCTTTGCGGGCATCTTTTCTTTTATGCGCTCGTCCACCGCATATACCGCTTTGCGCAGTTGCTTTGCGTGTTCACGGAGCACCTGCAGGGCAGAGTGCGGGTTTGACCGGGAAAGGGAGTGGGTGGCATCGACTATAATAGAGCGGGAACGGATAATGTCTTTTTCGATAGCTATAGTAACTGTTTTATTGATCAGCAGGTTCAGAAGATCTGCATCCTTAAGGGGCAGCTTACGGAATTTAGTCAGTGAGCTGGGGTCTATTACCTCTTCTTCCGGTATCATATCCAGGAAGTACTTAAAGGACATATCGTAACGGGAACGCTCTACGACGTCCACATCGGATATATTAAAGATGGTCTTGAGCAGCAGATACTTGAACATCCTTACCGGAGGCTGGGCTGTGCGTCCGTTATTGGAGCAGTATTTATCAACCAGTTCCTTGTAGATAAAGGAGAAATCGATAAGATCATTTATTCTGCGAAGCAGGTTGCCTGCAGGCACTATACGTTCATAGAGATCTGCATACCTGGAGAACCGGATCGATTGCTGCTGCTGTAACATTAATAGCTTCTGTTATGATGACTTATTAAGCTACAAAAAAAGAGCAGAAACTTTCGTTCCTACTCCTTTTTATTATCGGACTTTTTCAGTGCCCTCCAGTTAACCGGAGCTTTTTTATTTCTTTACATCAGGTGTGTTGCAGACAGCGTGCTGTCGGCTGAGGCTTAATATTCATCCTCGTTGAAGAAGAAGTCTTCCTGGGTCGGGTAGTCGGGCCAGATGTCCTCGATGCCCTCGTAGATTTCTCCTTCGTCATCGAGCTCCTGGAGGTTTTCAACAACCTCCAGCGGTGCGCCGGAGCGGATGGCATAATCAATCAGTTCATCCTTTGTGGCCGGCCATGGGGCGTCTTCTAAATGGGAAGCAAGTTCTAACGTCCAAAACATATCTTCAATATTTTATTTTGTTTCTCGATTTCCGCAAATGTAAGTTTTAGAAGAACAATACCAAATTTTATTGCTGACTGCTGCCTACAAATACGTGCTGCCTTTTAATAAACCGGTGAAAATGCCAAATAGTTGGTAATCCTGCCAATTTGAAACATTTTTACACCATGCTTGTCGCAGAACACCTGATCAAAAAGTATTCCAGTCTGACTGTTGTCAATGATGTCAGTCTGACGGTGCGCAAGGGTGAGGTCGTATCTATTATTGGTCCGTCAGGCGCAGGTAAGAGCACCCTCCTTCACCTGCTGGGCGCCCTGGACAAGCCGGATAGCGGCACTATCAGCATAGACGGTGTGCAGGTAGCGAAGATGCCGCCAAAGAAGCAGGCTTCTTTCCGCAACAGCCATCTTGGGTTCGTCTTCCAGTTTCACCACCTCCTGCCTGAGTTCAGCGCGGCGGAGAATGTGGCTGTACCGCTGTGGATCAGCGGCCGGGGGAAAAAGGAAGCCCTGAAGACGGCGGAGGAGATGCTGCGCCGGGTGGGGCTGGGCGGCAGGCTGGACAACAAGCCCGGGGAGCTTTCGGGCGGGGAGCAGCAGCGGGTGGCGATAGCGAGGGCGCTGGTGAACAGGCCGGCCATCGTGATGGCGGACGAGCCTACGGGTAACCTGGACAGCAATAATGCGCAGGCTATCCACCAGCTTTTCCTGCAGCTCCGGGAACAGATGGACCAGACTTTTGTGATGATCACGCACAACGAAGAACTGGCAGCCATGACCGACCGTACATTGATCATGCGCGACGGAAAGATTGTCGAAGAAAGAATGAACCGGAGGTAACTGCCGGTTTTACAGCAAGTTATATGCGATAAAACTGTGTTTCAGAAAGAATTTTAAATCTCTTTCCCGTTTTCCCAAAAAGTATATTTTTGCACCATAAAATTAAATTGCATTAGCCATGTCTGAAATTGCAAATCGCGTTAAGAAAATCATCGTTGACAAACTGGGAGTGGATGAATCTGAGGTAACTCCAGAGGCCAGCTTCACGAACGACCTGGGCGCTGATTCTCTGGATACAGTAGAATTGATCATGGAATTCGAAAAAGAATTCAACATTTCTATTCCTGATGAGCAGGCTGAAACCATCACTACGGTTGGTCAGGCTGTTTCCTACCTGGAAGAACACGTAAAGTAATTTTTTCGACTATTCTGAATCTTAAAGATTGTTAATGAATTTACCGTTTAAACGCGTTGTCGTTACCGGTATCGGTGCCCTGACCCCACTGGGCAATACCGTACCTGCATATTGGGAAGGCTTGATCAATGGTGTTTCGGGCGCCGATTTCATTACACAATTTGACGCAAGCAAGTTCAAGACAAGGTTTGCCTGCGAAGTCAAGGGTTTCAATCCTGAGGATTTCTTCGACAGAAAAGAGGCACGTAAGCTGGACCGTTTCTCCCAGCTGGCGGTAGCATCCGCCGACCAGGCAGTAAAGGATGCGGGCATAGACGCGGAGGGAGTAGTCAACCAGGACCGGGTCGGTGTGATCTGGGCCTCCGGTATCGGCGGGATGATCACCTTCATTGAAGAAATGAAGAATTTCAATTCCGGTGATGGCACTCCCCGTTTTAATCCTTTCTTCATTCCGAAGCTGATCCTGGATATCGCCGCAGGGCATATATCCATGAAGTATGGCTTCCGCGGGCCGAACTTCGCCACCGTGAGCGCCTGTGCTTCTTCTACGAACGCGATCATAGACGCGCTCACCTATGTGCGCCTGGGCAAGGCAGACATTATTGTCTGCGGCGGCTCCGAGGCAGTGGTCACGCAGGCAGGTATCGGCGGTTTTAACGCGATGAAGGCACTTTCCGAGCGCAACGACGCCCCGGCAACGGCCAGCCGTCCGTTCGATCTGGACCGGGACGGATTCGTCATGGGAGAAGGCGGCGGCGCGATCATCCTCGAAGATTACGATCATGCGAAAGCCCGCGGTGCAAAGATCTATGCTGAAGTGGCCGGCGGCGGCATGAGCGCCGATGCCTACCATCTCACAGCCCCGCACCCGGAAGGACTGGGCGCCTACAATGTAATGCTCAACGCACTGTCTGATGCGGGTATGAAACCTGAAGACATTGATTATATCAATGTACACGGCACCTCCACACCACTCGGTGATATCAGCGAGGTGGCCGCCATCCAGCGGGTCTTCGGGGAGCATGCCTACAATCTGAATATCAGCTCTACCAAATCTATGACCGGGCACCTCCTGGGCGCTGCGGGCGCCATCGAAGCGATCGCCAGCATCATGGCAGTGGTGAACGATATGGTACCGCCGACAATCAATCATTTTACCGACGATCCGGCATTTGATTCCCGACTGAACTTCACGTTTAACAAGGCACAGAGCCGTACGGTCCGTGCTGCCCTGAGCAACACGTTCGGTTTTGGAGGTCACAATGCTTCCGTGATCTTCAAAAAATTTGAGGAGTAAGCTTGAGGCGATTTACTTCCCGGATATTCAACCTTTTTTCACCAAACAAGCAGCTTTCCCTGCAGCTGGAGCATATTTTGGGATTCCGTCCCAGATATCTTCCGTATTACCAGCTTGCGCTCATGCACCGCTCCAGGATAGAGGAGCTGGCGCAGAATAACGAGCGGCTCGAGTTCCTGGGCGACGCCATCCTTGGCTCTATTATCGCCGAATACCTTTTCAAAAGATATCCCAACCAGCCGGAAGGCTACCTGACAGAGCTGCGTTCCCGCATCGTTCGCCGGGAAACCCTGAACAATGTGGCGATGCGCATGGGGCTGAATAAGCTGGTGCAGTATAACCAGAACGACCGCGGGCTGAGCCGGAGCCATATCTTCGGCAATGCCCTCGAAGCGCTGATCGGCGCCGTTTACCTGGACCGGGGTTTTACCCGTACCCGGAAGTTTATCCTGAACCAGGTGGTAAAGCCCTATGTAGACATCGAGCACCTCGAAAGCACAGACACCAATTATAAGAATCAGCTCTTAAGCTGGGCGCAGAAAAGCGGGCATGCGCTTTCCTTCGATACCCTGAGCGAAAAGAACGAAGGCTCGCGCAAGGTATTCTCCGTAGGGATCGTACTGGATGGAGAGCTGGTGGCGACCGGTAATGGCTTCAGCAAAAAAGAAGCCGGGCAGGTAGCCGCGCAGAAAGCGCTCGAAGTGCTTAAGATCACAGATCAGTAACCAGCCGCACGGATCGTGCTTTCCAAAAATTAAATTTTTCCCGAACCTGCTTTTTTCTGATTTCCTTACGTCTATACAGGTAACATACCAAACCTTAGTATATGACGAAAAGATTACACCATTGGGGAATACTGTTCCTTGCCCTCCTGCTGCTGCCTGTGATGACGCAGGCCCAAAACATCGTGACCGTTGGCACCCAGACGGGAGCCGCCGCTGCCAACGCCCTGTTGTCTACCAGCACGACCGGTAATAAGTATTCGAAGACAATATCCATTTACACAGCAGCTTCGCTCATCGCCGCAGGTGCCGCGCCCGGCAATATCCTCAAGCTTGCCTGGAGCAAACAGGGAACAGGGGAGTACACGACTGCCGACCTTGTTGTGGACGTATACATGAAGCATGTGACCAACAGCACCTGGCCCTCCGGCGGCGTCACCTGGGCTACGGAAGTGACCGGCGCAACGCAGGTATATTCATCAACGACCTGGAGCTTCCCGACAGGGACCGGCTGGGTGGAGATTCCCCTGACCACGCCGTTCGCCTGGAATGGTACCGACAACATTGCGGTATTTGTGGATTTCTACCGTCCCGGAACGCCTACAGCAGATATTACCTGGGCTTATGAAACAAACACGGCGACCAATGCAACACAGGTGGGCAGTTCTGCCGTCAGCAACCTGGGCATCCTGAATGCGAACCGTCCGCTGATCAGGATGGAGTTCGCATCCACGATTCCGGACGATGCCGGCGTCGCTTCGATCCCGCTGCCGACACCTGCCGCCACACCGGGGACTTATGACCTGACCGCTGTGGTTCGAAACTACGGAACCCAGCCGCTGAATGCGGTCGGGCTTAACTGGGAGGTGGATGGTGTTTCCCAGCTGCCGCTTTCTCCGATATTCATCCCGCCACTGGCGACCGGCAGTGTGAACACGGAAGCGCTTGGATCGGCAGCGCTGGGCAACGGCGTCCATACCATCAAGGCCTGGACGGTGAATCCAAATGGGGTGGCCGACGGCTTTAACGGCAATGACACGAGCACGAGAACCTTTACCCTCGCCTCAGGCGGCTATACCGTCGGGGCTACCGGCGATTTTCTGAACCTCACGGCGGTAGCGGCTTTCCTGAATTCAGGCTCGGTGTTCCTTACCGGTGATGTGACCTTTACACTGCTGAGCGATTACGATGGACTCGCTGAGACCCTGCCCGTGAGCTTTAACGCGTTTAATAAGATCGGGGGTAACTGGGTTGTAAAAGTACACCCGGCAGCCGGCGTCACCGGAAGGGTAACGGCAGGAACGCCGGCATCCAGCATTCCGCTCATCATCTTCAATGGTGTAGACGGGCTGACGCTGGACGGCCGTCCCGGCGGAACAGGAACATCCATCGAATGGACCCTCCGTAATATGCGCGCCTCAACCACTTATTCGCCGGCAGTCCGGTTTGTAGGTGAAGCCACCTACGACACGCTCCGTTACCTGCAGATCGAAAGCGGCAACACGTCCACAACAGCGGCTGCCGGCGGCACCGTACAGTTCTCCACCGCTACTACGGGCACTACCGGCAACAGTTTTAATATGGTAGCCAACTGCTATATCCGCGACCGAAGCGACGTGGCGGGCGTACCTGCGATTGCCATAGCCAGCAACGGAACGGCAACAGCGCCAAACATAGGCAACGCGATCGTCAATAACAGGATCGCCAACTTTACCAACTCTGGTATCAACCTTGGATCTGCCGGCAACGGAGATGCCTGGACGATCAGCAACAACCATATCTACTGTACCAACGTGGCCACCGGCGCGCAGACCGGTATCAGCGTGTCGGCGACCGGCAACGGCTACGCGATCAATGACAACTTCATCGGAGGAACGGATGTATCTGCCGGCGGTACTCCATGGACCAGCTCCGGAGCGAACCTCTGGTCAGGAATCAGTGCAAGCTTCGGCACCTCGGCAATGTCTTATATTACCGGCAATGTGATCGCCAATGTGTCCCGGACTTCCACCACCGGCGCCACCTTCAGCGGTATCAGGGTTACCGGCGGGCCGGTGACGATCCAGAACAACACCATCGGAGATCCGAACCTCACCGGCAGCATCAGCAGTACCGGAACCGGACTGATGGCTGGCATTGAAGTTAAAAATACGACAGCAGCTACCGAAGTACTGAACAATACGGTGGCGGGCATTTCCTCGCTCGGCACCGGAACAGGCATCGTCCGGGGCATCAGCTATGATCCATCCACCCCATTCGCCGTTACGATCAGCAACAACCAGATAGCCAACCTCTCGACTACAGGGAATAGTACAGGCTTCACGGGCGGCAGCGTCACCATCTCGGGCATTTATGCATTTTCCACGGGTTACAGTCCAGCCTCGACCATCGCCAACAATATGATCCATGATATCACGGCTGCTAACAGCAGCACTGCCGTGACCATCGCCGCGGGCATGATGCTGACCAATTTCGCAGGCAACATTTCAGGCAACAGGATCTATAATATCGGCAGTGCTTCGACGGCCCCGGCGAGCGCCCCGTCTTATGTGGCAGGGATCTATTCCAGGTTCCTGGATCCCGGCGTTTTTTCGAACAACATGATCTCGCTCGGAGCCGGTGTCGCCAATAACGTACAGGTCAATGGCGTTATGATCACCGGGGGCGACCCGTCACCGGGCGGAACACATTTCTACTACCACAACACCATCCACCTGTCCAACAATAATTCGGCAACCAGCAACGTCATTAAAAGAGGAGAAGTTGCTACATTGACCACTACGCACCCGATCCGTTTCATCAACAACATCCTGTCGAACGAGATCAATGCAGCGGGTACCCACCTGGTGTACAACAACCCGATCGCAACCCCATCTCTCAACTGGACTTCCTCCGATACGAATGTGGTGTATGCCGCTGGCGGTAACTTCGGGCAGTGGGGCGCCACCGTCTATAACCTTGCCGACTGGAGAACAACTGCGCTGCAGGATGTGAACTCGAAAATGAAGCAGGTGGCTTTTGTCAGCCCCGCAACCGGTAACCTCCACCTGACCACAGCTTCAGAATATGATATGGACCTGGCAGGAACCTACAATGCCTCGTTCAGTGCGGACATAGACAATGAGACCAGGGCCAATCCTCCATACGTCGGTGCAGACGAGCTGGCCAATGCCCCGCTTCCGGTTGATTTCATCAGCATCAGCGCTGTCGCCCTGGGTGCGGACAGCAGGGTAAGCTGGAGTGTGGGCAGGGAAAAGGAGATCAGCGGCTATGCAGTAGAGGCAAGCACGAACGGATCGGCGTTCATGACCGTAGGAAAGATAGCGGCGGCGAACAGCGAGGCGAATCATACTTACAGCCTCCTTCACAAAGATGCGGCTGCGTTTGCCGGAGCACCGGGCGTTGTCTACTACAGGGTAAAGGCAACCGGGCTTGACGGACGGGACAAGTATTCTTCCGTAGTGAAGCTGGCGTTTGCCCGGGATCAGCAGGAGACTGCAAGCGTCTATCCCAATCCTGCGAGGGATCAGTTTACACTGGAGCTTTATCTGCCGGTACCTTCAGCGTACAGCTATGTGATTACGGATCTGACCGGCAAGCCGGTAATCCGGAAGTCGGGTAAAGGACATGGAAGCCTGCTGCTGCAGGAAGAAGGGCTGAAGCAGCTGCCCGCGGGTGTTTACCAGCTGAAGCTGGAAGCTGGCGGTAAAAACTACCAGTTCAGGATCGTGCATCAGTAAGCCGGATAGCCAATATTAATAAAGCCGTTGCCTCCGGGCAACGGCTTTTGTTTTCGGCCTTTGCGGCGCGGTATGGTCAGTGACATTTAAAATGCTCGAACGGTTCTTTGCAGTTGTTGCATTTATACAGTGATTTGCACGATGTGGGACCGAACTGGGAGGTGTTGACCGTGTCCTCGGATCCGCAGCGGGGACAGGGTACCTGTTCTTCTTCAAAAAGATCCAGCGGATTGACGGATTTGCGTACAGGCGGAGCGATGCCATAATCCAGTAGTTTGCGCTTTCCCGCCTCCGTCATCCAGTCGGTAGTCCAGGCAGGGGAGAGGCGGTTCTCGATATTCACCTTACGGATGCCCCTGCTCATTAAAGCCATCCTGATGTTCAGCCCGATCACATCCATAGCAGGGCAACCGCTGTAAGTTGCGGTGATGACGACTGTGACTGAGTCTTCACCTTCGATGATCACATCACGGATGATGCCCAGGTCCTCGATCGTCAGAACGGGCACTTCCGGGTCTGTCACGGAAGACAACCAGGACATTATCTTTTCCTTGTTCAGCTTGTTGTCCACGTCCTGTGATAAGCGTAATGAAGCAAGAAACAGGTTACCATTCCATATCGGGATAGGCGCGTTGCATGAACTGCATTTCTGCAAGCAGGTAGCCAAGGTGTTCGGTATGACGCCCTTCTTTGCCGCCTTCCTGCATCCAGGTGCCCGCAGGCACCTGAAGCGTAGCTTCTTTGAGCACCGCCTCCACCCTGTCTTTCCAGGCGGCGTACAGTGTTCGGACGTCAATCGCAATACCCGCTTCCAGCAGTGACTGCTCCATGTCGTTCATCGTAAAGAGTTCGCCCGTAAAGCTCCAGCGCTCTTCGAGCGCTTCCTGCATGCGGCGGTGGCTTTCTTCGGTACCATCTCCGAGCCGAATGACCCATTCACTGCTCCAGCGGAGGTGGTAAGTAACCTCTTTCAATGATTTTTCGGCAACAGCTGCCAATACCGTATCACCGCTGTGCTGCAGTCCGGTAAAGAACAGGTAATTGAATGCGTCGAGATAAAAAGAGCGGGCGACCGTGTAAGCCCAGTCCTTATTGGGCTGCTCGGTGAGCAGTGCATTCCTGAAATCCCAGGAGTCACGCAGGTAGGCAAGGTCATCTTCATCGAATATGTCGCCTTTATCCGCTTTCTGCCGGAGGGCGACGGAGCTGAAAAGACTATTCTTCTGGTCCGGCGTAAAACCGTTGTATATAGCTGCTGCATGCTGGTACAGGCTTCTTGCCTGTCCCAGGTAATCCAGCGCCATGTTGCTCAGGGCGATATCCTGCTCCAGGACCGGACCATGCCCGCACCATTCGCTGAGTCTGTGCCCATGGATAAGGGCGTTATCCGCGATCTGAAGTGTATAAAGCAGTTGATAGGTGGATAGGTTGCCTGGTTGATAGGTTATGGAGTTATTCTGAAGATTGTTTTCCATATAATTTCCTCTATTCAGCGCATGCACGCCGGCTGTTCATCGGTTTGGAATTATTAAAAGGTGCATACCGTCGGGTCAGTTTCTGCCTTTTTCAATTGGCTCCAACTCCTACATATGTTTTAATTCATCCGGAAGATCATAGAATGTCGGGTGGCGATAGATCTTATCGTTCGCCGGCTCATACAGGGCGTCGGCATCGTTAGGGTCAGACGCGTGAATGTATTTGCTCTCGACCACCCAGATGCTCACTCCTTCCATACGGCGGGTGTAGACATCCCTTGCGTTTTCAATAGCCATGGCTGCATCGGCCGCGTGCAGGCTGCCTGCATGCTTATGATCCAGTCCGGCCTTGCTGCGGATGAACACTTCCCACAAAGGCCATTCTGACCTGAAAGAATCCGCGCCGTTCTCGCTGCCGCCTGCAGCTTCTCTATCGCCATAATCGCCATAGAGGTTTTTGCGAAATATTGAAGACATTATTCGGAATTAATTAGATATGATAGCAACGGATCAGGCCGCAACAGTCTCCTGTCCGGCAGCCTTTTCCTTTCTTGTCTTGCGTTTGCCTGCATGGGCAAGGGCAGCGTCGCGTACCCATTTGCCTTCTTCCCAGGCCTTTCTCCTGGTCTCGAGGCGCTGACGGTTACAAGGACCGTTGCCTTTGACAACATTCCAGAACTCGTCCCAGTTGATCTTGCCGAAATCATAGTGACCCCGCTCCTCGTTCCATTTCAGATCAGGGTCGGGTACGGTGAGTCCGATCAGCTTTGCCTGCTCTACAGTTACGTCAACGAATTTCTGGCGCAGTTCGTCATTGGTGAACCTCTTGATTCGCCAGCGCATGCTCAGTTCTGTGTTCGGGCTGTTGTCGTCCGGCGGACCGAACATCATCAGGGATGGCCACCACCAACGGTTCAGGGCGTCCTGCGCCATCTTTTTCTGCACTTCCGTGCCTTTCGAAAGCTGGAGCATGATCTCGAAACCCTGGCGCTGATGGAAGCTTTCCTCCTTGCAGACCCGTACCATGGCACGGGCATAAGGACCGTAGGAGGTGCGGCAGAGCGGAACCTGGTTCATGATCGCCGCGCCGTCAACGAGCCAGCCGATGGCACCCATATCCGCCCAGGTCAGCGTAGGATAATTAAAGATGGAGGAATATTTCGCCTTGCCGGTATGTAGCTGGTCCAGCATCTCATCGCGGCTGATACCCAGGGTCTCGGCGGCACTGTAGAGATAAAGTCCGTGACCGCCTTCGTCCTGCACTTTGGCCAGCAGCACGGCTTTGCGGCGGAGGCTCGGGGCCCTGGTGATCCAGTTGCCTTCCGGCAGCATACCGACGATCTCGCTGTGCGCGTGCTGGGAGATTTGCCTGATCAGGGTTTTACGGTACTGATCCGGCATCCAGTCCCGGGGCTCAATGCTCACCTCGTTATCGATCTTCTCATAAAACTGCTGTTCCAATAATTGCACGGACATTCAATGGTATTTAAGAGTACAAATATAACACTTAAATACCCAGGAAGTTGATGACTCCGGTCATGTTTTGGCTTATCATTCAATAGCTAAAGCCTAGCTGGCTTCTTTCAGGATACCGTCTTTTTCCTGGCCCATGGCTGAGGAGTCCACCATTTCCCGGAGGAGGGCTCTTACTTCCAGGAAGGAGCTCAGGTAATAGGTGGCAGCCGACAGGTTGCTACCTACTTTGATGGTGATGGCATCGTCCGGCATCGCCTTAAAGGTATCCTCATCGGTATGGTCGTCACCGATAGCCATGATGAAATCATAGTTCTCTTTTTCGAGCCAGCGTGCGGCAGCCTTGCCCTTGTTGACCGTGATACTCTTCACCTCGATCACTTTATCGCCCTGGAGAAGCTGCAGCCCTTTGTCGGCGGCAAGGTGCTTCAGGTCGGCTATGAGCTCATGGGCACGCAGGTTGCCGAGCCCGTCCTCCACCTTACGGTAATGCCAGGCTAAAGAGTAGCTCTTTTCTTCAATGGATGCGCCCGGTGTACGCTTCACGTACTGGTTCATGACGTTCGCGATGTCCGGCTTCCATTCGCCCGTAAGGTCGCGCTTGCTCCGCCAGAATTTTCCATGGTCTTTATACCAGGCGCCATGCTCTGCAATAATATCTATAGGCAGATGCCCCAGCCATTCATCCAGGTTCTTGTATTCGCGGCCGCTGATGATCACCACTTTATTGTGCGGATCGTCCGACAGGTCTTTGAGCAATTGCAGCAGTTCAGGATCCGGGGCGGCGCCCATGATATTCTTGTGGAAAGGCATCAGGGTGCCGTCATAGTCCAGGAAAAGGATACGTTTTACACCATAAAAATACCGGATTGCGATCTTTTGCCTGATGGACGGATTGATGTTCCGGGTCAGCAGGTTCTGCTGCTGTCCTTTCACCTCATCGAGCTTGTCCATGAAGTTTTTCACCCAGGTAAAGATGTCGAACCGGGAAACAGTCTGCTGCATCGCGATCATGCGGCGTTTCTGTTCATCTTCCGGCATGTTCAGCGCCTGGTAGATCTTTTCTGAAAAATCCCAGATATCGTTGGGGTTCATGATGATAGACTCGGAAAGCTCCCGAGAGGCGCCCGCCATCTCACTGAGTACCAGCACTCCTTTCTGATCTGTTTTGCTGGCTATATATTCCTTAGCCACGAGGTTCATCCCGTCACGCATAGGCGTTACGAGGGCAACGTCCGCAGCTTTGTAAAGAGCGGACAGCAGGTGTATGGGGAAAGAGCGGTAGAAATGCTGTATCGGCTGCCAGCCGAGCGTCGAAAACTTTCCATTGATCTCGCTGACCATCCGGTTCATTTCTTCTTTCAGCTCCCTATATTTCGGTACGGTATCACGGGAAGGGACGACCAGCTGTATCATGGTTACCTTGCCCCTCAGCTCCGGATGTTTTTCAAGGAACATCTGGTAAGCCTTCAGCCTGTGGATGATACCCTTGCTGTAGTCAAGCCGGTCTATAGAGATGATCAGCTTGTTATGGTTGATCAGCTGACGAAGCTTCCGCTCATTACGGCGGGTATTTGCGTCCTCTGCCAGCGCTTTATATTTGTTGTAATCGATACTGATGGGGAATGCGTCTATGGTAACACTCCGGTCATCCGTCCTGACCTCGTTAGCGATATTATTCAGTCCGGAGATCCTGTTGACCGCGCTAATGAAGTGACGTACATCATCATACGTATGGAAACCGACAACGTCTGCACCCAGGAGTCCTGCCAGCAATTCCTTACGCCAGGGGATTAGACGAAACACCTCATAAGACGGAAATGGTATATGCTGGAAGAATCCTATGCTGATCTCCGGTATTGCCTTGCGAACCATTTCAGGTACCAGCATCAGCTGGTAATCATGTACCCAGATCACATCTTCCTTGGTGGCCGTCCTGATGACAGCATCTGCAAATTTCTGATTTACCTGCTTGTATGCTTCCCAGTATTGAGGATCGAACGCGGCGTATGTGGGGAAATAGTGAAACAGGGGCCACAGAGTTTCATTGGAAAAACCTTCATAATAATCATTGATTTCCTGTTGCGTCAGGAATACGGGAAAGAGGTTTTGTGCTTCAAGGTCCCGGGTAACCTGGGCCTTATTTCCGTCTTCTACGTCCGCTCCCGGCCAGCCTATCCATAAGTTATTGCCCTGTTTATAGATACTGCCCAGACCGGTTGCCAGTCCGCCCTCACTTGTCTGATAATTGATCGCGCCATCCTTGCTGGTGATCTTCACAGGAAGCCTGTTCGAAACGATCAATACTCTTTTGGGGGAATTCATAATGCTGTGGTGTTTGTAACAGGGAAGGGTTAAAAAGAGCATGCCACTTTCTAAGCAATTGATTGAAGAGAGGTTAAGAATAGTATGGGAGGTTTGGGTCTGCGCCGTTTTAACCGCGGTGTGCGGACATTCTTTTGTTCCTGGCCATTCCGTAACTGTTCAGCAGAAAAGCCTGCTCCAAACAAAATCCGCTTCGTGTCCGGCGTTTCTTAAAACTGTTGGTCAACGCAATGATAATTTGCCCATTTTTACAGCGTTGAGCAAGAATACATTTCTATGATCAGATCAATCGTTGTCTTCTGCGGCAGCAGCAGCGGCACTAATGAAATCTACTTAAATACTGCGGCGGAACTGGGGAAAGTAATGGCCGAACGGAAGATCGAACTGGTATATGGTGGTGCGAAAGTGGGACTAATGGGCGCTATTGCCGATGCCGTGCTGGCGGGCGGCGGAACCGTCCGTGGCGTCATCCCTGACTTTCTCCGGACCAGGGAAGTGGCTCACGAATCCATCACGGAGCTGCTGGAAGTGACAAGCATGCATGAGCGGAAGCTTAGGATGCACGAGCTAAGCGAGGCCATTATTGCCCTGCCGGGTGGCTGGGGTACCCTGGAAGAGCTGTTTGAAATGATGACCTGGGCTCAGCTCGGGCTGCATCCGAAACCTATCGGAATCCTGAACGTAGCAGGATATTACGATCCGCTGATCGCCCAGATAGGGCGAATGACAGACGAGGGTTTTCTGAAGGAAGTATACAGGGACATGGTGATCATAAGTGCAGACATTCATGAGCTCCTGACACTCATGAATGACTACAAGGCTCCTGAGGTACCGAAATGGATCGACAGGAGTGCCAGCTGATAGGGTTTACAGGGGCTGACCTAGTGGCGACCACTATTTTCCCTGCCGGTACGCAGCTGAACACAGCAACCGTCACCACCACAATAAAAGATTACACCAATCATAGCTGCGTAACCGGCAGGGAAGAACAGAGGTTTATAAAGAGCTTATATGGCTGCGGGAAGCTCCCGCGAATCCCGTGCTGACCGCAGCTTTGGGCTTATTTTCCTGCACAGGGACTTTTAAATACTATGCCATTTCACCCGGAGGGGAAAAAAGCCTGATAAGGCACTGAAACCCAATAGCGGCAAGCGTTTTGCCGGCTTAAACGCCTCAAATAGACCGGAAGCGTTACACAAACAAGGTAAGACCCGCCACAGGTCTGAGGGGGACGATGGTGGCAGAGAGCGCATAGTTTTTGGGTGATGCCTTATCTTCATTCCACAATTCAGACTATGGCATTAAGCAGGATCTGGTCCGCGTTCATCATTATCGCAATTCTTGTAGCTGCTTATAAAAGCTTCAGAGGCGACGAGCAGATCTTTACGAGAATGGTGACCGGCAGAGCAGACGACACCTATGATACGGCTTATTATCAGCTTGCCGGGGCGCCGCAGTCCGCAGGGTTTCCCGACAGGGAGAGCTTTGCAAAGTACCTCTCCAACTACGCATTATTGCCTGCCGACTCTGCCCACAGCCCTGCCATAATCATTGGTGAGGAAGCCCGCGCCGATTCTGTAAGGTTGTTGCGTCAGCTGCATCCCGGTGCGGAGGTGTACAGTTTTCGATCTGTTCAGTCTACTCTAGTTAAAAAGGCCGACGGCATCATTGAGACCTGCAAGAGCGCCGTCAATATAAGCATCGGACTGATCGGCATCATGGCGCTGTTCATGGGATTGATGAGTATAGCCGAGCGGGCAGGCGGAATCCGCGTCCTATCCCGGATGATCGGACCATTTTTCTCGAAACTTTTTCCGGACCTTCCCAGGGGGCATCCGGCGATGGGTCATATGATGATGAACTTTTCTGCCAATCTGCTTGGACTGGACAATGCAGCCACCCCGTTCGGGATCAAGGCCATGGAAAGTCTTCAGGAACTGAACCCGAACAAGGAGACTGCCAGCAATGCGCAGATCATGTTCCTGGCCTTGCATGCTTCAGGGCTGACGCTTATTCCTGTAAGCATCATTGCGGCCCGGTCAGCGCTTCGTGCCGCCAACCCCACCGATATTTTCGTACCCTGCATGATCGCTACGTTTGCAGCGACAATGGCAGCCATGTTTATTGTTTCGTTCCGGCAGAGGATCAATCTGCTTCAGCCGGCGGTAATCGGGTGGGTAGGTGGACTATCGGCAGTCATAGCCCTGCTCGTGGTTTATCTTACATCACTGCAGGCAGAGGCAGTGCAGTCTTTTTCCTCCCTGCTGAGCAACGGACTTATCCTTTTCATTTTCCTGGTGATCATCCTGGGCGCATTATACAAGAACATTGATGTTTTTGATGCTTTCGTCTCCGGTGCAAAAGGAGGCTTCGAGACCGCTGTCCGGATCATCCCTTATCTGGTGGGAATGCTGGTAGCGATCAGCATGCTGCGCACCAGCGGAACTTTTGACGTTGTTATCAATGGCTTCAAAGCTTTATTCGCAGCCCTTGGCGCCGATACAAGGTTTGTCGACGGCATTCCCACCGCGCTGATCAAACCGCTGAGTGGGAGCGGTGCGAGGGGTATGATGATCGACACGATGAAGAACTATGGCCCTGATTCCTTTGCGGGCAGGCTGGCCTGCGTTCTCCAGGGTTCGTCGGACACGACATTCTATGTTGTAGCGGTATATTTCGGTGCAGTAGCCGTGAAGAATACCCGGTATGCTATCAGTGCGATGTTGCTCGCCGACCTGGTGGGGATCATTACTTCGATCATTCTGTGTTATCTGTTCTTCGGCAACATATAGAAAAGGGCTGCGAATGCAGCCCTTTTTTTTATGGTGTACTGTTTGACTGATTACTTGTGTCTACAGCCGTGCCGTCCGCGGGTGGCGCAGCAGGTGTCTGTGCGGGAACTTCTTCTGCCGGCGGAGCACTGTTCAGGTCTGCCTCGGCGCCGGCCTCCGCATCCATCTTGCTCCACTGCACCAGCCATTTGCCTTCCTGCTTCACAAGGTGGATCGTTTTCTCGGTAGGTTCATCCGAGATCTCATAGAGTACGGTTGCCTTGTCATTTTCTTCTTTGACATCCTTGATCTTAATCTTGATCTTCTGTGCTTCCTTCCTCATAGAGTCAGGCATGGCATCAGAAAACTGCGCGATCATATCCAGCATTTTTTTGGTCTCCTCGGTCGATACTTCCTTTGCCGACTCGTAGTCGTAGTGGTACAGGGACGAGAGGAACTTGTCAGCTACTGCTTTCGGTGTGTTCGTCTTGCAGGAGTTGAGCGTGAGGGTCAGACCCAGGAGCAGGGTCAGCGAAAGAAGCATTTTTTTCATGTACCTATAAAATATTTAATATCGGCGCAAAGGTATTATTTATAGCGTACTTGCCAAATGAGGGAAGTTGACCTGTTGAGATACAGATTTTCTATACTTACGTAATTTCTTCCTGCGAGCTGCTCAACCGGCACGAAACAGGGGCGCTGCAGCGAGGTTTTCAGGACTTTATATACAAATTCGGCGCAATACAGCTTTTCCTCTGTCCCCAGATCGAACTTCATATCGAAGCGCGGCCGCTTGCGGTAATAATCAAGTATGCAGCTATCCAGCGCCAGGAACTCATGAGGCCGCAGGGCATACCTGCCAATGGCAAAGCCCTCGTTCGTCTCCGGAGACAGCCAGGTGTGGACTGAGTCCCTGCGTAAAAGCTCATCCGGATTATCCTCTCCGCCGATCGCATGGTATACAAAAGGATAACCGTTTTCCAGCCGGACGAGTCCGCAATGTGAATACGTTTTATCTTTTTTATTCATGCGGCTGAACATGTAGCTGGTGACATCATTCCCGGTGCGCAGCAGGAGATCGCCATTCCGGAGTATCCGGAGCGCGGAATCTATGATAATGTTCCTTTCCGTAAACGCCTCCCCGGTCCCGGTATGACCGGTAAATGCAGGTTTGAACCTGGTGTTGCAGGAATAGAACACCATGGTCAGGATCAGGATCGCAAGGCACCGGACCGGTTTCATGAAGCTGCAAAACTAGGAAAATAGGATGTTCCATGAAGGAAAGTTAACTTTGTTAACCGGCAACCCAACTAAAAAGGGGGGTGCTGCCTGTCTAAGGCATTGAAACATCGATAATCTTTAAAAACAATAATAATGAAGCGTCTGTTATTATGCTGCTCACTGATCGCAGTATCCTGCACTACCGTTATGGCACAGGCTGCAAAGCCAACCCAGGATGTCACGGCTAAGCAGGCAAACCTCAAGACTGAGCTCAGCGCAAAGATCGCTGACTTCAAAACCCAGACTGCCGCCAACAACAACGATGCCGCTATGAAGACCTATACGGAAATGGTTGGTATCATGTATAAAGCGATCAGCGCCACGTCCGTAAAGATGAACGGACTGAAGGAAACTGAGGATATGGTTAAGGTCAGGGCTGTATTCTCCAAGCAAAACGGTATACAGTCCAATCTGAAGTTCATGGCTACTGATATCGCTGCCAATAAGGCTAAAATGATCACTGCCATGGAAGAGTTCCTCGGCACACTTTAATCAGATTACAATATCAGGAATCGGAAAGGGCGCAGTCAATGCGTCCTTTCTTTTTCATGGCAGCCTGCGGACAGGCATTGGACAAGCCTTGCCTGCGGGGTATTGTATAGTTTTTGAAAAAGTGAGCTACTTCAGCGCTTCACCGCCGTTTATTAGTATTTTCACCCCCGATTGGATTAACATCTCATCACAGATCAAAAAAGGAACGTTCGTGAAAGCTATTATTCCGGTTGCCGGAGCAGGTACCAAGCTCAGACCGCTGACATACACCCAGCCGAAGGCGCTGATTCCTATTGCAGGGAAGACTATTTTGAGTGTCATCGTAGACCAGCTGCTTGAAGCAGGTATCAAAGAATTTGTATTTGTGATCGGGTACCTCGGTGAAAAGATCCAGCGGTATATAACCAAGACTTATCCGGATCTTTCTTATACGCTGGTGACCCAGAATGACCGCCGCGGCACCGGACATGCGATCTGGCTGACGCGTGAAGCTGTAAAGGATGAAGAAGTGTTTATCGTGCTTGGGGATACGATCTGCGATTATAATATACATGATGTACTCAGCAGCGATACCTCGCTGATTGGTGTAAGAAAGGTAGATGATCCGCGCAGCTTCGGGGTTGCTGAGCTTGATGAGAACGACCAGGTCAGCAAGATGGTGGAAAAGCCCCTGATACCGAAGTCGAATATGGCCATGGTCGGCGTCTATTATATCAAGGAGACAAAGGCGATGTTCGATGCAATTGAAGAGCATCTCTCCAACCACCTGGACGAGCAGGGCGAGTACCATCTTACCAATGCGCTGCAGCATATGATTGAGCACGGCTGCAAGCTCCGCGCGTTCCGGGTAAACAACTGGTTTGACTGCGGGAAGAAGGAAACCCTCCTGTCTACGAATGCCACCCTGCTCAAGCAGATGAATGAGGATGCCGGCAGGGAACTGGCCGACAGCTATAACAATACCGTTATCATTCCCCCGGTTAGCATCGCGGAGGGCTGCAATGTTACCAATTCCATTATCGGTCCAAACGTTACCATCGGTGAACATACGACCATCAACGCATCGATCATTAAGGACTCGATCATCGGATCTTATGCTGAACTCGAGGAAGTCGTGCTTCATTCTTCCATCATCGGCAGCGATGCCTTTGTGCGCGGATTGAGCCAGAGTCTGAATATCGGGGATAACACAGAGATTGATCTGGGCTAATTTTAAATCTGTTCATACCAATATTGCATGCGTTTCGAGGGTGCCATTGCTGAAGACCATACTTCATTCGATAATCGTATCACCAGGCTTTTCGGGATACGGTATCCGATCATACAGGCGGGCATGATCTGGGCTTCCGGCTGGCGGTTGGCCAGCGCGGTCAGCAATGCCGGAGGACTGGGACTTATTGGTGCCGGCAGTATGTATCCCGATGTGCTCCGGGAGCATATACGGAAATGCAAGGCTGCTACGGATAAGCCATATGGCGTTAACCTGCCGCTGCTTTACCCCGACATTGACAAGCACATCGCGGTGATACTCGAGGAAGAAGTGCCTGTCGTTTTTACTTCAGCCGGCAATCCGAAAACGTGGACGGCAAAGCTTAAGGAAGCAGGCGTCAAGGTTGTGCATGTCGTTTCCAGTGCAAAATTTGCCCGCAAGAGCCAGGATGCTGGTGTCGACGCCGTCGTGGCGGAAGGCTTTGAGGCCGGAGGTCATAACGGACGGGAGGAAACCACTACTTTATGCCTTATTCCCGCAGTGCGGGAGGCAATCGGGATTCCCCTGATCGCTGCAGGCGGTATCGGTACCGGAAGGGCTATGTTCTCCATGATGGCACTCGGTGCGGAAGGGGTGCAGATGGGCAGCCGTTTTGTTTGCAGCCCGGAGGCATCGAGTCACCAGTCTTTCAAAGAAGCAGTGATAGCAGCCGGCGAAGGTGATACGCAGCTGACGCTGAAGAAACTTACCCCGGTGCGGCTGATCAGGAATCATTTCTTTCAGCAGGTGCAGGAGGCGGAGAATAACTGTGCGACGACAGACCAGCTTACAGCTCTGTTAGGAAGGGCCCGCGCCAAAAAAGGAATGTTCGAGGGCGACATGAACGAGGGCGAGCTCGAGATCGGGCAGGTAAGTGCCATTATCCGGGAAATAAAGCCCGCTGCCGCCATCGTAGAAGAAGTATGGCAGGAATTCCTGGCAACTGCGAAGAATCCTTTTTCCTACTGATCCCACTTATACCGATGTGATGCTGCGCAGAACGGTGTAGCGCAGCAGCATTTCCAGGAGCAAAGCGACGATCGCTATCATAGCCAGCGGAAAGAAAAGCTCCGCATAGTGCCGGAAGCTGCTGATCTCAACTTTTGTCTTCTCCAGCTGGTCAATCTCCCGGTATATTTTGGCAAGCGAGGAATTGTCGGTTGCACGGTAGTACTTGCCTCCTGTCTCTGTCGCGATCTTCTGTAACAGGGGCTCGTCTATCTGGACTTCCTGCATCTGCTTTTGCATGCCAAAAGGCGTCTGTACCGGATACGGCGCCATGCCCCGGGTACCAATCCCTATAGTGTACACTCTTACCTTGTATGTCTTGGCTACCTCCAGCGCCAGTTCCGGCCCAACCTTGCCGATGTTGTTCACACCGTCCGTAAGCAGGATGACCACCCTGCTTTTTCCGTTCGATCTGCGGATGCGGTCGACCGCAGTGGCGAGCCCGTCGCCAATTGCGGTTCCGTCCACCAGTATTCCGCTTTTTATAGCACTAAGCTGCTCTTTAACTACATCATGGTCAATCGTGATCGGGCACTGTGTAAAGCTCTCACCGGAAAAGATGACAAGCCCGATACGGTCTGTGGGTCGCTGATCCACAAAGTCAAGCGCTACTTTCTTGGCCGCCTCAATCCTGTTGGGGCGCAGATCTTCTGCCAGCATACTGCCGGAAACGTCGACAGACAAGACGATATCTATGCCTTCGCTCTCTATCGTCTCGCTCACATTGCTGGACTGGGGTCTTGCCAGAGCAACGATGATAGCCGCCAGGGCAATGACCCGCAGTACTGTAAGAAGCGGGAAAAGCCTGAGGCGGAAAGACGGGCGAACATGGTTTATCCCACCGAGGGTAGTGAGCCGCAGCGCCGGGTTCTCTTTTGGTGCGCTCCTGGCCCGCCACCAAAGCAGCAGCGGGATCAGTAACAGGAGCCCGAGCAGCCAGGGATGTGCAAAGCTGATACTATTCCAGTCCATCAATTCGTTCATGATTGCGGTGCTGTTGTTGTGGTGTCGATAATTACCGGTTTTGAGTTGATAATGAACTCACGTGCTATCTGCATACAGTAGGTGTGTTCCTGGGGTAGCGGTTTTGCCTTGGCAAACTTGGCGAGATCGGCAGTCGTCAGGACCTTGCTGAGCGCATCATAATAAGCCCCCATGTCCCTGCTGCGCCTGGCTTGTTCGAGGATCTCATCGGTGGTCTGTTCTCTGGCCGGAATTCCAAACCGTTCTTCAATATAGTTGCGCAGGATATCGGTAAGTCTGGTATAATACTCTTTTACCCTTTCCTGTTGCCATAATTGCTCCTCATCGAGGGCGGCCAGTTCTTTCAGCGTTCTTTCTTCCAGGCTTTCCTGTGGTGCTTTCGGTACTGCAGCAGGTGTGACAGTTCTGCGGTGGCGGATAAAATACCAGATCACAAAGCCTGCCAGCAACAGGAATACGGCCGCGCCTATGATCAGCCACAGGTAGTCTCTCCAGGTTGTTTTGACAGGAACGATATCCTTGATGGGCCGGAACGGCTTCGTAGTGTCGACCGGCAGGGTGCTGACCTCCAACTGAAAGGAGTCTGAATAAAGTATATAAGGCGGGACGCCCGGCTGGCGCACTGTGAACGCAAAAGCTGGCACCTTGAAGCTTCCGGAGTCAAACCCTGTAACCAGCAGCCGCTGGCGGTAAGTGATATGTGCTCCTTCGGCAACCGTGTCAATCTTTCCTTTTTCAACTATTTCCAGACTGTTGAAGCTGTCTGGTATCGCAGCCCAGCCGATCCTGACGTCTTTGCTGAAGATGGTAGCTTCAATAAAAAGCCTGGCCTGGTCGCCAACCGTGATCTGCCGCGCATCAATCCTTGATTTGATGGACACGTTATTCTGGGCGACAGCGGAAAAGGACAGAAGAAGAAAACAAATTGCTGCAGCGCAGCCTGAGGGTCTGTATGCTTTGTTCATCTTTATCTCCCTTTAAAAAAGCCTTGCAGTATCCTGACATAATCTTCATCCGTGCGAACGCTTATCAGCGCTGCGCCGCTTTTCCTGAAAGCCTGGATACAATTCTGCTGATGCAGGTCAAAATTCTTGGCATATTCGATCTTCACCGTCTTGTCATCTGTGTCCAGCCACTGAGTAGTCCCCTTCTCCGCATCCATTACCCGGATCATACCGGCCTGTGGCAGCTCACGGTCGCTGCGGTCATATACCTGCAGTCCCACAAGATCGTGTTTCCGGGCAGCCAGCTGGAGGGCCTTGTCATAAGGCTGGCTGATAAAATCGCTGAGCAGAAAGCAGATAGTTCTTTTCTTAACTACATTATTCAGGTAGTCAAGCGCCACCTGGATGCTGGTGCCGCTATTTTCTGAAGGTTCGAGGGCAATCAGCTCACGGATGATGCGCAGTATATGGCTTCTGCCTTTTTTGGGCGGAATAAATTTTTCAACCTTATCGCTGAAGAAGATCACTCCTACCTTATCGTTGTTGGTGCTTGCCGAAAATGAAAGTACTGCCGCGATTTCCGTGATCAGCTCTCTTTTCAGCCGCTGCCTGGTTCCGAACAGGGAACTGCCGCTGATGTCTACCACCAGCATTACCGTCAGTTCCCTTTCTTCTTCAAATACTTTTACAAAAGGATGCGAGAACCGGGCTGTTACGTTCCAGTCGATCGATTTGACATCATCGCCCGGGGTGTACTCCCTTACTTCGCTGAAGGACATGCCTCTTCCCTTGAATGCCGAGTGGTATTCACCGGCGAATATATGCGTGCTTAACCCGCGGGTCTTGATCTCGATCCGCCTGACACGTTTCAGGATCTCTGCAGTGGTCATCATGGCTCCCTGTAAAGAAAGTCTTTTTGGTTCAAATTAGATTCTTCCAGTGCTTGCTGCAATATGCTCCGGATAGATTTAGCTGTTTCTGCCGCAGCTTCGTCTGTCCAGGAAAGGCTGATGGCAAACGAAACGGCATGACTCATAATACGGTCGCTTACCGGGAATACCTGATTGCTGTGGTGCAGGATCTCTTTTTTCTGATCGTCATAAAGCCTGTTCATCCAGCTCCCGTTTCTGAAATGCTCCCAGCGGTGCAGATAATGCCAGCGGCTGTCATACCAATAGGCATGGGAAATCCCGGCAGCACTGAGTGCGGCAACAACTGCGGATGCCGAAGGTCCTGAAGGCAGGCATACTGTAAGCCAGCCGCCGGTACCGGTACCATGTGCTGTCCGTAACCGAACCTGGGGTATCCGGGATATTTCTGCAGCAAATATCTCATAGCTGGCTCTCTGCCGTTGCAGCATCCCCTCCAGTTTCCGGATCTGTGCAAGTCCGACTGCGGCCTGAAGCTCAGATATCCTCAGGCTGTTGCCGATATACCGGTGCTGGTCCTCGCTTCTTTTTGCTCCGAGGTGGTCATGCCCGTGATCGCTGTATTCGTCACATCGCTTGTAGATGACCGGATCATTGGTCAGGATCAGCCCTCCTTCCCCTGTCGTCAGCGTACCGCTGATATCCAGGGAAATAAACCCTCCGGTGCTGAAACAGCCGGCGGCGGTTCCGTTCATACCGGCGCCGACAGCCTGGGTAGCATCCTCGAACAGAAATAGTGAATGCGCGGCCGCTATGTCCATCAGCCTGGTCATATCGGCCATTGCCCCGGCTGTGTGCACGGCAAGAACTGCCTTTGTTTTCGGCGAAATACGTTGTGCGACGGATTCGGGGTCAAGCGTAAGCGATTCGTCAATGTCTGCGATGACCGGGACGGCCCCCGTCAGGATGATGGCTTCAAAGCACCCCGGATGGGCAAACGCCGGCATGATCACTTCATGCCCTGCACCGATCCCTGCAGCCATAAGCAGTGAGAGTAAGGCTGTGGTGCCGCTGTTTGTCAGATGAGCATACTCGCAGCCAAACTCCCTGCAGCAGGCGAGCTCCAGGTCCTTTGCTTTCCAGTGCGGCCGAACGGTCTCAAAGCCATATCGCGAAAGGATGCCGGACTGAAGGACTTCAGCGACTTCTTTTTGTTCTTCGACGCCAAATAGTTCAATACCGGGCATGCTTCATTTTTAGGAAAACAAATGTAATAGTTCCCCTACTGCGGGGAAAGGGGGATTTACTTAAAATTTTCTGAAAATGACAGGTCCTCAAATAAGTGAATTACCCCTTAGCTTTGACGTAAAATAAGCGATCATGAAGACCAGAACTTACTTACCGGCATTGCTGTTTGCGGCATCTGCAGCCTTAGCTTCCTGCGGAGAAGGGGGCAGCAAGGAGGGCCCCGGCGAACATTCCGACAGCAGCGCGGCTACGGCGTCCGGGGCACCGGCGGCGTCCGGACCGGTCACCGTTACAGATTTTCCTCAGTCGCCGGACTTTCCGGGTGCGGCCTTATCGCTGGCGGATGTGAGCCCGTCTGCTTCCGGCGACAGCGTGAAGCTGAGTTTCGCCTTCGAGGTGCGTAACTATGAGCTGAAAGCACAGACTGCGGACGCTGCCAATAAAGGGTGCAGCAATTCTGCACAGGGGCAGCATATTCATTTTATCATTGACAATAAGCCATATGTGGCGCTTTATGAGCCAAAGCACGAAGTGACGGTAGCGAAGAATTCTGAACATTATGTGCTCTGCTTCCTGTCCAGGTCT
>Ga0196964_10000443_pt1 | contig 26036 bp, 30 predicted proteins | sample S1_10metaG_FD_148615 | JGI IMG/M metagenome (GOLD analysis project Ga0196964, IMG submission 148615) | Soil microbial communities from Anza Borrego desert, Southern California, United States - S1_10 | ecosystem: Environmental > Terrestrial > Soil > Desert | place: USA: California | collected... | reverse complement strand
AACCGCTTGGAGGGGGAGTCGATTAGCAGAATCACTTTGATGGCATGGATCAGATCGTCCCAGGCGTCATTGACGATCCAGTGTTTGAAGCGGTCCCAGGTGTCGGTGATGCCCTTCCAGATGCCATCGACAATATCCGCGCCCGCCTGGTACCAGTCGGTCTGCTGGATCTCCTTGCGGAGCGCCTCGCCTAGCTTGCGGCCGATGAAGTTGAGCGGCCCGGCCGGTCCACTCTTGAAGATCTCCTCAAGTTCCTGCTCGTGGTCCTTGATCGCGTCCTTGAACCCGAAGGAAAACGCGCCCCGGAACCCCTCACGGATGCCCTGCCGGAACTCCGTTTCGAGAATCTTCTTCAGTTTTTCCGCCTGGAGCTTGATCTTGGCGTCGATCTGATCCTGGCGGAGCTGCTCGGCCTCGATCTGGGCTTCCAGGTCCTGGAAGGACTGCGGACCGTGCGGCTTGGGCAGCTTCACCGGCACGTCCACCTTGATGCCACCGGCACCGCCGAAGCCGTCCGCGCCGCCGCCGCCGCCGTCCTTGCGGTTGGCGATCTGGTCGAGCAACGTCTGCTGCTCGGCGAGTTGCTTGGTGATATCGCGCTGGTGCTTGAGCCGGTCTTGGGCGAGCGCCACCGCCTCCTGCATCGGCTTGATCTGCTCTTCGAGCTTGATCTTTTCCTCGTCCAGCGAGGCGATCTCGTCTTCAATCGCCTGCACCCGCAGCTCGTGCTCGGCGTTGATGTCCTTGAGCTTGTCTTCCAGTGGGGCCAACGCCTCGTCTTTCTGACGCTGCGTCTCTTTGCGGATCTGCTCTTGCTTGCGGATTTCGGTGTTGGCCCCGGCCTCGCGGATCGTGATCGTGTCCTGCAACACCGTGCGCTCGAGCTGGGCGATGCGCAGCCGGTCGGCAGCGGTCTGCACCCCCTCCTTCTCCAGCCGGGCGGTAATGTCCGCCCGCCGGTCCATCAGATCGCGCAGCCGCTCCGGGTCGGCGTCCTTGCCCTTCTTGCGCTCCTGAGCAATGTCACGGTCGATGGAGGCGAGATCCTTTTCGATGGCGGCGCGGCGTTCGACGTGCGCCACCCGCGCCTTCTCCAAGGCCTCCTGATCGGCGGTGAGCTGCAGTTGGGCGGTGTTGGCGTCGAGCAGGTCCAGTTGCGGCTGGTACTCGGCCCGGATCAGCTCAAGCTTGCGTTCCTGCGCGGCAATGGCGCGGTCGGCGCGGGTGATCTCCTTGTCGAACCGGCGCGTCTCCGCCTCGATCGTGCGTTCGATCTCGGCCTGGGCCTTTTCGTGGGCGCGGGTGAGTCCGTCGAGTTTGCGCTCCTGCTCATCGATCTTGCTGTTGACCTCGGCCAGCTTGCGCACCGGCTCGTCCATGCGCAGCATGATGTCCAGCAGCGACAGGGCCCGGTCGGCGTCCTCGCCGAACAGATCACGCAGGGTGGTGAGGGTCTCTTCCGCCACCGCCCCGAACTCGCGGAATTGGGTGATGGCGTCGGTGATCGCGGCCTGGCCGCCGATCAGCCGTGAGATCAGATCGACTTTGCCTTCCTGGCTGGACCCGAGCCCGTCGAGCACGAGCATGGTTTCCAGCCGCTCCTTGAGCATCGTGCCGAAGGTGTCGAGGATGGTCATGTCCGCCTTGGTCGCACCATCGAGCCAGGCGTTGATGACCGACACCCCCCACTTGTCGATATCCGACAGCACACCCTTTTTCGGCGGCGAGAACCCCTTGAGGAAGTCCGCGATCATACCGCCGACCGCTTCCATGGCGGCAACGATGGCGATGGCGGCCCCGCTGATGAACCCATCGGCCAGGGCGAAGGCCATGCGGATGCCCCAGCCGGTCATTTCGCCGGCCAGTCGCCCCATCGCCCCCATCATTTCGGACAGGAACGGGGCGAGATGGAGCGCCGCCCCCACGAACGCGAGCTGCAGCTCCTTGCCGACCCGCGAGCTGGTGCCGCCCAGGTTCTGCAGGGCCAGCTCGAACCCGGCCACGTCCCCCTTGCCGAGCGCGCGGGCGGCGGCGGCAACGCTGCCGAACACCTGTTGCATGTCCCGGCCCCAGCGTTCGGCCGTCTTGGACTGCAAGGCGCGGTCGATGCGCACCGCACCCTCGTTGAGCACGTCGAACATCGGCTTGAAGGCGGACCCGACCAGCTGGGAGGTGACGTCTTTGATGTTGGACGTGGCCTGCGTCCACGTGCCCATCATCTTGCGCATCGCGTCCGGGGCGTCCTTCTCCATCTGCTCGATCAGCATCGGCAGATAGCGGGCCGCGGGCAGGATGCCCTGCTCGCTCATCTTGAGCAGTTCGCCGGTGGTCTTGCCGGTGGCCTTCGACAGCAGATCCCATGCGGGAATACCCGCGTTCACGAGCTGCATCATGTCGCGCATGTTGATCTTGCCGAGCGCGGCCATTTGGCCGATTGCGCGCGTGACGTGCTCGATGGTCTCGCTGGTGGCGGTGCCCGCCTGGGAGAGGGAGTCGCCAATCGCCTTGATGATCGGCAGCACCTGGGCGCCGTCGAACTTGAAGGCGAGCAGGTGCCGGGACGCCTGGATCAGTCCCGGCACTTCAAACGGGGTTTGACGGGCGAAGGAAAGCAGATCGGCGAGGGCGCTTTTTGCCTTTTCCACCGAGCCGAGATACCCGGCAAAGCCGATCTCGGCGTTCTGCATCATCGAGTTGAAGGAGATGCCGGTTTGGATCACTGCCCGCAGCGCCGAGCCGGCGGCGGTGGTGGCGATCTCAAACCCCTTCATCGCGGCTTCGGCCACCAGTACGCCCGCCGCGACGATGCCCACCCCGCGCCCGACCGACATGAGCGTGCCGGCGAAGCCGGATGCCGCCTTGCTGGCCCCGCCAAAGGAGCTGCTGGACGAGCGGCCGAACTTGCCGACGTGCCCGTCCAACCCATCGAGCTTCTTGACCAGCTCGTCAACTTCACGGCGTGCAGCGGCGGTATCGACTCCAATGCGATACAGCACGGCCTCGTCAAAACTCACGGCGGGGTGTCCGTTCTGCCTCCGATGCGTCCCGGACAGGGACCGTGCGTACCGCTAAGGTGCTTCCGCTCCTGACGCTGACTCCGGTTCTGGCTCGGGCTCGGGGAACACGTGCTCCGCCACGCCGTACCGGGCCATGATCGCGGCGGCATCCAGCACCAGGCCGCCACGGGGCATGATCAAGGGCCCTTTCGTGATCGGCACCGGATCGCCGCCCAGCGCGGGCCGGGCATATGCCACGCCTGCACTGGTGTTGCTTGGACCTGTCCGCGAACCGCCGCCGCTGCCGCTGCTGCTAGTGCGGAAGCCGCGCCGCCGCCCCAACAGTCGGGCCGCACCGGGGCCATACGCGCCGCCACCCTGATTGCGCAGCGCCCGTGCCCGGTTGCGTCCGGCCTTGGCAAGTGCGCGGTTGGCGCTGGCTTCATGCTCGTACTCCGCGTCGATGCTGTCGGTGGTGTTGGCCCAGGTCTCCCAGATCAGGTGCTGCTTGCGCAGCTCCCACGGCTGGGTGTTGAGCGCCCGCGCTGCCTTGATCACGGAGTAGAAGCGGGGCGGCGGGGAACCCTCCGCGCCGCCCGTCAGCATCCAGCGCACGGCGTCGCGGACTACACTTCCCCCACGACCACATCTCCGTAGATCGCGTTGTAGATCGCCCGCTGCAGCTTGATCGGCAGCCGGATGAATGTGCGCCGCTCAATCGGCAACACCTGGTGCGGCTCGCCCAGCACCATCGGGCGCGGCGTTGCCATCTCCACCGCCCGCCGCCCGCGCGCTTCCAGCAGCTTGAATTTCTCCTCGTCGGAGAGCACGCGCCCGTCCTGCTCGTCCGGCACGACGGCGGTAATCTCGGGGTCGCCGGCGAGATCGCCGGTGAGGGTCCATTCGACCAGACATTGCTCGAACAGGAAGTGCATGGAGCGGGTGGGGCCGCCCGGCAGCTGGCGCATGGCGGTGAGCACGTCCTCGAACTCACCGGTGATCACGCCAGGGCGGTACCACACGTCGAACTCGCGGTCGCCCCACTTGATGGGCGGCAACTTCACCTTGGACTTGTACAGATCGTCATAGTCGAGAAAGTCACGCTCAGACATGGGGTGCGCTACCTCCGATGCGATGGGTGGGGGGTTCCCGTGGCGGCGCGGCCATCACACGCCGCCACGGGTGGCGCAGATCCTGATCGTTAGACCAGGGTGGCCGAGGCGTTGACCACCACGGCGCGCACGTCCTGCGCGCCGGTGGGGTCGTACTTGGACCGGAGCCGCACGGTCACGGCATCCTCGCCTTCGTGGTCGGTGGGCGGCCCCACCGAATCGACGGCGTAATGCCCGTCCAGCTCGATCTTGTAGTTGCCCGCGCCCAACACCGCGCCCAAGGCCTCCAGCTGGATGAACGACGAGGCGCGCGAGGTCAGGCGCGACCGCATCGTTTCGGCCAGGCCGCTTGAGGCTTCCTGGTCGAGCTGCAGGGTGAGCTCGACCGCACGCCGCACGCGGCGGTGGCGGGTCATAGTCTTGGCCCCATCGAGATAGAACGCGGGGGCCAAGCCCGTCATCAGCTTCCAGGTGAACCCGTACACCTGGCCGGTGATCTGGGTGGTGCCCAGCCCGGCCCAGTTGGGGTCCGAGTAGAGCTTGAAGTCCTGGGACGCGAGAATGGTGAAGGTGGTGGGGATGGTGAGCGCGGCCGTGATCGCCGTGCTCGCCTCGTTCTTGACGAAGCCCTCCGCCTTGAGCGTCACCTGCTGATCGAGCGACGCCGACAACTCCAACGACGTGCACATGCCATAGGTCATGGTGCGGTCGATGTTGTTGGTGCCGTCACTGTGCCGCGTCTCCATGGTGTAGGTCATGAAGTCGTCGGAGCCGGCGGCGGCAGGGGTAAAGGTCCAGGTCTTATCGGCCATCGCCCCGGTCGGCAACGTGACCTTCTTGAGGGCCATGTTGAACCAGTAGATGGCCTCCTCGAACGACAGATCGCCGTTGGCCGACCAGTTGACATGGCGGGCGGTCTCCACGCCCATGTCGCGGTCGGCGAGGATGCCCAGGTCCTGGCTGGGGTGGTAGATCGTGGGCGCCAGGTCGAAGGCGATATCGTTGACGATCAACACCTTGGTGGCGTTGACCTCGGTGCCCTTGGTGGTTTCCTGCCCGATCTGCAACCGGCGCAGGAGCTTCTGGGTGACAGCCATAGCGGGGTGACTCCTTTACGACTCCCTCGCGCGCTCTCGCCCTCCGATGCGGGTGCGCCGGGTGCGGTCCGGGCGGGTGCCGGTTTTACGATGCCGGTGCGTCCGCGTCCGATGCGTCGGATGCCGCTGAGACGCGCTCAGCGGGCCGAGAAGGGGCCTCGGTGGTGTCGGGGGTATCGATGGACCCCCCACGCCCCAATCGGGCCTTGAGCGCCTCCTGAGCGCGCTTGATCAGCAGCGTGGCGGCGGCGGGATCGTCATCGCCAATCAGCACGGTCCGCATCGACGCGGCCCGCTCCTCAAGCTCGGCCGCTTCCTGCTCGTACACCGCCGCCGCTGCCGCCGCTTCCTCGGCCGCGTACTGCTCGAACTCCTTGTCGGTGCACGGCTCATACAGCGGCGATTCGTACAGGTAGGGGTAGCGGGTGATGATCGCGGCCACGTCCTCCCGCGACAGGGAGCGGGCGGGCACGTCCGGGATCATGCCGCCGCCCAGAAACCGCAGGGCGGTGATCGGAAACTTCGGGGTGGGCATGGTCCGTCTCCTTTGGCTCGACTCGGTTCGTCCGAACGACTACAGCTCCGTGCGGGTCATCGTGATCCGCACGGTGAAGGCGGCGATGGGCTGGGGCACGCCCCGCTGGCGGAACGCCTCGGAGTAATCGACCAGCGGCGTGCCGTAACTGGCCGACCAGCTGGCCCCGCCGATCAGCGCGTGCTGGCCGGCGCGTCCCTGCGAGAAGCACTCGACAATCGCGCGGGCCGACCGGTACACCCGCCGCCGCAGATACACCGGCTTGGCGTCGGAGATGCTGCCGCGGATCAGCACGTCCTGGGTGGCCTTGAGATAGGTGCCGTCCGCCGCGTTCGCCACGGTCCGCGCCACCGTCAGCTCGATCAGCGGGTACTTGTGCGCCTGCACTTCCACGAGCTCGCCCTCTTCGATGGTGAAGTCGTCCAGCGTGATCGGCACCGCATCACCGGCGTACTGCGTATCGATCAGGTCCAGGCGCGCGGGCAGGACCGCCGCCAGATAGGCGGCCACCGCCCGCACCGCACCCTCGCTGAATTCCCAGGTCATCGCGTCCCTCTTGGCCTCGGTCTTACGTGCCCCAGACGTTGGTGCGGAACCGGCCCGTGTTCGGGTTGCGGCTGGTCATGCCACCGGCGACGTAGTACAGCATCATCCCCGCCACCCGGTGCAGAAACTGCGGCGACGGCGCGATCACCTGGCGGGCGGGCATCCGCCCGGTCCCGTGCTGGTGAAAGCGGGCATAGGGCAGGCGGGTACCGACCGTCAGGCTTTGCGGCGTGGCGATGCGCACGTGCCCCCGCCCCTTGGCGGTGGAGGCGCGCAGCTTCCCGGTGACGTTGAGTAGCTTCCCACCTGGCCGCCGCTCCGCCGTGGCGTCGGATTGCGGGAGCCACGCCCCCCGGCCCATGCTGTCGAAATGGGCGTACTGCATCGCTTCCCACTCGCTGTGCACCAGCGGCCACAAGGGGGTGAAGCTGACCAACCGCCGTTCCAGCCGCCGCATCTCCGGGGTCAGCTGATCGCGAATCCGCTTCATCGAAAACGTGATTCTCAAAACTGCCGCCCCCGGGAGAAGAAACTGGCCGTGTCCGGCGCGTCGTCGCGGTCATCCTCCGGGTACTCGGTGCCGTAGCTCCTGGCCCGCACCCGCGACGCCGCCCCGCCTGCCGCCCCGGACGGGATCGCCGAGCCGTCCGCCAGCCGCGCCAGCCGCTTCTGGTACATCGCTTCCAACCGCGCCCCGTAGGTGGACGCCTGCTGCCCCTCGAACTCGGTGAACGCGGCCATTTCCGCCTGGGCCGCCGCGCCCAGCGCGTTCGTGTTCTGCAGAAACAGCAGGAAGGCGGCGGGGGCGGTGACGGGCACCTGCACGCCGCGCGTGAGCAACACCGTGTCGATCTCGCCGGCGATCTCCTCGATGAAGAGACTCACCTGCTGGGACGTGGGCACGGTGTCATCCGTGAGCTCGTCACGGGTGGCCCGCTTGGCCTGGACGTGCTCGATATCGCAGTACGTCACCGCCCGCCTCCTGCTGCCCGACTCCGGCCTTCCGGCCTACTCGACCGCCGAGTCGGTGAACTGCTCGTCGCCGCCTTCGGTCTCAGCGGGTTCGGCGGTGGCCGTCTCCGCCGTGGCGTCGGCCTCGGCGACCGCACGGGAGAGTGCCCGGCCACGATTGGCGGTGGACGCCGCCGACCGGCTCGCCCGCTTGCCGTCGCTCTTGGCGGCGGCCTTCTTCGCAGCCGCCTTCTCCCGTGCCGCCGCACTGCCGTTGGTGGCCTTGCTCGGCTTGTCGCCCAGCTTCTCGTCGGCGGGCGGCGGGTAGGCGGGCTTCTGAGCAGGCACGGCGGCGGTGGACCCGGCCACGGCTTCCGCCACGGACGCGGGCAGGCCATCGGTGCCGTGCGCCTCCGGATCGGGGCCGTTCGGCCCGTAGCCGGGCAGGTAGTGGATCACGTCGAGCTTGCCGTCCCGCAGCGGCATCGGCGAGATCACCAGCCACGGGTCATCCTGCATGGCGTCGGTAAGCAACTCCTCCGGGAACGCCAGCGACGACTTGGCCTGGAAGATGTACCCGCTGCGGCGGTAGGTGCCGGTCGGATGCTGGGGGCGTACCCACACGTACAGGTAGGAGAACTTGCGCTTGAGCTCGGCCACGGATCTGCCTCCGTTGTGCAGATGGAACGGGCGAGCCGCGCGAGATCGGAGGCGTCCCCGCGCGACTCGCCCGCCTGTCGTCCTGCCACCCCGCAGGGGGTGCAGTGGTTATGCGTTGTTGACCTTGATCGCCAGCTGCCAGAACGAATAGCCGACGTTGTACCGCGCATCGACGCCGTACATGAAGCGCTTGCGCAGGAAGTTCTGCTCGCTGGTGGGGCTGTCGAGCGCCACAAACTCCGGATGCTTGCGCATCTGGAACATGAGCGGCTTCACCGGGTGGTTGAGCGCCAGCACGTACCAGTCGGCGGCGTCGGTCAGGTACGGCGTGATGATCAGGTCCGCCGTGCCCTTCCACACGTTCGAGACGGGCGCGGCCACCGCCCCGGCGTTGAAGAACTCGGAGTTGAGCAGCTGCCGGAACGGACCTTCCAGCGCCGGCGGCGCCAGGATGTGCGTGGGCATGATGCTCATCGGACGGCCTTCGTCGTCCTTGAAGTTCTGCATCGCCGCCCGTGCCGATTCCCAATCGGTGCGGATCTGCGCCAGGGTGGTGCCGGTGCCGGTGAGCAGGTTGCTCTGGGTGCCGGAGTTGCCCTCGGCGTGGTCGGTGTCAAAGAAGAACTGGCCGTCATAGCACAGTGAAGACGTGCCGTTGATGATCGCGTTGATCGTCAGCTCGTCCTCGAAGCGGGCGGCTTCTGCGCCTAGCTGGCGGATACGCGGCGACACGAGGTTGAGCTTGTCGTCCTCGTAGGTGTCGCGCTCGACCTCAATCGAGGCCTCGTAGTGCTTGTTGGTGATGCTGTAGTTGTGGGAGAGCAGACCGGAGAGCTGGCGGTCCGAGACCCACTCCCGCATCTTGGGCACGTTGCCCAGCCAGTTGTAGGTCTCAATCAGGGTCGTGCTGGGCACTTCCGTGGCGATCTTGCCGCGGATCTGCTGGGCACGACCGGCCAAGAACTCGTCTTCCCACAGCGCCCGGTAGGTAGTAACAACGGCGGCCAGGAAGTCGGAGGTCACGACAGCCATTGCGGGGTGTCCTTTCTGTGTTCGCCTGAGCCCATCCGCTGATGGGAGGGGGGCTGACCGCGCCGGTTCGGGCCAGCGCGGGGTCTCCCACCAGCGGACGGGCGGCGGGGCGGTGTTCGGGCACCGGCCCCGCGCTTTCGCCCACTCCGGGCGCTTCGATGGCTTAGATGGTCATGCCGGGGACGTACACCCAGCCCTGGGTGGCCGAGACGAACTGCATGAGCGCGCCCACGGTGGCGGAGCCGGCCGAGGTCTCATCAACCGTGTCGTTGTCCACCACCAGCATCGCCCCACCCAGGTTGGCCTGGGCGATGGACGAGGCGGTGAACAGGAACTCGGCATCGAACTCGACCAGAATCGACTTGGCGCCCGCTGCGCCGGTGTTATCCACCTGCTCGGCGGCCACGCCGACGATCTTGCGGGTGTTGCCCGCGACCGCGTTCGAGGCATAGCCGGAGGCGTCGAGCTGGACGAGCGCGCCCTTGTAGATCTTGGTGGTGGCGGCAACCGGGATATACGCCGTCTTGACGGTGCCGCGCCGCTGCCGATTGCGATCGGCGGTCAAAGCAGCCATTGCGGGGGTTCCTTTCTCACGCGCGCCACCGGTGGCGGGGGCGGCGGGGTGCAGCCGCGATGCTGATGCGGTCGGTGGCGGTTAGGCGGTGTGGACCGTGGCGTTGCGGGCTTTGCTCGCCGCCAGCTTGTCCTCGGACAGCCCCAGCTGCGCCGCGATCGACTTCTCCATCGCGGTCACGGCCGGTGCGCCGCCCGCGCCGGCGTCTGCCTCACCGTCCTTGCCCTTCTCCTGGCCGAGCGGGAAGGCGGGCACGCTCTCGACGTAGGCCTTGAACCCGTCCGGGTTCTCGAGCGCATACTTCTTGGCCCACTCGAGCGTGGCCGGAACGACCTTGCCGTCCTTGACGGCCTGGGCGACGGCGGCCTCGGCGCGGGACAGCTTCGCCTCTTCCTGCGTGCTCTGGACGGTCCCGGCCAGGCTCTGCACCTGGGACGTGAGCGCAGCCACCGTCTGGTTCTGCTTCTCGATCAGCGCGGTGAGTGCGGCGATGTGGCTGCCGTCGCCGGCGCCAGCGGCAGGCGTGATCGTGGTGCCGGTCTTGGCCTTCTCGGCCAGTGCCTGCACCGCGGCGGTGATCTGGGCTTCGGTCGCGTCCTTGGTCAAACCGAGCAACGCGAGCATCTGCTCGTTCATGGCGGGGTGTCCTTTCTCCTGCGACGTGGACGTGGGCGTGGGCTTGGGCGGCGGCTTGATCGCCGCCAGTTGCTCCATCGATGCGGACAGGAAGGTGCGCAGTCGCCGCACGCCGGGGCGTCCCCGCACGGCGGTTTCCATCGCTTCGACCAGTGACCGCATCTGATCCAGGAACGACAGCTCCTCGGTGGTCAGCTCGGCGCTGTCCGCATCGGAGTCGTCGGAAAGTGCGGCATCGGGCGATCCCGTCGCTGAGGAGGGGGAGGGGACGGGATCGCCCGATTTACCCGGCGGGTGAGTGCCAGCCGCAGCGGGAGGCGTGCCCGGCTGGCCCGCCGTGTAATAGGCGGCGGTGTGCGCCGTGTAGGTGGCAAAGTCAGCGGGGGTGGTGGCGGCACCAAGGCCCGCGCCGCCCGCCAGCCACACCGCCGCGACGCTCTCCCCGGTGGTGGGGGCATCGTCGGCGCGGGTGTAGAGCGCGGCGATCTCGCGCAAGCTGTTGACGGCGGGAATGTCGCCGCCCAGCAGCGCCACCGCTTTGAACAGGCGCGGCACCCGCCGCCCGGTGGCCGGGTTGAGCACGTTGAAGTAGATCTCGGAGGAGACCGTGCGGTACCCCTTGACCTTGATCAGCTCGGCGATCAGGTGCGGCACGTTGCGGAAGTCGGCCAGCAGCTTGTCGCCGTTGACCCACAACCGGGTGATGTAGCCGGCTGCCGGCCACCCCTGCTCTTGCAAGAGCTTCTGATCCTCGTCGTGGCCGAGCTTGACCGGGGAGACGATACCGAGGTTGCCGCTGTTGTAGGTGTCGGCCAGCTGGTGGAGGTCCTCGACCGTGTAGACCTCGCCGTTCCACGTCCCCGCCGCCAGCACTTCCACCCCGGACACGTGCTGGGTGCGGAAGGTGGACAGCAGCGTGTCGTAGGCACCGGGCGCAGAGAGGATCTGCGTCCCGGTGCCGGTGGCCGCTGTGGTGCGGCCCAGTAGCTGGAGATCGTGCGGGGAGAGGGCCACGGGCAAGAAGCTCCCGCGCACTTACGGCTTGTGCGCGGGGCCTCTTTATCCCAGGTGGTGCGCGAGGTTGGTAGAACTCGGACTTCGTAAGAAGCCAATCAACAGGACAGCTTTACGCTACGGGACGCACCCGCCCCGCCGTCTACGCTGCTGTGTCACCGCCCGGTGCATACCCCTCAAACCGGTGGTTGCACCGGGGGCAGACAAAGGCGTAATAGGCCCCGCACTCCACATCGCCGCAGCGGGTGTTACACGTGCGCCGCGAAGCGCGGTCATGCACCACATTCGGGCAGCGCACGGCGGCGGTGGGCGGCGGGCTGGCAGGTGCGGGGCGCGGGGTCTGGTACGTCATGGTCATGCTGCCTGTTCCTTCGTGCTCTTGCGGGCCGCCTTCGTCGGGGTAGACGGTCCGCTCTGGGAGGCGGGACGGGACGCGGGCGGCTTGCCCCGCTTGGTCGGGGAGATGCCGCCCAGCCCCTTGCGGTAGGCTTCGACCTCGGCCGCGCTCGCCTCGTTGCCCACCTGCATGCCGGCGATGCGCAGCTTGCGTTCCTCGGCCGCCGCCTGCCGCTCCTGCTCTTCCTCCATGTTGATCTGATCGACCTCTTCGGCCGTCATTTCCGGCAGGTTGAGCTCGGCGCGGGCCGCCTCCTGGATGATGCGCCGGTTGGTGAGTGCGCCCGCCGCCATCAGCTTGACCACCGCATCCACGAAGGTGTTGAGCTCGCGCGTCTCCAAGCGCGAGCACGTCCAGCGCGGGTACTCGGTCACGCCGGGGTAGTTGTAATCGACCAGCGGCCGGATCGCCTCTTTGTTGATCGTGTCGCAGATGTTGTCCGCGATATAGCGCAACCCCATCAGAAAGAACGACGTCTTGTCCCGATGCTGGGAAAGCCCGCCGGATGCGCCCTGGCCCATCGCCAGGAACTCGGCCAGCGCCGAAACGGCCATCTCCCGCTTCTGGAACTCCAAGAACAGCATCGAGGACGATTGGCGGGTAGACGTGCCGCCCTGGCCGAAGATGCCCGCCTCTTCCACGGTCCACGGCAGGATCAGAAACCCCTTTTCGTGGGCGTGCAGCCGCATGAGGCTGTCTTGCACGTTTTGGGCGTCCTCATCCGACGCCTCTTCTTTCATGTGGGCGTATTCGATGCCGACTTCGCGCCGTTCGACGCCAATCGACATGATCCGCTCGGTGTTGTTCTTCAACCACCAGTGTTTGTACATCGGGCGGCCAATGCTTTCGCCCAGGTAGTTGCTGCCTTCCCGGTCGTGGGCGAACAAGATCAGCCGTTCCCGCTCAATGTCGATGTAGTCGTATTTGCCCACGGCGATCACGCCGAACCCGCTCTTTTCGGGCCGCCACACCCGTTGCTGGATGCCGACCGGCTCGCCTTCCTCGTCAAAGTACCAGCGATAGATGGTCTGGGGCAGGCGTGGTCCCCATTTGCGGTAGCAGTACTGGCCGCCCCGTTCCTCCCACACCTTTTCCATGACCGAATGGCCGTAGCGCAGCATGAAGAGGATATGGCGCAACGTCACCGACCAGGTATGCAGCATGTTGTAGAAGTTGTATTCGACAAACTTCGCGATCTCGACATCGCGCGGCTTATCGGACGCGGGCAGCGCCCGCCATTGGGCGGCCAGCAGCGGCAGGATCAGAGCTTTCTCGACGGCGCGGGCGGTGCCGTCCGACTTGAACATCTTGGTGTAGGTTTGGATGCCCTGCAGCCCTTGCAGCTCGGCCAGGTACTCCTCGCCGGCCAGGAACCCGGAGTAGTAGGTGGTGCCGGTTGCGCCCCGGTCGCGGAACCAGGTGGTGGGCGGCACCTGGCGGAGCCGGGGGGCACCGTCCGGGGTGAGGGAGCCGGGGGGTGCGCCGATGGTGGCGGCGGTGGCCCGCTGGCCGCTGCCCGTACTGGTACGGCCACTGCCTGCGCCGGCGGTGGCGCCAGCGGCCAGGTGCTGTTCGGCGGCGCGCACCGCATCGGCATATTCAGCGGCTGCCGCCCAGGCGCGGCCCGTGCGCACACGCGGAGCGGCGGCCTGCGGGGTGACATTGAGCGACATGGCGGGGTGCTCCTTGGGGGTGCGGCTGCGCCTCCGATGCAGTCCGGTGAATCTGCGTTATGTGTGGTGCTCGCGGTCGGCGGTCAGCTTGACCGTGATCCCGTGGTAGCCCTGCCCGTTCTGGACGATGTGCTGGGGCGACGCGCAGTTCGGGTCTGCGCATGGTGCGGTCAGCATCATCGAGCTCGCCGCAATACTGCTGGTCGGCACGATCCGGAACAGCTCACTCGGCGTCGGGTCCAGGGGTTGTCCGTCCCATGAGAGCGGCATCGGCGTTTGGTCCTTCCAGGCGCGGGATCGCATCGAGCACGCGCGCCTCTACATCGATGTACTCCGCGCCGTCGTCCTCCCGCACCCGCACGGGATGGGCGGCGGCATCCGCGAACCGCTGATACTGGCTGCTCACGTGGTCGATGGCGGGGCCGAAATCATCGAAGCGCCAGGTCCACGTGACTGAGGTTCGCGGGGCCGGTCGGTCATCGTCCAGTGGTGGCGGCACGAACACGGTGGCTTCATCCAGAAACACGCTTTCTTCGATAATCGACCGGCGCAACCGCTCCGCCGCCACCCGTGTCGGAGACGGCATGAAGGCGGGCAGCAGCGCGGCGTACAGCTCCCGGATCTCGTCCGCATCCAACGGGTCGTTCGCTTTCCCCAACGCGATCAGGCGGGTGAGCGCGCTGGACTGCACGACCAACGGATCGAGCGCGGCGCGCAGACCGGAACTCACCACTCCCGCTCCCGCATCTTGCCCATGATCGTGCGGGTCAGCTCCGGGTCCTCGGTCGGGGCCTTGGTCCCCTTCGGGCGGCGCAGATCCGACCAGCCCCAGAAGGCGGCGTCGGCCAGGTCGAGCGGCTTGGTCTTGGGGAAGCGGCGCAGCGCCCGCTCCAGCGTCGTCAGCGTCGAGCCGGCCTTGCCGCCGAACACGTGCACGATCTTGTCCTGCTCGTAGTCGGTCAGCATCTGCTGGGCGCGGTGCACCTTGCCGCCCCACCCCGATCCCGCCTTCGCTTCGCGGAAGATCGGCAGCCGCGTCCCCACCGGCAGATCGCCCCGCCGCACCAGCTCGCGGGCCGCTTCTCGGAACACGCTCTTCCATGTGTCACCCCCCTGATCGGTCTCGATGCCGACCGCCTCCGCCCCCAGCCGCACCGCCATCAGAATCGCCAGGCACATCGTCTCAAACGGAGTGCTCTGGCGCTCCCAGGCCCACAGCCGGTAGATCATGCCGTCCAGGTCAATCGCATCGGCAATGATGCCGTGCGCGTCCGAGCCGTGCTTATCGGTGACAGCCGGGTCGGTCCACACCACGGTGCGGATGATCCGTCGCCAGGGCACCGCGTCCCACGGCAGACGGGCGAACTGGATGTGATCATACATGCCCCCCGGAGGCGGCTCGGTTTCGTGCTGGCACTCGGACAGGAACGCCCGCAGGCCGATGTCATCGAGCAGCTCCTGGCAATCCTCCACCGTCTGCCCCGGCCAGGTGGCGGTCCCGCCCGTGATCACAAACCGGCGGCGGACAGCAGACGGTGGCGCGGCCGGTCCCAGGTCATCGTCCAGCACTTCGATCTGTTCATACTCCATGTCCCGGATCGCCGGGATCGGCCCGCACAGAATCCGGTCGGAGAGGTAGTCGGCGGTGCCGTTCGCCAGCTGGCCGAAAAATCCCTCCTCCATGATCTTGTTCTGGATGGCGAAGATGGCGAGATCAGGGGCGCCTGCCGGGATCAGCGCCTTGGTGATGATCTCGATGGTGCGGGCGATGGTGAGCGGGGAGTCCTCCGGCTTGTCGATATCGTCCAGGATGAGGAAGTCGGGGCGGGCCTCATCGATCTTGGCTCCGCGCGCGGCCGTGTCCAGCCCAATCGCATCGAGCGTGAACCCGGAGGCGGTCATGATCCGCTGCCGCGACCAGCCCAGCCGCCCGCCGTACTCCCCCCGGCGCGCGTCTGCCACTTCCGGGTAGACGCGGGCGAACCGCTCGGACGTGAGCATCATGCCCACGTTCTGCACGTGGTCGTTGGCCTGGCGCTGGGTGCGGGACACGTACAGTCCATAGCGGCGGGTGCGGCGGGCGGCGACGGCGGCACAGCCGAGCTCGGCAGTGGTGGATTTCGCGCCACCGCGCGCAAACATGCCCACGAACGAGCGGGGACGCACGCCGGGACGCAGCGCCCACAGCCAGGACCACGCCTGCTCGTGATGCTCGCCGAAGGGCACGAACTCCCCGGTGCGGCGGTGGGTGACGTAGCGGGGGAACAGCTCTTGCACCCAGGCGACCGGCTCGACCTCGATCTGGCGCTGATGGGCGCGGATCACGTGCGAGTCGTCAATCGCCGCCAGCTGCTGGGCATGGACGAGCCGCAGGACCGCGGCGGGTAGCGCGTTCCACACGTCTTGCGCGGCAACCTTGGTGGAGCGCACGCCCGCCGCCTTTCCTAGCTGGCCTTGCTGATGAACCGCCGCTTACTGCCGCCGGCACGGGCACGAGCACGGGTGGTGCGGTCCACTGCCGTCCAGCCGCCGCCCACCCACAACGCTTCGCGGATGCCGCCCTCCATCACCGGGCGCTGCGCGACGACCCACCGTCTGCCCCGGTCCCGGTGCGTGCCGTGCTTGCCCTTGCGCGGGCCGGGACCGTCCACGATCCGCTGGGTGGTGGCGGTGCGCTGGGCGCGGGAATGCACCACGCAATGCAGCGGGGCGGGCGGCGGGGCCGTCAAACCGCCAAAGGCGGTGGGGTTCCGGCGGACGATGCGCTGGGCATCGAAGGTGCACCCGCACTGGTACTTCACGACCGTGAGGCCGGGCAGGATGCCGATGCCGCGGAAGGGTGAGCCGGTGTGTCCGCGCGAGAACGGAACGCCGGCGCTGCCGGGGGAGGGCGGCGTGCGTTTGCGGTCGGCAGGCCGCCGCGCCCACGCCCCGCGCATCTGCCGTGCCCGCCCGCCGTTGTCGCGCATGGACAGTGCGAACACCTGTGGGTGGCGCTGCTCAGCGCGATCGGCCAAGAACATCGCGGTCACGGATGCGGGGCGGGAGACGGGGCCGGGGCCTCGGTGGGGGCCAGCGATCAGCTCGTCGGCGATGCGCGGGCGGCCCCGCAGCAGAATGCGGGCGGCGCGCAACCGGCGACGGTGCGCGCCCACGGTGGCCAGACCCAGGCCGCGCGGCGGGCCGTGCTGGCCGGGGAGCGGCTTGTGCCGGGTGACAGTCTTCACGTTTTTCGCCATGGTCTGATGCCTCCGATGCGTCAGAACTACTCGCTACGCGGGGGTGGCTGGGGTCGGGGGCGGAAGAAGGGGGCCTTCCACAAACGAGTCGGCGGCGTCCGCGAATTGCTCCCGCACCCGCGACAGCTTGGTGATCGCGTCGCCGAGCTCCTGATCGATGCGGTCAAAGTCCGCCCGCGTGACCGCTGCCCAGCCGAGAATCAGAAACGTGCGGCCGGATCGCTCCTGCGGCATGAAGAGATCGGCGAGCAGTTCCGTGCTGCACTCGTACACCCGCACGGTGCCGTGGTCGTGATCTGGCATGATCAGGCGCCTCCCTGTGCTGCGCTCGACGTGCTGCTGCTGTGCTAATCGGTACGGAGCCGGCCTTCGAGCACGACCCGCTCCGCTTCGGCGACGATGGCATTGGGATCGAGCCCCAGCGCCTTCGCCAGCCGTTCCGCCTCGGCCCACACGTACATCTCATGACGGGCGGGCGCGTAGGTGCCCCACAACTTGGCGCGCTTGTCCTCGACCGCCAGCAGCTTGTCGGCGGCGCGGTCGCGGATCGCGGCCTTCTCCCGGGCAAAGATCACGAGCGCTTCCGCCACCTTGACGGCGGTGCGCTCCGATTCGGGCAAGGTGGCAAGTGTGTCCGCGAACCCGGTTTCGGGCTGCGGATTCACGAAGTCGGCATAGTAGGTCTGCCGCATCTCGCGCAGCAGCGCGTCCTGCTCGTTGCGCAGCATCTCCACATCGACCGAGCCGTGCTCCTCGAGCGCACGCTTGCACCGGTGCTTGACGGTCGCCACCGCCAGCTGGGTCTTGTCCGCGATCTGATCCCAGGTCCACCCGGCGATGCGGTAGCGCACGATCTCCACGTCGGTGATCGACCGCGCCGTCTTGACCGCCACGGCGCGCGGCGACAGGTCAAACTCGGTCTTGAGCGGATCGGGACGGGTGGGCATGAGCGTTCTCCTGTTCCGCCCTCAGCTGAGGGGCCACAACCGGAACTTGGTGTTAGCGCGCGCCGATCCCGGCGGCGAAGCGGTCGCCGCGCAGTTTGCGGCGCAGCTGCTCATCCTCGGCGGGGTCGCCGGTGGACATGCACAGCGGGCAGGGGCAGTGCGGGCAGTCCATGTCGTGCAGCATCATCGGGTAGAGGGCGAAGCGGGCACGGTCGCCGTTCATCGGGCAGATGGTGCAGCACAGATCGCCGTACTCGGCCGCCACCGCCGTGTACTCCACCGGGGTCATGCGCTCCGGGTCATCGACGGCTTTGTGGGGGGCACCGACCGCCAGGATCACGTGATCGGTGATCGCCCCGACCGCGTGCGGGACCGCGCCATCGACCATGTAGGCGGTGCCTGCCGTGCTGCGGTACACCTTGCCGCCGATGGTGATCGTGCCGATGCCTGCCACCACGATCAGGATGTGATCGCCGGGGTGGGTGTGGGGCATGAACCCCTGGCCGGCCCCCAGCCGGATCACGTCCACGCCGAGCTGGCCGTTGGAGACCAGACCGGCCCCGGTGGCGACCGAGTGCGCCAGCGGCGTCGGGCGCGGTCCCATCGGCACCAGCAGCACCTGCACGTGGCGTCCGGCCTCGTCCTCGGCGTGGCGGGCACCGCCGTTGAGCGCCCAGCGGTGGAAGGACAGGTCCGCGAGCGGGGCGGGGGCGCGGTGGGCGATCAGGGCTTCATCGAGCGGATCGCGCGGGGCAAGATCAGCCATTGCGGGGTGCCTCTTTCTGTGCCTGTTCAGCCTTGGGCCAGCGCCAGATTTCGGGGAGAGAGCCGGTGAGGAGCGCGTCCGCGTCGAGCACGGCGGCGCAGGCCGCCGCCGCCATCGCCCGCACCCACCACACCGGCCCCACCCTGCGCTGGCTCAACCCGGTATCCAACCATTACCAAACGATCCATCAGCCCGGACACCGCGCTTCGTCATTTGCCCCCGATCCAGCAGCCGGTCCACTTCCTCGTCGTCCATCTGCAGCCGGGTGGCGATGGTTTCACGTGCAACGCCGAGCTCGACCAGTGAGGCCACAATATCGGCCATCGGCACGACCGCATGGGTGCCGCGAGCGCGGTTGTGGCGGATGGTGCTCATCCGCTGGTGGGCGGCATCGGCGGCGACCAGGTGCACGACCGGCACCTTGCCGCCCGTCATGGCGAGCAGCTCCGGCCACTGGCCCACCGACCAGCGGTGAAACCCGTCCACGATCTCGCCGTCCAGCCGCGCCACAATCGGCTGGGTCCAGCCGTCCTCGAGGATCGAGATCGCCAGCAACACCAGCTCCATCGGCGCGACGTGGTTGGGGTTGTAGTCGTTGGCGTGCAGGTCGGCCGGGTCCATCCAGATCACGGTGGACACGGGCTGTGAATCCTGGCCCGTCACCCGTGGCGGGGGCAGCTGCGCCCGTTTACGCGCGGAAGCGAGCACGGGGACGCGGCGCGCGGGTGGGTGGAGATTGTCGTGCGTGAAGTCGGGCGGGGCGGGCATAGCGGGGTTCTCCTGCGTAGAGGTTGAGCGCGTGGCCGCAGCGGAGCACGATAAAGTGCGGCGTGGAGCGGATCACGTACTTGTACGCGCGGCAGACCAGGCAGCGGCGCACCGCCTTAGGCCGGGACATGATCAGCCCACGGCGGGCGGCGCACCGGGGCAGACGACGGCTCCATCGCCTGCGGCAGCGGGCACCCATCCCGCTGCAATGGGTGATCGCGGTGCCACAGCCAGTGCAGCGTCGACAGCGGGCACGTGTGGAAATGAAACCGCCCGTTGTCTGGACACCCCTGCTGCTTACATGCCGCGCTGCGCGGCGGTCCATTGGGTGAGGTTTTCACGGTAGCGCTCCCACTCCCGATCCATCTGGGTCGTGTTCACGTTCATGCCGGCCTGCCGCCGGTTCTTGAAGTCGCCCCGGTGGGCGAGCGTGTACAGATAAGTCCAGCACACCCCCGTCTCCGGGTGCGGTGCCCAATCGAGGATCGGATCGGTGGTGATGCCGGTGTGCAGATCGATTTCACCCTTGATGCGGGCGGCGATCTTGGGGCGTACATCAGCCGGCCACTTCTGCAGCGTGGCGACGATGAACTCCTGCCAGGTCATGCCCGCCGGTTTGGGCGGCGGCTTGCCGTAGGCGTACAGCTCGGTGAGCGCGTAGCGGGCCGCCGCCGCCGCACCCGGCACCCGTTCTTGCATCGGTCCCCAGACCTCGGGGAAGCAGTGCGCGTAGGTCCACAGCTTTTGCAACGGCTCCTCACCGAACGCCGGCGAGCAGCGTTGCATCGACGGGGACAGCCCCGCCATCTCGAGCGCGTCATAGGCGCGGTTGTAGTCCCACCCGAAGCGGGCAGGGGCGGTCCACACGTCCTGGGTGGTCCAGTCATAGATCGGGTACACCTTGGTGAGATGGCCCCGGTTGCTTTTGCCGGTGTCGGGCACGATGTAGTTGTCGGCCTGGCGGTTGCTGACGGCGCGCAGCCGGATGATGCTCTCCTGGGCGCGAATGCCCATCACCATCGCCGTCTGTCCCTGCGCGGGGTCCCAGAGCAGCCCGGCAGCATCCGGGATGGTGAGACGGGCGGCGGGCGGGTTGAGCGGGAAGCCGTCGAGCTCCGTGATCACCAGGGGACCGGCCCGCCGCGAGGGCGGCAGCGGACGTACCCACTTGTCGTGGTCTTCGGGTGCCCACGGCCACCAGTAGGGGTGCGCACGGGAACAGGCGTTGCGGTGCTGCACCGGCAGACAGAGCCAGCGCAACGCGATTTCAGGAAGGAACGCCACGCGGGTGACGTACTCCGCGGTCTGCAGCGGGATCGCCTCTTCGTCCCAGAACACCACGTCGAGCGGCAACCGGTGGCGCTCGCGGGCCACGGTCAGCGCCACGTTGAGCGCGGCGGTGGAGTCCTTGCCGCCGGAGAACGCCACGGCGACGTGATCGAAGATGTCATAGACGTGGCGCATCCGGTCGAGCGCCAGCGTCCACACGTCGGTATCCACCTGGACCCGCCCGAAGGTCTTGCGCACCCCGCGCCCGCGTCCGCCCAGCTGCCCCTTAGTCATCCCATTGATCCTTGTGGTCTTCGTCATCGAACAGTGCATCCGGCGCGGGGTGTGCGTTCACGACCGTGACGGCGATGTACTGCTCGCCGGTCACGCCGTCCACCACCCGCTGCTGCGCTTCCTCGACCTGGACGGTGGGATCGAGCGTGAGCGGGACCGGGTGCGGCGTGATCGGTTCGCCCACATGGACGGGCCGCAGATCGACGCTGCTGTCGGCGGGGGAATGGCGGGCGCACAGCCACACCAGCGCGGCGGCGGCCGAGTGCAGCCCCCGCACGGCGGCAATGTCCTTGAGCACGCGCATGACGGTGGCGCGGTCGGTGGCGGAGACGTTGAAAGTGAGCGGGATCATGGTCGTATCGGCGGGGGCGGTGTCCATGGACACCGGATCGGGGGTGAACCCGTCTTCTCGGCCCGCTGAGTCGCTCTGGGGGCCATTGTGGGCGTCGGTCCACCCGTCGTCGTCATCGTGCGGATCGTCGCCCGTGTCATCGCCCGCCAGCTGCGCCGCTGCCGCCGCGATCCGTTGGGCTTCGGTCATCCGATCCGGGTCGGCGTCGCCCTCCCCGGCGATCAACCCGTCCAGAAAGGACGTGGCGGCGCGGTCGCGGGCGACGGCGGCCACGATATCGACCAGAGAGGCGTCGCGTTCGGCCACCGCCGCCATCAGCTCCTCATCGAGCCGGGGATCGCGCACGGCGAGCAGGCCGATGGCATCAAAGGTCTTGAGCACGGCCGCCTCTTCCGCCTCGGTGAGCTCGACGTACTGCACGGGGATGCGGCGTTGGCGCTCGGATAGCGCGATCTGGACGCGCATGTGACCGTTGACCAGAAACAGGGTGGTGCGGTTGATGATCACGGTATCGACCCAGCCGATCGAGCGGAGAATCCCCTTCATCGCCGCCTGCTGCGATTGGGGATGCACCCGCCAGTTGAGCGGGTTCGCCATGATCTGCTCAGGGTCTTCGTACCCGACGCCGACGATGCGGGTGCGCCACTGCTCGACGTCCGCGTCGCCAGGATGGGCGGCGTACTCGGGAAAGGCGACCAGCTGCGGCCCCGCTTCGTTATCGGGCGATGGGGAGTGCGCGGTCACGGCGGGCCTCCTGGAACATGAGCATGTTGTTGGACAGATCATCGATCTTCGCGGTGACGGTGAGCACTTTGCCCACGGACGGGTCGATGCCGGTGCGGGTGGCGTCCGTGCGCGTCGGCTTGCGTGAGGTGAAGTACACGCCATCGCCCGGCACGGTGAGCGCGAACAGCGGCTGGCCGTGCCCGGTGGCGAAGACGTGGCCGTCGACCAGATCGAGCAGCAGCGCCGCGAACGGCGGAGTGAGCTGCGCGGTGGCCCACTGGCACGCCTGGCCGAACGAATGCCCCATCTTCCAGCGGGCGTGATCGATCAGCCGTCCCAGTATTTCGGTATCGTTGCCGCTCTGTAGCGCCAGTCCGAAGCGGGCGGTCAGGATCTGCTGCTCGTGGGCGCGGACCACGCCGTTCATCACCAGCGCGACCGTATCGGTGCGCAGCGGCGGGTTGTTGGTGTGATCCTCGGGGGAGCCGGAGGTTGCCAGCCGCCCGGAGCCGATCAGGGACGTGGCCCAGGTGTCGATGCGATAGGCGAGGAACTGGCTGAGCGAGGCGTGCAGCGAGTCGTACACGAACGCCCCGGCGTGCTGATTGGTGAAGACGCTGCCGCCGTGGTAGAGCGCGTACCCCCAGGCGTCGGGGCCGCGACGGCAGGCGGCGGCGGCGGCCAGGCCCAGCCGGCGCAGCCCATCGCGGTCCACCCAGGCGTCGGGCACGGGCTGGTGGTGATCTTGCAGGCCAGGGTCGCGGGCGGGGGCGATGGCGGCATAGCCGAACAGTCCACACATACGGAGCCTCCTACTCGGGGTGATACAACCGCGACGGGCGGACCTGCACGTTGCGGTTCCACGCGTCGACTGCGCCGGGGATGTGGTGGGCGGCGGCATCTTCGACCACGGACGGGTCGATCTGCCAGACCTCATCCCATGCGGCGTCGGGAGAGGCGGCGAACTGGCGGGCGGGCCACGGTCCGGTGCCCACCTGGTAGCCGCGGGGCCAGTCGTAGGTGGGGGGCAGTGGCAGTCCTTCGTAGTGGATGCACGCCAGCAGCTGCTCGTGGGTCCAGTGTGCCAGTGGCGACCAGCGCGTGATCCCGGCGGCGTTGGTGTACACATCCCTCCCTGCCGGCCCCACGTGGTTGCCGTCTGCCCGCCGCCGCCCCAGGATCAGGCAGTCCAGCCGCTCCTCGCGGTAATACCGGTCCTGCCCGGTGTGCTGCACCAGCTTGAACCACTTGCCGGCGGTGGCCGCGTCTTTGGGGAACAGCATCTCCGGGTGGGCGGCGAGCCAGCGCAGATCCTGGCCGGTCTGGACGACGGTGAGGCGGCGGGGCATGTGGTCCGTCACCCATTCCAGGAAGGCGCGGTATTCGAGCCGGGAGATGACGAGCACGCATTCGGAGATGCCCGCCGCCCGCATCACGAACTCCAACGCCACCGAATCCTTGCCGCCCGACCAGCCGAACGCCAGCCGCTTCCAGCCATGCCGGGCGATGGTGGCGCGGATCTGCGTGAGCGTGGTCCCCAGAATCTCCAAGTAGAGCGGGCGCGGGTAGTCGTGCACGATCTGGCGGGCGACCGCCTGCCAGTGGGCGTGATCGGACGCCTGTTTGCGACCCAAGGGCGCCAGGGTGTGCGGCTTGCTGCGGTGGCCGCTGGGGGTGGTGCCGGGCTCATGCGGGGTATGCGGCACGGGACTACTCCTGCGGCAGATCCAGCCCCTCCGCCATCATCCGCCGCGCCTGCTCGATCGGGATCAGTTGCGGCTCGAACGAGTCGAGCTCAGCCAGCACCGGCGGCTCCGCGACTTTGACGAGGGTGACGACGGTGAGCACGCACTGGTTCCCGATGAAGGTGATCGAATGCGACGCCGACATCGGTTCCACGATCCGCTTGACGCCCGCCGCCGTGATCTGCTCGCGGATGCTGACGACGGACTGGCTGATCATCCCCGAGATCGCCGTCGAGATGCGGTTGAGCAGCGTGCCCAGATCGACCGACAGCTCCATGCCGAAGGCGACCACCCGCACCGTGTTGTAGGTGTCAGGCTGGGTGAAGTCGGTGGTGCCGGTGGTTTGCGGGATCGGGGGCACGTGCGCGTGCCGGGCGGCTTCGGCCAGTTTGCCCAGATCAAGTTCAGCCACGGGGTTTCTCCTCCTGTGTTGCTTTGCGGCGAGCGCGGCGCACGACCGGTGCGCCCGCGATCAGTCCGGTGCGCACCGGCTCCGGTTCCATCGGGCGGGCGGGGAGCGGCGGCGCGGGCGGCGGGGCGGCATTGGTGGTCGGGATCAGCACGCCATCGGGCAGTGCGACCACGGGCGGAGGGGTGGGCGGCAGCATCTGCGGGTTTTGCGCGAGCGTTTCGGCGGTGATGCCGAACTGGACCATCACCACGTCCCACAGCGCCAGATAGCCGTCCCAGGCGCGTTCGGCATCGCCGGTGAGCAGCCCGAACCGCTGGGCGATCAGGGCCAGTGCCCCGTCAATCGCGGCCACGTCTTCGGCGGGCCAGCCGACCGCCCGCAGCGACAACCGCCCGATCTGCCCGGCGGCGAGGCGGGTGCGCTGTTCGGGGGAAAGCTCAAGTGTCATCGGCAACCCTCACTTCCGAAGCGGCGTGGCTGAGAAACACCGCGTCATCCACGGTCCACCAGGTGGCGCACGTCCCGCAGTAGAACGGGGTGGTGATGCTGATCGGCGCGTTGCGCAGGTTACGGACCCCGGTGTCGGGAAGATGGAGCCACGGACTGCAACCGCGGGGACAGCGCAGCACCCAGGTGCCGATCGTGGTCTTGTACGTCCATCCGGGCGACAAACTGCCGCCGCCGATGCCTGCCGGCCAGCCCACCCGCCGGCAGGTGGGGAGCGCGTCGGGCTCAGGGGGAAGCGGGGGCGTCGGTGTCGGTTCGTCGGGCATCACAGGTGCTCCAATCCGGCACGGTGCTGACAGGTGCGGAGTGCGCCGCACCGCACCGGCGAGCCGCAGCCGGCGTGATCGGTGCAGTCGGCCGTCACCGGCATGTTCAGCGGGCGGGGAATCGGAGAGCCGGTCAGCGTCACACGCTGCGTGGGGACACCGAGCGTTACGACCTGGCCGCCGTCATCGCGCAGCGTCAGCTCGGCACTGCGATCGGATCGGCCCGCGTGCATGTTCAGGAGCGTGCGGCGGACGCAGAGCTGCAACGCCTTGCACGTGACCGGCCCCGCGCACCCGTCATCGCTGGTGCACACGAACGGGAACCGGTTGCCCGCGTCCGCCGCTCGGCGGGCGACCTCCGCATCGAAGGCGTCGGGCGGCAGGGTGTCCACGTCTCCGTCTCCGTCCACGGTCGCACCGGCACGGGCACGGGCGCGGCGGCGGGATGCCTGAATGCTGCGCTCGACGGCAACCCCCATGATCCCCAGCGGCGATGCCAGGATGCCCCCCACGGCCCACCAGAGGCCCGAGACGGGCCGTTGCAGCCACACGAGGTACAACGGCACGGCGGCGGGCAACAGACCGGCCAGCGCGCACCAGACGAACGACGGCAGCGGAATGCGGGGCCTTACCATGCGGCGTCCTCCCACGGCAGATGAATGCGGGTGTCGGGCGGGCAGAAGCCGGCGCGGAGCACGGCGACGCCGCCGGTGCAGCCGGTGAAGTCGGCCAGCCACCCGGAGACGGCGCGGGCATCGAAGGTGCGCACCGACAGGATCACCAGGTACATCGCCGCCTTGTCCGGGCGGGTGGAGAGCGTCACCCATCCGCCATCGGCGCGGTCGGCCGGAGCGAGCTGCAGCCCGGTGTGGGGGTCGAACAGTTCCGGCAGCTGCACCACGTCCAGGGACGCCGCCGCCAGCCACCCGGCACGGGGTGGGTGCTGGTGGGGGCGGCAGACGACGTGCGGGCCGGTCGGGGCCAGCGCCCGCATCGTGCCCAGGTCAACGGGGGTGGCGTGGAGGATGGGCAGCCGGGCGACGCCGCACAGGGTGGTGACGGCGCGGATGCCGTCGTGGGTGGTGAGCAGCTCCAACGACGGGCAGGAGCGGGCCAGGAGGATGAGGGCGAACGGCTCGCGCAACGACACGCGCTCGCGGTCGTCACGGTCACGGTCGCCACCGGCCTCGCCGTTCGGGGGCGGGGGTGGTGCTGCGGTCACGGGGTACGCGCCTCCGATAACGCGGGCGATGACGGGCGGGCCGATTGTTTCCGGTTCGCCCCCGTCCGCCGCTCAATGTCATCCACCTGGGGAGACCTACCCAGGCCCACTGGCGCGAATCACACTACGCGCCCGGTAACGCTGCCGGGGTCGGGTCGTGCACGACGTACCCCGCACGGTCTGCGCTGAATGACACCCTCGGACGGGCACCGCCCGCCATCACCACCGGCATCGTGTCACGCGCATCGGGCCGCTGACAACTGCATGGTGTCCGCGCTGGGCTGCCGGTGCCGCCGCCCG